>Ga0187886_1000178_pt1 | contig 89160 bp, 88 predicted proteins | sample June2016WEW_20_1_FD_133001 | JGI IMG/M metagenome (GOLD analysis project Ga0187886, IMG submission 133001) | Peatland microbial communities from SPRUCE experiment site at the Marcell Experimental Forest, Minnesota, USA - June2016WEW_20_150 | ecosystem: Environmental > Terrestrial > Soil >... | reverse complement strand
CTCTGCGCCTGCAAAATAGGAGCCCCATCCAGAGCCCCAAAATAAGTTTTCTCCTCCTAAAACAAAAAACCACCTATACAGCGGCCGCGCAAACACTATTGTCTTATCGTACACCATAATTCGCTAGCCCTTTTCAAATCTTATCCCTCGGGGTCCTGCCGCGTCACCCCTCGGCCAAATAACAGCCAATCCCCCGCTAAAAAGAAGAAAAACCTAGACGCTCTCTTATTTTCTCCTCTTCTGGCGTATAAAGCTTATCAGGTGGTATTGAATTCGGCTTATAATATGTTATTTGTTCTACTATCCACCTATTTGGGACACCACCATTCCAACCAAGTTCTTCCATTGTTTTTAAATGGGCGCTTGGATCGTAAAAAAATCCAATTTCTGTTCCCCCTTTTGACTCTTCGAAGAAAGAATGCCTGTCTGGAGAAAGTTGCCGGAAGGAAGTAGAACGATACCTACCTTTTCCATATAGTTCGAGTACTATCTTGTTATTTTTTCTAACGAAATGCTCATCGAGCTCCTTTTCATCCTGGCTGGAAATATCTGTTCTGGTTTCACGACCCGTTAATAAATCAATGGAATGTATATATAAAACAGTCGTAAATTGAAGCTTGTTATCTACTATATAATCCCTAAAGAAACCGAAGGAATCTGTATTAATAGAGGGTATTTCTAATATGGATACTATACGTATTTGATTATTTCTGATATTATAGGAATAAATAATTACTTTTTTATACAAAGGATTAAAAAATATACGTTCATCGGGGATATTCTTTAAACCTCCTTCCAATAATTTAGCAGACGAGCCAGCCGAATTCAATATCTGGTCTAACTTTTTATTATCTATCTCCTTAACCCGATCTTGTATTTCTCGGCTTGGAGAAATATCTATATACCGTCCGAAATAAACATATTGTGAATCTGTTGACCATGTTGCACCAAAATAAGCTTCAGTAATTTCAACATCTTTTTTTGTAAGTGTAATGGTTGTGTCGCCGTTTGAAAGGACATACCCGGCAAATACAAAATTCATTATTAAAAGGAGATTTAAAATAGTCAATAGAAATATTTTCTTCACTTCTCCCTCCTATCTTCTATTCCGTCATGCATTACATCTTTTTAGCTAGTGACCCAAGATGTTCCTAATTTCCCAGGGCGGGTGACGAGGCGCGATTCGAGCAGGACGTCCGCAGGCCGAACGGGCACGGTGTCACCCCCTAAATAATCTTGTATGTGACGAGTGAGGCCGAGGAGCCGAGCGCGATTTTCCACGCTGGGGAAAATCGTGCGTTCCTGCGAGAACGCGCCTCGGCAGGACCCGCCCACCTCATACCGCAACAAAAATTTTCAGCACGCGGAGCGAAACCGCAAAATCATTATTGCAAATTTTTCAAAAAGCTGGGTATGCCGGCTGCTTCTTTGGGGCCTACAGTGATTTTCCAGCCGGATTGCTCCTCTAAATCCCCGCTCATGACCGCCACATAGCCGGGGATAATCAGGTTATTATGCGAGACCACGTCCTTAACTCCCAGCTTGTTTATGCAATTAGAGATACTCTCGGGAGTAAATTTTTCCGCGGCCCACGCAGTCAATACAGACATCCCTTCAGTATCAACACTGATAATGTAAGAGGGGATTTTACTTGCCTCTACTTCTCCGAGCACCGTGTAATAACTAAGTGAAAAGTTAGTAGTCACTAAAACCGGAGATTTACTGGTTACCTGGCCTATGGGGTAAATCTTTGGCTCGACCTGAAGCGGTTTCTGCGGGTCGCTGTAAATATTCTGCCGCAGCGTAAGAAGCGAAAACGCCTCCCATGAATCTATCCCCTTTAATAAAACAATACCCGCATATTTGCTTATATAGGTTGCCGCTTCCTGCGCTTCTTCGTAAGGGTCATTCTTATCTATGGTAACCACGACAGGATAACCTAAACTGCGATAACTTTTCTTCAACGCAAGCCTGCGGATCTGTGTTAAATCCCAGATTTTATCCGCAATTGGTTTTGTTCCCGTATCCAAAATAATATCCATGACCCCGGCCTTGTTTAATTCCTGTGTCAGCGAAGAGAGCGTTTCTAAATCCGGGGCGCTTGCTACTAAGGGACAATTAAAATCTTTTGCAAGCTTTGCAAGCTGCAAGGTGTCTTGCTTGTTTTGGGGATAGATAAGCGGCTTTCTGTCTTTACATATTCCAAGCGCCTGCTGTAATGATTCAACATTATTTGCCATCAATACAAGCGCAAGGGCCGTATTATCTACAACCAGTTTTACCGCCTCGATGAATTTTCGGGTATCCTTTTTTTGACGCACGCAAACCAGGTTTACATCCAACTTCTGCCCTACGCGCTCAAATTTAAGTTTATTTATCCTCTCTATCTTCTGTTTGATAGAAACGGCCTCTTCGTCATCGTCTATAATAAAACCTATGCCGCAGGGATGAAAAAATTTCTCCTCGTGGCGGAAAAGCACTGTTTCATTGCCTATCTCTAATTTATTCTCACCTGTGCCTATACTTACCAGTTTTATAGGCGGCTGGGCTGACGCCTCAAGTATCTTTTTTGCCTCCTCGCTTATGTAGGGGCACTTATCAATATTTACCGCTTTTTTAGCCAACTGCATGGCAAAGGCAAGGCAGGTGGCAAAACCGCAGGCGCGGCAGTTTGTCTTCGGCAACAATTTGTAAATATCGAGTCCTGAAAGGGCCATTTTGGCTACTCCTAGGTGATAGGTGTTAGGTTATAGGTATTAGATTATAGGCGATAGGTTAAAGATATTCCGGCAATCTTCCTTAAGCAATTTTTTAGCCAGGGCTTCGCAATGTGCATGTGTTTTTGCCGCTTGCAGCCTCTTGGCAAGATTGTTTGTTAACTCGATGTCTAACCTTTGCTTCTTCTCCGGGCAATAAAAATTTATTTTTATCACTGAGCCATTTAATTTTTCAATATTCCCCTTACCGTAAGTCGCGCCCGTAGAAAGCTGTAACCCGTCTATAAGGCAGGATTTCGGTTTTTTATCTGCGCCCCAAACTTTGACTCTCAAGCCAAAATATTTTTTGCAATTAAGTTTTTTAAGTGCTGCCTGGCCTGCCAGAAGCCCTAATACGAGATACGGCCCCAGATGACCATGAAATTTAACTGCCTCTTTTAAAGTATTTTTTTTACTCATCGTACTATGAACCATGCACCATGCCCGCCAAAAAACTTGGCGGGTCCGCCACGATTTGTGGCGGAAACTATTTACTATTTATTGATCAAACTCGCGAAATATCCTGCGCCAAAGCCATTGTCAATATTGACTACTGATATCCCGGGAGAACAGCTGTTTAGCATCGTAAGCAGCGCCGCAAGCCCTGAGAAACTTGCCCCATAGCCGCAGCTTGTGGGAACCGCTATCACAGGTGAAGCTACCAGGCCACTCACTATGCTGGCCAGCGCACCTTCCATTCCCGCCACCACAATTATCACTTTTGCCTTTTTTATATTTTCCAGATTCTGCATTAGGCGGTGGACGCCTGCAACCCCTACATCGTAAAACTTCATCACACGGTTACCCATAATGAGCGCCGTCAAAGCCGCCTCTTCCGCAACAGGAATATCGGCTGTCCCGGCCGAGATGACCGCAATTAAACCCCGAAGCGTAATCTTTGCTGCATCCTGAGAACAGTAACCTATCCTGGCTAAAGAATTATACTTTAATTTAGGGATGGATTTTTTAAGATACGTGAAAGTCCCTTTTTCTAATTTAGTGAGTAAGAGTTCCTGCTTCTTCTTCAATAGACCTTTGGCGATTTCCCTGATATGGTCTATATTTTTTCCGGGGCAGTATATTACTTCAGGAAAACCCCGGCGCTGCTTCCTGTCTAAATCGAGCTTTGCGAACCCAAGGTCGCAGAAAGCGGGTTTTTGAGCCATAAATTAATATTATCCTCGGAATATGACAAACAATAAAATCAGTATCACGGCTGTAGCCAGGAGGTAGAAATCGTGAAAATAGAAGAAATCATGTAGCCTATCCTTAACAGTGTAGTCTAAACGCTTTTTATGCCGGGAGGAAAAAGCATGGTTATTTTTCCTGAATTCCATGACCTGTTCCTTCTTGAAACGTAAATATACGCCGCCGACCTTATAAGCAGGCAGAACCCCGCTTTCAGCCAGGTCAATAATCTCTTTTTCTGAGGCGCCCAAGGTTGAGGCCACTTCCCTCACTGTCAATAATTTCTCTTCTTTCATTTCTGTAGAATTTTATACGCTGTTATCTGGCTACTTTTCCCGAGGCAACCCAGGAATCTATCTCTTTCCTGTCAAACCGCCATTCAGTGCCTTCCTTCTGTCCTGGCATTTTCCCGGAATTAACCCATTCCATAAGTGAATTCATATCTATTTCCAGGTATCTGGCCAACTCCTCGGCATTTAATAAATCGTGGAGCATTGTGCATTTTCCCTCAAGGATTGCTCCTTCAGCTACATTGAGTTTTACCGGACGTATGTCTCCTTCCACGAGCGCGCTGGGAAGAAGCGTTAATCTTTCTCTCGCAACAATCCTGCCTTTGACCCTGCCGCCGATTACGATATTGTCTCCCACGATATCTGCCAAAACCGTTGCCGTAGCGCCAATAGTCAGGTTCCCCCTTACTTCAAGCGAGCCCTCGAATCTTCCATTAATGCGCAAGTTCACCGGATCCTTGAAAATCATGGACCCTTTCATGGAAGCATCCACATCAATGACCTTTTCCCCGTCTCTTTTCTTATCAAACGCCATGACTCACCTCCTGCCCTACCAAGGGCTATCTACCCCTTCTTCTCATCCCCGCCTTCAGCAAATATCTTTTCTTCCCAATGCCTGACAAAGAAAAGGGATATAAGTGTAAATGCCGTCGTGGCAAATGCGGCATTTAAAAAACCGCACCCCACTGCCAAACCAATACCAGCCACGACCCAGAGGCTCGCAGCCGTAGTTAATCCCTTTACTCCACCCCTGTCTCTTATTATGGTCCCGGCTCCTAAAAATCCTATGCCTGTAATTACCCCTGCGGCTATGCGCGCTGGATCCAAGGACGCTACGTTTTTATATATATCAAAAACATATAGCGATGTCAACATGATAAGACAGGAGCCAAGAGACACAAGGATGTGAGTACGTAGCCCCGCAAACCTGCGGTGCATCTGGCGTTCCAGGCCTATGAGGCCGCTTAAAACCATCGTCAGGGCTAAACGTAAAATAATCTGCGTATCTGACAACATATAACCCCGCTCCTTTCTAATTTAATTCTGCGTTTAAATCAAGGCCGGTTACTTTGCCTTTTTTAAAAAGCTGATAGCCGAATCCCGCTACCATTGCCGCATTATCTATACAGAGATCCTTGGGAGGAAAATAGCAGGCTATCCGCCTCTCTCTTGCTACGATGCTGAATTTCTCGCGTAAGCGGCTGTTAGCTACGACACCTCCCCCCACAACTAATCTATTTGTCTTTTTCAAACTGCAGGCCAAAAAAGATTTCTTAATAAGAGTATCGATAACCGTCTCCTGGAAAGAAGCTGCGATATCTGTTTTTAGTTCATAGTTCATAGTTGATAGTTCATAGTGTTTATTCTTATTCCTGGGGGTTCCCCGGACATAATACAGTACTGCCGTTTTTATTCCGCTAAAACTGAAATTCAGTTCTTTCTTTGTGCCGGAGCAGCCAAATTTTATTTTTCTCTTATCGCCTTCTAGGGCCAGCTTTTCTATGAGTGGGCCGCCTGGATAACCTAGCCCCAGAATATTGGCTACTTTATCGAATGCCTCGCCGCAGGCATCATCCTGCGTCTGGCCTAAGGTTATGATCCTATGGAAATCTTCTACGTAAAATAAACTCGTATGCCCGCCTGAAACAACCAGGGCCACAAAAGGAAAATCTATACTTTTGCCGGTTAAAAAATTTGCGTAGATATGGCTGTAAACATGATTTACTGCCACAAGCGGCACCGCTAAACTAAAACTCAGGGCCTTAGCGAAAGATATGCCGGTAAGTAGAGACCCGAGTAAGCCAGGTCCGCTCGTTACGCTTATTAAATCTATTTTCCCCAACGGCACTGCCGAATCCCTGACTGCGCTATCTGCTACTCCGGCAATAAGCTCTAACTGCATGCGTGAGGCGATTTCCGGAATGACGCCTCCGTATTTCTTGTGAAACCTTAAGCTTGAGGCTACGGTATTGGAAAGAATTTTCTTACCGTCTTTTACGATTGCTACCGAAGTTTCATCGCAGGAGGTCTCTATCCCAAGTACGTTCATTTTAACAATTCCGAAAGAAAGACAAACCTGCAACCTTCCTTCTCCATTTGCGGCATTGCCTCTTTCAGGACCTCCAGGGTAACTTTATTGTCATGGCCTACGCCTATGGCCCAGCCATACCTTTTTGCCTTCTCTTTTAATTTCAGAAGCTGACCCTTGATATATTCCGGATTCTTCAGGTTGTCCAAAAACACATCCCTGCGGCCGAAATGAATCCCTGTATTTCTTGCGACAATCGAACAGATACTCTGGCGCGTATCCATATTGTCGAGGAAGTAAAGGTTACGCTGCTTTAGCTCCCCAAAGATAATCCCCATAACCCTTTCGTCTTCAGTAGCGCGTGAACCCATATGGTTCGTTACGCCTTTAGCATATTTTACGGAAACTAAACCCTCATTAAGGATCCTCAGGATTTCTTCTTTAGATGAAGTGGTAAAGATTGTGTCCTTTTCCAGGCCGTATTTCTCATGCGGCTCTAAAGGCAGGTGAAGCGCTATCTCTACACCCTGCTCCTTAAGTGCCAGAGCCACACGCCGGGAATAAGCCAGGCAAGGTAATACCGCCGCTGTAAAATGTTGTTTTATCTGGGATGCGACCGGTATATTGTGTAAATTATAGCCCCAGTCATCGAGGACGATAGCAATCTTTCCCTTGATGGCAACAGGAGTTACTGCGGCTTTCCTGTGTTTTTCAAAGATAAAAAGCCACTGCAGGATAATAACGCTTATAAGCAGCGCGATAATTATTTTATAGGATTTTATTTTCATTTAGCCGGGCCTTTGTACAGCCGCATCGCTTTTAAAATATCGATTGCGCGCATAATCTGATTATCCGATTTATAATCAGATTTATTTTCTTCTGGCTGCGCCTCTTTTTTTCCAATCTCCGCAATAATATCGTCTATTTTCTTGATTTTGTGTTCTTTCTCATCGGCAGCCAAAGCTTTAGTTTGTTCAATGATAATATCAGGCGTAACGCCGTTTTCATTGATTTTCCTGCCCGAAGGAGGAAAAAATCTGCAGGTAGTCAACTTCAATGCTGAACCGTCGCTTAAAGGAATTACCGATTGCACTACATTTTTCCCGAATGACCTTGTTCCTATGATTATGGCCCGGCCATAATCCTGAAGGCAAGCTGCCAAGAGCTCGCTGCCGGAAGCAGAGCCCTCATTGATTAATATCGCCATAGGAACAGCTGTTATGGTCTTCGTGGCATGCGAGATAAAATCTATATCCTGTTCTTTCCTGCGCCCCCTTGTATAAACAATCATTTTTCCTTTCTCTACAAATTGCTCTGCTACCTTTACTGCTGAATCCAGGAGCCCACCCGGGTTATTGCGCAGGTCAAGGATAAACACACTCATCCCTTGCTTAGAGAGGTTATTGATAGCGGTAACGATATCGCGCACGGTATTCTCCCTGAATTCGACCAGCCGCACATAGCCGACGCCATCTTCAAGTATGCGCGTTTCTTTTATATCTTTTACTTTTATGACGTCGCGCGTAATCTTAAATTCCATGATCTTGCCTTCAGATTGCCTTAGAACCGTAAGCGTAAGCTGAGTGCCGGGCTTACCCCTTATTTTTTTTACTACGTCGGTAAAACTCAGGTCTCCGGTTGACTCATCATTAATCTTTACTATTATGTCTTTGGCCTTAATGCCCGCGCGCCAGGCAGGGCTGTCTTCTATGGGAGTAATGACGGTAACCAATCCGTCTTTTATTGCAATCTCCAGGCCCGTACCGCCGAACCTGCCTACGGTATCCATTTTTAAATCGTTGTAAAGCTCCTGGTCCATAAACTGGCTGTGCTGGTCAAGAGAGGAAAGCATCCCTTTTAGCGCCCCATATATCAGATCTTTAGGACTAGGTGCATCTACATACTCCGCCTGGATTATCGCCATGGCATCTGAAAAAAGCTCTACCTGGCGATAAAGCTCATCCTTTTTCTTTCTATCAATCGTTGCCGAGACCGCAATAGACACAGCGCCCAATAGCACTGCGCTTATAATCAAAATAATAGTTAATCTTTTACGCATCGCCAAGCCTCCGTTTTAATATCTCCTGAACAGCTTTAGGATTTGCTTTCCCGGAACTCTTTTTCATCACCTGGCCCACGAGAAACATCAGGGCCCCGGACTTGCCGGATTTATAAGACGCCACAGATTGGGAATTACTCTTTATTACCTCTTCTATAAAGCCATCAAGGATAGATGTATCTGATATTTGGATAAGATTCTTCTCCTGGATTATCTGGGCGCAACCCTTTCCGGTATTGACCATCTCTTCAAGGACGCTTTTGGCAGTAAGGTTAGAAATCTGCTCGCTTTCTACAAAACCTACGAGGCTAACAAGCTCCTGTGGACTGACATTGGCTTCGCTTATAGCGCAGCTATGACTGGTTGCTATACCGGCAAGCGGACCGATAAGCCAATTTGCCAATGGTTTTTTATCCTGTTTTTTATAAATCTTGATACATTCCTCGGCATATGCGGCATCCTTTTTTTCCGAAACAAGAATTTTCGCATCGTATTCTGAAATACCGTACTCCCTCATAAATCGCAGCATCTTTTCTTTCGGCAGCTCAGGCAAAGAACTTTTTATCTTATCCACCACTTTAGCATCGATAATAAAAGAGGTTAGGTCGGGTTCCGGAAAATAGCGGTAATCCTGAGCCTCTTCCTTTGTGCGCATGATAACGGTCTTGAGTGTCTTTACATCCCAAAGCCTTGTTTCCTGGCGCAACTTTTCTCCGGCATTTAACAATCCTGCCTGGCGCTCTATTTCGTAGGCAAGGGCGTCTTTTACCGCCTTAAATGAATTCATATTCTTTAACTCTGTTTTTACTCCGAGGATTGAGGCGCCTTTAGGCCTAAGTGAAATATTCGCGTCGCAGCGCAAAGACCCCTTCTCCATATCGCAATCAGATACATCAAGGTATTCGATAGTGCTCTTTAAAGCGGTTAGATACGCGTATGCTTCCTCGGGAGAATTCATATCCGGTTCGCTTACTATTTCTAACAGGGGTATGCCGGTACGGTTGTAATCAACCAGGCTTACGTTCTCTTTGTGAATAAGCTTACCCGCGTCTTCCTCCATATGCACGCGCGTTATCCCTATTCGTTTACTCTTGCCTTCTAATTCAATTTCCAGGAAACCACCTTTTGATAAAGGAAGGTCGTATTGAGAAATCTGGTAATTCTTGGGCAAGTCAGGATAAAAATAATTTTTCCGGTCAAACTTTGTATACTCCTGCACTTTGCAATTGAGGGCTAATGCCACTTTAATGGCATATTCTAACGCTGTCTTATTAAAAACAGGCAGGACGCCCGGAAACCCCAGGCATACGGGACAGACCTGCGAATTCGGCTCCTGCCCGAATTCCGTGGAGCAACCGCAGAATGCCTTGGTTTTTGTTTTTAAATGTAAGTGGACTTCCAGACCTATAACTGCTTCGTATTCCATATTATATCTCTGGTTTCATTTTGTGCCACGTTGTGGCTTGTTCGTAAGCATGAGCTGTTTTAAAAAGCGCCTCTTCATTAAAATGCCCTGCAAGGATCTGTAAACCCACCGGTAAATTATTTTTCGTAAAACCGCAAGGAATTGAAATAGCCGGTATACCCGCGAGGTTAGCAGAGATCGTGTAAATATCCGAGAGGTACATCTTAAGGGGGTCCTCTACTTTTTCTCCGATTTTGAATGCGGCTGTAGGCGAAGTAGGGGTAATAATGCAATCGCAATCTTTAAACACTTTTTCAAAATCCTCTTTGATAAGGGTGCGCACCTTTAGCGCACGCAGGTAATACGCATCGTAATATCCGTGGGAAAGCGTGAACGTGCCCAGGATTATCCTGCGCTTTGCTTCTTCGCCAAAACCCTGGCCGCGTGTTTTATAATACATATCTATGAGATTTTCACCTTTTGCCCGGAAGCCGTATTGCACTCCATCAAACCTGGCAAGGTTAGAGCTTGCTTCGGCAGTGGCTACAATATAATAAACAGGCACGGCATATTCTGTATGCGGCAGGGTTACTTCCTTGCATAGAGCGCCCAAGCTCTTAAGTTTAAGGATTGCTTCTTCGATGACATTCTTTACCTCTTTATCCATCCCTTCGACAAAATACTCTTTTGGGATACCTATCTTTATTCCTTTTATATCCTTGCCCAGCGTATCCAGATAATCAGGCACCGGAAGATTTACGGAAGTAGAATCAGAAGGGTCAAAGCCCGCTATAATATTCATTAGCAAAGCGCAATCCTCTACATCCTTGGTAAGGGGGCCGATCTGGTCAAGGCTTGAGGCGAAAGCGATTAATCCGTAGCGGGAAACCCTTCCATAAGTGGGCTTAAGCCCCACTACACCGCAAAAAGAAGCAGGCTGGCGTATTGAACCGCCGGTATCAGAACCTAATGCCCATATCGCCTCATCACTAGCTACTGCTGCGGCAGACCCTCCGGAAGAGCCTCCAGGCACACGGCCCAAATCCCAGGGATTACAGGTGGGCCCGAAACAGGAATTTTCCGTAGAGGAACCGAACGCAAATTCATCCATATTGGTCTTAAAAGGCAGGATATTGGCTCCGGAGGCTTTCAATTTCTTAATCACAGTAGCGTCGTAAGGCGGCTTAAAACCCGATAAAATCCTGGAGCAACATTCCGTGTTATATCCTTCAGTGCAGATGTTGTCTTTTATGGAGATGGGGATACCATTGAGGACAGGTGATAGGTTGTAGGTAATAGGTTGTAGGTTTAAAGAATCTGAAACCCGTACATAGGCTTTTACCTTACTATCTGCAGCGGTAATCTTACGCTTTAATGATTCAATTATCCCCTGAGAAGCGGTTTCTTTTCCCTTTACCTTCGCAATTAATTCGTGTGCGGTTAAACTATTCAATTCCATTTTATTATTATAGCGTCCTATAACCTACAACCTATGACCTACCACCTATTATTCTATTACCCTAGGCACGGCAAAAAAGTTGCCCTCCCTGCCAGGCGCATTCTGGAACACCTTCTCGCGAGGCAATGAATCCTGCGGCTTATCTTCCCTTAATACGTTGCTTATAGGTAAGATGTGGCTTGCGGGCTTTACTGAATCTACATTTAACTTCTTTAATTTATCAATAAAACCAAGTATATCCTGCAACTGGCGGGATAATTTCTCTAACTCTTTGGGGCTCAATTCCATACGCGCAAGATGCGCAACGTGTTCTACGGTTTCTTTGCTAATCGGCATCCCTGTCTCCTTGAAATCGATTTAGTTTTTTATCATAACAAACTTTCATTGAAAAGTCAAAGGATTTGCTTTATTTACTCCTGCATTACGCCTCGGGGTCCTGCCGCGTAAGTTTCCCCAAAGCTGCGGGCAAGTTTGTCCTCGCTTCGGGGATGCCCCCTCTTGCGCGTCACCCCTCGGTGAAACGGATGAGATTTTGTAGATAAGATTTCCGGCTTTTGCCGTAGCGTGCATTAGAAATTTTTTGGCACAGCGTTTTTTGTCTTTGCGTGCACAAGGGATTACGGCGAGCGGTGTGCGATTGTTATTCTCGTAAGACGACACAAGAGCGAGCCGTAAACCGCAGTGCACGGCAAAAAATTTCAGCACGCGGAGGCGAAAGGCGGAAAGCACCAAGAAAATTGTGGACAAAAATTCAAAAGAATGTAAAATACATCTTAATATGAAAAAATCATCTTACTACCTTGATAAAGAAGGCAATTTTGTCGTAGAAAACTACAATTTCTCCAAGCCTTTTGCCAATTTCTTCCCCGGGATTGCGGGAAAATACGGGATACCGATGTGGAGTTTCTACGTAAACCGCGCCCAGTGCATCTCTAGCTTCGGAACAAAAGATAAAGACCATTCCATAGTAGAATTCTTTCCGGCAAATAAGGCCTGGCAGCTTGTCCCATTCTCTGGATTCCGCACCTTCATTAAGATAGGCACAGGCAACAAACCCCTGTATTACGAGCCATTTGCAAATGGTTTTGTAAACCTGAAATTCAAACTGCAGAACCGCATCCTTATCTCATCTACCGGCCTTGCCATTGAAGAAGAAAATCTAAGCCTGGCATTAAAAACCAGAGTGGAATATTTCAATATCCCATCGGATTCTTATGCGGGCCTTGCCAGAATCCTGACTCTTGAAAATACAGGCCGCGCGAATAGGAAAATCGAGATAATAGACGGCCTGCCGCAGATAGTCCCTTTTGGCACAAGTAACCTGTTCCTGAAAAAACTGGGCCGCACTATCGAGGCCTGGATGCAGGTAGAGAACCTTAAAAAAGGCGTGCCGTTCTACCGCTTAAGCCAGGACCCCACTGACAGGCCTGAAGTTATCCACATTAGAGGAGGCAATTTTTATCTCGGTTTTCATGTTGATAACAAGAAAACAAAAATTATTACGCCTATCGTAAATCCAGAATATATATTCGGCCAGAATACCGATCTTTCTTTTGCCAGCCGCTTCTTTGCCGCGAAGAAATTAACTATACCGCGTAGGCAAATCATCACGAGCAGAACCCCATGCGGGTTTATCCATTTTTCAGGCACCCTGAAGCGCTCACAGAAAAAAGAGCTCTTTTCCATAGTAGGAAATATGCGCGATATTTCAATACTCAACTCTTCGATAGCCAGGATATCCTCTCCTGAATATTTTAGCCGTAAAAAAGAAGAGAATAAAAAGATAATCGCTCAATTGCAGGAAGATATCGCGACCAATTCAAGCTCGAGGGAATTCGACCTTTATACCAACCAGACTTACCTGGACAATATATTGCGCGGCGGCTACCCGGTTACCTTTAACGGAGAAAAAACCTTCTATCTCTATTCCCGTAAGCATGGTGATCTGGAAAGGGATTACAACAAATTCCACCTGCAGCCGGCGTATTTTTCACAGGGTAACGGCAATTACCGCGATATGAATCAAAACCGCCGCTCTGATATATGGTTTCATACTGAAATAAAAGACTCAACCCTCATCGAATTCCTGAGTCTTATCCAAACCGATGGTTTTAATCCCCTCGTGATAAAAGGAGTGAGTTTCCTGGCAGGTGACCTCCAAAAATTAAAAGGTGCCCTTAAGGGTATTACGTCAGAAGAGAACATCGCAAAAATCACCTCTTACTTAGATAAGCCTTTTACCCCAGGAGACCTGATTTTATTCATCGAGGACGCAGGAATCAGCCTCAAGGTGGATTATGATAAGTTCCTGTCTCTGGTAATCGGGCATTGCGCAAAAATCCAGGAGGCCGAACATGGCGAAGGTTTCTGGACAGACCACTGGCATTACAATCTTGACCTTATAGAAAGCTTCCTGGGCGTATACCCAGAGAAAGAAAAAGAGATATTCTTTGAGAAAAAAGTTTTTACTTTCTATGATAACACCGAAACAGTGCGCCCCAGGTGCGAAAAGTATATCCTTTACAACGGAAAACCTAGGCAACTTCACTGCATCTCTCCTGACAGCGCTAAACGCGAGATGATCCGTAAACGCACGGAAGAGCCGCATATGGTAAGGGCCAATTACGGTAAAGGGCAGATCTACAAGACGACCCTCCTCAATAAATTACTCTGCTTACTTACTAATAAGCTAAGCTCCCTTGACCCTTTTGGAGTCGGTGTTGAGATGGAAGCTGATAAACCTAACTGGTTTGATGCCTTAAACGGCCTGCCTGCGCTTTTCGGCTCATCAACCTGCGAAACATTTGAATTAAAAAGACTGTGCCTGGTGCTCATTAAGGCTGTCAGGGGTAGTTGCCTGCCCAGCTTTAAGGTTACGCAAGAAATAGAAGATTTCCTGCTTGGCCTGGATACATTAATAAAAGATTATCTGGAAAATGATTCTAGCGACAAAGATTATATTTTCTGGGATAAAACCCATGCCTTAAAGGAGGAATACCGTAAGAAGACCCGCTTTGGATTTGACGGCAATGAAACGGAAATCGAATCAGGGAAACTCATTGCGATAATAGAACGCGCTCTTGCCAAGATATCGCAAGGGCTTAAGAAAGCCAAGCAGGGCGGGCTCTATTATTCCTACTTTATTAATGAAGTAACACAGTACGGGGTATTAAAAGATATTTTTATAAAACCAGAGGTTTTCAAACAGATAAAAGTGCCTTTCTTCCTGGAGGCCCAGATGCACGCCCTGCGTATTGCCAAAAACAATGGAATGGCGAATGAAATTTATACTGCCACCAAGACAAGTAAGCTCTACGATAAACAGTTAAAGATGTATAAAGTAACTGCCCCGCTTGGAGGGGCACCCGAAGAGATAGGCAGGTGCCGCGCATTTACCCCAGGGTGGCTGGAAAATGAATCGGTGTGGCTGCATATGGAATATAAATACCTGTTGGAGGTTTTAAAACAGGGATTATATAAGGAATTCTATGGCGATTTTAAGAATTGCCTGGTACCTTTCCAGAATCCAGGGCGTTACGGCCGCAGCATACTCGAGAATTCATCGTTCCTGGTAAGCAGCGCCTTCCCAGATAAGTCCCTACATGGCAATGGCTTCGTAGCGCGACTCTCGGGTTCAACCGCAGAGTTTTTATCTATATGGCTTACTATGAATACGGGAAATACCCCCTTCTTCCTGAATAAAGACGGAGAATTAAATCTAAGATTTACCCCTGCGCTACCGGGTTGGTTATTTACAAAGGATGGAACCTACAGCTTCAACTTCCTATCGAATATTAAAGTAAGCTATTATAATAGAAAAAGAAAAGATACCTTCGGAAAAAATAGCGTAGCCATAAAGAAAATAGTTCTTTCCGGAAGGAACATAAATCCTGTCCAGATTAATTCAGACACAATCCCCTCCCCCTATGCCCAGCAGGTCAGGTCTCTTCAGGTATCAAAAATAGATCTGTATCTGGATTAAGCGTCAAGAAAAAACCGGGCTGACTACAAAATCAACCCGGTTTGAAATATGTACTTCTGCCCCTATTTCTTGTTAATTTGAATGATTATCCTCCTGCGCTAAAGTTGTCGGCAAAGCCGACAATTCAATCCTTAAGGAGTGCACGAACGATACAAGATAAAGCTTGCCATGATTTAATGCATAAACGCTCCCCTTCATCCGGCAAAAAAACCTCTGTTTCAGCTCATTAGTTTTGCGTTCTTTAAGGACATAAAGATGCGGCGAAGGCTGGTTGGCATCATTTTCATTTTTAACCTCTTTGACCATACAAATGAAATGGCGCCGGATAATATTATGTATCCCGCTTTTATCCATTACTTCAGAGCTGGAAATTATCCGTTTTCTCCTGTCGCTTGATACGAGATTTTTAAAAAGCAGGTCGCGCATAGGTACTCCTTTAACAAATGCCGGGTTGTTACTTATGTGATTATTCCCTCTCGTTTTAACAACCCGGCTATCCCCTGACCTTTCGTGGCTGGTGGGGGGACTTTTATAAACCTTTTAAGAATAAACCAAAAAAATATCTGTTACCAGTTAAAGAATACCATCGGCGATAGGCATTTTCAATACAGAAACGGCCACTAAAGAAAACGCTTTCTTTATTTCTTAAACCCCAGGTGTAGGCGCTGTTCCTTTCCCTGGATTGCTCTTCTTAAATTAGGTAGATGCCTTATCACTATGAATAATGCGGCTAGAAAACTAAAGCAGATTAAGGAGAGTTGAAAACCTTTCGCCTCCCTTAATAAGAGGATGAATACGGGAAATGCCAGGGCAGCGGTAACCGATGCGATTGCCACTATCCTAAACGCGAAGAAAACCAGAAACCAAACCAGGATTACGAACCCTAAAACCGCAGCAAAGCCGCTTATCTTTAACGATAATCCTATCAATACGCCGAAAGTGGTAGCTACGCCCTTTCCGCCCTTAAAATTCAGGAATATTGTCCAGTTATGCCCGACAATACTAGACATCCCTAATATTATGGGGACAATACTGCTATCGGCTATTATTCCTTGCGAGAAAACGAAGCTGCTTAAGACAGCCACGCTAAACAGACCTTTTAATATATCTATGAAAAGTACTGTTATGCCGGCTTTCTTACCCAATACCCGTAACGCATTGGTAGCCCCCATATTGCCTGAGCCGAAATCGCGTATATCAATTCCCTTTAACGCCCTGCCAAAGATATACGCGGTAGGTATCGAACCAATCAGGTAACTAAATATTATTCCTGTGATTATCCGCGCCATAAAGTATTTTAAACCCTCTCATTGTATAATCAAATCCCGAAATAAGGGTAAGAACCACTGCCAGCCACCAGAATACGAATGAAAAAGACAGCTGTATAAGCACGCTCGCAACCGCTGCCATTTGGAAGGTAGTAGTGAGCTTTCCCCATCTCGTAGGATAAATATCCAGATTCTGTTTTACCAGATAAATTACCAGAGTCCCCAAAAGTATGATCATATCCCTGCTGATTACGACAAGTGTTACCCAGACTGGAAAGTCCGGGCGGATCTTACTTATCCCGGAAAGAAATATAAATGCGCTCATCAGTAATAGTTTATCTCCCAGTGGATCCAGTATTAGCCCGGCGCGGGACTGTTGTTTTGCCCTTCGCGCTATGTAGCCGTCTACAGCATCCGAGATAATACCTAATATAAAGATACCAAGTGCAGCAAACCTAAGATAGGCTCTTTCGGGAGAATAATAAATGAGGCAGGCAACGAAGAAAGGAACGCTTAAAATACGGAAGGTTGAAATCTTATTGGCAATATTCACCCCGCACCTTCTCCTTTAGTCAAACAGTTCATTTATACCCCGCCTTCTTATGTAGTGAATTTAAAGAAGGTGCGGGGTTCACCTGATTATCCTAATCCTACTCAATGGCCACCAGATAACCATCGCCCCTCCCTGCAGATACTTATACGGCACAAAACCCCAGAAACGGCTGTCAAGCGATGAAGCGGAATTGTCGCCTAATACAAAGTAGCTGTCTTTGGGGACGGTGATTTTTACTCCTTCTGCGCCGTAACTGCCGCGGTTATAGTAGGCGCGCTCCCCGAAGGGAGGGTCTGTCAACGGCCTGCCATCGATGTATATTGTGTAGTTTTTAATCTCGACTGTCTCGCCCGGAAAACCCACCAATCTTTTTATATAGTTTTTGGAGGGGTCCACAGGATACTTAAAGACAATTACTTCTCCGCGCACCGGTTTCCTTAAGGCGGGTAGCCTTACGAAGGTAAAAGGTATGCGCGCACCATGGATAAACTTATTCACAAAAATCAAATCTCCCTCAAGAAGCGTAGGCCGCATGGAACCCGTGGGAATCTTGTATGCCTCTACAATAAAGGGCCTTATGATACAAAGGGCAAAGAATGCGGCTACCAGAAATGGCTCAACCCAGTCCCTTACGAATTTTGTCCTTAATTTTTCCAATTGCTGCAGTTTAAACTTCATATCCTCAATACCTCCAAAAACGCCTCCTGGGGGATTTCGACCCTACCGAATTGCTTCAGCCGCTTCTTGCCCTCTTTCTGCTTCTCCCAGAGTTTACGTTTACGCGTGATATCACCGCCGTAGCATTTTGCGGTAACGTGTTTGGCCAGGGCGCGGACCTTTGCCGAAGCTATAACCTGGCTGCCTATAGCTGCCTGGATGACAACTTCAAAAACCTGCCTGGGGATAAGTTCTTTCAATTTATCTACCAGGGCATTTGCTTTATACGCTGCCTTGTCTTTATGTATGAGCGAAGAAAACGCATCACATACGACTCCGTTTAACATAATATCCAGTTTCACTAATCTCGTGGGGAGGTAATCCTTGAATTCGTAATCCAGGGAGCCGTACCCCTTTGTGAGAGATTTCATCCGGTCGTAAAAATCAACGATAATTTCTGAAAGCGGAATTTCAAAAACGAGCTTCACCCTGTCTTCCCCTAAATATTCATTGGAACGGAATGTGCCGCGGCGCGACTTTGCTAATTCGCATACCGGTTCAATCGTATCAACAGGGACAATCATAAGCAGGCTCACGTAGGGCTCATATGCCTCTTCTACATCCTGCGGCTGGAATTTTGCCGGTGTATCAATTTCGATAACTTCTCCGCCAACCTTCTTTACTTTGTATACGACGTTAGGGACAGTAAGAATCAAATTGAGATTATATTCCCGTTCCAGGCGTTCCTGCACTATCTCCATATGCAACAGCCCCAAGAATCCGCAGCGGAAACCAAAGCCGAAGGACTGCGAATTTTCCGGCTCAAATACAAAAGAGGCGTCGGAAAGCTTCATTTTATCCATAGCCGTGCGCAATTCCGTGAAATCAGCGGCATTCACAGGGTATATACCGCAAAATACCAGCGGCTTAAGGGTGCGGTAACCGGCCATGGGCTTCTCGCACGGATTCCTGTTATCGGTTATGGTATCTCCGATAATAATCTCCCGCGCATCCCTTATATTTGCCATGAAATATCCTACTTCACCGCAGGTAAGGGCATTTACTTTTGTATATTTCAGGTTCTCCAGCACCCCTAATTCTTCAATTTTATAAACTGTGCCTGAGTGCATCATTTTAAGCTGAGTGTCCATTGTGATTTGACCGTCGAATACCCTGACAAAAACAACCACTCCCCGGTAAGAATCAAAACGGCAGTCAAAAACCAATGCCTTCAAAGGATGAGTTGATTCCCCTCCGGGTGGAGGCACCACCCTGATAATACTTTCTAATATATCCTGAATACCCCTGCCTTCTTTTGCCGATGCAAGAACTATCTCTTCTTCTTTAAATCCCAGCACCGATTCAATCTGCCTCTTTACTCTCGGGATATCGGCACTTGACAGGTCTATTTTGTTGATAACCGGGACTACCTGCAGATTATTCTCCATAGCCAGGTAATAATTTGCCACTGTTTGTGCCTCTATCCCCTGTCCGGCATCTACCACGAGTACTGCGCCTTCCCCGGCAGCAAGGGACTTAGATACCTCATAGGTAAAATCAACGTGGCCGGGAGTATCTATAAGATTTAGGATATAGGTCTTACCGTCGGAGGCGGTATACGAGAGGCGGACCATAGAGGCCTTTATGGTAATCCCGCGCTCTTTTTCCAGGTCCATATCGTCTAAGAGCTGCTCGCCTTTATGCCTCATGTCCACGGCACCGGTCAATTCCAGTATCCTGTCGGCCAGGGTCGATTTACCATGGTCTATGTGAGCGATAATGCTGAAATTCCTGATTAACGATTTATCCATTATGGAGGGTCACAAAGTACACCAAGCCACAAAGTCACAAAGTTTTTTCCTGTGACTTGGTGACATTGTGACTTGGTGACTTGATGTGCCTTAATACTGTTTCAACTACTTCCTCAATACTCATATTAGTACTATCTATATAAATCGCGTCTTCTGCCTGCTTTAATGGCCCTACCTCGCGCGTAGAATCAATATTATCGCGATTCTTTACATCAGCTTGTACACTTTCCAGCGTCACCTGCTGGCCTGCCTCAATCAACTCCTTATAACGCCTGCGGCTGCGCTCAGCAAAATCAGCATCCAGGTAAAACTTCTTCTCGGCATTGGGAAAAACCACTGTGCCTATATCGCGCCCATCCAGGACACTATTGCCGCGCTTCCCCAGCTCTCTCTGCAGGCCCACCATGACCTGGCGCACTTCCTTTATTTTTGCTATATCTGAAACGACTTTGGTTATTGCCGGCTGCCGTATTTGGCTTCCTACATCTTTTCCGTCAAGCATCACCTGGAGAGTGCCGTCCGGGTCATTGATTAAATTAATAGTGGCCCTTGCAGTCATACTGATTATTTTATGGGTACTAGCGATATCAACATTTTCTTTTATAGCCTTTAAAGCAAGCGCCCTGTACATGGCACCCGTATCAATATAAAGAAAGCCCAGTTTCCAGGCTACCTTCTTTGCGATAGTGCTCTTTCCTGCGCCTGCAGGCCCGTCAATAGCGATAATCATTTAAATCCGTCTCTCTTCCCCTTTGCTTTCTTAAGGATAGAAAACAGCCTGCGCCTGTCCTTTTTGCCTATGGCTAGCTTTAAAGCCGATAATTTTTCCTGGAATTTATCCAGGGAATTAGTTAAATTCTGCGAATTACTTAAGAATATATCCGTCCAGAGCTCGCTGTCAGAACCAGCGATACGGGTCGTATCTTTGAGCCCCCCTGAAGCAAACTTGATGTAATCCTGCGGCACGCTATCAATTAAAGCGAATGCCAGGGCATGAGGGAGATGGCTCGTGAATGCCAGAATTTTATCGTGAAGGGGTGGTTGGGTTAATACAACATTGGCACCCACCCTTTTCCATAATTTCCCTATCTTCTTTAACGCCTGACGGCTTGTCTTTTTAGTAGGAGTAATAATGCAAAGTGAATCCTTAAATATGCCGGGTTCTGCATAGGCAATACTTCTTTTTTCTGAACCGGCGAGAGGATGACTGCCGACATAATCAGGGATTATTCTTTCTAAAAGCCCGACTATTTCTTTCTTAGTGCTGCCGACATCAGTAACTATGCAGCCTTTTTTTATGCGGGTAGAGACCTTACGGCCTAAGTTCATAATCATATGCACAGGCGTTGCCAGTACCACCAGGTCCGCATCTTTTACCACCGAGAGGTCCTCTGAAAATGAATCTATCGCTCCTATATTCTTTGCCAACAGGAGATTCTTCTTATGCCGGCCCATGCCGACAATTTCGCCGGCAATATTATACTTCTTCATCGCCATGGCAAGAGAACCACCGATTAATCCTGTCCCGACAATTATTACTTTATTAAACAGCTTCATTATATTTCCCTGCCTATTGCCTGCGTTAAGGTATTTAAATCGCGCATCAGTTGAGCAAAGTTTTCCGGTTTAAGCGACTGGGCACCGTCTGAAAGCGCGTCTTCCGGGCTATTGTGCACTTCAATGATTAACCCATCTGCGCCACAGGCAACCGATGCTTTAGATAATGGCGCAACCAATCCCCACTTCCCGGCTGCATGCGAAGGATCGACTATGATTGGCAAATGCGAAAGCTGCTTTACTACCGGCACGGCGCTGACATCAAGGGTGTTACGGGTAAAATCCTCAAAAGTCCTTATCCCGCGTTCACAGAGGATAACGTTGAAATTGCCTCCGGAAAGGATGTATTCAGCGGACATCAACAGTTCTTTTACCGTAGAAGAAAGTCCGCGTTTTAATACCACCGTCTTTTTTGTCATTCCAACTTCTTTCAGAAGACTAAAATTCTGCATATTGCGCGCGCCGATCTGCAGGACATCAGCGTATTTGACTACCAGTTCAACATCGCGCGTATCCATGACTTCGGTTACCGTGGCCAACCCCAAATCATCTCCTACCTCTTTTAAATATTTCAGGCCTTCTTCTCCTAAACCCTGAAAACTGTAAGGAGACGTCCGCGGCTTGAAGGCTCCTCCGCGTAGTACCGTGGCACCTGCTTTCTTAATCTCTTTTGCTATGGCGCGAAGCGTATCCGGATTCTCTATCGCGCATGGTCCGGCCATGACCACAATTTTCTTTCCGCCGATCTTGATGCCTTTACCCAGATCGACTATCGAGCCCTGTTGCCTGAATTCCCGGGAAACTAATTTGTAGGGTGCCAGAACCGGCATTACTTTTTCTACTCCGGGAAATACCTCGAGGGGTGTCACCCGCAGCACGTCTTCCGGCCCAATGACCCCGATAATGGTCCGCTCAGTGCCTTTAGACACATGGGGAGTAAGCCCTATCTTCTTTACCTTATCGATAATATGATTTATCTGTTCTTCTGTCGCTTCAGGCCTGAGGACAATAATCATTGTTTCTCCTTTCTAAAGGACTTTCGCAAGAACCCTTATAAACCTTTCATTTTCTTTTTTTGTCCCTATCGTAACTCTTATAAAATTCTTTAACCCGTATTGCTTCATATCGCGCACGATTACCCCGAATTTAAGCATATCTTTGAACAAGCTTACGCAATCCCTGCCAACATCGACCAGGATAAAGTTTGTTACGCTTGGCACATAAGCAAGCCCCATTCTCTTTAAGTTATCGTAAAGATAGCCCTTGCCTTCCAGGATCGTCTTTCTTGTCCGGTTAAGGAATCCTTTGTCGTCTAGCGCGGCCTCGGCAGCTACCTGGGCGAGAGAATTCACATTAAAGGGCTGGCGGGCAATCTCCATATACGCGCAAAGTTCCGGCCTTGCCAATGCAAAACCGACCCGTAGGCCTGCCAAGCCATAGGCCTTGGAAAATGTCTTAAGCACTACGACATTATTCCTGCGGATATAAGCGAGGCTGCGTGGAAAATCATTCACATCAACAAAAGCGTCGTAGGCCTCATCCAAAACAAGTAATATATTATCCGGAAGGCCGCGCATAAATTCCTCGATCTCGTATTTAGTAACGTATGTGCCGGTCGGATTATTCGGATTGGCTATAAAGATGACTTTGGTTTTCTTATCAATCCTTCTTTTAATCGCTTCCAGGTCATACTTAAAGTATCGTAACGGCACGGTAATTACAGCTCGGCCCTTGACAGAAGATATGATTTTATATTCCAGGAATGTAAAATCAGCAGTGATAATCTGCTCATCCTCTTCTACGAAAGTCTTGATGATAATATCAATAAGCTCATCAGAACCATTGCCCAGGACAATATTCGAGGGCGTAAGACCGAAAAACCTGGCCAGGCGTCTTTTTAGATAGAAACCGTTACTGTCCGGATAGCGGTTAAGCACAGAAAGGTTCTTCTTGATTGCCGCTATTGCCTTTGGCGATGGCCCGAGCGGATTCTCGTTAGAAGCGAGCTTAATCACCTCGCGAAGGCCCAGTTGCCGCTTGATCTCTTCAATAGGTTTACCGGCCTCATAAGGGTCGATTTTTAATATATGCTTTCTGACTAAATTCACTTATTTATTCTCCTGTCGGATACGATCCTAAAATTTTCAAGAACTTGCATTTACTTTCTAATTCTCTTAAAGCTTTCCTGACCTTGGGATCATCGTAGTGGCCCTCTAAATCAAGGTAGAAATAATAATCCCAGGCCTTTTTCTTGGAAGGCCGCGATTCGATTTTTGTCAGGTTAATGCCGTATTTTTTGAATGGCACGAGCATATCATGCAGTGCGCCTACCTTGTCTTTGATGGAAAAAAGGATTGAAGTTTTATCGTGTCTAGTGGGTGCGACGTCATTTTTACCAATGACAAAAAAACGGGTAATATTATGCGGCGAATCTTCGATATCTGAAGCCAACACCTTTAATTTATAAATTTTAGCCGCCAGGATCGAAGCGATACAAGCGCTGTTTTTTTCTTTTGCTGCAATTTGCGCGGCTCGCGTTGTACTGGATACCTCGATTGTTTCTACACCGGGAAGATTCTCCTGAAGCCATATCCGGCACTGCCCCAAAACCTGGGGGTTAGAATATACCCGTTTAATCTTACCCTTGGGACAATTTGCTAAGAGGCTATGCGAAATATCCAGAATAATCTGGCTGCATATTTTTAAATCCGAATCCACGAACATATCCAGCGTATAAGTTACAGCACCCTCAATGGAATTCTCAACCGGGACAACCCCGTATTCGGCATTGCCCTTTTCTACCTCCTCGAAAACATCCGTAATGCTTTCGCAAGGGGCATATTTCACCTGGGAACCGAACCTTTTTAGGGCGGCGAAATTGCTGAAACTTGCCTGCGGCCCCATATAGGCTATCACCAAAGGTTCATTCATGCTTAAGCTCGCAGACATAATCTCCCGGTAAATTGCCTCCAGGGCATCTTTAGTCAGAGGACCGCGGCTTAAATTAGCTACTTTTTCTAACACCACCCTTTCCCTCTCAGGCGCATAGGCGCTTATCCCGCTTTTCTGTTTCTGCCTGGCAATATCCAAAGCGACTTTCGCCCGCAGGTTAAGCAACTGTGTTATTTTTCTGTCCAGGTTATCTATTTTACTGCGCAGTTTTTTGAGGCTCATTTATATCCTCCTCTATTTTCTCTATTTCCGATTCCCCTGTGGTATTAGCCACGAGAGTAGAAAACTCTTCCATTTTAGGTAATTCCTCAAGCGATTTTAAACCAAAATATTCCAGGAACTGACGCGTGGTGCCGAATACATAGGGCCTGCCCGGCGCTTTCTTTCTTCCGGAAATGCGTATCAGGTCTTTATCCAAAAGATTTTTCATGACTCCATCGACGTTGACGTTCCGAAGCGACTCTATTTCCTGTTTCGTCAGGGGCTGCTTATAAGCAATAATCGCCAAGGTCTCGAGAGCCGGTTTAGAGAGCCGCTCCACATGGCGCTCCTTAAAAAGCTTTTTTAAAAATGAAGCAAAACCAGGCGCGGTAATCATCTGAAAACCGCCCGCGACTTCAACAATGCGTATACCGCGATTGGCCGCCGCATAATCCGCCTGTATCTCTTCGATAACCTGGCGCACCTTGGTAGCGTCTAGATTATCAAGCACCTTCCTTGCCTGCTCAATGGTCATGGGTTTTTCGCTGGCAAAAAGCAATGCCTCTATCACCGATTTTAAATTATCTTCCGACATCGTTATTTTGCCTTCCTTTGTTTATAGACCACATTTAAAACTTCCTCTGCCGTCTGTATATCCGGGGCAATCTCCAGCGCCCGTTTTATCATATTAAGCGCCTCTGCCTTTTTGTATTCCAGCTGCATAAGCACTGCCAATGCCTCCTCGGTTATATCCCTTGCCTTTATAGAATCAGAGGTTATCCTCTTATCTTTTATGAGGGCAAATTTACCGACTTTATTCTGCAGTTTAGCTACGATCTCCTTCGCCCGCTGCTCTCCTATTCCAGGAAGCGACTTTAAAAAACTTAAGTCCCCTTCATCTATTGCGCGCGCTATCAATGGGATCGGCTTATTCAGGGCTTTTAATGCCGCCCGTGGCCCTATCCCCGAAACAGTAATAAAAACTTCAAAAAAACTCCTCTCAACGTCATTGGCAAAACCGACCAGGACCGGAAAAGTTTTTGACGGCTCAACCTGTAAATAATGAAATGTTACCAGGGAAATCCTGCCGTCAGGATCTATGCTTTCCTGAATGCGCTCCATTACCATGGCGGGAATCAAAACTTCATAACATATACCTCCCGTATCAATGATTAAGGAACTCGCGCACTTTTCAATCACCTTTCCGGAGATCCGCGATATCATATCTTGAACCTCATTATATAGCTGTGAGCAATGGCTAATGCCAAAGCATCAGTCACATCCGTGTATTTAGGCAATCTATTTATATTAAGCATGCTGGCAACCATCCGCTGCACCTGATATTTAGAAGCAAGCCCTTTTCCGACAACTGCCTTTTTGACGCGCGTAGCCGCATATTCTACTAACGGCAGATTTTTATTTGCGCAGGCCAAACAAATCACACCCCTCGCCTGTCCCAACAAATACGCGGTAGTAGGATGACGATAATGCGCATATAACTTCTCCAGCACCATTACATCGGGACTGGTTTCAGAGATAAGTTTGGTTACTGCTTCGTAAATCCTGTCTAGCCGATGAGGAGTGTTATCCTTGCTAGAGGTAGTCACGACCCCGGCTTCTATCAAAGAGATCTCTCTGCCTGATACATTGATAACGCCGTAGCCGGTTACCGTCAAAGCAGGATCGATCCCCAATATTATCATTCTGACTCTGCGGCTACCTGTTCCAGGATTTCATCAGGGATGTCAAAGTTAGCGGAGACCTGTTGTACGTCATCATGTTCTTCTAATGCCTCAATAAGCGATAACAGCTGTTTAGCTTCATTACCTGCGAGTTTAATGGTAGAAGAAGGAATCATTGTTACTTCTGCCGAAATATAGGGGATCTTTTGCGCTTCCATTGCAGCTTTTACCTTTTCCAGCCCTTCGGTAGAGGTGATAATCTCGAATTGTTTCGGGTCTTCTGCTTTTATATCTTCCGCCCCGGAATCAAGAAGCACCATAAGATCGTCTTCTTTCGCCTGTGTCTTATCAACGGTGATATAACCCTTCTTGGCGAACATCCAGCTTACTGAGCCCGCGCCCGCCATATTAGCGCCTTTTTTAGACATGATATTGCGCAATTCAGCAGTAGTGCGGTTCTTATTATCGGTAAGCGCCTCAACCAGAATAGCTACCCCGCCTGGACCGTATGCTTCATATACTACCGATTCATAAATTACGCCCGGCAATTCACCAGTGCCTCTTTTTATCGCCATCTTAACGTTATCAGAAGGCATATTAAGTTCACGCGCCCTGGCAATAACGGTCCTTAACTTAGGGTTAGTATCGGGGTTACCGCCGCCTTCGCGCGCGACAACAGTAATCTCTTTGATGATTTTCGTGTAGGCAGCGCCTTTTTTGGCATCGGCCGCCATCTTTTTGCCTTTATTCGTCTTCCATTTTGAATGACCAGACATTTTAGCCTCCCGTTAAATTAATAATGGTCGCAATGACACAACGTCACAAAGTCACAAGTCAAAGATTTTACTTGTGACGTGGTGACATGGTATCTTGGTGACTAGTTCCTGCATATTCGTAATAAGTGGGACAGGTAGGATAAGCCGGGTTCTGTCTCGATACGAATAACCGCATCCAAAGTGGCCATTCCTCTCGACCCCGACGTTGCCGTAGGGGCTCAAGCAGCTTACCCGAGATTAAATCCCCGCCTGCTATTGAATAGCTTGACAGGGATGCGCCGGACCAGCGCTCATCTCCTATTGGGCCTTGCTCCGCGTAGAGATTGCCTCGTTTCACCTCCCCGCGCTTCGCGCGGGAGTTCATGGTTCATTGTTCATGGTTCTTAGTTTTACCTTTAAACCATCAACTATGAACTATCAACTATTAACTCCGTTGCGAAGCAACGGTTGCTCGTCTCTGTGGCTCTCCCGCCAAAAATATTGGCGGGTCCGCCATGTATTATGGCGGAGATCCTTCCACCGGTATTATCCGGCGGAGACGGGCGTTACCCGTTACGCTGTCCTCTGGAGCCCGGACTTTCCTCCCGCCATTTATTCAATGGCGGGCGGCCACATCCTACCTGCCCCGTTAGACGACTTTATCTAACAGGACTGCCCCGTCTAACGGGGCCTGTCCACTTATCAAAGAATCGTTTTCTTTAAGTGTTTCTTTACCGCCTGTGTGGCTAATTTATCCGCGCCCCGGTTTTTCTCGCGGGGAATATTGGTAATGCAAACTTTTTTAAAAACCGAAAGTAAATGCGAAGCCTCTTTAAACAGGCCGATAATATTCTCACTTTTTACTTTATAGGTACGGTTAAGCTGGCTATATAATAACTGGCTATCGGTATTTATTTTTAGGATCTCCGCCCTCATCTTTAAGGCCTCCTGCAGAGCGAAAATAAGAGCGGTGTATTCCGCAACGTTGTTGGTGGCATTGCCGATATAGTTAGAAATGTTCTTAATAGTTTGGCCTTCTTTACAGATAACCACCCCTATCCCGCTTGGCCCGGGGTTACCTTTCGATGCGCCGTCAATGTAGATCTCCAGTTCATTCATTGGTATATAATATCCTGTTGCACACCTCGCAGGTGATCATGCGCTCATACATCTTTATAAGGTTTATTACCTGCGGCGGCACGAACATATTGCAGCCTTTGCAGGAATTATTTATAACGGCTACAATCGCCAAACCATCGCGGCTCTTAAGGATCCTATCATATTGTGCCAGTATTTTTACATCTACTTCCGGGATAACCTGCTTCCTCTGCGTCTCTAATTGCGCAAGATGGTCGTCTATTTCTCTGATCCTGGCCTCGATTGCATTCTTTTGGCTTGAAAAAACCTTTTCTTCTTCTTTAAGCCGTGCCTTCTCCTTTTCTACTTCTATCTTTAACTTATCAGTCTCATCCAGGATAGCCAAGATTTTATCTTCAATTAAAGAAACGTCTGCCTTGGCATCCTGTATCTGCTGCAACATCGTCTGATATTCCTTATTGGTCTTTAAGGAATAAAGCTGGGACTGCAATTTCTTGCCTGATTCCTCTTTAGAACCTAACTCCAGTTCTTTATCTTTCCTCTCTTTCTGCAAATCCAGCAGGTTCTTTTCAAGGGAAGCCATCTTCTGTTTCTTCTCTTCAAACAAGGCTTCTATCTCTTTAAGCTGCTGCGGCTTAGCTTCCTTTTCGGCCTTGAGATTGTAGATTTCGGTGTCTATCGCCTGCAGCTTCACTAGTATTTCCAGTTGCGCTTTTAGGTTTACGGTTATCAACAATCTTCTCCTTTTTTATAAAAAGCAATATGGTGGGCGCAGAAGGAATTGAACCCTCGACCTCTACAATGTGAGTGTAGCGCTCTAACCAACTGAGCTATGCGCCCGTTCTCGTTACTGGTTAAGCGACTAACGGTTAACGAACTGGGCCCACAGGGATTCGAACCCCGGACCAAGAGATTATGAGTCTCCTGCTCTACCGCTGAGCTATGGGCCCCAAAATCTAGGCTCTGTACCGCCGCATAGCGATACCCCGTTTTAGGGGATAACCCATGACCAGAAAGTAATACTATATGATACTATTTTAGAGGAATTTTGGCAAGATAAAAATTGGGGGGTTAGAACCGTTATCTTATCTCCTTATCCGCGAACTCTCCGTAACCTATATCGATAATTTTAGTGACGTTAGCCTTTACCGCGTATTTTGCGTCAGGGTGGCTAAGCTGGCCGTCCTGGCCGAGTAGTTTGACAAGTTTATCGTATTCTAATCCGCGCCCTATAATCTTCGCCTTGCCTTTGAGCTGGTATCCGGTATAACCTGCCGGATTTACTACCGTAATGGCGATATTAGGATTTACCAGTAAATTCTTTTTGGTCTGGTGATTATACAAATCCGCAAAAACTATTGTGCCTTCATCTAAAACAGCCAGATTTCCCTTAGGCACCACGTTGGGCCTGCCTTTTAGATCAGCGGTCGCCACAAACGCCAGATGATTCCTTAAATACTCTTTAAGCTTTCCAGATATCTTTGCCATCTGCGTTTACCTACCCTTCAATTATTATCGCGGTCACAGGACATTCATCTGCTGCGTTCCTACAGGCATCCTCAACGTTTTTTGGTACAGGATTTAAATACGCAACGGCTTTCTCACCGTCCATCCTGAATACCGCTGGACATGTTTGTACACATAATGTGCAACCGATGCAAATATCCGGGTCGACTCTAGCTTTCATATCTAACACCTCATACTTTGTTGTCCGTAATAGGAACTTTTTCTAAAGTTAGCCTGGTTAACTTAAGGTTATTTCTTTTGCATTCTCCCATAACCCGTGTATATTACAGTAACTTGATGCGTAAATCGTACCGGGTTTTTCTGTTTTAAAACTCAAGCTAGCCTCATGGTACGTATATACGGTGCTGGTATCCGGGCCCTGGGCAGATTCGCCGTGGGCGCTAAATTCAGCTTTTCCAATCTGATAGGGAAATTTTTCTCCCTTAGGGAGAAAATAAACCGCTATCCAGCGGATATGATGCTCTGTTTTGTTGGGGTGCGCGATTTCTTTACCCACGGTTACCGTAATCTTAAAGAATTCTCCTTTGATTATCTTATCCGAAACCTCTATTACCGGAACGTGTTTTTCTGCCTTCCAGTCGGCATCTTGAAATAATTCTTTGAAATTTCCCATTGGTATACCTCCCTTTAAAATAAGCCATGCCTCTGGCGTTGATTTTGGCATACCTCTCGATTTAGCCGTGCCTTTGGCGTTTACGGCTAAATCGCCCTCAAGCTCTGCGGAGGGGGTTGCTTATGCCGAAATCACACCGAGCTATGCTAGGTGTCTATGGCTTATTTTACTCCGCACTGTGTGCGGAGCTGGTTCTGCGCTATGCGCGGCGCTAGTTCGCTTCATCCTAAAATAACCTCGAGCTCAGCCACGTGTTCCTGCTCATCAATGATTATGTGGCGGATTTCATGCTCGATAGTTTCAAACTCGTATTGTAGCTCTTCTTTGTATCCTGTCAACTTTGTCATGCCAATGTTTCTTCTATCCTATGAATAATCTCTAACGGGTTAAGCGGATACTATGTTATTTCTTATTATACTGATCATGCAAAAAAAGTTTATGGTTAGATTGCGCTTTTTATTGACTTATTTCTACTCTATTTTTAGGAGGTAAAATGAGAGACTATTGAGAAAGGATCTTTAAAAGGCATAAGGCAGACGGACGCTCACATAAAGAAATACCAAAGCCGCATCCATGCGCGGACCAATTTTATCTTTTATATCTGATATCTTGCGTGTATTACTATTATCTCTATATTCTTACTTTAATCTTAATTCGCGTTTTATCTGTTTCTCCGCCTCAAACCAATCCTTCCAGTCATTTCCGGGAGCGCAACCCCTCTTCATGCAAATTTCCTGCGCTCTTTTCTGTATCAGGGAATGGATCTTCTCTGGCGTTAACTTAGAAGAATCCTGCGTATTCATCCTTGCCATCTTTTCTCCTCCTTTTAAACAGGCGCTGCCTTGATTTCAACGTGCCTTGATTTTAGCATACCTCTCGATTTAGCCGTGCCTTTGGCGTTTACGGCTAAATCGCCCTCAGGCTCTGCGGAGGGGGTTGCTTATGCCAAAATCACACCTAGCTATGCTAGGTGTCTAGCGCTTGTTTACTCCGCGCTATGCGCGGCGCTTAATTTCATTCGTATCTTGTGGGCATTGAATACCTGTATCCATATTACTAAGGAAACAAAAAAAGTCAATATGCATATTAACTTTTTTATGGACTTTTTTCCACCTGGACAGGTTAGGGAGCCAATTGAATGCGGGCTTATTAATAGGGCGCTATTTACGCTTCTTGCGCTTTGATTTAATGCGGAATTCAGCGGGGGTCTTCTTGGTAATCTTCTTGAATTGCCGGATAAATGACTCCGGGTTTTGGTATCCCAGTTTATCTGAAATCTGCTCAACGTTATATCCGGTTTTCATCAAAAGGTTCTTTGCTTCTTCAATTTTAAGCGTCAATTTATATTCGTTGAACCCTTTTCCCGTATGTTCCTTAAAAATCCTGCTTAAGTATTTCGGGCTCAAAAATATGGTTTGGGCGGCATCTTTTAGGGAAATCTTTTTTAAGGCATTCCTGCGGGCAAAGTTTTTTACGCGTTCAATCTTCTCTTTGATGCCGATCGCGTCGAAGCCAGGTTCGCCGCGCTTTGTCCCTACGAATTTCTCAATGATCTGCCTTGCGCTTTCAATCTCCAGGGGCTTTTCTATGTAATCGTCTGCCTGTCCCCGAAGCGCTTCAACCGCCACATCTTTTGAGCCATAGCCGGTCAGGATAACAATCCTTAAACCCGGGCTTAGCTTTCTTATCTGGTTTAAAACTTCGATACCGTTTAAGCCGGACATCCTGACATCTAAGATTACCAGGTCAATTTCGTTCGGTTTCTTTAGGATACTAATCGCCTCTTCTCCTCCTGGAGCGTCAATGACGCCGTACTCCTGGAAACACTCCCTGAATTCATTCCGGAATATAGAGTCATCGTCGACCAGCAATATTTTATTTGACCTAAGCAATTTTTCTCGGAATTTCTTCATCTTATCTTTTGCTTGATAAGTGCTTTTCTTTCTTTAGAACCTGCAGGAACGCCGCAACTACCTTGGGATCAAATTGCGTTCCCGCGCCATCTTTGACAATCTTTATTGCTTCTCTCTTAGGGAATGCCTTGCGGTATGGGCGTTCGCTGGTTACGGCCTGATAAACGTCTGCAAGCGCGATAACCCTTGCCCCTGTCGGAATCTCCTCCCCCTTTAAACCCATGGGATAACCTTTCCCGTCCCATCTCTCATGATGATAGAGCATAAAAGGGATGATGCTGTGCAAAAAGTGTATCGGCCTTATTATATCAGCGCCTATTTGCGGATGCTTCTTGATTTCAGTAAATTCTTTCGGCGTCAATTTAGATTTCTTGTTGAGAATCGCCTCGCTTATTCCGATCTTGCCAAGATCATGAAGCATTGCCGCTTGCTTGATAAGATTTTTTTCGTCTTCCGGCAACCCCATCTCTTTAGCAATCTCCGTGGCGTAATACACCGTTCTTTCCACATGTTCTCCGGTGTAATGGTCTTTGACCTCTATGGTTTTCGCGAAAGCAAATATTGCTTCGGCCAGGCTCTGATTCGCTCTTCTAGTAAGGCGGTCTAATTTATTCCTTAACATATGGATACCGCCTATATGGTTCTTGGAAGAAACAGGCGCGTTCTTTATCTTTTTTGATTCCAGGGACGAATAAACACGGTTGCCGCCAGCCTCCTTGACTTCCGTCAATAAATGTTCTACGAGGCTGACCAAGTCCATGGCTTTGAGCGCCTTATCTTCAGGATACGAGGAAACCGCAACGCTCAGTTTAAGTTTAACGCTCTGTTTTTTATTTCCGAAGGTGCAGAGATTAAGGGCATCCAGGAGCCGCTGCGCAAGGAGAACACCCTGTGTCCTATCTATGCCGGGAGAAATAATCACGAATTCCTCTCCCGCGAAACGGACAACTATATCGTACCTGCGCACCATCCTTTTTATCTCCTGGGCCAACTGCTTTAAAACCAGGTCGCCGAAGGCAAGGCCATACACCTCGTTTATCGACTTAAAATAATCGATATCCAGCATGATTATAGATAAGGGGTGCGCGTACCTGCGGCTGCGGTCGAACTCCGCCTCTATAGCATCTTTTAAATACCTGTGATTGTAAAGGCCCGTATCGTAATCCATAAGGCAGAGCTGTTTTAATTCGGTGTTGGTCTTGAGCAATTCCTTATTTAACCGCTCCCTCTCTTTTTCTGTCGCCTTTCTTTCAGTGATATCCCTCATTACCGTGATTATCTCTTCGACCTCTTCTTTATTAAAAACCGGGATCTTGCTTGTTTCGGTAAAGAATGCCTCGCGGCCTATCCTGGTCTGTTCCTCAGTAATCAGTGGCTCGCCTGTATGGAATACCTTATCATACTCTTCCTTAACCGTCTTTGGCAGGAAAGTAAAAACTTCGAAGATATTCTTGCCGATTACGTTTTCCTCAAGGCCCAGGCGGGTATTAAGCCCCTTGAACGCCTTGTTAAACAAAACAATATTCAATCTTTTGTCGACGATATGAATGGGATTAGGCATGGAATCAATCGCCAGACGGTACTGCTCTTCTGAATTGATCAATCTTTCCTTTAATTCCCTGCGGCTCTCTTCTGTACTGATAGCAGTGGCGATAGTTTTGATTATCTTCTTATCATCTTCGGTAGGAGCAAAATCCCTCTTGTATACCAGGCACAAAGAGCCGATATAAAGGCCATCGTAATTCTTAACGGGATAACCGAGATAAGTCTTAAGTCCGTACGCCTTCACATTGGGGTCACTCTCGAAGTATTTACTCTCTTTAAGGTTACGTATAACCATAACCTCATCTTTAGCCTGGTTAATCACGTCAAAACAGATATGCCCCTTTGCATTGTCCAAGGCTTTATAATCCACAGGCACCTGCCATTGCCCCAAAGAACATAATAAATTTTTTTCTTCAAGGTGGTTGTATAAAGCGCAATCCGCATTGAGCATCTCTCCGCAAAGGCAGGTAAGGCTGTTGATATTCTGCCTGGCATCCGGCATAAAATTCAAGAAACACTGGTTTATCTTGGCCAATTTCTCTACCGCCATACGGCGCTCAGAGATTTCTTTGCGGAGTTCCTCATTCGCCTTGGCAAGTTCCGATGTCCTTACTTTAACCCGTATCTCTAACTCAGCGCGGCTCTCTTTCAGCTTTTCCTCTATCTGCTTGTGCTTTTCCCGCAAGCCTTCCAACTCCGCTATGCGGGACTGTAGAGAACTTATTTTCTCGTTTAATTTTTCTTCTTTTTCTTTACTGATATCCATTGCCGTTTAATACTCCCGCTGGTGCGCAAGCGTCATATCCAGAAAAGTGCGCAGCCGCCTTGAACGCGTAGGATGGCGGAGCTTCTTTAAGGCCTTTGCCTCTATTTGCCTGACTCTTTCGCGGGTTACCCTGAAAATATTCCCCACTTCTTCCAGTGTTCTGGGGCAACCGTCATTGACCCCGAACCTTAAGATCAAAATCTTCTTCTCCCTTTCGGTCAGGGTGCTGAGGGCGGAATTCATCTCCTCTTTGAGCATAACCCGGACTGTTTCATTTGCCGGAGAAACTGCTTTTTTATCCTGTATAAAATCGCCGAAATGAGTATCCCCTTCATCTCCTATTGGCATCTGCAAAGATATCGGCTCTTGGGCAATTTTTAGTATGGTCTTGACTTTATCCTGCGGCAGCCGCATCTTCTGCGCTATCTCTTCAGGCACGGGTTCTCTGCCATTCTGCTGAACGAATATGCGGGAGAACCTGATTATTTTGTTTATCGTCTCTGTCATATGAACGGGAATCCTGATAGTGCGCGCCTGGTCGGCGATTGAGCGGGTAATAGCCTGACGTATCCACCAGGTAGCGTAAGTGGAAAATTTATACCCTCTCTTATATTCAAACTTTTCCACTGCCCGCATAAGGCCTATGTTACCCTCCTGGATTAAATCAAGGAAAGAAAGCCCCCTGTTGGTATATTTCTTGGCAATGCTTACCACTAAACGCAGGTTTGCCTCTACCAACTTCTTCTTCGTCCGGTTAAATCTAAGATGCGCTAATTTAATGAGCTTGATCTTTTCTTTTATCTTCTGAGGCGGCTCTCCGAGCTGCCTTAAAAGCATGCGTTTGTGCGCCCTGTTCCTTGATCTTCCCGTACGGCTTAAGTTATCTATTTCTCTAAGCAACGCGCTCAGGCGCAATGCCGCGTTCTCTATAACAGAAGTCGTGAAATTAAACTGCAACAGCAGTTTAATTGTCTCGCCTACCCCGCGCACATACTTGAGGCGTTTAACTATCCTTTTTATCCTGGAAAGGGAACTGCCTTTTTTGGCCTTGATATCCTCTTTCACCATCTCGTCTAAATTTACCCTGCCCTCTATAATCCCAACTGCAACGGATAAAACATGCCGGCGGATAAATTTCGTATCCAGCGCCGCAAGTTTAAATTTTCCTTCCGCGTATTCTATCTTCTTAGCCAGCTCTATCTCATTCTCGCGCGAAAGAAGGGCAATAGAGCCCATCTGCTTAAGGTACATCTTAACGGGATCATCCAAAGGCAAGAACCGCTCTTCTGCTTTAAGCTGTTCGTTTAAAGCATCCTCTTTTGCTGCTGCCTGCGCCTCTTTCTCGGCCATCTTCTCTTCTTCATTTTCCACAAGTTCAATATCTTCGTTCCCGAGTATCTCAAATAAACGGTCAATCTCTTCTGAAGAGGATATATCCTCGGGCAAGAGGTCGTTTACTTCATCATAAGTAAGGAACCCTTTTTGCCTGCCCAAGGCAATAATTTTCTCCATATCCTTGCTTACATATTCTTTTTCTTTCTTTTTCATACCTGGCTCCCTTTTTTAATTAAAGAATGGAATTCGCCCATCAACTGGCTCAATCGTTCATCATCCCCTGAATCCTGGGCTGTTTTTATCTGGTCATGCAAATGTTGCCTGCGTAATTTTATTTTCTCTTTTTTTAGGCGCTGGACACAATCGCTGACTACCCGCTCCTTCTGTTGCCCGGATAAATCTTCCGGCAGAAAAGCGGATTCGCAGATGATTTCAGAGATGTCATCGTCGCCTAAATGCTCCATAAGCAGGCGCGGCTCTATACCTTTGCCCTGCGACACCAGGTCGAACATGACAGAGACAATACGCGATACCTTCTCATTGTAGAAATCAGCCGGTGTAATACTATCGCGCAGTTGGACGACCAGTTCCGTTTCCTCAAGCATAAGCTTAAGGAGCAGCTTTTCGGTCGGGTTTATAGCCAACGCCTTCTTTGCGGCCACAGGGCCTTCTTGCGAATAAGGCAACTTTGCCGTATTTATCTTCCTGGACTCATGTAACAGCGCGTCCTCCCTGACATCCAGCTCCTGCGCCAGGCGCTTGATATATTCGGATTTAAGGATTTCGTTCTTGAATTTAACGATTGTCTCAAGCATTCCCGATGATATCTTTGCCTTGCCCTCCGCGTCTTCGGAGCCGTTACGGCTTTTAAGTATGCCTAGTTTATAATCAAAAATCCCCTGGGCGTTCTTAATTTTCTCGCGAAGGGCCTCTATGCCGTCTTTACGGACAAGCGAATCAGGATCAAAACCCTTGGGAAGAGTAACTACCCTTACATTCATTTCTTCCTCCACGAATATATCGAGGCTTCGCAGAGTAGCAATCTCTCCTGCTACATCAGGGTCATAAATCATAATCACGTTGTGCGTATACCGCTTTATAAGCCTTACCTGCTCTAGTGTAAGTGCCGTACCCAAAGATGCAACTATATTTTTCAGGCCGGCCTGAAAGGGAACAAGAAAATCGAGGTATCCTTCTACCACTACCACGCAATCTTCTTGCCGGATACCGTCTTTTGCGAAATTTAAACCGTAAAGATGCCTGCCCTTGGTGTAAACCGGGGTCTCCGGAGAATTAATGTATTTGGGCAGGGTATCATCAAGGACTCTTGCGCCAAACCCCAGCACGCGGTTTTTGATATCAAGGATAGGAATCATAAGGCGGTTACGGAACCGGTCGTAAAACCCGCCTCCGTCCTTAGAAAGGATAAGCCCTGCCTTTTCCAGGAACGCAAGGCTTATATTCTTCTGCCGAAGATAAGAAATCAACCCATCCCATCTATCGGGCGCAAGGCCAAGCTTGAATATCTTTATAGAATTTTCATCAATCCCTCTTTTAAAAAGATATTCTTTTGCTAGTTTTCCCTGCGTTGAATTCAGTGTCTCTTCATAAAAGATAGCGGCCAATTCATTTATCTTGTAAAGCTGTGTCGTAAAGCCGACTGTCTTTTGGTCGCTAGCTTGGCGCCTGGGTAAAATTACCCCTGATTTTTTTGCCAGGTATTCCACCGCTTCCAAAAAATCCAGCCGTTCATAGCGCATAAGGAATTTGAAGGCATTCCCTGATTCTCCGCAGCCGAAACAATGGTAAATCTGGCGGTCGGGAGAAACCATGAAAGATGGGGTTTTCTCGTGGTGGAAAGGGCAATGCGCCTTGAAATTCCTTCCTGCCCGCTTAAGGGGTATAAAACCGGAAACCACCTCGACAATATCCACACGGCTTAATATATCCTCTAAAAGTGTCTCTGGTATGCGTGTCTGCATCTCTATTTATTATAAATTATTTAGTTTCTGCTTATTCTCTTAAACCCGGAACAGCTGATTACTTCTAATCTTTCGTTAGCCTGTTTTTCTATCCGGTCTAGAAGTAGATTTAGCCCAAGCGTATCGGAAGATATGTGCCCTGCGATAACTACACTGAGATTTATGTCTTTAACTTTCTTAAAATGCTCTTCGCTCAAATGCATACCGACGATTGTCCTTATGCCTGCTTTATACAACTTGTCAAAAATATCCTTCGGGCCTTCCGTGCCGCCGGTCATCTCAACCAAGATTTTACCAGTTTGCCTACCGGGGCTACCCAGGATAATCCGCGGCCCGCTTGCCTGGCCTGCCGCTTCTTTATATTCCGGTATTTTAAGGAGCATATCTACAACACCAGCGACTTTTCTTGGTTTTACCTTCTTTAATAACTGTTGAATAAAATAGAACACATGGTTATCTGCGGGCGTATGCACGCACATAAAGGGTATACCCAGAAGACGAGCCGCATCTACGGGCCTGGTATGATTAGCGGGCATAACTCTCCTGGAAACCTCCTCCATTCTCTCGTCCAGGAATTTCTGCGCCACAGCTACAGGAATCCCGGCTTTTTTCAACACATCAACCTGTAACTGCATAACTTTGTATAAAGACGCGTAAGCCCTCCCTTCGGGATGATGGGAAATAACCAGGTCTAGGCCCTCGCGGGAACGGATCCTGTCTGCCAATAGCAACTCCGCAACTTCTATGTCTATTCCGACAAGGACTCTTTTTATCCGGCTATCGGGGTTTCCGTTAAGTATTGCGGTATCGGCATAAGAAGATATCTTATTTTTCTGCTGCCGGGGATCGCACTGGGCGCCCAGCTTTACCGCCTGTTGATAAAGATACGATAACTTCATTTGTTAAGAGATGCCTCTATCTCGGGGATGGTCTCGTTTATTTTTTCTAACGGCATAAACCTGGAGGTAATATGGTTCCAAATCCATTGATATGTTGTGGGGGCAATCCTGAATATCTCCCTGCCTGTAAATGAAGTGGCGACGCTTTTCTTAAAATAACTGAAACCTGAGATTGTAAGACAAAAAACAATAAGGCTTGTCAATAAGAACCCTCTACCGATACTGATAATAAGGCCGCCCCACTTGCTTAATGCGGGGACTGCTTCGACTTTTACGAAACGGTCAAACACCATACGCACCAGCGTAACAATGTAATAACCGATAATAACCAAAAACAGGAAACACACAAAATCCAGGAACTCAATAGGCACTGTTTTTACCGCAAACTGTTTTTTCAGTAAATCTGAAAGAGGAGTGAAATAATGCAGGGAAATGTATATTGCGACAGTGACCCCTATCAGTTTAAAGATCTCATTGTAGAACCCTTGAGTCAAGCCGGCATAAAACACCCTTAATAGGGTGAATAAAATAAGCAGGTCAACCCAGTTGATTTTAAGCAATAAATCCTTCAGCATATTTCTTTTAACGTTCTGAATCGCTTGGAGTTAAGAAGTTTTTTCAAGTATAACACATAAAGAATGCTTTGTCAAGGAAAGCGCTTTCTCTGGGGTTAAATCGTCCTCTTGAAATAGGGTATGGTCCTTATCAGGCCTTGCCGGAGGGTTACTTTTGGCTGCCATTTAAGCAGCCTTTTTGCCCTGCCTATATCAGGGCAGCGTTGCTTGGGGTCGTCCTGCGGAAGCGGTTTAAAGATAATCCTGCTTTTTGAACCTGTTAATTTAATCAGAAGTCGGGCAACTTCTAAAATGGTAAATTCCGTGGGGTTACCTAAATTAACCGGCTCATTGGTGTTTGCGTTCATTAACCTGAATATCCCCTCCACCAAATCATCAACATAACAGAAACTCCTGGTCTGCCTGCCTGTCCCGTATACAGTAATAGGTTTGTTATTAATAACCTGGTAAATAAAATTCGGCACCACTCTTCCATCGTTAATCCTCATCCTCGGGCCATAGGTATTAAAAATCCTTATTATCTTCGTGTTTATTTTGTGCACCCTGTGATAGGCCATGGTCATGGCTTCGGCAAAACGCTTTGCCTCGTCATAACAGCCACGCACCCCCACAGGGTTTACGTTCCCCCAGTATGATTCTGGCTGCGGATGTTCTGCGGGGTCTCCGTAAACTTCCGAGGTAGAAGCAATTATAAATCTGGTTTTTTTCTCTTTGGCAAGCCCCAGGGCGTTATGTGTCCCTAATGAGCCCACCTTAAGCGTCTGTATCGGAAATTTTAAATAATCTTCCGGAGATGCCGGGGAAGCAAAATGCAATACATAATCAACTTTTCCTTTTACGCTGATATATTTCGCCACATTATGCTCTATGAAACTGAAATATTTGTTATGCAGGAGGTGTTTTATATTGGCTTTGGTGCCCGTGATAAGATTGTCCAGACAAAGAACTTTAAAACCTTCCTTAATCAGCCGGTCGCATAAGTGCGAGCCGATGAAGCCGGCGCCACCTGTAATTACGGCGGTTTTTCTCTTCATAAATTTCCTTTTTCCTTAAAGAATATTGCCGTTAATGTCAACCCCTGCACAAAATCAACTGACGGCTTAAACCCGAGGTATTTTTTCGACCTGGATAAATCCGCGTGCGTTTTAAAAACATCTCCGGGACGCAGTTTTAAGAACACGGGCATTATATCCTTATGCATTATCTTATTCAGGAATTTAACCAGTTCCAGTATAGTATAATCCCTACCGGATGCGATATTAAAAACCCCGCCGACTGCCTGCGGCATATGCGTAGCCAGGATATTGGCCTTGACAACATTGCCGACATAAGTAAAATCCCGCGACTGCTTACCGGTTCCGTAAATAGGAGGCGGCTCATTCTTCAATAGACAGGTGATAAACTTTGGTATTACGACCGCGTACTCATCATCTAAGGACTGGCGTTCGCCAAAAACATTAAAATAGCGCAGGCAAACTGTTTTGAGCCCGTAATGCCTGGTAAAAATCTTGCAATAATATTCTCCTGCTAATTTACTTAAGGCATAAGGTGAAATTGGCGAAGGGACAAAATTCTCCTTCTCGGGAAAATCCTCTACCTCTCCGTAGACAGAGCTTGAGGAAGCAAAAACAAAACGCTCCACCTGATTCTCGGCCGAGGCCTGCAGCATATTTAAAGTGCCGTTGATATTTACGTCATTATAAGAAAACGGGTCTTCCATTGATTTAGGTACACTTCTTAACGCCGCCTGATGTAATACAAAATCAACGCCCTTTACCGCCTTGAGACAGTCCTCTTTCGAACGTATATCCGCACGAACCAGCTCGATTTTATCTATCACGCTTTTAAGATTTTCTTCTTTGCCGCTTGTGAAATTATCCAACACCCTGACCTGTTCCCCACTCCCTACCAGCGTTTCTACGATATGTGAGCCTATAAAACCAGCTCCTCCGGTAACAAGAAATCTACTCATAGCCGCTCTATCCTCCTGTCGCGAAATTTTCTATAGGCGTTACGCGTATCAAATATACGGCGCGAGTTCCGTAATATAAAGGGATAATCCAGGACTGAATGGTCTGTGGCGATAATTACGCAATCAAATTTGGAAAGCGTAGCCCGGTTTAATGGCGTGGATTTCAGGCTTATCCCGTCAATGTTAAGATAGGGTATAATGGGATCAAAATAAGAAACCTTATGATTTCTCTTTTTAAGCAGGGAAATTATATCTATGGCCGGGGACTTACGTAAATCCAGCACATCCTTCTTATAGGTTACGCCGATAACCAGAATCTTCGCTTTTTTTAAGATCCTGCCTCTTTTGAGCATATCTTCTACGCGTTCTACTACATAGGCAGGCATGGCATTGATGATGCTCGACGCCAGCTTAATGAAGCGGGAAGAAAAACCAAAACGCCTGGCCTTCCAGTAAAGATACAAAGGATCCTTCGGGATGCAATGTCCGCCCACCCCTGGCCCCGGATAAAAAGGCATAAAGCCAAAAGGCTTGGTTGAAGCAGCCTTTACTATCTCCCAAATATCTAAATTCATTTTATGCGCCATCATGCTCAATTCGTCAATAAAAGCGATGTTAATAAGCCGGAATGAATTCTCCAGCAACTTTACCGCTTCGGCAGTCCTGGCACCCGAGACGGGTATCGCATCTTTAACGATACTCCTGTAAACAAGTTGCGCCAGCCTCGTCGCTTCAGGAGTTATCCCACCGACTATCTTGGGAATCTTCTGGACAGGAAATTGACTGTTCCCGGGGTCAATCCTTTCCGGAGAAAAAGCAAGGTAAAAATCTTTACCGTGCCGTAAGCCACTAGCCTCAAGTAAAGGCAGGATAACTTCTTCTGTCGTACCGGGATAAGTCGTGCTTTCCAAAATAACTAAACTCCCGCGCTTTAAGTTTCTCGATATCGCCTTTACGGCTTTTTTTATGTAAGAAATATCCGGCAGGTATTTTTTCTTTAGGGGAGTAGGAACGCAAATTATGATTACTCCCGCGTCTTTAAGGGATGAAAACTCTCCAGAGGTATGAAATCTTCCCGTCTTTAATGCCCCTGATAACTGCCTGTCTGATATATCGGTGATATAGGAACTTTTTTCCTGAATTTTATGGAGCCTTGTACCGTCTACTTCAATACCCAGCACATGGAATCCCTTTTTGACGAAAGAAATAGCCAACGGCAATCCCACATAACCTAAGCCCACAACTGCTACTTTTGCTTTCTTATTCTTAATCCGTTTCTCTAAATTGGAATCAGACACGCCTGCCACCCCTGCCTATGCAGATATAAACAAAACCCATCTTATTTAACGGCTCCGGCTCCAGCATATTACGGCCGTCTATAACCAGCGGCCTGTTAAGCATCTTCTTGACTTTACGAAAATCGAGTTTCCTAAACTCGTCCCATTCCGTGATTAATAAAAGGCAGTCGGCATTTCTGCATGCCTCATATGGATCATTACAAAAAGTAACGCCTTTTAGAATGCCTTTGGCTTTCTTCATTGCGCGAGGGTCATATGCCCTGATAGTTGCGCCTTCTTTACGCAACGCTTCAATGATATATGTAGATGGGGCATTACGCATATCATCGGTATCCGGCTTAAAAGACAACCCGAGTATCGCGATGGTCTTCTCCTTTATTATCCAGAGCGCGCTTTTAATCTTATGCAGGAAGAAATCCCTCTGTTCTTCATTTACTTTGCGCACGGCTTTAAGCAGCTCAAAATTGTACCCTAATTTATGGGCGATATTTACAAACGCGTCCAGGTCTTTGGGGAAACAGGAGCCGCCATAACCTAAACCCGCATCAAGGAAGGAATTCCCGATACGTTTATCAAATCCCATCCCTTGCGCCACCTCACTAACATCCGCCCCCACCTTATCGCATATCCTGGAGAGCGCGTTAATGAAAGAAATCTTCGTAGCCAGGAATGCGTTAGAAGCATGTTTTATCAACTCCGCTGATTTTATGTTGGTAACTACGAGGGGCACCTTTATTGGCTTATATAAAGCGCACAAAATATCTTTTGCCTTCTGCGATTCTACTCCGATAACAATACGGTCGGGATGCATAAAATCATTGATTGCTGAGCCCTCGCGCAGGAATTCCGGGTTAGAGGCGACGTCGAATTTTATTTTATGCTTTACGTAAGTTATAACCGTATGCTTAATCCATTCGCACGTCTCAACCGGGACAGTGGATTTCTCCACAATAAGGCGGTAATCTTTCATATGTAAAGCTATATTGCGCGCCACGTTCTCGATTCCCGTAAGGTCTGCTTCGCCGTCTTCCAATGAAGGTGTGCCTACTGCAATAAAAATAACCTCCGAAAGCTCCACCGCCTCTTTTATGCTTGAGGTAAAGGAAAGTTTCTTTTTCTTAAGATTGCGCCTGACTAGATCTTCCAAGCCAGGTTCATATATGGGGACTATCCCTTTCTTTAAAGCGGCGATCTTCTTGGCGTCGTTATCCGCGCAGATAACGGTATTGCCTAACTCTGCAAGGCATGCCCCTGTTACCAGCCCCACATATCCCGAACCGATAATAGCGATTTTTTGCATTTTATTAATGATTGTTTTGTGAACCTGATTTGGGTTTATTATATGACTGTTCAAGACTAAATTCTCCCTCAGGGAAGGCCTTTAGCCTAAAAACGAGATACACGGTTTGCCCTCCCTGTCCGCCTATATCATAAAGCATATCCATGGTCCAACAATGCAGGTCTCGCGATATTGTATATTGCTGTTCATTAGAATTAGAACTAGAACCATTTGATAAGGTAGAGTTATGTCCCAGTTCATACCTTTCGTATATGGAAAAGCTCCATTTAGGATTGAAACGCCAACTAAAATTGCAGGTAAGCTGGTTTCCATTGCTTCTGGTATAACGCTGCCCTATGCCGAAGGAACGGTATTTGCCAATATCAAAATTAAAATCGTAGTTGACTTCACTGAAAGTGTTGTAAGAAGGGTCTGCCTTGCTTACGGACCTGTTATAGGTTGCGTCGGCTTCAAGCCGTAGCCAGGAATACGGCAGCAGTTTTAACTTAAAAAGTATATCGGATAAACTGCTTTCCCTGTTAACCCCTGTCTTGGGTTTAATATTATATGTGGAAGTTACCAATAAATCTACTAAATCAACGTTTGCGCCTTGTCGCTTTGTTTGCAGTTTATTAGACAACCCCAGGTTTACTAAATTGCTGGGCCCTATAGCATCTGTGCCATCTACCTGGAGGAGGTTAGCCGCAGGGACAGTTGGGGTGTGGTTATAGGCATATCCAGCCGTCGGAGTGATTACATGGCGCAGCCCCTCTAGATCCATGCCTAAGAAATTTGATTTCACGTTAAAAACACGGTAGAACTTCGTGCTTAAATCCGCGCCGCTGTAAAATATTGTCCTTACGGGTACGTTCTGCCCATTAGCTCCTTTATCATAGGCAGTCTGGCGGCTGGCGACAAAAGGAGTAATTTGAATAAAGGAGACCTTCGCGGGCAAAGATATTTTATTGAACGTATCAAACCTGCTCATCGTAACATCATCGGCGCTGACCGGCGCGGTGGATGCCTTCTTGTTAAGATTTGCGATACTCGTTAAATTCTCAAAATAAAGAGGAGTTTGCCCAATCTGGATGCTCGGCAGGGTATATCTTGCCTCCGGCAGCTTATCAATCTGATCAAACCAGTGGTTGAGGCGGTATTGCGTGACTAAATCGAATGAAGAGAGGCTGAAATTATGGTGGAAAGACACGTAGCTAAGCGGCTGTGAATCTTTTTCGTATTCCCGGTAAAAATAATCTTTTAGAAAATTACGCGTGGAGTCATCTTCCTTCCTCCTGTCATCGCGTATCTTATAGGCCTCAACCGTAAGGTTAGTCTGGGCGTCTATCAGCCATTTATGACGAAGGCGCATAAGGTACCTTGTGAATTCAGAGGGCGCGTCTGCCGAAAGAGGCGTCGTAGGAGTTTCCTTAGTGTAATAAAACATGAAATCCCCTTCTCCGATTTTCAAGGTCTTTGCCGTATTGTAATTAAGGCCTACTCCCTCTGCGAGGCCTAATTTTGTGCGGTAGTCAAGGTAAACCCTGCCGTTTACGTCATCTGCTAAATTGTATCTCCAGGCATCCAATACATAATAACCCCAATCCTTCCTGTGTCCGGGCATAACCCACATATGCATTATGGGATCAGTCAGGCTCTGGTTAAATTCCGGTATACCCATTAAAGGAATTTCCCCCGCATAAAAAGTGGCTGAACGGATAAGCATTTTATCCCCGGGGAACATGTCTAATTTCTTTGCGCCTATACGGTAATGCGGTTTATCGAAGCTGCAAGTGCTTAAATAACCCTGACGGGCAATGAACTCATTATCGCTTATCTTTTCTACCTTCCTTGCCCTGCCGAAATAGGGGTTAGCCCTGAATTGAGCATCGATGATCGTGCCGCTTTTTGCCTGAAAATTGTAAAGCAGCTTTTGGCCTTCTATAATCCCTTTTTTATCGTCGAGCCTGGCATTTCCTTCAGCAACTACATCCTTAGTCAGGGTATTGACCTTTATTTTGCGACAGGTAAGTTTTGCACCCTTATAATCTACCTCCACGTTTCCGGTAGCGGTCACTTCATTATTTTCCGTGGAATACTCAACAGTATCACCGTTAACAATAAGCGGTTGAGAAGGCTCGGCAGCAAGAGAATTCGCCAGCACGAGAAAAAAAAGGATTCCGGTTAGAGTAAAAATAAAGCTGAAGCGCTTCTTCGCAGGATTATGCAACTTTAACCTACTTTTTCGGTATTTTTTTATAGTCTTCCAGAAACCTGGCTATCCCCAGATCGGTAAGGGGGTGTTTTATCAATTGTTCAATGACCGCGAATGGAACCGTAGCTATATCAGCGCCTATTTTGGCCGCGTCTACGACATGCATAGGGTTACGCACTGATGCGACGATGATCTGAGTTTTAAAACCGTAATTGGAATATATCTGTTTTATATCACGGATTAAATTCATGCCTTCGCAAGCTATATCATCGAGTCTTCCGATAAACGGAGAGATATAGTCCGCGCCTGCCTTCGCTGCCAGGAGCGCCTGAGACGGAGAAAAACAAAGGGTTACATTGGTCTTAATTCCCTCCTTTGACAGGATCCTTACAGCCTTAAGGCCTTCTTTTATTAAAGGTATTTTTATTACGATATTTTTTGCGATTTTAGAAAGCGTTTCTGCCTCCCTGACCATGCCTTCTGCTTCAAGGCTAATGACCTCCGCGCTTATCGGCCCGGGGACGAGCGCGCATATTTCCCGCAGCAGCTCTTCCGAGGGTTTGTTTTCTTTCGCAATCAGCGTAGGATTGGTAGTGACCCCATCAATAACCCCAAGCGCCGCAGCCTGTTTTATCTCGGTAATATTAGCGGTATCAATGAAAATCTTCATTAAAGAATCTCCTTCGCTTGTTTTACCATGATAGCCGCTCCGAATAGCCCGGAGCAAGCGCCCATTTTCGCGCCAACCACTCTTACATGCCGCGCCTGGACGCTCATCGCGCGCTCTTTTATCGTATTCCTGACGGCATTGAATAATAAGGGTCCGGAATTGGCGATCCCCCCGCCTATCACTATTACGTCAAGGTTCAGGAGATTGACCACGCCACTTAAGGCTATACCAAGACGCCTGCCTACATCCTTCCAGATACGGATGGCTTTTTTATTTTTGCGCCTGGCCAACAGGCTCAATTCTTCCAAGCTGATCTTACGTTTAAAAACCTTCCTTGCCTCCCTGAGGATAGTGTTATTACCTACATAGGATTCCAGGCACGCGATACCACCGCAATTGCAACGCGGCCCATTTTCATTAATAGGCATATGCCCGACCTCTCCGGCCGCATTATTTGCGCCGCGATAAAGGCTGTTGCCGATAATAATACCGCCTCCTACGCCTGTGCCAAGCGTTATACACAAGGCATTCTTGCTTTTCTTTGCTGCGCCCAGGGTATATTCCGCAAGCGCCATTACCTTGGCATCGTTATCAAGATTGACTGATAATCCGGTTTTTCTCTGCAGGATTTCCTTTAATCTTACTTCTTTCCATCCGGGTATATTAGGGAAAAAATGGACAACTCCCGATTCCTGGTCAACAGGCCCGGGAACGCCTAAGCCGACACCCAGGATTTGCGCCTTTTTCAGGCGGCAGTCGCCAATAACTTTATTAATAGAAAATATAATGGTCCCGATAAGAAGGCTTTTTGTCTTTGAGATGCGGGTGGAAAAAATCTCTTTCCTTATGATTTTTAATTTCGGATCCAGGACCGCTACTTTAAGATTTGTCCCTCCGAGATCAACAGCAATAATATATTTATTTTTCATTAAGGGTGTATTCTATATTAAAAACCGGCTATTTGCAAGTGGATAAGTAAGGCCTCTAGGAACATACCATATTCCTGCCCTTTTCCTTTGCCAGGTATAACGATTTATCCGCTTTCTCTACCAAGCTAACCGCCTCGCGAGCGTCTTCCGGAAAGGTTGCCACACCCATGCTAATCGTAGTCTTCAGGGCTTCGTCGTATACGCTAATCTGTTTTGATTCGATGGTCTGACGTATACGTTCTGCGGCAAGGCAGGCCTGTGATTTCTCAGTCTCCACGAAAATAAGGGCGAACTCCTCTCCTCCCCAGCGGCCGATAAAATCTATCTGGCGGATATTTTCTTTCATGGACCTGGCGATCTCCCTTAAAACAGCATCTCCTACAAGGTGGCCGTAATTATCATTAATTTCCTTAAAATGGTCGACGTCTACCATCAAAAAAGAAAAGCGCAATTTGAATTTCTTGGAACGCTCCATTTCTTCATTAAACCTGTCCAGAAAGTGCCGGCGGGAGAATGCCTGGGTAAGGCTATCGGTAATAGCCATCTCCTGAACCCTCTTGTAAAGTATCGCCTTCTTTATCCCGATAATCAACTGATGCGCCAGGATATTGAATTTATCCTTGTCCTTTTGGCCGACGCCCGCAGCAACCAGGTATCCCATGTTTGTTTTATGTATGGATAAAGGTAATACCAGCGCATCGGGGTATTGCGAAAGGTCTGATTCAAGGCTGGTAAATATACACCGGTCGAACTTTAAATAATTGGCAAGCCTTCCCCGGAATATCTCCAGCATCTTCTCCACATCCAATGTCTTATAGATATCCTGGGTAATATCGTAAAGCGCTATGGTCTCTTCAGATACTTTTTCCAGCTCCTGATTACTTATCTTTAATCCCTCACTCTCCTTGGCGCATAGCTTACTTTCGTTTTCTAGCGAAGAATACGCTTCGCGTTCCCGGGATAGCCGCCCTGACAGGATCTTTTTAATACGTATGGATAATAAAATTGTCAGCAATAAGAGGGTAATTAAGCGCAACATGCCTGATTCCTTCCTCTGGCCTTTGCCGCGTACATTGCCTTATCGGCCTTCTGGATAATTTCAGTCTCGTCAGCTGCATCAACAGGAAAAGTCGCCACTCCTATCGAAACAGTCGTCTGTGTCTCCTGGCGGCGCAGGATTAGTTTCTCCTGGGCGATCCTGTCGCATAAGCCCTTTGAAATATCAAGAGCGCGTTTTTTATCGATGTTACTCAAAACCGCGCAGAATTCTTCCCCTCCGAAACGGCAGATAATCGGCTTCAGGTCTTTTAGATATTCTGAGATTATACTGCTTAGCTTCTGCAGCACTATATCTCCGGCGATATGTCCGAATTTATCATTGTATTTCTTGAAGAAATCTATGTCTATCATTAGGATCGAAAGCCGGGCCTCTTTACGTAATGCCCTGTTGAGCTCTTCCTTCAGGCGCTCAAGGAGATAGCCTTTGGTAAAAAGCGAGGTCAGGGAATCATGGACAGCCAGGTCCTGGGTCTTCTTAAAAAGCTCGCTGTTCTCCAGCGCCACGGATCCGAGTTCACAGATTTTAACCAGGAACCTTAAATCATCCTGGGAGTAAGATTGAGGAACAGGGTTATCCAGCCTTAAGATGCCTAAAAATTTATGGTCACTTAGAAAACAGGAGCTGATCAGTGATGAAAAAGGCCGCACCTCCTCTTTTTTAATCTTCTCCAGGTCAAAGCGGAAATCCTTCCTGATATTTTCTATAAGTAGGGGCTGGGCGTGGCGCAAGACCCAAAGGTCGAATATATCGCCTTCTTTAGCCTTAATCACCATCTCCCTGTCTTCCTTCTTGGTCTTATAAAGCAGGAGCCTTGAGGTCTGCTCGTCTACAAGATACAGCGCGCAAACCCCTTTATTGTTTCCAATCAGGGAAAAACATACCGAAACAAGGCTCTCCGCCACAGAATTGAGCTCCAGAGTCTTATTAATATCCCCGACTATGTTCTTGAGCTGCTGATAACGCATTATTTTTGTCTTAAGGCTTGCGTTGTTCTTTGATTCAGAAGAGACCTGGTCGCGCAGTACGTTAATCCTCTCTTCCATCTGTTCCTTACGGTAACGCTCCTCATAACTTTTATGCAGAAAGGCGCGGAAGATAAAGATTGAAATTACGGCATTGACCAGGTAAAAAAGAAATAAATACCATGCAGGCATACCGGGCTTACTCAATTTCAGATAAACAGGCAAAAACAGGTATAAAAAAACAGGCAGGGCGATAGGCAGGGTTATCCTTAAAAGAAAAGGTCTTTTTTGTGGAGTTAAATTACGCAATGGTTTCTTCGGTATCTTTATCAAAAAAATGCACTTTACTCATATCGAAGACCACATCCATATCCTGATTAACTTTCGGCTTGTCGTGTGCTCCCACGCGCGCAATAAAGGTGTGCTTTCCAGTATTGAGATAAAGGTATACTTCCGAACCCATTGGTTCGTATACCTCGCAGTTTACCCTGACTACATTCTCAGGAGGGGCTTCTGAAACAAACAACTTATCATAGATATCCTCGGAGCGTATTCCGAGAGTAACTTCTTTCCCAAGGTAAGGGGTGATCTTGGTATGTATATCCTCGACCAGTTTTACCACAACCTTTCCTTCGTCAAAATAAATCCTTCCGTTTTTCTTGACTATCCTTCCGGCCATAAAATTCATGGGGGGAGAGCCGATAAAACCTGCGACAAATTTATTCTTGGGATGGTCATAAATTGTAATAGGGTCTGCAACCTGCTGTAGGACCCCATCCTTCATCACCGCGATCCTGTCACCCATGGTCATGGCTTCGACCTGATCGTGCGTAACATAAATAATGGTCGTCTGAAGCCGGATATGCAGTTTATGTATCTCTGTGCGCATCTGCACGCGCATCTTGGCGTCGAGATTGCTTAACGGCTCATCAAAAAGGAAAACGAGGGGCTTACGCACGATCGCCCTTCCTACTGCAACCCGCTGCCTCTCCCCGCCGGATAACTCCCTGGGCTTTCTCTGTAAGAGGCGTTTGATGCCCAGGATTTCTGCTGCATCATTTACGCGCTGGATGATCTCCTGTTTAGGTATGCGCCTTAGGCGTAACCCGAAAGACATATTCTCAAAGACCGTCATATGCGGGTACAGTGCGTAATTCTGGAAAACCATGGCAATATCCCTGTCCTTAGCCGGTATTTCATTGACGAGCTTATCTCCTATATATATATCGCCATTGCTTATCTCTTCAAGGCCGGCGATCATCCTTAATGTAGTAGATTTTCCGCAGCCCGATGGCCCAACCAACACCATAAATTCCCTGTTTTCAACGCCGATACTCACGTTGTCTACTGCTTTGACATTGCCGGAAAAGATTTTCGAAACATTTTTTAAACTTACCTGTGCCATGTAGACCTACTCCTTGCTTTTGGATTTTGGTAAGGATTCAAAATTATTATTATATAGTTATTGTGTCAAATAGTCAAGTAAGAGAGTCAGTGTATCTTTAAGAGTTTTGCGGTGCACGATCATATCTATAAGGCCATGCTCCAGGAGAAACTCCGAACGCTGAAAGCCAGCTGGCAATTTCTGGCGTATCGTCTGTTCGATTACGCGCGGCCCGGTAAAGCCGATTAATGCCTTGGGTTCGGCGACGATCACGTCGCCTATACCCGCAAAAGAAGCCATTACACCTGCCATTGTAGGGTTAGTCAATACCGAAATATAGGGAAGCTTTGCTTTTTTATGATAGGCGAGCGCCGCGCAGGTTTTAGACATCTGCATAAGGCTATACATACCCTCGTACATCCTTGCCCCTCCGCCGGAACCCGAAACAATGATAAGCGGCAACTTCCCGGCAGTAGCTCTCTCTATCGCCCGCGTTATCTTCTCTCCTACGACCGAACCCATTGAGCCCATGATAAAACGTGAATCCGTGACTGCGATAACCAGGCTCCTCGTGTTCAATTTTCCCTCACCGTAAACTGCGGCATCCTTCAGGCCAGTAGAGAGCTGGTCTGCGGCGAGTTTATCCTTATATGTCTTTGGCCCCTTGAAATCCAAAGGATCTAGGCTCGTCATATCAGAGTCGTATTCTCTAAAAGTATCCTTATCTAATAACAGATTGATCCTTTCATAGGAGCCCAACACAAAATGATAATTGCATTTTGGGCAAACCTTCAGGTTCTCTTCCAGGGTTTTATTGTAAAGCATCTCGGAGCAATCTTCGCATTTTGTCCATAAGCCGTCCGGTATATCTTTTTTCTTAAGGCGCACTATAGTGTATTTTGGCTTTCCGAATAGGGCCATATCTACTCCCGATTAGAGTTAAATTTTCTTGCCACCAGGCCCGACATAACCTTGGGATAAAAATAAGTCGATTTTGGCGGCATTCTTTCTTCTGCAAGCGCTACGGCAATTATCCGCTGGATATCCACGGGATTCAAGAAAAAAACCAGGTCAAAAGAAGCGCTGTCTACTGCGGCAATCGCCTCCTGGCTACTAACGGTGTAAACGATATTCTCTTTGTCATTTTCCTCAAACCCAAGAATATTCCTTAAAATTAAGGAGTTCAATATGGAAACATCGAGGGTACGATAAGCTTTGGGCTTATCGCCCATCGCCTTATCCAGGATCTTTATATTCTTCAGGCGCAAAAGGTAAAACCTTGCCTTCATATACATGCCGAGGACATTCTCCGTGCGGCCGCCCTTCTGCATGAGGAAGAAGAAGCGCGTTTTTTCTTTTACCTCTTCGATACTGAAATGTTCTTTAAGTTTTGACTTAAAGTCCTCGATATCTAAGGCGTTCCCTAATCTTATTAGGCGGTGTATAGGCAATATAGACAGGCCTCGCTGGTCGGTATTGGTAAAATATGCCATGACATAATTAAAATCTTCCCTGCCCGTAAACTTATCTCCCAGCCTTTTCCTCATTTCTTCCCGGTAAATGCATGCTACTTCGTAACGGTGGTGGCCGTCGGCGATGAAAATATTTTCATTGCGCAGACCCTCCTCTACCCGCACCACTAAATCCCCTGAAGAAAGCCTCCATAATTTATGGATATTGCCTTCTTCATAGACAGTAATAAAAGGAGAAGTGCCTTCAATGCCATTTTTAGAGATATACTGAATAATACGCTTCTTATCCTGGAAGATTACGAATATCGGGCTTAAGTTTGCTTTTGTGCGGCGTAGGAGTTTAAGCCTGTCCTGTTTCGGGGCCAGGCGCGTATGCTCATGCACAAAAACAGATTTTTGCTTATCCGGAAGCTTTAAGAGGCAGATAAATCCAAACCGCGTCTTTTTCTCCCCCTGTATTCTATACTCGTGGGTGTAAAAATATATTGCCGGTTCATTATCCTCGACAAGTATATTCTCGTTAAACCATTCCTTTAAATATTGGGCTGCGCGCACATACTTGTCTTCTCCGGGGATATCCTTACCAAGGAGTAGACAAATAAAATTATGGGGGTCTTTCTCATGGAAACGCTCCTGTTGTGCCGGTGAAATGATGTCATAAGGCGGACAGATTACTTTCGACAGGTCTTTTACCTTTTCCTGATTATAAATTGCCGCTTTAAACGGCTTTATTTCCGCCATTGGTAAAGCCATCCTCCTGCCAGCGAACCTAAGACATCAGAAAATACATCGAGGCCGGAAACCGTCCTGCCGGGTACAAAACCCTGATGCCATTCATCACTCAATCCGTATAGGAAACCAAAAATAACCACAAAGATTATTGACTTAAGTAACGTGACCCCGGGAAAAGTATTCTTTAATGCGGCGGCAAAGAATGCCCCTAATATCGCGTAAACAAAAATATGCAATACCACATCCTGAAAGGGGAATATGGCTGGAATATTTCTCCCGGGGATAGAAGAAAAATAAAAAATAGCCCCCATCCAGAATATTACCAGGAACCAGGACATTATTCTCTCTGACATATATTAATCCATTTTCCGGCAGGCATTACAACCGTCTTTCGCCTTCGGGCAGGTAGCTGGTTTGGATTTTTGCGCTTCGCCTTTCGAGCCCTTGCGGTAATCCGTGGCGTAAAATCCGCTTCCTTTAAAAATAATACCTGAGCCGCTGCCGATAAGGCGCCTGACTTTCTTATGGCATTCAGGGCACTTCTCTACCGGCTTGTCAGTCATCTTCTGAGATAATTCAAACTTATGACCGCAATGTGAACATTCGTATTCGTATGTAGGCATTTTTTAACCAACTCCTTATTGAATTTAGTTCATAGTTCATGGTGCATAGTTCATAGTAAGACTCGTACCATGAACCATTAACTATTAACTATGAACTATCGAAAAGTTTTCTTTATTCTTTCTGTAAAAGTTTCTGAATTTACCTGTTCCCCCGAAAGCCTGGCAAACTCCTCAATCAGCTTACGCTGTTCGGGTGTCAACCTAACAGGTATCTGGACATCTACTTTTATTAACTCGTCCCCTATCCCCCTACCGTGCAAATCCGGTATCCCTTTCCCCTTTAACCTGAAAATCCTTCCTGATTGCGTGCCTTGCGGAATTTTCATACTGGCTTTCCCGTTTAACGTATGGACCTCTATTTCTCCTCCCAGGATCGCCTTGCTTAAACTTATACCCACCTGAGTAATTATATCGTTATCATGCCGCTCAAAAACAGAATGGGGCATTACTTCAATCACTACATACAGGTCTCCATGGCCTGCAGCACCTACCTCACCCTCACCCCTGACCCTGAGGCTTGAGTTATTGTCTACTCCGGCAGGTATCTTGACCTTTATCTTGTGGGTGACTTTTGTCCTGCCTTCACCACGGCAATCAGGGCAGGGCGCCTGAATCGTAGAGCCCTCTCCTCTGCAGCGTGAACAGGTCTGTGCCATTTGGAAAAATCCGTTTGATACGACCGTGCGGCCGGAACCTCTGCACTGAGGACAGGTAATTCTTTTTGTCCCCGGCTTTGCGCCGCTTCCTGAACAGGTAAAACAAGTTTCATAACGGGGGACGCTTATTGTCTTTTCAGTTCCCGTAGCTGCTTCCTCGAGGGTAATAGAAACTGCTATCTGTAAATCACGGCCCCTGCGCCTTCCCGTACCACGGGAAGAAGACCTTCCTCCGAAAATATCAAACCCCAGGTCGCTAAAAATATCTTCAAAAAGCCCTCCTCCAACGCCGTAATCACCTAAATCCTGAAAAATAGTTGAAAAATCAGCGCCTTTGAATATATCCTCATAGGCGTATTTCTGGTCTATTCCGGAATGCCCGTACTGATCGTAAAGCGCACGCTTCTGGGAATCTGACAGGACTGCGTAGGCCTCGGAGATCTCTTTAAATTTCTCTTCCGCTTCCTTTTTCTGCTCGTGGGGAACGCGGTCAGGATGGAACCTCAACGCCAACTCCCGGTAAGCTTTCTTTATCTCATCAAGGGTTGCGTTCTTTTTTACACCCAGTAATTCATAATAGTCGCGTTTAGTGCTCATTATATAATGGTTCATAGTTCATTGTTCATGGTTAATGGTACAATATTTTACTATGAACTATCAACTATGAACTATTTACTATTTTTATCGTCCTCTTCCTTGAACTCCGCGTCAATCACATCTTCTTTTCCGCCTGCGGAGCCCTTTGGCTCTTCTTGTGCTTCCTGCTGAGGCCCTTGGCCCTGCCCTGGCTGCTGAGACTGCTGCTGCTTTGCGCCTGCCTGCTTGTATATCTCTTCGGCTAATTTATGCGAAGCGCGGGTCAAATCTTCCATGCCTTTCTTAATCCTGTCCACGTTTTTATCTTTAATCGCTGCCTTCAAATCATTTGTCCTGGCCTCTATGTCGGCACGCTCACTCTGGCTGACTTTATCCCCGAAATCCTTAAGGGATTTTTCAGTGGCATAAACCAGGGTATCTGCCTGATTGACAGTTTCAACCTCTTCTTTTTTCTTGGTATCCTCAGCCGCAAATTTCTCCGCGTCCCTGACCATCTTGTCTATTTCTTCCTTGGAGAGTTTCTTGGGCGCGGTGATACGGATAGATTGTTCTTTACCGGTGCCTAAATCCTTTGCTGAAACATGCACAATCCCGTCCCGGTCAATATCAAATTTTACTTCAATTTGCGGTACACCCCTGGGTGCTGGCGGTATACCCACCAGGTCAAACCTTCCTAATTCCACGTTATCGTCTGCCATCTGGCGCTCACCCTGCAGGACCCTGATGGTAACCGCGGTCTGGTTATCCGCCGCAGTAGAAAAAACCTGGCTTTTTTGAGTAGGGATAGAAGCGTTCCTCTCTATTAATTTTGTGTTTACCCCTCCCAATGTTTCAATACCCAGGGAAAGCGGGGTAACATCCAGAAGAAGAACGTCTTTGACCTCTCCGGTAATGATCGCTGCCTGAATCGCGGCACCCAAAGCAACGCATTCCATAGGGTCAACCCCACGCTCTATCTTCTTGCCCACGTAATCTTCGACGAACTTCTGCACGATAGGCATCCTTGTTGGACCACCCACCATGATAATGCGGTCGATTTCGCTACTGGTCAACTTTGCATCCGAGAGCGCCTGTTCCATTGGATGGCGGCACCTTTGAATAATCGGAGAAATCAGGTCTTCCAGTTTTGCGCGGGTAATATTCATAGTCAAATGTTTAGGCCCTGTCGCATCCGCCGTAATAAAAGGAAGATTGATATCCGTGCTGACAGTCGAAGATAATTCGATCTTGGCCTTTTCTGCTGCCTCGCGCACCCTTTGCACTGCCATTTTATCATTCAGAAGCTCTATTCCAGTTTCGCGCTTAAACTGCCCGGCGATATACTCAAGCAGAACCTTGTCCATATCTGTGCCACCCAGCTGCGTATCGCCTGAAGTTGATTGCACGTGAAAAACACCCTGGTCCATCTCCATTATGGTGACATCCAGGGTCCCGCCGCCTAAATCAAAAACCATGATCTTTTGCGCTTTTTGGGCCTTCTCTAAACCATAGGCAAGGCATGCTGCCGTAGGCTCATTGATTATGCGTAACACCTTTAAGCCCGCTATTTCTCCGGCGTCTTTTGTAGCGGTCCTCTGGTTATCATTGAAATAAGCAGGGCAGGTAATTACTGCCTCTTCAACTTTCTCGCCCAGGTACGCCTCCGCGTCCTGTTTTATCTTCTGCAGGATAAACGCGGAGATTTGCTGCGGCGTATACTCCTTGCCAAAAACCTTGAATTTATCGTCCGTGCCCATCTTGCGCTTGGCAGCCTGGATTGTCCCTTCAGCGTTAATTGCCGCCTGCCTGCGGGCAGGTTCACCGACAAGACGCTGGCCGTCCTTTGTAAAAGCGACATAAGAAGGGAATGCCTTTCCGGAAGCCACACCCGCGCCTTCCGCAGAAGGTATAATCACAGGCCTGCCGCCTTCCATTACCGCAGCTGCCGAATTAGAAGTCCCTAAATCGATACCGATTACTTTTGCCATTTTACCCTCCTTAAATAAGCCATGCCCCTGGCGCTTATGGCTTATTTAACTCCGCACTATGTGGGAGTATAATGTCATATTTATTAAGTGCCCTTCTTGGACACCTTCACCTTCGCAGTTCTAATCACCCTATCGTTCAACATATAACCCTTTTGCAACTCTTCAAGCACGGTATGCTCCGGCACATCCTTGTTTTCAACTTGCATAAGCGCCTCATGGCAATGCGGGTCAAAAATCTTACCTGTAGCATCAATAGGTTTTACGCCGTGCTCCTTAATCATATCATAAAGATGCGCTAATATCATTTCCACGCCTTTCAAAAAAGCAGGCAAATCCTCATGTTTTGCCTGAGCCAATTCCACAACGCGCTCCAAATCATCCAGTATGTTCAATAACTCCAGGATTACTTCTTCGTTTGCGAACTTTATGTAATCCTGTTTTTCCTTCTCAATACGCTTGCGGCTATTTTCAAATTCCGCCTGAAGCCGCAGTAACTTATCCCAGTATTCCTTGGCTTTTTCCGCCTCTTCCTTAAGCTTTGCGTATTCAACTTCAGGCAAAGTAACTGTCTTTGCTTCTTCTTTATGATCCTGGTTTTTATGCTCTTCCTTTTCCATTCTAAATATTCCCCAAAACAGTCGTTAATACGTCCGATATATATTCCAGGGCCGGTATAATATGGTTGTACTCCATCCGCTGCGGGCCCAAGACCGCCACTCTTCCAGAGAGCCGGTTATTAATGCGATAGCTTGAAATTACCAAAGAACAATTCTCCATTTCAGGGCAGCCCAGTTCCTGGCCGATATAGACTTTTATCCTTTCATCGAAATCGCGATTTATGATTTCGAGCAGCCTCTTTTTATCCTCAATAATCTTGAACAGCACCCTTACTTTTTCGAAATCGTGGAATTCGGGATGTTCTAAAATCCTGCTTATCCCCCTGTAAAACAACTTATCGTGCCACTCCATAAAAGACACTATGCCCGCGTAATGGGTTACCGCGGAGATAAGCTCAGAGGTCTCCTCCAGCGCTTCTTCAAGTATCTTGATTTCTCTCTTGTAACCCTTTAAAATCCGCTCTTTTTCCTCATCCAGAAGTTCCATCTGGGACGTAAGGAAATCCACGTAATAACGGTAACCTTTATTCGTAGGAAGCCTGCCGCCTGAAGTATGCGGGTGGGTAAGATAGCCGGATTCCTCAAGCTCGGCAAATATATTACGGATAGTCGCGGAACTTAAATCAAATTCCCTGGCAATATCCTCTGAAGCAACCGGTTGCGCATTCTTGATATACCTGTCAATGGTTGCCGCTAAAATCGCTCTTCTTCTTGTATCGTAGTCAACGTTTCTTACCATATATGGCTCCCTGCCTACCGCAATAACAAGCCTTTTAGCACTCTTTCCTTTCGAATGCTAAAAGGTAATTTTAACATAAATTAATAGTTTGTCAATTGAATCATCCTGCCTTAAATACGATCTTTTTATTCGAGTCCAAATCCATCACTACCTTTGCATTTTCTTTAAGTTCTCCTGATAAGAACTTGCCTGCTGGGGGGTCGCAGTCCACGAAGCAGAGTGCTAACATTAAGTCAAAAAAATTTACTCTTTCTCTTTTTCAAGAATAATTTTTATACCGTGTATATTCACATGCCTGACTTCCATGAGGTAATGCACGTATTCTAACCTTCGCATATCTTTCAAGGAATAAAGACGGCTCTTCTTGCCTATTCTCTTAGGAGAAACAATCCCGGCTTTATCCAGTTGGCGCAATGTCCATACCGGCAATGTCACCAGTCTACTCACTACACTAATCACATATACCGGCTCATCAGGGCTAATCTGGATATCGTACAGAGGCATCCTTGCTCCTTTCCCCCTCTCTCATCCTAGACTAAATATAGCATAATCTAATTATTTTGTCAAGTATTTTCAATAGAAATCGTTAGATAATCTAACAGATATTAGTAGTCCTATAAAGTTTCCTTATCTCCGATACATGCTGTTTCATAGGGGTATACCAATTAGAACTATCATCAAAGCAAAATGGAAATTTATCTACGGCATACTTGATTTGCTTCTCCAGGTCAGGACTCGATTTATACTTAAAGACCAATGCGTTAACGCCTACCTTGACTTTCTCAACAATACTGTCAATTTCAGGGACAAGCACGGGGATCCCATGAACAAAAGCCTCCCAAAGCACTAATGGGCCCGGCTCCTGGAAAATCGAAGGGATCACCAAAAGGTCAATGCGCCGATAAAATTTACTATAGATTTTTTCATACGGCACATCCCACATAAATTGAATACGGGGATTCCTACGTATAATCTTGTAAACCTTATTAAAAGTCTTTGGTTCCGGACGCCGGATTGCTAAAAGTAAATTGATATCCCTTTGGCGGCAAGCCCTATCAAATGCCTCCAGAAAATAATCTATCCCCTTCTGATACGTAACTGATCCACAATAGCCGATCGTCTTTATCCCTCGGATGATGCGCCTCTTGCAGCCATATTTTTTTACCCCAGAATACCTGACGACGGTCTTATCTTTGAACCAAGGAAAAAGCCCGTCTAATTTATTCTTTAAGCTATGCGAAGGGCAGATGACGGCATCAAATAAACTCATTATCTTTATCGCCGTCATTTTCTTCCGAGAAACCCAATAATCGGGAGTAAGTCCAGTTTTCTTTGAAAAATAATCATATATGCAGCAAGAAGAGCAGGAATGAAACGCGCCTGTGCAGATATTTTCCTTATTATTCAGGTTTGTTACCCTAGGGCAATATAAAAAATGGTCGTGAAGGAAAGTTACCATTTTGATACCGCGATGCACGAGCTCTTCCATTATAGAAAGGATGTCTATACCGATACAATACTGGAAATTGACAACATCCGGCTTTTCATGATTGATATGCGCTAAAACGTCCCGGCATAAAGATTCATCCTTGCTGCATACAAAATTAGAAGTATCGCCCCGGATATAAGTAACTACGAGGTTTTTCTTTATAAAATCTTTCCCGGGCCGCCCATCTTTGGTTATCACCAAAACATTAACAACCTCTTTCAGTGATTCTTCGCGTATAAAATTATTCAGATACGGATGGATAACGGTTGTAATATGGAGGATCTTCATTCGCAACAGATTATTTTATCTGGCCTGAATGTAATAGCTTATTATGTAATATCAATGGCAGGTTAAGCTTGATTTTTATGCCTTTCTGCAGATATTCTATCTTAATAACCTTACCTTCCCGATGGAATAAATCTACCAGGTCCATCCTGGAATGCGGAATCAGTATCTCCTTTTCAATCATTCTCTGGGAGAAATTATCCTGAATCTTCCCGAGCAATATATCCAGGTTAGTCTTTAGTTTTGCAGAGATAAGGACCGCGTCAGAAAAATCTTCCTTAAGTTTATTTAGCCATAGGGGATCGCTAGCCAAGTCTATTTTATTAAGGGCTGTAATAAGGTGTTTTTTATCGGCGCCTAGTTCTTTTAAAACCTGGAGTACCGCTTTCGCGTGATCGTATACTTTTGGATGCGAAGCATCCAGGACATGGATCAATAAATCCGCCTCTACCACTTCTTCCAGTGTCGCTTTAAACGCTTCTATAAGATGATGCGGAAGGTTATGCAAGAACCCGACGGTGTCAGAAATAATGATATTCTCTCCTCCGGGCAGTTGGAGATTTTTAAAAATAGTATCCAGAGTAGTAAAGAGGCTGTCCTGCACCAGCTGTTCGGCATTGGCAAGCGCGTTCATAAGCGTGGATTTTCCCGCGTTAGTGTAACCGACGAGTGCTGCAACAGGGACAGCGTTCTCCTTTCTTTTCTTACGCATGACCAGACGGTGTTGCACTACGCCCTTAAGCTCTTCCTTTAATTTATCAATGCGTTTTCTGATACGCCTGCGGTCAACTTCCAGCTTCTGTTCTCCGGGGCCCCTTGTCCCTATGCCGCCGCCTAACCGCGAGAGCATTATCCCCTTGCCTACGAGCCGGGGTATAAGGTATTCCAGCTGCGCCAGCTCCACCTGCATTTTTCCCTCGGGGCTTTTTGCCCTGCGGGCAAAAATATCCAATATAAGCTGCGTGCGGTCAATGGTTTTCTTGCCGATTATTTCTTCCAGCGTCCTCTGCTGCGTCCCGGAAAGGTCGGCGCTAAAAATCACGGTATCAACGTTCTCTTCCTGGGAGATACCGGCGATTTCTTCTACCTTGCCTTTACCGATAAGCAGATTTGGGGTGAATTTTTCGCAGAAACAGCTGACAGTGTCCACCGGTTGAGCGCCTGCGGAACGCGTTAATTCTTCGAGTTCTTCGGCTACGTCATCCATCTTCCAATTGTCCCTATCCGACTTAAGCCGTATAGTCACTAACAGAGCTTTTTCCATAAATTCCTTCCTATCTCCTGCGGCGTATCTTTTTCATAAATCAGCGTGTTTTGTCCATACTTTCGCGGGGATGCAAAATTAGCTTTCCGTCTTTCGCCTCGCGTGCTGTCCGCCAAAATTTGTGGCGGACTAATGCACGCTCCGGCAAAAGCCGGAAATCTTCCAATCTCGGCTACCAGCATTTTTTTACAAATCTGATTGTTCCCAGGCTTACTACTGTCTCAAGAGGCGGGTGACGAGGCGCGATTCGAGCAGGACGTCCGCAGGCCGAACGGGCACGGTGTCACCCTAAATAAACTTGTATGTGACGAGTGAGGCCGAGGAGCCGAGCACGATTTTCCACGCTGGGGAAAATCGTGCGTTCCTGCGAGAACGCGCCTCGGCAGGACCCGCCCATCACATCAGCTTCTTAAATATCCTTTCTACGGTTACTGAAGATTTCTCTTTATCTCCTATCTCTACCCACTCTATGCGCTTATCTTTCCTAAACCAGGTCAACTGCCGCTTAGCGTATAATCGCGTATTCCTCTTTATAAGCTCCTTTGCCTCTCCTAAATCATAACGGCCCGCAAAATAACCTTCTAATTCTCTTATACCTATAGCATAAGAAGCGGTTTTACTTAACGGTATCATTAAAAGTTTCTTTACCTCTTCCAGTATACCTCTTTTAAACATCACATCCACTCTTTTCTCAATCCTTCTATAGAGGGCGCTGCGTTTAAGGTTAAGGCAGAAGATTTTTATATCATAATCCTCGCTAAGCCCGCCGCTTTTTTCCTTCTGCAATTGGGATATCGGTTTTCCCGTAGTTTCAAATACCTCAAGGGCCCTTACTATGCGCTTTGTATCATTGGGATGGATCCTTGAAGCGGCAACAGGGTCTATTTTTGCTAACCTCGCATGTAAAAAACCTACACCATGGGTTTTGGACTGTTTATAAAGTTTCTTGCGTAAGTCCTCATTTTTACCTGAATCCTTGAATATGCCGTCAATAATTGTCGCCATGTATAAACCTGTGCCGCCCACAAAAAGCGGAAACTTTCCTTTTTTAATTATGCTCTTTACCTTCTTATTTGCGTCGCGGATATAGCGGGACACATTGTATTCTTTCCGTGGAGAAATAAAAGCCAATAGATGATGCGGTACTTTTTTCCTTATGGATGGTTGTGGCTGGGAAGAAAGGATCTCCATCCCCTTATAAATCTGCATGGAGTCGCTGGAAATTATTTCAGCGCCAAGCTTGCTGGCTAAGACCAGCGCTATTTCACTCTTACCTGAAGCCGTAGGCCCGGTAATAAAAACGACTCTCTTTCTATTTGAGCAAGTTTTACTCTGGTGACGTGGTCCCCTCCGGGTAGGATTCGCTTCGCTTGGCACTGACGTGGTGGCGTGGTGACGTTTCATCAGGGGCAGATTTTCGTGGGATAACCCTGGGCGGATAATTTATCTGCCAATATGGCAGTGTCCCGGCGAACAGCTGATTTACCAACCATGACTCGATAATAGTGCTTTCCGCCGATAAATGCTTCTTCGGTATAGGCAGGATATCCTTTAGAGGCCAATTCCTGAGTGAGATTCCGGGCGTTAGAAGGATTGGCGAAATATCCTACCTGTACAGTGTAAAATGTGCCGGAGGAGGTATTTTTATCAAGATAACATATATCCTGGTTTGTCAGCGCTTCTACATCGGAAGGAAACTCTTTTTTTAGTTTTTCCCTATATTGGGCGCCTTGCTGGGCATTGCCTGTATCAAAACCGGTTTTACTTAAACGGTAATATAACTGCGCCCTTAGTTTGGTAGCGGGGTTTGCCTGTAGCAACGCAAGGTAATATTCCTGCGCCTTGCCTGGCTCCTTCCTTAAAAGATAGGTGTCGCCTAAGGCGAGCTTTGCCTCTTCTTTAAACCTATTGGGTTTAATCTCGTATAGCATTATCTCAAATATATCCGAGGCCCGTAAATAATTACCGTCTTTAAGATAGCTTAAGCCAAGTAGATAATATAACTCATCAAGCCCCGAAGAATCCTTTGCCCCGGCTAAAAGCTTCTCTCCTTCCAGTATCGCCGCCTTATAATCCGCGTTCAGGAAATAGACCTTCATAGTATCTAAACTAGCGGCATAGGCGCAAACGAACCAGACAGTCAGCAGAATAATCAAGATCGCTATTTTCTTCATTTCTTTCTTCGTGATATCTCCTTCTGTAATTCCAAAATTAACCCGTGTCTTCTTTCTTTCTCCTTCTTCTCTACATCATCAGGCATACTGGCTGCCTGCGTATGCGGCCTTACGGAATACTTGAATATGTAGGCAGCATCAAACTCGACACCTCCTACCAGGTCGTAAGTATCCTGGAAATCGTCTTTATTTTCAGTGGGAAAACCGACAATGATATCAGTAGAGAGCGCCCCGTCTTTTACTATTTTACGATAATCCTCTATCAAATCCAAATAGAATCTTCTGGTGTAACCGCGGTTCATTAGCTTTAGAATTCTGTCTGAACCTGACTGCACCGGAAGGTGAAGGTGTTTTTTTAATTTTTCCAGCTCTGCCATCGCCTTAAATAATTCTACCGAAGTATCTTTTGGATGAGAAGTGACAAAAGTGAATTCTTTAAGGCCCTTTACATCGTTTACCATTTCTAACAACTCGACAAATCTTGTTCGTTGTGCGTTATGCGCTGTGGGTTGTGCGCTTGAAACATATGCGTTGACATTTTGCCCAAGCAGGGTTATTTTCGTTATTCCGGAGTCAATATCCTCTTTTATTTCATCAAGGATATCCTGATGATTACGTGAGCGCAACTTCCCGCGCACATAAGGGACCACGCAGTATGAACAATAGTTCTCGCACCCCTCAGAAATCACCACAAAAGCGTGATTTTTATCCAGATGAAAACCTGTATGGTAAATCTCATCTTCCCTGTAATCCGCGTCTGTTTCATAAATCTTCTTGGCAAGAAATCCGCCTTTATGTTTTTGTATTTCCTTAATTATGCCGGGCATCTTGGCAATATCAGATGTCCCAACCACAAAATCCACTTTTGGCGCCTTCTCGAAAATCGCCTCGCGGTAATTATTCGCCATACATCCTACGATACCGATAATTCCAGCTTTTGTCATACCCACTGCCGACCAAACCTTATCTTCTGCGTGCTGGCGCACAGAACAGGTATTAAAGATAGCTATATCCGCCGCCTTCTCATCTTCGGTAATCTTAAACCCAGCCTTCTGGAGAAGGCCGCAAATTACTTCCGAATCCCTAACATTCATCTGGCAGCCGTACGTAACGATTGCGATACGTTTCTTATCCATCTGTCTTTCAGATAGTTACAACAAAAAATGTTATCTCTAGTGGAATGTTTCCATTTTACTATTTCGGCCGACTACACATACTTAGCCTGCTTTTAATGGTATTGTAATATTTTTCAATTTTTGAAAAAACCAGATTATAAAGTAACTTTGAAAAAGAACGATTAAAGGTACACTTGGAATAAGAAAACGCGAACTACTAAAAATAAGAAGTGGCCCTATAATCGATGCAAAAAATGTTAAGTACAAAGACGAGGTGATAGCTATTGAGGATCTATTTAAATCCGATCTGATTTTGATCAGGAACCCAGCGAGGAATGCAAAAAAGCATACCAGATAGAAAGGCATTTCAAAAATGCCTTTTCCTGAATGCATATTTAACCATTCAATGATAGGGCTTTTGAGATACCAAATATCTTTTTTAAAATCCCATAGAAATAAAAACCTCTGTTTGATAAGCCAAAGAAACCTTATGGGTTGCGAGATTATAAATTGAAAACCAGCAGGCTTCCCCATAACCGGATAAGGATATGAGTATCCTAACGCATTAGGATTGTTCCCAATCATAAATCGCCACAACGATCTACTTTGCCCTGTTATTATACAATGATTTTTAAATGAGTAATAAACCGACCATGCCACAAATATGAGAATAAACGGTAGAAAAAAGATAAATATTTGAAACAAAGTATTTTTGTAAACCAATTTTTTATTCATAACGCGGGCTCTATGCTTAAGATAAATACTTACACACCCAAAAAGCACAATAAATATATACCTTACCTGAATAAGGCATATCACCGAAGAAAGCGTACCTGATATAAACAATAAAAAGAGCTGTTTGCGTTTTGATTTAACTTCTGCGGCTTTCATTTGAAAACACACGTACATCAATAGTAAAAATCCAAGGAGCACTTCTGGCTGAAGTAAGTTTATATAAATACGATACTTAGTAGACCATACAAATAAAATTGTTGCGATAATCCCAACGTATTGACTAAAATATTTTTCCCCGAGATAAAACACAAGACCGGCGCACAGCAAATTCAGTACCCATGATACGATCTTAACTATATAGAATATTTTGCCATCGTATGGAAAAAATTTATATATTAAAGCTAAATATATTTGGTATCCTGGGGAATGATATATATCTTTTAAATTTAAAAAATCGTTACTTCTAGCGATAGATATCATTCCGTTAATATAATATGGTCCATCTATACAAAGCCGCGGCTCAAACCAAGGTAAATTACCTGTAGATAGGGTAAATTTAAAAGAAACAAATAGCCCAAAAAAGGCTATAAGTACTCCTGCTACATAATAATACCTTATTCTTTTCTTATTAATTATATTCATAAGTCGTTCCTTCAACCACTCATCTTATCTTAACTCCTGCATTCGCAATCGCTTAACCGCGTTAAAATCCCAAAATCATCACGCGGTACTTACACCATCGGCCAGCCAAAAGTGCGCAGAAAAACAGTTATTTTTTTACTCATAGTAAAGGATTATTCCTCAATAAGGAACCTCTTTGCTTCTATTTATTCTTTCTTAGGCAGGCTCACCGTAACGGTTGTCCCTTTTTGCGGCTGGCTCTCTATGGATATTGAGCCGCCGTGCAGATGCACTATCTGCTGGCAGACCGAAAGGCCAAGCCCGGTGCCTTTGGCTTTGGTAGTGAAGAATGGATCAAACACTTTGGATAGGTATTCTTTTTCTATACCGCATCCGTTATCGCAGATGTCAATCCTGACACTATTAGTCTCATCATGAATTGCAATCTCTACTTTACCCCTTTCTCCGGAAATAGCGTCGCAGGCGTTGTTTATTATATTGGAAAACACTTCCTTCATTTGCAGCGGGTCTGCCTCGATAAAAATATCTGGCACCCGCATCCTGACCTTACAAGATATCTTATTATGAAACCCCTTCTTTTTTGTATCCACGCATTCATTTATAATATCGCGGATATTGATTCTCTCATAGTGCGGCGGCTTAATCCTGGAATAATACAATAGATTATTGATAATCTGGTCGCTCTCGGAAACCTTCTTTTCGATATTGGACAGGTGGTGTTCCAAATCAGGATTCTTTGCCTTTCTTTTTATATTGTGAGCAGCAATTCCAATTGCAGCCAGGGGATTGCGCAGCTCATGGGCAACTGTAGCGGCGAGTGTTCCTATATCTGAGAGGTGTTTTGCCTTCTCCAGTTCTAATTCCGCCGCCAATAATTTTTCGGTCCTTTCTTTCACGATCCGCTCAAGAGTTTCTTTGTCTCGTTTCAATATTTCGTCAGCCCGGTGCAGTTCCTCTTCCGCTTGCGCATGTTCAGCGCGTAAACGTATCGCCTGTATTCCGTAAGCAAGGTCATCAGCCAATTCGGAAAGTAACTGTACCTCTTTTTCCGAGAAAGGATCCGGCTCTCTTGAATATATGTTTATCGCTCCGAATACCCTATCGGCTGTAATCAAAGGAAGGACTATTGAGGATGCGTAACCTCTTTTTATCGCTTCCTGCCGCCAGGGTTTAAAATTGGTATCCGTCAGCATGTTTCTGCAAATACTAGGTTTTCCGGTACGTATAGCCGTACCTGTCGGCCCCCTGCCGAATTCGGTATCCGACCATGTGATATTTACGGTCTTAAGGTACCCTTCTTCAAAACCTGCCTGTGCCACCGGACGCACTGTCCTATCCTCATCTTCTTCAGCAAATCCTATCCATACCATAGAATAGCCGCAATCCTCGATTATGATTTCACAGATTTTATTCAGATAATCCGCCTCATTATCGGCACGCATCATTGCCTGGTCAGAATCGCTAAGCGCTTTAAGCATGCGGTTTAGTTTCTTAAGTTGCCCCTCGCTTTTACGCAGCGCTTCCTCGGCGCGCTTACGCCAGGTGATATCCAGGGCATAAATACGCACTGTTTTTGATTCTGGTACAATAGCCAGGTTTTCAATAAAAATAGAATCTTTTATTTTAACCTCGCGGTTAAATTCATTCTTTTCCCCGGACTGAGCGGCTTTCAGGATTTTCGCAAAATCTGCAGGAAAGAATAAATTTATCCTCTTAGGCGCATTTAACCGTTGCAGGATTCTGATGGCGGCATAGTTACAAAAAATTACTTTGCCGCTTGCGTCAACTTCAATCACCGGATTAGGGTTAAGCTGCGGGAATGAAGCAAGATGGCTGATTTTTTCTTGCAGTAAATTTTCTATCCGCTTGCGCTCAGAGCTTTCAAGAATCTGCCATTTGCCATTCCGTTTCACGAGCGCGAATTCATGGTTAGCCACCACATCCAATATTTCAGACGCGCCGCATTTATCTAACGAATAGGTGCATATCGCCAGCATCTTATAATTACCAATCACCGAATTGATAACGCGCTCATACTCGGTGAACGCCTTCCAGTGCTTTTTCTCCAGCCATAAGGTGTTTCCGGTCAAACGCAGGCCATCAAAACCGCGCCTTTCTCCTTCTTTAAGTTTTCTCACCCAGCCATCAAGCACCCTGTCTTGATTGAAGGCGCCGCCTTTTACATACCATTGCGAATAGGCGATGATTTCTATCTGGCCTTTTTTAATGTAACGTTTGAAATCCGGAACCGCTTTTTGCATTGCGGCTTTTGCATCCGTAACGCCTAAGGGCTCTGAAGTAACCCACATGCAGAATTCATTGTTTTTTAATCCGGCTTTAAAATAAGGAACCAAGATATCAAGAAGGTCTTGTTTCGTAGAATAGAACTGGCAGAAATGAGTACCCCAGGGAAAATCCCTGATAAGCTTAAGCCCACTTTTTCTTACCTGTGTATCCATAATTTTAATTTTATAGGCGGGAGTTTAGTGCCAAAAGATAACGTATTATAGCACTATAAATTATTACTATCCAATACAAAAAAGAACGGATAGCACTTTTCTGGCTAATCGTGCCGGATTTGTTGGATCTTTACGATATATTGGTTCCCGATTAAGTTAAGGATCCGATACTCGAAATCCTTATTCAGTGCGCTCTTTAGATTCTCTAAGGACGATTTCTTGAGGAAACAATAAACCAGGGGATGTTGGCGCAGGAAATCCAAGATTTTTCCATCAGTATCCAGAAATGGTATGGGGTGAGGGCTGAAGAAATTCTTTGCGCGCGGGGCAAATACCGCTACTTTCATATCGGTATAGTAGCGCGTTCCCCTGGCAAAATCCTTGGAAGCTAACACGTACGATTCTCGATCGGGCGAGTAGTTTTTCAATAAATATCCACAGGCGTATTGTGAAGAGAAATTCACTTCGATATCCCGATGTATAAACGGGACTACCGAAAGCATTACGGGCACACACAGGGCAAGCAAATAAACAGCTGTATTGTATTTATGCCTGGCAATGTAAAACAAAAGTACCGAAAGCCATAAGATAAAAACCATGGTAAGAAAACAAACAGGGCTCGGAGAAGAGATATAATTGGAGAATTTGAAAGAGGCAAAAACAACTCCCACTGCGATAAATAGCAGGATGGCCCATATTAAAGCCAAAAGAATAAAGAGTAATCGTTTTCTCTCCTTATGCGCTATGCAATCATAAATAAAATCACCGCATGCCAAAGCCAGGGCAGGGAAAAGCGGTAGAATATAGCTGGTCAATTTCGAGTGGGCGGGCTGGAAAACCAATAAAGTAGAGGCAATCCAGCTGACAATGAAAAGGTCGGCGGTCCTTGGCTTGCTTATGCGCCAGAAAAGATAAAAAAGGGAAACCGCGACAAAGATACTCCAGGGAAACATACATCCAAGCATGGTAAAAGGATAAAAATACCACCTGTCGCTTCCCCCGTGTTCTGCCTCAATAAGCCTGCGGTAATGGTCATTATAAAAAAATTCATGCAGGAAGGCCTGGCCGTATTTGGCAGTCATAAGAATATACCAGGGTAAGGAAATGATTAAGAAAATGAGTATCCCCCACAAAGCATAACTGGAGCATATAAATTTTATTTTTCTTTCTAGAAGCAAAAAGACGCCTACGGCCAAAAACGGAATAAATAAACCTAGCGGCCCTTTTGCAAGGACTGCTAGCGCTGAAAAAATAAAAAACAATATAATCCCAGGCCCTTTCCATTTTTCGCAAGCGTATCCCCAGAAGAAACTAAGCAGTGAAAGAAGGACCAATACAGAAAAAACCATATCCGTAAAAACAGTCCTTGCCATACCTATATAGAAACCGGCGGATAAAAGCACCAGCGCCGAAATAAATGCCTTTTTATGGTCTTCGAAAAGCAGTTTTGCGAAGAGGTAAACCGCGATCACGCCGATAAGCCCAAACAGAGCGGGGAAAAAACGCGCGGAGAAACTGCTGACTCCAAAGATTATAAACCCTATCCTTAAAAGCCAATAAGTAAGAATCGGCTTTTCAAACTGCGGCTGGTCAAAAAGAATGGGCGTCATCCAGGTATGATGCTGGCTCATCTCTCTTGCGGTCTGGGCGTAAAAAACTTCATCGGGGCTCGTCAGGCTGATTAAACCATTACCGAAGAATAAAAAAAAGTAACCGAGGAAAAACAGGATGAGGATATATTTTAAATCTTTATTCATAATCAGTTGCCCTTCCTTGCGCTAATGAGTTGGCTTATGGTCACAAACCTGTAACCCATTTTCCTCAACTTTTCAGCCAATAGCGGCACACTCTTTACTGTCTCATGGCGGCTGCCTCCCTCCGTGCTAAAAACCCCTCCGCTGTCATGAAATAAGATGATGTCGCCCGGATTAATACGCCTGGCCAAATACCTAACGATATATTTGTCGTCGAAATTAACCCAATCCTTGGAGTTTAATGACCAAAGCACAATCTTATACCCCATTTCCTTTATTTTCTTCTTTTCTGCCTCAGTAAGCCATGCCTTTGGCGGACGGAAATACTTCGTGGTAACCCCTGTTACCTTCCCGATTATTTGTTCTGTATCTTTTATTTCTTTCTCCAATTCATCGGTTTTGTAATAAATAAGCACATGATGGCTATAACTGTGATTGCCTATCTCATGGCCTTCAGAAACGACCATTCTGGCAATCTCAGGATATTCCCGCACGTGCTTGCCAAGCATAAAGAAAGTGGCTTTTATACCTGCCGCCTTTAAAGCCTCTAATATCTGCGGAGTCCATTCCGGAGACGGCCCGTCATCAAAGGTCAGCGCCACGAGCTTGTCTTTACTCTTTACGTCATACAATGTGCCCTTTCTGACCAAAGCCGCCTCATCAAAGAAAACCGTAAATGCGGCTATTGCTAAAATCAGGATAAACCCGATGATGAACGCAGTGATTATTGATTTCTTAATTGTTTTCTTCATACTTAATTAAGAGATGGTTGTTTGTGCGTAAGGAATTTATTATATAACAACTGCGTAAAATCTCAATTAAAATACGGGTAGGCTGTTATCCAGCCGATTGGATCCCTTTGGCTATCTCAGGGATAATACCTTTACTTGCGTAGATCGCGTGGACTTTGGTTCTTATGGAGGGAAGTTTGAAGAAAAATATGATTGCCCCGACAATACAACACAATCCGCCAATCAATAATGTATCGGGAGCGCCTATTTTACTGGCAAGGCTGCCTGCCAATAAGCTGCCAAAAGGCGACATACCCATGAAAGACATTGTATAAAAGCTCATCACTCTTCCGCGCTTATCTTCATCAACTATTGTCTGTAATATCGTATTGCTTGATGCCATCTGGACCATCATCCCAAAACCGCTGAATAACAATACGAGCATAGAAAACCATAAAACGCGCGACGCCGAGAATACGATAATTCCGATGCCAAAAATAACGGCAGACAAAGCAATGACCCTGTCTAATCCGAAGATATTTCTTCTGGCAGCCAGATAAATTGCCCCCGCCAACGCCCCCATCCCGCTCATTGCGACGAGAAATCCCAGGGTATTCGGCCCGCCATGGAAAATATCCTTGGCAAAAACCGGCATTAATACTTGGTAGGGTACACCCATGAGGCTGACCAGCGCCAGAAGCAGAAGGATTATCCTGATAGGAGAGAAATGAAAAGCGTAATTGAAGCCATCTTTTAACTCCATAAAAATATGCCTGTTCTGCGATTTAATTTCCTTTTGAGCGACCTTCATCGCTAACAAAGACGCAATAACCGCGATATAGCTAGCCGCATTCAGAAGAAAACAGGCGCCCTCGCCAACAGTCGCAATCAGTATTCCCGCTATGGACGGGCCTATGAGCCTCGCCCCATTTACCATAGATGAATTCAGCGCTATCGCATTGCTTAAATCTTCCCTGTTTTCTATCATCTCCACAGTAAAGGCCTGGCGTATCGGAATATCAAAAGAATTAATTATCCCAAGGGCTGCGCTTAAGACGACAATATGCCAGACCTGGATGTGGCCGGTTAAAAGAAGTATGGCCAAGATTAATGCCTGTACCATTGAAAGGGCCTGGGTTATAACCAGCATATTCCTGCGGTTATGCCTGTCCGCAAAGACCCCCGCAAAAGGCGAAAACAAAAAAGTAGGCACCTGCCCCACGAACCCTACAATCCCCAATAAAAATGGAGAGTTTGTCAGGCGATAAACGAGCCAGCCCACTGCCACCTGCTGTATCCAAGTGCCGGTTAAAGATATGGTTTGTCCGCCAAAAAATAGCCGGTAATTCCTGTAACGCAGGGTGCGGAAAATAACTTTCAATCTATCCCTGGTAAACAACATCTTACTCATTTTAGAAGTTCATTCCCCTTGTAAAAAATAAAGATTATTCGTATCTTAAGGCCTCGATAGGATCGAGCTTGGAGGCCTTTTGGGCAGGCCAAAGTCCAAATACTATTCCAACAACTAGGGAGAATGTTGTCGCCAGGACTACGGGAAATAAAGAAATTATTACTGCCCATCCACTAAATACGGTGATCACAATAGAAATACCTATCCCTAAGATAATGCCTGCTACACCCCCAATAAATGACATCAACACCGCCTCAATAAGGAATTGTACCATGATATCTTTATTGCTTGCCCCTATTGCTTTTCTTAAACCAATTTCTCGAGTGCGTTCGGTTACTGAAACAAGCATAATATTCATAATCCCTATTCCGCCTACCAAAAGAGAAATTGCGGCAATACAACCCAATAATAAACTCATGGTTTTAGTGCTTGATTCCATCGCTGCCTTAATATCAGACATATTGCGTATTTGGAATGCATCATCTGCATCTTTTGGATTTATATGATGTTGTTTTACAAGCGTTTGCGTTATTGCATCCTGTGCCGTATCCACTAAATCCGGTGATTTTGCTTCAACGTAAATTTGATCAATATATTGTTTCCCCAAAAGCCTATACATTGCAGTAGTTATGGGAACAATAACGGTATCATCCTGATCACGAAACCCCGTTGCGCCTTTCTGGGGCAAAATCCCAATAACCTTAACATTAATCAAATTTATTTTTATGGTTTCTCCGATGGGATTAGTATCTCCGAAAAGCTCGCGTACAACAGTCATTCCAAGTAAAACCACCTTATTTCTCATTTTTACTTCTTGATCCGTAAAGAACCTTCCGACTGCAGGAGTAGTAACGCGCAATTGTTCATAATCTACCCCTACGCCTTCGACCTGAGTATTCCAGTTTTTATTTCCATAGACGATTTGCGCCCGGCCGGTTACTGAAGGACTGATATATTTTATCATGTCTGTAAGCTTGGAAATCGCCGTTAGGTCCTGGAAAGTAAACCGAGTAGTTGTGGCCTGCATGGCTATCCCTCCTACCTTAGGAGAGCCGGGCCTGACTAACAAAAGGTTAGAGCCCAATGAAGCCAGCTGTTGCTCTATTGATTTCTGAGCTCCGCTGCCCAAAGCGATCATGGCAATAACAGCAGCTACGCCTATGAGTATGCCAAGGATGGATAGAAATGCGCGCATCTTATGCGCCAACATAGCAAAGATTGCCTGCCTAAGATAGTCTAAAAATTCTATCCCCCCTTTTACTGCATCGGTGGATTTTGATAAGATATTTTTTATTAAATCTTCCGGGATACTGATTTCGGAGGTTTTTGTTTCGTCAGAAACAGTCTTATCGGAAATAATCTGGCCGTCACGCATCTGAATAATCCTTCTGGCATGAGCGGCAATCTCGCTTTCATGAGTAACAATAACTACCGTTTTACCTTTCTGATTAAGCTCTTTTATTACAGCCATTATTTCTTCTTTGCTTTTCGAATCAAGATTACCCGTTGGCTCATCTGCAAAGATTATCGGCGGCTCATTTACCAGGGATCTTGCAATCGCAACTCTCTGTTGCTGACCCCCGGACATCTCGTTAGGCTGATGAAACATCCTCTCCTTAAGACCGACCTCCTCAATTTTCTCCCTTGCCTTCTCCTTCATATGGCGCTTACCGGCATAAACAAGAGGAAGTTCGACATTTTCCAAAGCGGTCATCCTTGGTAATAAATGAAATTGCTGAAAGACAAAACCTACCAGCCGGTTTCTGACTAAAGCTAATTCCTGATCTGAAAGCTTGGTAATTTCTGCTCCTGACAAGAAATATTCTCCTGAATCAGCCCTATCCAGAAGCCCCAAAACATGCATCAAAGTAGATTTTCCTGAACCAGAAGCGCCCATAATCGCGACAAACTCGCCTGAGGCAATCTTTAACGATACATTACGTAAGGCCTCTACTTTAACCTGCCCCATCTGGTAGGTTTTATATAAGTTTTTTACTTCTATCATTGTTTTCTTTCTATCGTGATTTTAGCTTGATTTCTTCTTTTGCTGCCTGGCTGGCATAAATGGATTACTCCCTACGCTACTGCCAGGAAGAGCATATTTCTTTGTCTTAACGATTATTTTATCGTTAGCGTCTATGCCGGAAAGGACTTCGAAATTCTTATCATCGGTCATACCCAATTCGACAACGCGCTTAACCGGCTCTCTGCTGCCTTCCTGCTTTAATAAAACAAAAGATGCATCTTTTTCTTTATGCACTGCGCCAACTGGAATAAGTAAGGCATTTTCTTTACCTTCTGACTTGAAATCTACAGTCGCATTCATCCCTGAACGGAAAAATGGCGGCACATTTTCAGGCAACAAATCAACATTATAAATAGTGACGTTATTTACAGTTTGGGATTCATAATATATATGCTCTACGGAGGCATTTATTTTTGTTTCTGGATATGCATCCAAAGTAATAGCTGCCCCTTGCCCAACCTTTATTTTACCGATATCAGTCTCATCGACCTGGGCCCGCACAATAAGATGATCCGATAGAACAATTACTGCATCAGTCGTAGTAACGGTCTGACCTGGCTGAGTTGTCGCTACTATAACCTGTCCGTCTATTGGCGAAAGTAACGGTATAGCCTTATAGACTTCTTTCCAATATTTTAATTGTTCTTCACCCTGACCCTCTGCAGCATCTAAAAGCGCAGCCCTTTCAGTAGAACTCATCCAGGCTAAAATCTGACCTGTTTTTACATTTTCTCCTTCCTGCACCAAGATACTGTCAATACGGCCGCCAACCGGAGGTTTCACTTCCAGGCGGTTCTTAGGCAAGACCGTCCCCGTAGTAGAGATAAAAGTCTGGATTGTGCCGACAGTCGGGCTGATCTCCGTTGTCATTTCTTTGCTTGAACCTTTGCTTCTCATCTTAAACACAACGAATGCCGAGATAGCTAATATAACCAGGACAACAAAAGTAATTTTTAAATTTTTATTGCGCATATTCCAACGTCTCTCCTTTCGCCTGAATCCAGTTTGCTTCGGCAAGTAAGGTATTTGCCTGGGCATTTAAATAGGCAGTCTTAGCACTCACCAGGTTATCCTCAATAATTGTCCAGTTATCATAGGTGATAAAGCCTGTTGAAAATTCTGCTTCGGCTATTTTTGACCGCTCTTCAGCAGCAGCTAGTTGTTTATTTTGTACTCCGATATTTTCAATAGCGTTTTGTAATGCCGTCCAGGTCTGCTCTAAATTTACAATAATACCGTCTCGTGCGCTTCTTTCATTGGCCTGTAACTGATTCAGAACGGCTTTTGCCTGAGATACCTGCGCGAATCTTAAGCCCCCTTCAAATATAGGAACTGATAAAGCCAAACCGAGATTCCATTGATCCCCTTGAGGCGCCCAATGTGAATCTGTTTTACCTGCGCCCGCCTGTCCGGAAAGCGTAGGAAAGAAGTTTGCATAAGTAGATTTAAGCTCGAATTCCGCAGCGTTCTTTTCTGCTGTGAGTTGTAGTAAAGAAGGATGGTTTTTAGCTAAAGCTTCTAAATCCGGTTTTTCGTTTACAGTATTACCTACAGCGAAGTCTCCTTTTACGCTCATAGGGACAAATTCTTTGCGCCCCATTTCCTTAGTCAGCTGCCTTTGCGCCAGCTCAACATCCCTTTTTGCCTGAGAAACCTGTAAATTAGCAGCGGTTAAATTTGCTTCAGCCGTCAACAGGGCTCCTTTATGCTCTAATCCGGATAAGTAACGTAACATTATAAGTTCTAAATTATCCTTTCTTATCTTGACGATCTCTTCTGTAACATGGATTAATTCTTGCGCGCTAAGTAAATTAGCAAAGGCGGTCCTGAGCCGCAGGCGTACCTGAGAAGAAGTAAACCTGAAACCCTGTTGAGAAGCCTTTATATTTTCCCCTGCCGCCCTCACATTATTAATTGTCTTGCCGGCATCAAACAATAGCTGGCTTCCCGTTACTCCATAAGAGTAGCTATCGGCAGTTTGACTTGATGAACCTCCGCCGCTAGGAGTTTTTGCTGTTGATGCGTTTAATTCTGCGTTGACCTGAGGAAACAACGTGCTTGCGGTAATCTTTTTGCTGGCTTCGGATTGTTTGACGATTTCTACCGCCGCGATTAAATCAGGATGGTTTTTCGCGGCTTCTTTAATACAGCCCTGCCAGGTAAGTGCCTCTTCGGCCCTCGCATCCGGGCAAATAAAGCCAAGGAATAATAATGAAATTATAAAATAATATGAGTACTTACTTGCCATGGATGATTATTTTACAGCTTTCTTTTTAAGTTTTGACAGTAAATTCGCCGCTTCGTTTAAAAACCGGTTAAAATTATCTGCCGGCACAAGATTTAACATTCCATGATCCGGCTTACAAAGGACTATCAATTTATCCCCGGTTTTAATCTTAAAGGATTTCCTCACCTCTGCGGGTATGACTACCTGCCCTCTTTCTCCGACTGTAACCGAACCAAAGAACTTCCCCTTCATAAAACTTTTCATTAGCACCTCCTTGGATAAGTATGAAATGTATGAATAATATGATATATAGGATTAGTGTGTTTGTCAAGCTTATATTAGGGGGATTGATGGTGGTCTGTAAAATGCTCGTGCGGATGGATATGTACCGTGCCGTCATGCCGGTGAGAATGAATGTGCAGCAGATTGTTCTCTTTAAGGAATTGCGTATCTTTCAGGACTTCTCTGGGATTACCGGTCCTGATTAATCTTTTATCCTGGCTAAAAACATAAACAGAATCCGCTATCTCCTCTAGCAAATGCAAATCATGCGTTGCCGTAATAATGGTCTTTCCGGAATTATTGGCCTCAAGGAGTAAATCAAGTATATGCCTGGTCGTAGCAGGGTCAAGCCCTGCCGTTGGCTCATCCAGCAATAGCACCTCCGGCTCAATTACCAGGACAGAAGCTATGGCGACTTTGCGTTTCTCCCCGATACTTAATTGATGAGGCGGCCTGTCAAGGAGGCGTTCTATCTGTAAAAGTGCCGCTATCTTGCCGAGGCGCCTTTCTGTTTCAGCTTCGCCTATACCAAGCTCTAGCGGCCCAAAGACGATATCTTCCCTTGCGCTAGGGCAGAACAGCTGGACATCCGGATTCTGGAATACAAATCCAACCCTGCGCCTGAACAAACGGGAAAACCCGTTGTCGTTCAATGCCTTTTCATTCAACTCGCTGCCGAAAGCCGTAATTATACCCTTATCAGGAAAAATCAGGCCGTCCAATATATGTAAAAATGTAGATTTGCCCGAACCGTTTGCGCCCAGAAGTGCTGCCCTCTGGCCTTTTTCTATCCGGGCGTTTATATCGCACAAGGCAGGGTATTTGCCTAAATAAGAAAATGAGATATCCCTAAGCTCAAATATTGTGTTTTCCATTTAATATAAAGGCAGGCGCCAATTTAAATACATGCCGCAAATAAAGATAAACATAGCAAATAAAAGCCAGGAAAAATCAACCCGGGTCATCCTTGGCTCATGCAATACAACCGGTTCTCCTCTAAAGCCGCGGGAAAGCATGGCATTATATACATCCTGGCTTAAGACATAAGAGCGTTGCCATAATTGCGCGATATTCCATGCGACAATCCTCTGCCCGCTTTTAGGGTTGACTAACACACCTACCCTGCTCTTAATGGCAAGATAGGTATTTTCTATTATTTCTATAAACAGATAGATGTAGCGGTGGCACATCCCGATAGTCATTACGAAAACCTGCGGCACCCCAAAAACACGCAGCGTCTTAAGCAGCACAAAATGCCTTGTGGTAAGAGCAAGTAGCACGGCAAAGGAAACGGATACGGCAACTCTCATCACAAATAAAACAGCGCTGTTTATGCCTTGCCTCGTAATTATAAAATCTAACCCTAAGAAACTGAATCTTGCTACTGCCTCACCCGGGCTAAAAATATTAAAGACGGCGGGGATAGCGATAAAGAGCGAGAATAAAGGAATAAATATCCATGTCCTTTTAATAAATAAACCTAACCTTACCGAAGATAAATACGCCAGCGTCAGGCATAACGCGTAAAGAAAAACCAGGAGTATGATATGCTTAACCAGGATAGCAAGGATTATAAACATTATCATAGTTATTGTCTTTATCCGCGGATGAACCGCCTGCAAGAACCCGTTTTTTGCGGCGTGCTCATCCGCAAGGACTGATTCTTTCAAAAAATATAGAGCGCCTAGAAGTGAGCGCTCTATAAAATTACCATTCTTCAACACTTATTTCACCTTTTTTTTACTAATATTCTACCAAGAATCATTACCAGCAAAATAATTAATGCTATCCCTAGCGCTGCGGATATTATATAGGCAAGAGCTGCACAAAACAACCCTTTTTCTTGGCATCCTTTAAACGAATAATAGGACATAGGCGCATTCCATAAAGATGACAATTTCCCCATCCCTTTCGGGATATATCCTACAAGTTCCTGCATTTCACTAACTCCCCATTCACCCCAGGCGCCGCCGGCCTTAAAATAATACGGCAGTAAAATTCCTAAAGGTGAAATAAGGAGTAAAATCGCTAGCCCCAGCCATAATTTATTTGCGATTTTCATAAAATATCACGCTTTCCTTCAAGGAGCCCTGGAGAATGCTGCTGCAAAAACCTGACTACCAGGGCAGTTATAATCCCTTCAATAAAACCGAATAACAATAAATGTTCCAAGGCCATCACGGGTATGGCTACATTCAACCCATAAGGACAATAAAGCGCCTGGCCCTGCCCGGTTTTATGTAAAAGGGGCTGCAGGCCGAATTCAACCGCCGTAAATAACGCGGCGAGATTAAGACCTGCGTATCCGGCAATACCAGCTGCTATGGTCCTACGTAAAGATTTGAGGCCCGCCTTTGCGCTTATTACCTTATAAATAAAATATCCGGTAAAAGGCATTATAAAAGCCATGTTAAAAGAATTAGCGCCTATGGCAGTAATCCCGCCATCCCCGAACAGGAGCGCTTGAATAACAAGGGAAACGGTTACGGCAATACAGGCAGCCCAGGGGCCGAGAAGTATCGCAACCAATACGCCTCCGACAGCGTGGCCGGTTGAACCGCCTGGTATGGGAATATTAAACATCATGATCAGGAAGGTAAAAGATGCGCCTATTGCCAGAAGCGGAACTTGTTTTGCAGAAAGCGTTTTTTTAACAATCCTTGAAGCAGCCGCCCATATAGGCAGCATGATTGCGTAAAAAATTCCGGATGTAGCAGGGCCTAAGTAACCATCGGGGATATGCATATTAAAAATATTAGCCCCGCACCTTTTATCTCATTCATGTATTTAGCTAAAGTACTTGAATAAGGAAAAGGTGCGGGGCTATTGTTTACTGATACAAAAATATCTTATTTCTTCTTCAGTTTATCCACAAAATCGTTGACGGCGCGTCCTGCTATATCTTTGCAGCCCAAACCAAACGCCAACGCCAATCCCAGGCCTATTGAACCCAGGATAACAGCTATGGTAAGTTCGGTAATGCGAATCCCTATCTTAAGCTGCTCAAGCGCTACCAGGACCACAAAAACAGTCACGATTACCTCTACAGCCTTACTTAAGAGTTTCACGTGCGACAGACCCGCATTATTAGCGGCGGTCTGGACGATGTTCCTTAAGAGGGCCGCCACAAACATACCTAATACGAGGATAAAAACCGCTGCGACTATATTAGGTATATACAGCACTATCTTGTTTAAAAGGTCCGCTGCCACAGTAAGGCCAACGGCATTGATAGCAACCATAAAAGTGACTAGAAGACCGATCCAGTAAGATATTACACCTAATAACTCAGAGAGAGAATAGGTTATCCCGCCCTTTTCAAGGATGCTATCCAACTCGATCCGGTCGGAAAGTTCATCGATCTTTATGGCGCGCAGCCCTTTGGTCACCGCTGTCCTGATGAGTTTGGATATAAGCCAACCTATCAGGAGTATGATGAGCACCAGTAATACAAACGCGAAGAATGTTCCGATTTGGGACAGAATTGTTCTCGCTGGCTCCAGTAACACTAACTGCCAACTACTCATCCTCCACCTCCTTTGGTTTAAGTATCATTTTTTTAACTCTATCATAGTTATGGAGTTATGTCAAGAAAAATCTAAAGTCATCCCGTCGTAGGCAGCAATTACCTCTATCCCCAGCTGCCGGGATAATTTTTCTGTTAGAATGCTAGGTCGGCCTTTAAGCATAGTCATACCAAAATGGGTTAATATCGCCTGCTTGGGCCTGGTTTCTTTTATAATTTGCTCTGCGTCGGCAAAGGCAAGATGGTCTATCCCGGCTCGAGGCTCCAGGAAAACCACGCAGATAATCAAGATATCCGTACGATAAAATTCTGTCAATCCCTTAAAAACTCTTGTATCGGTTAATAAAGAAACCGTTTTATTGCCCATTTTAAATTTTATTCCGTATGTTTCTACGGGATGGATATGGCGCATAGATGTGGAAAATTTGAATGAACCTACGCTATACTCCGTATATGGCTTAAGGAACTCTAATCTTTCTGGCAGACTTGCTGCATAACGCAGAATAACCGTGTCTTCGCCAACGGCGTCAGCCGGACAAAAAACTATCCCCTTCTTCTTGAATCCGCCTTCGGTCATCGCTTCAATCATTACATTTATATCCCCGCTGTGATCGAGATGCCGGTGAGTAAGAATAATACCGTCTAACCTAGAGGGGTCAAGCCGGGGCCTGCTTACGGCACAGCGCACGATGCTTCCCGGACCGGGATCAACAATCACATTCGTGCCTCCGGAAGAAATCCATATCCCGCCTGAGGAACGCAATTGCTTAATCATCACAAAACGCGCTCCTGCCGTCCCCAGAAACTTTATGAAACTATCTCTTTGCCGTTTTATTCCTTTAACCATAATCTCCGCAACTCTGTATTAATCTCGCCTATCTGCGTGAAATTAAGTTCTGCTTTCACGGTTTCTTCTCTTTTTATGCGTCTTTTTTCTGCCTGGCCGCAGATAAAATCTTCTATCCCCATACAGCGCGCCCCCAGGGATTTTACCGTAAATTGCAACTGGCGGTCATCCGAGACAACTACTATGCTACGGCGGTTGCCTAGACTTTCCACTATTTTTTTTATCTTCTCATCCGCCGTTATGACGCGAGAAAAGATAATGTCAAAGTTTTCCCCCTCAGGGACAGAATGACCCTTAAGCGGATAACCGTCAAAGACAATCGTAACTTTATTCTTGGAGCTTCCGGTTAACCTTCTGGAGATTATAAACGTTACGAGAGAGGCATGTACCTGGATGTTTTTCTTATGAGCGCGGGGGAAAAGCCGGTGGTTGGTAATGTTGTACCCGTCTATGACGTACTGTAAAGACATAGATAAGGCCTCCTATTATACCGCACAGCAATATGAAGGAAAAATTAAGAAGCGCCATACCTGCCGCCACATTCTCACTAAGGCCGGCGTAACTGAACAGATACACGGTTAAATTCTCCCTTACCCCCAGGCCTCCTATGGAAATAGGGATAAGCGTAATGGCGCCGATTATCGGGATGAATATCAAAAAATAAATAAAATTTACCTTTTGGCCGAGAGAAAGACAGATCAGATAAAGGGTGAGCGGACCCATACCCTGAATAAGCACTGAAAGCAGGAGATTCTGCAGCAACACCTTCTTGCGGTCGCGGAAAATATGTATCTCATGATGCAACTCCCTGAGTGCCTCTCTGATTTTTCCGGCTCCCGGAGATTGTAAAACGCTCTTGATTTTTCTATAGGCGGGCCTGTTAAAAAGAACCAGTAAAACCGCCGCCAATAACAGCGTTATTATTATTACGGAAACAAAAATGAACTTATTTTCCCGGACATACCCCCAGCCAAAAAAAACGGAAGCTAATACAAGAATCACCAGGCCCGCATAGCCGCTTAGCCTGTCAAGTAAAACAGTAGCTACCACTTCATGCGGCTTTTTTGTATGTAGGGATAGGTCTATGCTACGGGTAAGATCTCCTCCTATCGTAGAGGGAAGGATAAGGCTAAAGAATATTCCCCCTGAATAAGAGATGATTATTCTCTTTAAAGGTATAAACAGCTTTGCCGCGCGAAGCAACATCTCCCAACGCAGCAAACCGAAAATATTTATAAGAAAGAAAACTCCAAAAGACAATAATAAAAGCGCTTTGTCGGCGTGGCGTATATCCGCGGCGAGTTCCTTCAAATTTATATTCCTGGTCTTAAAAAGGAGAAAAAGCAGGGCAATACTGAAAACGACTCTTAAGATACTGGAAACTATTTTTTTGGGGGCTGGCATCTGGTTATCCTGCTGCCTTTCCGCTTAGCTTGTTATAAGCTTCCAGGTATTTTTGCGCGGTTTTATCGATAATCTCCTGCGGCAGGACCGGAGCAGGCGGGGCCTTATCCCATCCGGATGCCTCCAGATAATCCCTGACGAATTGCTTGTCAAAACTGGGCTGAGATTTGCCTGGCATATACTGGTCGCCCGGCCAAAAACGGGAAGAATCAGGAGTAAGCACTTCATCTATAAGGATAACTTCTCCGTTATATATGCCGAATTCTAATTTAGTATCGGCAATAATAATGCCGCGTTTATCGGCATAGCCGGTTGCTTTCTGATAAATCGCTATGCTAAGCGCCTTTATTTTATCCGCGATTTCTTTTCCCAGAAGCATCTCTACATATTTCTGGTCAACGTTTATATCATGGCCCTTATCTTCTTTTGTGGAAGGAGTAAAAAGCACTTCGGGAAGTTTTTCTGATTCACGTAGGCCCACGGGCAATTTTATCCCGCATACGGATTGTTTCTCTTTATATTCTTTCCACCCTGAACCTGCGAGATAACCTCTGACCACGCACTCCACAGGCAAAGGCCTGGTTTTTAAAACAAGCATTGAGCGGCCGCTGAGTTCCTTTTCATGTTTCTTTAATTTTTCGGGGTATTTCTTTACCTCTGTGGTTATAAAATGGTTTTTAACCACACTTTTAAGGAAATCAAACCAGAAACAGGATAGCGCAGTAAGCACCTTGCCTTTATGCGGTATGCCGCAGGCCAGGACTACATCAAAACAGGAAATACGGTCTGTAGAAACAATGAGAAGCTTATCACCCAGGTCATAGACATCCCTGACTTTACCCCTGCGGAACAAAGTCAAATCCTTAAAATCGGTGGTAAGAAGGATTTTTTCACTCATCGCAGCTGTTAATCCTATTTGATAAACTCTCATACTCCTGCCACAGCTCTGCCGGCAGGTCTCTCTTGAACAGTTGGAAGAATTTCTTTATGTCTTTCAATTCCGTAAACCAGTCTTCTTTCCTGACCTCCAGAAGTTTCTCCATCGCACCGCTTGATAATTCCAGGCCCGTCATATCTATATCTTGCGGCCGCGGTATATATCCGATAGGGGTCTTGACTGCGCCTACTTTATCATTGCAACGGTCAAAAATCCATTCCAACACCCTCAGGTTTTCTCTAAAACCCGGCCATAAGAAATCGCCTTTCCCGTCGCTCCTGAACCAGTTAACGTGGAAAATCTTAGGCGGCTTATGCATGCGTTTACCCATATTCAGCCAATGCCTGAAATAATCAGCCATATTATACCCGCAGAAAGGCAACATCGCCATAGGGTCACGCCTGACTTCTCCTAATTTACCTACTTGCGCGGCAGTGCGCTCTGAGGCCATGGTTGCTCCGATAAAAACACCATGCTGCCAGTTAAATCCTTCATATACCAACGGCGCTAAATGCTGGCGCCGCGCCCCGAATACTATTGCCGATATGGGAACACCGTGATGCTGTTCCAGCCGGAAAGAAGCTGAAGGACAATTAACGATAGGGACAGTAAACCTGCTATTAGGATGCGCGCCTAATACGGGTTTTCCGTGGCTATCCAGCATACCCGGCCTCCAGGGGCGAGCCTGCCAATCAATACCTTCAGGAGGAACCTCTCCATCAGCGCCCTCCCACCAGACAGTACCGTCCGGCTTCAAAAGGACATTCGTATATATGGTATCTTTTTTGATAGTCGCGACCATATTGGGATTGGTCTGCGAGTTGGTCCCCGGGGCAACACCGAAAAATCCGGTTTCCGGGTTAATCGCCCAGAGAGAACCGTCTGAATCAATCCTCATCCATGAAATATCATCACCTACAGTCCAGATACGGTACCCTTTTTTCTTTAAACCCTCCGGGGGCAGGAGCATCGCAAGGTTGGTCTTACCGCAGGCGCTCGGGAAAGCCCCGGCAATATATTCTATCTTGCCGTCCGGAGACTCTATTCCCATAATCAGCATATGCTCTGCCAGCCACTGTTCTTTTCTTGCTATGTAACTGGCTATGCGTAGCGACAAGCATTTCTTACCCAGAAGCACATTGCCGCCATAACCGGAATTAACACTCCAGATAGTATTGTCTTCGGGGAAATGCAATATCATCCGTTTATTTATATCTAGCTTGGCCTTGGAGTGCAGGCACTTCGTAAACCCGTCTTCTTTTTCCAGCTGCCTTAAAACTGCATCCCCTACGCGGGTCATAATCAGCATATTCAGGACTACGTAACGGGAATCCGTAAGTTCTACTCCGATTTTACTGAAAGGCGAACCTATGGGCCCCATAGAGAAAGGAATAACATACATGGTCCTTCCCCTCATCGCTCCCTTGAATATTGCCTTTGCCTTATCATAGGCAGAGCGCGGCGCCATCCAGTTATTATTGGGGCCTGCGTCGCGTTTCTTGCGGGTACAGATAAAAGTCAGGTGTTCTGTGCGCGCGACATCATCGACAGCGGTGCGGTGCAGGAAACATCCTGGAAGCTTATTCTGGTTTAACTGAATAAGTTCATCGGAATATAAGGCCTCTTTCTGTAAGCTGATTTTCTGCTCCTCTGTGCCGGAAATCCAGACTATGTCATCGGGCTGGCAAAGCGCAGCCATTTTAATAACCCAATCCTTCAGTTTCTTGTTGTGCGTATGCAATTTCATCATCTTATTGCCTATCCTTTTGCCGTAATATATTTGTACGCGGAATCAACGGCTATGGCGCCTTCTGCGCAGGCAGTAACCACCTGGTAAAGGCTTTTCTTTCTGCAATCACCGCAGGCGAATATACCGTCTTCGGATGCCTTCAGTTCTTCCGATGTAATGATAAACCCAGATTCATCCATTTGAATCCCGCAATTAATGAAATCGGTCTCCGGCTCATAGCCGATATAGATAAATACGCCTTCACAGGAAAAATCTTTTTCCGCCTGCCTCTTTAAATCTTTCACCTCTACTTTTTCTACTTTCTTTATACCCGTAATTCCCGTAACTATTGTGCTAAGTAGGAAATGGATCTTTTTGTCCGCTTTGAGCTTCTCCTGCAATATTGCCGAGGCGCGCAAATCATCCCGGCGATGGATAATAGTAACTTTGGCGGCAAAACGGGCAAGGTAAAGCGCCTCTTCTGCAACGGCATTGCCCCCGCCTACTACCACAACTTCTTTTCCCTTGTATAAAGGGCCATCGCAAGTTGCGCAATAAGAAACCCCTTTTCCGGTAAATTCATGTTCTCCCGGGACGTTTAGTTTTCGCGGGCGCGCTCCTGTAGCAATAATAATGGTTTTAGCCTGGTAAGAGTTTGCGGTGGTCTTTACTGTTTTATTCTTGCAATCAAGCTCTATAACTTCTTCCGATTCTATCTTGATACCAAGTTCGACTACCTGTTTTTCCATCCGGCTGACCAATTCCTGAGTAGATATGCCTCCGGGAAAAGCAGGAAAATTTTCAATGATCTCGCTTAAGATTATCCTTCCACCCACTACCATTTTCTCTAAAATAAGGGTTTTAAGGCGCGCCCTGCCCGCATAAAGCGCCGCGGTGAGCCCCGCCGGGCCTGCTCCGATAATAATTACATCATACATTTTGCAACTCCCGGTAAATATTTTCTGCCCTGTAAGAACTGCGCGCCAATGGAGCGCAAAGGACGGCTTTAAATCCCATAGCGCCTGCCACGATGCGGTATTCTTCAAATTGCTGAAGAGTCAAGAATTCCCTGACAGGATAATGCCGCAAAGATGGGGCCAGATACTGGCCAAGATAAAGACAGTCACATAAACTGTCCCTTAAATCCTTCATAGTTTGCGCTACCTCCTCTTTTCTCTCGCCCATCCCCAGCATAAGTGAAGATTTAGTAGGTATCGAGGCGTCCAGCAATTTTACCCTCCGAAGCAATTCCAGGCAACGCTGATAATCTGCCCCAGGCCTTACTGCAGGATAGAGCCGCTTTACTGTTTCAATATTATGGCCGATCAGGTCAGGATGAGCGTTTACTACTTTTCCCAGGCTTTCGGGATTTCCCTGGAAATCGGGAATCAACGCCTCTACTTTGACAGAACCATTATTTATCCTGCGTATCCATGAGATAGTTTCTGCGAAAAACTCGGCGCCCCCGTCAAGAAGGTCATCCCTAGTAACAGAGGTAACCACTGCATAACTTAATCCCAAAAGCTTTATTGCCCTGGCAACGCGCTGCGGCTCTCCTGTATCTACTGATAACGGCGTTGCGGCATAGCCAGTCACGTTACAAAATAGACAACTTCTTGTGCATATGTTGCCCAGAATAAGAAATGTCACTTTCTTATCTTTAAAGCATGCGCCGGCATTCGGGCATTTTGCCTGGCGGCAGACAGTATTGACGCGGGATTCTGATAAGATCCTGGCTGTTTCCTTAACATCTGCGTCCGGCAATTCCTGCCTGAACCAGGAGGGAAGCCTGTTTTTCATATGCCAGACCTTGCTAATCTGCCGATGGAGCGGTCATATGTTTTTTCCGCCTCTTTAGAAAAATAACAAGCTGGGAGCTCCCGGCTCTTGCGATGGTATGCTATACATTCGCAGCAGATACCTTTTCTAGAACATGGTTCATAACTACAATTGCAGCCTGCCAGATTCTGTTTCTGATTGGGGCAGCTTTTCATCTCTCGCCCTCTTCTTTAATTTGGCCATTTTATTTCTTATCTTTATCTTGTCCAACAGAGATGCGTAATCTACAATAAGCTTTCCCTTCAGATGGTCTATTTCATGCTGAAATACGCAGGCAAGCAGGCCTTCGGCATTTATCAATACTTGCTTTCCGTATTCATCAAGCCCTTTAACTGTTACGCTTTTAGCGCGTTTTACTTTTATGGATATTTCCGGCACACTCAGGCAACCCTCTTCCAGTATCTGTCTTCCTTTTCTTTTGGCTATTTCCGGATTGACCAGTTTATAGAGGCCTTCTCCTATATCAGCTACCATCAGGCATTCATTTATCCCCACCTGAGATGCAGCTAAACCTATACCTTCACAGGTATACATTAGTTGAGCCATTAAGCTTAAAAGCTTACGGTGCTCTTCTGTAATTTTCTTAAGCGGCACTGATTTTTTTCTAAGGGCCGGATCACCTAACACCCTAATCTTTAATTTTATTTCTGCCATCGACTTTGATAATCCTGGATTTTATGGCGCGCGCTTCTTTATCTTCAACCAACACATAAGAAACAATAACAACCTGGTCTCCGGGACAGCCGCCGCGCGCAGCAGGCCCGTTAAGGCAGATTACTCCTGAACCGGGCTTACCCTTAATCGCGTAGGTCTCGATACGTGTACCGTTATTGAGGTTCAACACCTCTACCTTTTCCCCTGCTATGATATCAGCTGCCCGCATGAGTTTTTCATCAATGGTAATGCTGCCTTCGTAATAAAGATTAGCTTCTGTTACGGTGGCGCGGTGTATCTTTGACTTTAAAATTGTCCTGAACATTTTACTCTCCTTAAATGAGCCGGAAGGTTGAACGCGCAATCATCAATTCCTCATCTGTCGGTATGACTAAAATTTTTGGCGCCTTCTTTAAATGACTGAACAAATCCTTACAGACTCCCTCTCTTATCTGTCTCTGGTGCTCTCCGATACCAGCTGTAAACACCAGGGCATCACATCCGTTCATAATGGCGGTATAGGCGCCGATATATTTCTTTATACGGTAGATAAAAATCTGTACCGCGAGTTTTGAGCGTTTATTGCCTTCTTTTGCTTTTGCGTATAAGATGCGCATATCATTGCTTAATCCGGAAATCCCTTTTAAACCGCTTGCCTTGTTCAGGATTTTTTCTATTTCATACGTGTCCAGTTTTTTCTTGCGCATTATATAAGGCACCAGGGCCGGGTCTATGTCTCCGCAGCGCGTCCCCATGATAAGTCCTTCGAGCGGCGTAAAACCCATACTCGTATCCACTGACCTGCCTTGGCAGACCGCGGTAATACTGCAGCCGTTGCCAAGATGGCATGTAATTATCTTTAATTTCTTAAGCGGCTCCTTTAAAATCCTGGCTGCTTCATGAGCCACATATTCATGGCTTGTCCCGTGAAATCCGTATTTCCTTATCCCTAATTTCGTATAGTATTCAAAAGGCAGGCCATAAATGTAGGCGTAATCCGGTATCGTCTGGTGGAATGCCGTATCAAATACCGCCACCTGTTTTGTCCCGGGCAGGAGTTTCTTACAGGCAAGTATGCCTGCGAGGTTAGCCGGATTATGCAGGGGCGCGATAGCCGAACACCGCCGTATATCCCTTATCACCGCCTCGTTAATCAAAACCGGTTTATGAAATGCCTCGGCGCCATGCACCACGCGGTGGCCTACGGCAGAGACACCGTCAACCTTATTTAAGATTATTTTTAAACCGGAATAATGGTCCTGGACGGCAGAACCCTTTTCTCCGATATGTTCAATGATACCCTTCGAAATAACCTTCTCTCCGGGCATATGGAAGAGCTTATACTTTATTGAAGAGCTTCCGGAATTTATAATCAGTATTTTCATATCGCAAACTATTAACTATGAACCATGCCAGCCGTAGGCTGATCCGCCTCCGGCGGAAACTAAGAACTATGAACTAATTACTGCGCCCTGATTGCCGTTACCGCAACGCAATCCACGATATCATCAACAATACATCCGCGGGAAAGGTCGCTTGCCGGCTTGTTCAGCCCTAACAATAAGGGGCCTAATGCACGCGCGTTACCCAATCTCTGCACCAGT
>Ga0187886_1000177_pt1 | contig 89580 bp, 80 predicted proteins | sample June2016WEW_20_1_FD_133001 | JGI IMG/M metagenome (GOLD analysis project Ga0187886, IMG submission 133001) | Peatland microbial communities from SPRUCE experiment site at the Marcell Experimental Forest, Minnesota, USA - June2016WEW_20_150 | ecosystem: Environmental > Terrestrial > Soil >... | reverse complement strand
GCGATAGAAGGTCTGAGGGGAGATGCAAAAATGGCGGCAGGTCAGCCGGGCATCCTCACATCGGTTATAAAAATCGAACCACTTCAGGCGCCTGGCGGCGTCCTGGGAGATCGTCCCCTGGCGGACCAGGGACCGGATATACTCCGACCCCGGGATCAGCGACCCATACGTCGTCGTCGGTTTCAGATACATGGCGGCACCTATCATAGACCAAGGTGTCACCTATGTATCTGGACTAGTTCAGAGAGGGGGAAGGCGCGACGTGGGGAGTCCCCTCCCGCGGAGGGGGACGGGAAACGGGGGACGCTCAGGGACGGGTCAGGCGTTCTCTTTTTTCTCCGCCGTTTCCTGTTCGAGGTTCTTGGTTCTCTGGGCGTCCTTGATACTGCTGATGCCGGCGATAAGGCCGATCAGGCCGCCGAAGAAGAGGATGGGCGGGATGAAACCGAGAACCACCTGGCGGAAGGCATGCCAGAAGTCAGCGGATAGAATGAGCAGGGCGAGACCGCCCGCCATGGCAACGAGGCCGCCGAGCACGGCGATGTACTTACCCATGATTGGACCTCCCTCAAAACGTATCGAGGCGATTATATCAAAAAGCCAGGCGGCGGCGCAACAGAAATTTGCGCGCGGGGGCGGCCGGTCCCGATAGTTCCGGACCGGCTGGACCCGGCCGCCGTCTTCGACTAGAATGTCGGAAACGATTAATCAAGGAGGCAATCATGACCTTTGGACCGAAAAAAGCGATTTTTGCCGCCTGGGTCCTACTCTCCATAGCGCTCGCCGCCTTTCCGGGGCAGGACGCTCCCGGCGTGTTCGCGATCGGCGACCTCCGGGCGAAGCCCGGGGAGATCGCCTCGGGGTACCTCGCCGTCCCCGAGAAGGACGGCGTGGGAACGAAGATCCCCATCACCGTGATCCAGGGCGCGAGGAGAGGCAAGGTCCTGGCGCTCGTCGCCGGGCTCCACCCCGTCGAGTATCCCCCGATCCTCGCCCTCTACCGGCTGAAGGCCGCGATCGATCCCGCGACCCTCACCGGCACGGTCCTCATGGTCCACATCGCCAACCTGCCGGGGTTTCAGAGACGGACGATCTATTATGTTCCGAGCGACTGGAAGAACCTCAACCGCGTCTTCCCCGGGAATCTCAAGGGCACCTTGAGCCAGCGGATGGCGGCCGTTATCAACGAACAGGTCGTCAAGCGCTGCGACGCCCTTCTCGACATGCATTGCGGCGACGGGAACGAAGCGCTCATCCCGTATACGTATTGGATGATCAGCGGCAACAAGGCGTTCGACGAGTCGACGAAACAGCTGGCCCTGGCCTTCGGGCTCCCTCACATCATCATCGATGAGACCCGCGGCCATGACCTGGCCGATTCGAAATACCTGGGGAACACGGCCATCCTGCAGGGGAAGCCGGCCATCACGACGGAGGCGGGAAACCTCGGCCGCACCGATGAGGAATCGGTCGCCCGGAACGTAAAAGGCGTCCTGAGCGTCATGAGATTTTATGGCATGATCGCCGGCGCGCCGGAACCGGCCGCCGACCCCGTTTGGATCGATAAGTACGAGGTCGTTTATTCGAAATGGGACGGGCTGTTCTGTCCGCGGCTCGAGATGGGCTACTACGTCAAGGCCGGACAGGTCGTCGGGACGATCACCGATTACCTTGGAAACGTCAAGGAGGACGTCCGAGCGCCTTTCACCGGCATCCTGCTCTACACCATCCATACGCCGCCCTGCAACGCCGGCGAGCCGCTCTTCGAAGTCGGCCGGGTCAAAGAGAAATAATCCGCCCGATGGGCATCAAGGGTGTCATCTTCGATCTCGACGGCACGGTCGTCGAGAACTCCTATGACTGGCCGAAAATCCGGGGGGAGCTCGGAAACTCGGAGGTGTCCATCCTGCACTATATCTGCGGCCTCGAGGAACCGGAGCGGTCACGGAAATGGGCCATCCTCGAGCGGCATGAGGCCGAACAGACCGAGCGGTCCGTCCTGCGGGATGGCATGCGGGAGCTTTTGGGCTTGCTGAAAGGCCGCGGCGTCCGGTCGGCCCTCGTGACCAATAACTCCCGCAAAAACACCCAGTATCTTCTTGAGAAATTCGGCATCGGGTTTGACCGCGTCATCACCAGGGAAAGCGGACTTTGGAAGCCCTCGGGCGCGCCCTTCAGCGAGGTTCTGGAGTCCTTCGGGATCGGCCCCGGAGAATGCTGCGTCATCGGGGACACGCGGTTCGACATCCTGGCCGCCCTGGACGCCGGGATCGGCCCCATCTTTCTTCTCGCCGATGATCCCGACGATTTCGCCGGCTTTCCCGTCGAGGTTTTTCCAGGACTGGACATGCTGGTCGAGCGCCTCGAAGAACTCCTTTAGCCGCAGTTCCCCAAAATCGACGCTGAAGCTCTAAGAACCTACGCCTGGTGAATCCCGCGAACGGAATTAGTTGCAAGGGAGGGGATAAATATCACCCGAAAGCCCCCGTAGCGGAGGGGGTCCCGGCGGCTTTGCCGACGGGGGAACCGACGGGACTGGTTCCCGGGGGCGCGGGGGATAAGGGTGATATTTATCCCCTCCCTTGCCCTCAATCGAGCTCGAGCCAGCCGCGGGGGATAAGGATGGCCTTTATCGCCACCCCGCGTGAGAGACATCTGGTGAATCGTCTCGCCCGGATTTGAAACGTTCTGGACCCGCCGGTGGTATTAGAAGGTGAAGCGCAGCAACCGAGAACCATCAAAGGAGAACAACGTGAATCATCGGGTCAAGTCAAGGTTTCTGGGAATTCTCGGTTGCCTGATCGGTCTCGCGACGCTGGCGCCGCGGCTGCTCGCCGACGGCTTCATCGTCCCGAACCCCAGGCACGGGGAGATCATTCCGCCGCTCACGGTCAAGTACCACCACGTCACCGTGGAGATCGTGAACCAGGTGGCCAAAACGTCGGTCGATCAGGTCTTCATCAACAATTTTGACCGCGACATCGAAGGCACGTACATCTTTCCGATACCGGAGAACGCGTCCGTGTCCGAATTCGCCATGTACATTGGAAACGAGAGGGTCCTTGGCGAGATCCTCGACAGCCAGAAGGCCCGCGCCGTCTATGAGGCCATCGTCCGGCGGATGCGCGACCCGGGGCTCCTCGAATACCTCGGGCGCAATATGTTCCAGGCCCGCGTGTACCCCATCCCGGCGCACGGCGAAAAGCGGGTCCAGATCTCGTATACCGAAGTCCTCAAGTCCGATAACAGCCTGGTCAAGTACCAATATCCGCTCAACACGGAACGGTTCTCCCGCGACCCCCTCAAGGACATCAGCCTCACCGCGCGCATCGAAAGCCAGGTCCCGATCCTGAACGTCTATTCGCCGTCGCACAGGATTTCCGTCCGGAAAGAGGGAGAGGGTAAGGCGTCCGCCGGGTACGAAGAGGCGAACGTCAAGCCGGACCGGGATTTCGTCCTTTATTATTCGCTGTCCAAGGATGATGTCGGACTGACCTTCCTGAACTGGCAGGGGCCGGACGACGGCTATTTCATGCTCCTGGCTTCGCCGCGGTACGACGCCGAAAAAGCGAGGGTCATCCCCAAGAACATGATCCTTGTCCTCGACAGCTCGGGCAGCATGCGCGGAAACAAGATCCGCCAGGTCAAGGCCGCGGCCCGGTTCATCATCGAGCACCTGGGGAAGGATGACGCCTTTTCGCTGATCGATTTCGACGACAGCATCACGCCGTTTTCCGAAACCCTCGTCCCGGCCGGCAAGGAACACGTCGACAAAGCGCTGAAATTCGTTGACGCCATCGCGGATTCGGGCGGCACCAATATCAACGATGCGCTGGCCAAGGCCTTCACGCTCATGCGGCCGGGAGAGCGCCCGAACTATGTCCTGTTCCTGACGGACGGGCAGCCCACCGTGGGGATGACGGAGACGCCGGAGATCCTGAAGAACGTCGGCCGGGCCAACGCGTCGGCGTCCCGGCTGTTCGTGTTCGGCGTGGGGGACGACGTCAACACCGAACTTCTGGATAGGCTCGCCTCCGACCAGCGGGGAGCCTCCGTCTATGTGGCCGAATCCGAAGACATCGAGGGCGCGGTCTCAGGGTTTTACGAAAAGGTATCGTCGCCGCTCCTCTCCGACCTGACCGTGAGCTTCAAGGGAATCGAAACGGGTTCGGTATACCCCCAGGCCCTGCCCGACCTGTTCAAGGGTTCGCAGCTCGTCCTGGTCGGGAAATACAGGGGCGAAGGGCCTGTGACCATCGTCCTTGCAGGAAAAGTGGGCAAGGAGTCGAAGCGGTTCGTCCTCGAGGGCCGGAAACCCTCCCGTGACGAGTCTCTCGGTTTCCTGCCCCGGCTGTGGGCGACCCGGCGGATAGGGTATCTTCTCGAAGAAATCCGGCTACGTGGTCAGAATTCCGAGCCCGTCGACGAGGTGAAGCGGCTCGGGCTCAAGTACGGAATCGTGACACCCTACACGTCTTTCCTCGTGACCGAGAGGGAAAAGGGGCTGCTGCCCGCCGCGGCGCCCGAAGCCCGGGACGCCATGGCGACCCGCCAGGTTTCGGGCGGATTTGCCGTCAAGGCGGCCAAGATCAGCAGCGCTCTCAAAGCCGAAGACATGGCTTCTCAAGCCGCCTCCACGCAAATCATGTACAAAGAGGACAAGACGTTCCTTCTCAAAGACGGCGTGTGGGTGGATAGCGAATACAAAGAAGGAAGCGCAGTCCGGGAGATCCGGTTCAATTCGGACGAATATTTCCGGCTGGCCGCGGAAAAGCCGGGGATCGTCAAGTATCTCTCGATCGGAAATAAGATGATCGTCGTTTATCAGGGCGCCGCCATCAAAATCGTCGACTAAACACCTCCTCAAAGACTCCTGCTCCCTTTCCGCCAGCGGAAAGGGAGCAGGGCTGCCGGCTTGATTTCTACGCCGCGATTGGTGACAATGGAACGGAATTTTGCGCGCGAGGCAAGCCATGGCCAAAGAAAAATTGCTTTTGATCCCGGGCCCGAGCCCCGTGGTGCCGCGGATCCTTGAAGCTCTCGCCCAACCCACGGTCTCCCACGTCGGGCCGGAGATGGTCCGTGAGCTGCGGGAATCCTGCGAGAACCTTAAGAAGATCGTTTTCTCCGCGAAGGGCGAGCCGTTCATTATCTCGGGCGCAGGGACCCTGGCCATGGAAATGGCCCTCCTGAACACCGTCGGGCCGAACGACCGCGTCCTCGTCCTGTCCCAGGGCTATTTCGGCCAGAGGATGGGTCAGATCTGCCAGGCCTTCGGGCTCCAGCATGATGTCCTGGAATGCGAATGGGGGAAGGCCGTTCTCCCCGGGGAATTGGACGCCCAGCTCGCCAAGCAAAGCTACCAGGTCGTCGTCTGCACACACGTCGATACGGCCACGGGCGCCTGCGCTCCGGTCGAAGATTACGCGCGCATCGTCAAAAAAACGGGCGCCCTTTTCATCGTCGACGGGGTTTGCGCTACCGGCGGCATCCCGGAACGCATGGATGATTGTCAAATCGATATCGTTCTCACGGCCGCGCAGAAGTGTCTGGGCACGCCGCCCGGGCTGTCCATTCTCGTCCTTTCGGAGCGGGCCATGGAGAAGCGCCGGGGCATGGCTTCGATCCCGGCCTATTACTCCGACCTGCTTCGGTGGCTGCCCATCATGCACGAGCCGGCCAAGTATTTCTCGACGCCCTGCGTCAACGAAATCCGGGCCTTCTGCGAGGGCACGCGCATCATCATGGAGGAGGGGGTGGAGGCAAGGTTCAAGCGCCACGACCTCCACGCCCGGGCCATCCGGGCCGGCCTGGCCGCGCTCGGCTTCGGCTTTTTCACGGACGCTCGATTCCCGGCCTCGACGCTCTCCGTCGTCCTCTATCCCGGCGGCGTCGACGACAAGGCCTTCCGGACAACGCTCTACGAAAACGGCGTCGTTGTCGCCGGCGGCCTGGCGCAGACGCTCGGGAAGGTCTTCCGCATGGGCCACATGGGCAACCTGAGCGCCGGCGATGTCCGGTTCGCCCTCCAGGCCGTTGAAAAAACGTTGGCCGCAATGGGCTACGGTTTCCGCGCGGGCGCGGGACTGGCTGCTGTCGCGAAAGTCCTGGGCGCCTGAGAAGAGTCGCGAGCCTTTCATGAAGAGCAAGGTCTACTTCATCCCGGCCGACGGCAAAGAGCCCGCCGAGGTCCTGGCCGATAAGACGCGCAAGCTCTACCTCGCCACAGGCCTCAACGAAAAACTCGAGAAAGACGACTTGACCGCCCTCAAGATCCATTTCGGGGAGGTTAAGAATACGGGCTACGTCAGGCCCCAGTGGCTGACCGGCCTCATCTGGGAAATCCGGCAGAAAACCTCCCGGGCCTTCCTGACGGACACGAACACTCTCTACATCGGGAGCCGCTCGAACTCGGTCGACCACATCCGCCTGGCCTGGTCCCACGGCTTTACGCCCGAGGTCGTCAGCATCCCCATCATCATCGCGGACGGGCTCATCGGCCATGACAAGTACGAGACGAGGAGCGCGCAGGCCCGGACCTCGTCCTCGAAGATCGCCACGGCCATCCTCGACTCCGACGCTTTTGTCTGCCTGACGCACGTCACGGGCCACGTGCAGACCGGGCTCGGGGCGGCCATCAAGAACATGGGCATGGGCTGCGCCTCGCGGTCCGGCAAGCTCGACCAGCACTCGACCGTCCATCCGCGGGTCAATGCCAAGCAGTGCCGGAACTGCGGCATCTGTTTCGAATTCTGCCCGGAAGACGCCATCGTCCAGGCCGAGGGGCGCGTCACGATCGACCCGGCCAAGTGCATCGGCTGCGGCGAGTGCCTCGTCGTCTGCAAGCCCGGCGCCATCAAGATGAAATGGGACGAGGATTCCCGCCGGCTCCAGGAAATCCTGGCCGAGTATGCCCTCCGCGTGCAGAGCCATTTTAAGGGGAAAACCGCGTTCCTCAATTTCCTCATCAAGATCACCAAGGACTGCGACTGCATGGCCAAGGACGACCCGCGGATCGTCGAGGACATCGGCATTCTGGGCTCCCTTGATCCGGTCGCCGCCGACAAGGCCACGGCCGACCTTGTGATCAAGCACGGCCGGGGAAAAGACGCTTTCCGCAAGGGTTATGATATCGATTGGTCCTTTCAGCTGAAGCACGGCGAAAAGATCGGTCTTGGGTCAATGGACTACGAGCTCGCCGAGCTCGCCTGAACGCGCGCCCTGAATCCCCTTCGCGGGATTCCACGGACGCAAATCCGTGGAGCTTCAGTCATCGCCGGGCCGGCGGAAGCTTGGGGGATGAAACAGAAGAGGATAGATTATGGCTATGAGAACCGCGAGGAGGAATGTGCCCATGCTGTCAAGTCTTCGTTCCCGATCCGTCTTCTATGCTTCTCTTATTGTCCTTTCCGCAGCGGTGTTGGTGTCGGGCCAGGCGCCGCCCAAAAAGGATATCCCCGGACCGGCAAAAAAGGCCGACCAGGCCCCCGAGAAGGACCGCGGCCAAATCCTGGCCGAGATCGCCGTGGCCCGGGAAGCCTTCGGGAAAGACCCGGACAAAGCCGAAAGCAGATTCCGACTGTCTCAGCTGCTTTACCAGGCCGGGAATTTCGAAGAGTCCCTGGTCGTGCTCCGGCCGCTCCTCGAAGCCCAACGGACGCCGGTGAATGCCCTGCTCCTCGCCGCGGACCTGGATTATCTTTTCGGACGCTACGAAAGCGCGGAGGATATCCTCCAGAGGATCGTGGCCGGGAACCCCCCGGACAAGGCGGCCCAGCTCAAGGCCCAGGTCAAGCTCATGTTCGTCTGTTATCAAACGAACCGGTTCGAAAAAGCGGCCGGCCTGTTCCAGGGCACGGAAGGCAAGATCAAACTTCCCCTGCTCGATCTGATGCGGGCCTTCGGCCGGGACAAGCCTTTCCGTGCGGACTGGGCGGACAAGAGCCGAAGGACGGTCATTCCATTTATCGTGAAGGATCCCCTTCCCGTCATCGCCGTTGAGGTCCACGGTCGGCAGATCTATGCCCTGATCGACACGGGAGCGGACATGTTTGTTTTGGACAGCGAAATCGCCGCTTCGATGGGCATCAAAGGCCTGGCGTCTACGACCGGGACCTTCGCCGGCGGGAAGCAGGCCGAGGTCGGGTTCGCCGAGCTGGATTCCCTCAAGATCGGGGACGTCACGCTCACGTCGGTCCCGATCTCTCTCCTTCCGACGCAACGATTCTCCAAGGGCTTCGCAATCGGGAAATACACGGTCGGCGGCATCGTGGGGACCGGCATCCTGAAGCAGTTCCTGTCGACGCTCGATTATCCGAACAGCCGGCTGATTCTGCGCCGCCCGGACAGCCGGGGCATCGAGGAACTGGGCCGGGAGATGGCGGGAAAAACGACGGTCGAGGTGCCGTTCGTCCTGGCTCTGAGTCACTTCATGATAGCCCGAGGCCGGCTCAACGATACGGAGCCGTTGACCTTTTTCGTGGATTCCGGGCTGGCCAGCGAAGCCGCGCTCACGGCCCCCGTCCAAACCCTGAAATACGCGGGCATTCCCGTCCCGGAGACAAAAATCCAGGAGGGCAGCATCGGCGGGGGAGGCGGAGCGGGGTTCGGGACGGGGCTTTTCGCCATCCGGAGGTTGGGTTTGGGACCTCTTGTCCAGGTCGACAAAAAAGGAGAATTCGGCAGTTTCCCGCCCGGGGGATACTGGATGCTCGGCTTCATCGATGACGGGATCATCAGCCACCAGTTCCTCCGCGAGTACGCCTGGACCATCGAATTTTCGTCGATGAAGATGATCTTCGCTAAGTGACCGGGTCGTTCCGGTCAAGTCTGATGCCGGCCGAGCGGACCGGCCATCGCGGGGAAAAACCGCACTCTGCGTATATTTTTTTTCTTGACTATGGCTTGAAGCTGACGATATTATTATTTTGTAAGGGGAGGGTTAGTGCCGAGCCTTGTAGCCTGGGTTCGGGTGGCGCCAAATAGAAGTTTCCTATCTACTCAACACAAGTGTCTTGTGCTGAGCATCGCAAGGCCTTGGGTTTTTTATTTTTATGGAGGGGGGAAAAAATGAAAAATAAAAGGGAATGGGGAGAGTCAGGGACGGAAGTGCTCTTAGAGTATGCCAATAGCATCATTGCGACATTGAGAGAGCCATTTTTGGTTTTGGATAAGACGTTGCACGTCATTTCGGCCAATCAAGCTTTTTTTACCACATTTCGGGTTGCGGAGAAGGAGACCCTGCGCCGGCCGCTTCCTGGCTTAGGGAACGGGCAATGGGATATTCCTAAGCTTCTCCAGCTATTGAAAGAAATTATACCGGAAAAGATCGTTGTGAGAGATTATGAGGTTGAGAAGAAATTTACGGACGTTGGACGGCGAACCATGCTCCTGAATGCCCGTCAGTTGCGCGTTCCCAAGCACGTCGCCGCCATAATAGCGGCCGGGGTATTAGGAGCGGGAGACGGAGACGACGAAGAGCTCATCCTGCTGGCTATTGAAGATATCACCGAGAGCAAGCGTTTACAGGAAGAATTAAAGGAGTCTGAGGAGCGTTATCGCAGGGCCTTCGAAACCTCGCGGGACGGATTGATGCTGGTTCATAAAACCGAAGCGGGCATCCTGAATTCCAATGCCTCTATACAGGAATTGCTGGGTTATTCCCAGGAGGAGCTTTCGAAGAAAAAACTCTGGGAAATCGGCGTGACCAAAGGCCTTAAAGATTTTCAGGAGACGCTGTCAACATTGGAAAAGGATGGTGTCATTCATTACGAAGACGTGCCCATAAAAACCAAAAAAGGCCCGAGTATCAACACAGAGATTATTTTGGTTGACAGGGCAAAAGTTATTCAATGCAATATCCGCGACATCACCGAAAGAAAAAAATTACAGGATGAACTAAATGAGAAGATGCAGACGCTGGAGCGATTCAGCGAATTCGCCGTGGGTAGGGAATTGAAGATGGAAGAGCTGGAGAAGAAAGAAAAGGAGCTTGAGGAAAAGCTAAAAAGCAGATGAGATTTGAAGGCAGAACCAGAAAAAAGACCGCTCCTAAAGAAGGCCAAGAGGTCATGTTAGACCAAAGACGATATTTGGAGAATATCTTGTCCTCGATGACGGACTCTCTCATCGTCGTTCATCCCGATTCAACGCTGAGGTCAGTCAATCATGCTGCCCTGGATTTATTGGGTTACCGGGAAGATGAGCTTATCGGCCGACCGGTGAAAAAGATTTTTATGCAAAACGAAAGTGCCCTGCAGGCATGCTTCCAGAAAATCATCGATGCGGGCGCGGCGCATAATATTGGTTTAACTTTTCTTACCAAACAGAGGAACGGCATTCCGGTCAATCTCAGCGGTTCGGTGATGCAGCAAGACGGCAAGATTATCGGCATCGTGGGCGTTGCCAGAGATATGCGTCCGATGACGGCAATGATCAGCGATTTGGAGAAGAAAGACAGGGACCTTGAAGACCGCGGCAAGGACTTTACCCGGATGCAGAGGGCCATGTTGCATATGATGGGCGATTTGGATATTGCCAAAAAGGAGCTGGAGAAGGCCAATAACGAATTGCAGATACTCGACCAGCTAAAATCTGATTTTGTCTCCACAGTCTCGCATGAATTACGCACACCGTTGACTGTGACCCGAGAGGCTATTTCGCAGGTCTTGGACGGTGTATACGGTGAAATCAATAAAGAACAAAAACATTTCTTGCTCATGTCTATCGGGGGGATTGACCGACTGTCGCGCCTCATTGGGGATCTCCTGGATATATCTAGAATTGAAGCGCATAAAATTGAACTCAAAAGAGAATTGATTGACATCGTGTCTTTGGCTAAACACGTGAGTTCGAGCTTTGCCTCTGCCATTCAAAGCAAAGGGTTGGAGATAAAACACAATTTCCCTGAGGATAAGATAGAGCTCTACGTGGATCAAGATAGGATTCTCCAGGTCTTCGTGAACTTAATGAGTAATGCCCTGAAATTCACTTCGGCTGGCCATATACAAATTTCCATCGTTGATAAAGACAATGCCGTAGAGTGCACAGTTTCCGATACGGGCATAGGGATTTCAGATGAAGACCTGCCTAGAGTATTTGGCAAATTCAAACAATTTGGCGCGGACTTCGAATCCGCGGAAAAAGGCACCGGTCTTGGCCTGGCCATCTCTAAAGGGATCATTGAATTACACCGGGGAAGGATCTGGGCGGAAAGTCAGTCCGGCCGGGGAACCAAAATCTGTTTTACCCTCCCTAAGTACGGGCCAAGGGAATTATTCAGGGAATTCGTCACGAATGGCCTGGCAGAGGCGATTAAAGAGGGCGCCTCTTTATCCATTATCATTTTTGAAATCAAGAATTATGTTATTTTACAGGGAAAGTTGGGGCAGGATAAGATCGCATCTGTCCTGCACAGGCTCTGGCAAGTCATCAAAACCGACCTCAGGCGTAAGGCCGATATCAGTATTCAAGATAACCGGGCGATTTTGGTGGCGCTGCCGGAGACGGATAAAGTAGGGGCCTGTTCAACAGCGAAAAGACTTAAATCAAGTCTTGACGATTGCTTATCTCTGGAAGGATTAGCTAAAGACATAGAGCTTGACTTAAAAGTCGCCAGTTTTCCCGAAGATGCTCAGACAGAAGAAGAGTTGTCAAATAGGGTCCAATTATCAGAGGATATCAAAAAATGACGGAAAGGAGAGGTGGATAAGTATGGCTAAGAAGATATTGATCGTTGACGATGATCGGCAGATTGCGTCCCTTCTCGCCTCGCGGTTGAGGGCCAATGAATATGAGGTCGTCATGGCTTATGACGCGGTGCAGGCGGTAGCCAACGCCATCAGCGAGAAGCCGGACTTAATTCTTTTGGATATTAGGATGCCCGCGGGTGGCGGTCTCAGCGCGATGGATAATTTTAGGAAATCCGCAAAGACATCTGTCATCCCGGTCATTGTCATAACGGCGTATCCCAGCCCAAAAATACGACAGAAAGTCAAAGACATGGGGGCTGTCGATTTCATCGCTAAACCATTTGAGGCTGAAGATATGTTATCAAGAATTGAGAAGGCCTTAACCGAGGGCAGTCCGAGAAAAGGAGGGTCAGGATCCATGACCAAAAAAATATTGGTCGTTGACGATGAATCCGATACCGTTGAATTGCTGCAGGCCAGGTTGGAAAAGAATGGATACGGTGTGATTGTGGCCTATGACGGCCAGGAAGCCCTTGACAAAACATATCAGGAAAATCCCGATTTAATCATTTTAGATATCATGCTACCCAAAGTCGATGGGTATAATGTCTGTAAAACGCTTAGGTCCGATGAGAAGTATAAGGCGATTCCCATTGTCATGTTGACGGCCCGAACGCTGACCCAGGATATTAAGATGGGTATGGACTTGGGCGCGGTTTCTTATGTGCAAAAGCCGTTTAAGCCGGAGGTGCTGTTGGGGATTATCCAGGGATTATTGAAGGCCTGAGCCTTCTCTCATCATGACCCTCCGGTCCTCAGTTCTGATGCCGGAGGCGCGGGAACAAAATCCAGAGCAGGACGGCGGCCAGGAGCATCACCGACGCCCCCATGAGGACCGCCACGGTTTCTCCCAGGCGCTGGGCCGTCGCGCCGATCGCCAGCGCGGCGATGGGCATGCTGCCGAAGAAGACGAAAACGTAAACGCCCATGACCCGCCCGCGCATGGCGTCCGGTGAATACGTCTGGACGAGGGCGTTGCATAAATTGAAAATGAAGATCTGCGAAACGCCGGCCCCGAACAGGAGAAGGAGCGACAGGGGAGTCCAGCGGACGAAAGCGAAGGCGAGGATCAGCACCGGCATGGTCAGAGTGCCCAGGGTCAGGAGCTTGCCCCGGAAACGGAACCGGCCCAGGCTGGCGATGAGGAGAGCTCCGGCCATGGCGCCGAGGCCGCGGGAGGCCTGGAGAAAGCCGTTGGTTTTGGCGTCCCCGCCGAGGATTTGCACGGCCCAGGCGGGAAGAAGCGTCGCATAGGCGATGCCGAAAAGGCTGACGATGGCGATCAGGCCCGTGATCACCCGGACCATCGGGTGTCCCAGAACGTACTTGATGCCCTCCTTGAGGTCGGCGATCAATGACGTCTTTTCGGCTTTGGGGACGAAGGGCTTGAGCTTCATGAGCGACAGGGCCACGATGACGGCGATGAAGGAAATCCCGTTGATCGTGAAGCACCAGGCCGGCCCGAAAATGGCATAAACCACTCCCGCCGCCGCCGGCCCGACCGCCGTGGCCGTGTTGAACATGGCCCCGTTCAGGGCGATGGCGTTGGTCATGTCGGGGAGGTCGACCATCTCCAGGACAAACGCCTGGCGGGCAGGGGCCTCGAATGCATTGGCGACACCGAGAAGAAGGGCGATGACCAGGATGTGCCAAGGCTGGACGAGGTGCAAGAACCCGAGAGCGGCCAGGACGAACGCCAATAGCATCATGGAGGTCTGGGTGATGATGATTATGGTCCGTCGCGGCATCCGGTCGGCGATGACCCCGGCGTAGAGCATGAATAACCAGGTCGGGACGCCCGCTGCAAAGCCGACGAGCCCGAGGTAAGCGGGAGACCTGGTCAGCTGGTAGATTAGAAAGGCCAGGGCCGTGCTCTGCATCCACGTCCCGAAAAGGGAGAACATCTGGCTCCAGAACCAGAGCCGGTAGTTCGGGTATTTGAGGGCGGTGAAGGCCTGCTTCCAGCTCATCGTCTTGCGCAGACCGGCGAGCCGCCGCAGGAACGGGGCCCGGGGTTCGCCGGCCGGGGAAGGGATGGGAATCGGGGGCATCACGTTTTCTTGACGCCGGCGCAAGCCGGTCCGGGGCGTCCGCCCGGGAGGACCTCCTCGTCCTCGGGCTTCCAGGCCGGGTCGACGATGCAGAGAAAGGCGAGGTCGAGCGCGCCCGTGTTTTCGATGGACTGGATGTGGAACGGAGGGATGTACACCGCCTGGCCCGCCGAAACCTCGGCCGTCTCCTGCTCGATGTGCATGAGGCCGCGGCCTTCGAGGATGTAGTAAACCTCCGAGTTCTTCAGCCGGTGGGGATTCGTTTTGCCGCCCGTCTTGACCACGGCCCGGGCCAGGCTGTAATCGAATTGGAACGGGCCCTGGTCCGGATGGAGAAGTTCGCGGACGGCCGATCCGTCACCGGCCGTGATTTCCCGGCAATCCTTGAGGTCGCTGATAATCATGGGGGAAAAACATCGGGGAGGTGGGATTTGAACCCACGACCCCAGCGTCCCGAACGCTGTGCGCTAGCCAGGCTGCGCTACTCCCCGATCTTGAGCGCCTCATTATACACGTTTTCAGGCCGGGAGTGAAGAGCCCGAAAAAGGGCCGGGATTTCCGGATTCTTGACACACCTTTCACAAAACTTTCACATCCTTTTGACAACTCGCCGCCCGGCCGGAGCTATTTTCCAGGCGGACGGCGAAAGGCCGTGAAAATCCAAAAGGAGGTTTGACGATGCGTCAGACAATCAAGCGGTCGGGAGTCAAAGGATGGCGGACGGTCCTCGCGCTCATCTTTATCGTGGCGATCAGCACCGTTTCCGCCCGGGCGCAGTTTCTGTTTTCGAATCTGCAGAGCGCTTCGGTCCTGAAGCCGAGGCAGGTCGAGGTGACGCCGGATTTTTCAACGGTTTCCATCTCCTACACTGGGAATACCGCACACGTCTGGGACCTCTATGGCCTGCAGTTGGGCGTCGGCGTCTTCAACCGGGTGGAGCTCCGTGTCCGGTACGGATATCTCAACTGGACCGGGTCCGGCCCCAACGTGAGCTTCATCAATTTCGGACCCAAGATCGGCCTGTGGAGAGACTTTCTCTCTCTCTACGTGCCCTTCGAACTCGGCTTCGGTGACATGGTGGACGTCTCCGAAACCTGGAGTGCCCATCCGACCCTGATGGCGAGCATTCCGGTCGGCAAGATGATCGAAATCAATCCGGCGGCCAAGGTCCTGATCCCGTTCCAAAAGGACTCCGACACTTTGGTCGCCCTGGACTTGGGCCTCGGCATTTTCCTGCTCGAATCCAAGAATCTCGTGATCCGTCCCGAGGGCAGCATCCTGTTCCACCCTGGCGACTCGGGGAGCTACCTCCAGTTCAGCATCGGCGTCAGCTATCGCTTCAGGAAGTAACGGGGGAACCCATCCGAAAGCGAGGGGGGAACCCAAAAAGGGGGTATGGACTAGGCCCCCCATCCTGGGGGGCCTAGTCCCAATGGGTTTCCGTAGGAGGCCGCATTGGGGTCGCGCGTGAAAGGGATGCCGGTTCTCGTTACGCCGGGCCAAACCTGAAGCGGGCGACGTCCGGAGCCGGCAGGAACTCCCAGGACCCCGAGAGGCCCGCGGCTCGAACGCCGAGCTCGAAGTGGAGCATGGCGATCCCGCAGTCGAGGCGGCGGGAGATTTTGTCGCCTTTCCCGTCCTTATCCGAGCGGATAAGGACGGCCCCGTCCTCGATCCCGAAGCGCCAGGGCTGGCGGTTATAAGCCGACGGGGCGAGCCGTGCCGCCTCGAGCCCCCTCCGGATCCGCGCGTCAGTCACGAGCCCGCCCGGGACCAGCTCGCCGAGGGGCTTGCGGCTCTTCGACCCGGCGAAGAACTTGAAGGTCCTGTCCGTAACGCTCTGTTTCCCGCGGGCGAATCCAACCGGGCTGATCGCGAGGACGCCTTCGTTCGCTTCGAGCCGGGCCTGTGCGGAAACGGCGCGCCGCCCGAAAAAGCCGCCGACCCAACACGTATCCAGGCCGAGCGCCGTGGCCAGCAAAATAAGGCCTTCGCCCGTATAGCCGGTGCACTCCTGGACCCGGCTCGAGCTCATGTCGCCGACGAAGGCGAGATAACAGGGCGCCCCGGTGATGCGCCCGTAGCTTCCGACGATCCCCATGAACACACCGTCGGCCGGCTCCCGGACGAGTTCGGCCCGGGATTCAGGAAACGGGCGGAATTCACGGCACGCGTTTTCCAGGGGGACAAGTATTTCGTCCCCGAGGGGCCGGGCCTCATAAGTCCTCCGGGAGGTGCGGACCGGGACGGCCTTGAACCAGGCGTCTACGGGAAGTTCCATGCGGCTCCTCGCTCGTGAAGTTCCGCCATTATAGCACAAGGTTTCGGCTGTTTATTTGGGGTCGAGATGAGTATAATGTTTTTTCCCTGACCGAGGCTTGAACGACCGATGAAAAACTGGTGGCACCTCAGCGCGGCCGAAGTCGCCGGAGCCCTTGGCACGGACCTCAAGGGGGGTCTGACCGCGGCGGAAGCCGGACTGAGGCTCAAAAGGCTCGGCCCGAACGAGCTTCGGGAAAAGAAAGGCCGGGGCCCGCTCGCCATTTTCCTCGAACAGTTCAAAGGCCTGATTATATGGGTCCTCATTGCCGCCGCCCTCGTCTCCGGGTTCCTCAAGGAATGGGTGGACGCCCTGGCCATCCTGGCCATCATTATCCTGAACGCCGTCCTGGGCCTTATCCAGGAGTATCGCGCCGAAAAGAGCCTGGCCGCCCTGAAGCGACTTTCAGCCCCCTCCGCCAAGGTGGTCCGCGACGCCGCGCCGGCCCTCCTCCCGGCCAGGGAGCTCGTCCCCGGCGACCTCATCGAGCTCGAAGCGGGCGACCACGTCCCCGCGGACAGCCGGGTTGTCTGGCACACCCCGAATTTCGCGGTCCAGGAAGGAAGCCTGACCGGCGAATCCTCACCCGTCAATAAAACGGCACTCGCCCTGACCGAAGAAGAGATCCCGCTCGCCGACCGCGCCAATATCGTCTACTTGGGCACGGCTGTCGTCTCCGGCAAGGCCAGGGCCGCCGTCGTCGAAACGGGCATGCAGACCGAGCTCGGCCGGATCGCCGGTTTGATCCAGGGCATCACCAAGGAGTCGACGCCGCTCCAGCGGAAGCTCGAACAATTCGGGAAATGGATCATCTATCTCTGCTTCGCGCTCGTGGCCGTCGTTTTCGCGATGGGTGTCCTGCGCGGCGGCGATCTCCTGGACATGTTCCTGACGGCGGTCAGCCTGGCCGTCGCGGCCATTCCGGAGGGCCTGCCCGCGGTCGTCACCATCGCCCTGGCCCTCGGCGTCCAGAGGATGGTCAGGCGCCACGTCCTCATCCGCAAGCTCCCCTCCGTCGAGACGCTCGGCTGCGCGACGGTCATCTGCTCGGACAAAACGGGGACCCTGACCAAGAACGAGATGACCGTCCGTTCGGTCTGGACCTCCCGTCAATCCCTCGATGTCACGGGGATCGGCTATGAGCCCGAAGGCGAATTCCTGGACGGCGGGATCGCCGTCCGTCCCGCCGATTTCCCCGACCTCCTGAGAACCCTGACCGCCGCGGTGCTCTGCAACAACGCCCAGCTCGTCCGCGACGCCGGACCCGTGAAGGTCTTCGGCGACCCCACGGAGATCGCCATCCTGACCGTCGCCGCCAAAGCGGGGATATGGAAAACGGAGGCGGAGAAGGCGCTGGAGCTCGCCGAGGAGATCCCCTTCGACTCCGACCGGAAGAAAATGACCATCATCCGGAAGTCCGGCCGGGGCTTCACGGTCTTCACCAAAGGCGCTCCGGACATCCTCGTTAAGGATTGCACGCGCATTCTGGAGGACGGCGGCGAGCGGCCGATCGCGGGGGCGGACCTCGACCGCATCGTCTCGGCCACCGACGCGCTCTCGGCCCAGGCCCTACGGGTTCTGGCCGTGGCCTATAAGGAGATGGAGGACGAGCCCTATTCGTGCCAGGCCGACGTGATCGAACGGGAGCTCGCGTTCTGCGGCCTCATCGCCATGATGGACCCGCCGCGCCCGGAGGTCAGGAGCGCCATGGACAAATGCCGCTCTTCGGGCATCCGGACCGTCATGATCACGGGGGACCACAAGAACACGGCCGTGGCCATCGCCCGGGAGCTCGGGCTTTTCGAAAGCGATTCCGTGGCCCTGACGGGCGAGGACGTCGACCGCCTCTCCGACGACGAGCTGGACCGGACGGTCGAGAAGGTGGCCGTCTACGCCCGCGTGTCGCCGGAACACAAGCTCCGCTCGGTCCGCGCCTGGCGGCGCAGGGGAGAAGTCGTGGCCATGACCGGAGACGGGGTCAACGACGCCCCGGCCGTCAAGGAGGCCGACATCGGCGTCGCCATGGGCATCACGGGCACGGACGTGACCAAGGAAGTCTCCGATATGATCATCACGGACGACAACTTCGCCTCGATCGTCGCGGCCGTCGAGGAAGGGCGCGGCATCTACGATAACATCAAGAAGTTCATCCACTATCTCCTCTCCTGCAACTCGGGCGAGATCCTGGTCATGTTCGTCGCGTCTCTCCTCGGCTTCCCCGTTCCGCTCCTCCCGATCCAGATCCTCTGGGTGAACCTGGTGACGGACGGCCTGCCCGCGCTGGCCCTCGGGGTGGACCCCGTAGACCCGTATATCATGAACCGGCCGCCGCGCAAGCCCGACGAGCCCGTGATCACCCGGCCCCGTGCCTGGATCATGATGGCCCAGGGCGCCTTCATCGCCGCCTGCAGCCTCTCGGCTTTTCTGTTCGTCCTGAGCGTCGAAAAAGAGGGGATCGTCCGGGCCCGGACGGCCGCGCTGGCCGTGCTCTCCTGCAGCCAGCTTTTTCATGCGTTCAACTGCCGGAGCATGAAGGTCTCTCTCTTCAAGCTGGGCGTTTTCTCGAATCCCAGTCTCGTGCTGGCCACGGGGTCGTCCTTCCTGCTTCAGCTCTCGATTATCTACGTGCCGTTTTTGCAGACGATTTTCAAGACCCAGGCCCTCAGCCTTCTCGACCTCGGCGTGATCATGGCGTTCTCGTCGCTCCCGCTCTGGGCCATGGAACTGGTCAAGGCTCTCAACAGACGAATGAGATTCTACGATATCGATTGAGCGGCGGGGACGCTCACTTTCCCGGCGTTCCGCGTACGCGATCCGAAGGAGGATAACGTGAAGATGAAGAAGCGGACCCTGATCCTGATCCTTCTCCTGGCCTTCGGCCTCATGGGCCGGGCCGACGAGGGGATGTGGATGCCCCACCAGATGAAAGATCTGAACCTCCAGGCCCAGGGGCTCCAGATGGATCCCGGAGACCTCTATAAAAAGGATGGCACCGGCCTGATGAGCGCCGTCGTCAACCTCGGCGGCGGAACCGGGGAGTTCGTCAGCCCCGAGGGCCTGATCCTGACGAACCACCATGTGGCCTACGGCGCGATCCAGCGGGCCTCGAGCAAGGAGAAGGACTACATCAACAACGGCTTCCTCTCGATAACGCGGGACGGGGAGATCCTGGCCCAGGGCTACACCGCCGGCGTCCTTCTCGGCTACGAAGACGTGACGGCCAAAGTCAACGCTTATTTCAAGCCGAAGATGACGCCGCGCCAGCGTTACGACGCCTACGACAAGGCTCAGAAAGACCTCATCGCCGCCGCGGAAAAGGCGGGCAAGGACCTGCGCTGTGTCCTGGCTTCCATGTACAGCGGCAACGCCTATTACCTTTACACCTTCAAGCAGATCCGCGACGTCAGGCTCGTCTACGCCCCGCCGCAGGACCTCGGGAACTTCGGCGGCGAGGTGGACAACTGGATGTGGCCGCGGCACACTTGCGATTTCTCGTTCCTGCGGGCCTACGTGGGCCCCGACGGAAACGCGGCGGATTACAGCACATCTAACGTCCCCTACAAGCCCAAGGTCTGGCTGAAACCCTCCCTCGACGGATTCAAGGAAGGCGACTTTACCTTCGTTATGGGGTACCCGGGCCGGACCTTCCGTAATTACGCCCTGGCCGAGCTCAAAAACGACCTGGAGGCCATGGCCAAAAGGGTCAAGGACACCCAGGACGCCATCGCTTTCTACGAGGCCGCCGGGAAAAACGATAAAGAGGTCGAGATTCGCTACGCCTCGCTCGTCAAGGGCCAGTACAACGGCCTCAAGAACATGCAGGGCAAGCTCGAGGGGCTCGAGCGCTACGACCTCATCACCAAAAAAGCCGCCCAGGAAAAAGAGCTCCTCGACTGGATCAACGCCGACCCAGCCCGGGCCAAGCGATACGGCGCGGTCGTCGCGGACCTGGCGACCTTCCAGGCCCGGCAGAAGGCCTTCGGCTCCAGGACCGAGCTCCTGAACGGCGTCCTCGGCGGCTCCGTCATCATGTCCCAGGCCTACACCATCGTCCGGGCCGTCCCGGAGATCCAGAAGCCCGACAAGGAACGTGAGCTGGGTTATCAGGACCGGAACTTGCCCCAGCTCAAGCAGCGGATCCAGCTGGCCGAACGAGGCTATGTTTTCGGGACGGACCGCGAGCTTCTCAAGTGGACGCTCAAGAGGCTCAAGGCGGCCCACCCCGACGTCGCGAAATGGCCGGCCGCCCTGCAGGGCCTCGTCGCCGGCACGGACGCGGAGATCGCCGCGCGGGTGGACAAGATGTACGCCGAGACGGTCCTCGGCGACTCCAAGAAGCGGGTGGAGTTTTTCGACCTCAAACCCGCGGCCCTGGCCGCGGTGCCGGATCCTTTCCTCAAACTGGCCTCCGACATGGAAAAGGAGCTCAAAGTCGTCCGCGAGGAAAGCAAGGGCCTGAGCCGGGAAGGGGCCGACCTCAAGATGGCCTACGAAGCGGCGATCCTGGAGATGAAAAAAGGTACCTATCCCCCCGACGCCAACGGAACCATCCGCTTCACGTACGGCCCGGTCCTGGGCTATACGCCTAGGGACGCCGTCTGGTACCTGCCCCAGACGACCGTCAAAGGGGTCATCGAGAAGGACACGGGGAAGTTCCCCTTCGCCGTTCCGGCCAAAATCAAGGACCTCTGGAAAGCCCGGGATTTCGGCCCCTACGCCGATGCCCGGCTCAAGGACGTCCCGGCCTGTTTCCTGAACACGACCAACGTCACGGGCGGGAATTCGGGCTCGCCGACGTTCAATGCCAAGGGCGAGCAGATCGGCATCATCTTCGACATGACCTACGAGAGCGTCATCGGCGACTATTACATCATTCCCGAACTCCAGCGTTCGATCAGCGTCGACATCCGCTGGGTCCTGTTCGTGACGGACAAGTTTTCCGGGGCGAAGCATATCATCCGCGAGATGGGTTTATAACGTCCGAAGGTGGCTGACATAAAAGGAGGAGCAGAATGAAACGCTTCATGGGAGTCCTGATCGTCATCGTCTGCCTGACGTCCGCGGCGCTCGCCGTGGAGGAAGGCCGGTTCTTCACCTACCCGACCGTCAACGGCGACAAGATCGCCTTTACGTATGAAGCCGACCTTTGGGTCGCGAGCGTCCAGGGCGGCGCGGCGACACGCCTGACGACCTTCCCGGGCACCGAGAGCTTCGCCAAATTCTCGCCCGACGGGAAGTGGCTGGCCTTCACGGCGACCTACGATGGTTCCCAGGCCGTTTATCTTATGCCGGCGGAGGGAGGCGCCCCGACGCGGCTGACGCACAATCCCGGCGGCGCCCAGGTCATCGCCTGGACGCCTGACGGCGCCGAGGTCGTCTTCCGTTCGATGTTCGAGAACGTGGTCGGCCGCGACCCCAACCTTTATTCCGTGAGCGCCAAGGGCGGGGCTCCGAAACGGCTCCCCCTTGACCGGGGCGTGCTCGTCAGCTTCATGCCCGAGCAACAGAAGTTCCTCTACTGCCGCCGAGGCAGCGAGGAGTATTACTGGAAGCGCTACAAGGGCGGGCAGTATCAGGACATCTGGATGTACGATGCCGCCGCGAAGACGTACACGCCGGTCACGGACTACGTGGGCAAGAACAGCTACCCGATGTGGGCGGGCGGCCTGATGTACTTCGTCTCAGACCGCACGAACGGGATCTCCAACCTCTATACCCAGAAGCTCGGGACCAAGGGGGTCAAGCCCGTCACATCCTACGGGGATTTCGACGTCATGATGCCCAACACGGACGGCCGCTCGATCGTCTACATGCAGGACGGCCGGATCCACATTTTTGACGTCGGGTCGGGCCGTGACAGGAAAATCGCCGTAACGGTGCCCTCGGACCGTTGGGCCCTCCGGAACCGCGTCATCAACCCGCGCGACTATCTCCACACGGCGAACGTCTCGAACGACGGTAAAACCGTGATCCTCGAGGCCCGGGGCGACGTCTTCCGCGTTCCGGCGTCGGAACCCGGGACGGCGGACAACTTGTCCGGGACACCGGGCACGCGCGAGACGTATCCCGCGCTCTCCCCGGACGGGAAGACCATCGCTTTCTTCAGCGACAGGACGGGCGACTATCAGCTCTACACGCAGAGCGCCATGGGCGGCGAGTGGACCCAGGTTACGACCGGCCTCGACAAGGCCGTCTATCGCCTGTCCTGGTCGCCGGACGGCAAGAAGATTCTCTTCGGCAACAAGGATTATTCGGTCTTTTACGTCGACTTAGCTACGAAGGCCCTTGTCAAGGTCGACTCTTCCAACCAGATGAAAAACGACGAGTTCATCTGGGAGATGGCCGATTACACCTGGTCGCCGGACTCGAAATGGATCGCCTACAGTTTCGTCCAATACAACCGCAACAGCCAGATCTTCGTCTATAACGTCGAAACCGGCAAGAAATACGCGGTGACGAACGATTTCTACGACAACCTCTATCCCGCGTTCGACGCCGACGGGAAATACCTCTATTACGTCTCGAGCCGCAACTTCGAGCTCCGGATGGATTTCTATGAGGACAACCACGTCATCGCGACACCTCAGCAGGTCATGGTCGTCCAGCTCCGGGACGGGGAAAGACCCCCTTTCGCGCCGGGGGGCTCCCTCAAGGAAGAAAAGAAAGCCGAGCCCGAGCCCTTCCGCATCGACACCGACGGCCTGATGAAACGGACCTATCCGCTGCCGGTCCCCGCGGGCAATTACTTCTACCTCAAGGCGGGCAAGGGCAAGGTCCTCTGGGCCTCGGTCCCCGAGTTCACGGAAGCGGAATATGAGGAGATCTTCCGGCCCAAGCAGGGGGACACCAAGTGGACCCTGCACATCTTCGACATCGCCGACCGCAAAGACGTCACCCTCAACGACAAGGTCCGCGATTTCGGGATGTCCGCGAACGGCGAACAGCTCCTCATCTGGAAGGACGCCGATCTCTACACGACCGCGGTCGATAAGGCCTTCGCCTCGAAAGCATCGGGCGAAAAGCTGAACCTCTCAGGCCTGGTCTACACGGTCGACCTCCAGAAGGAATGGAACCAGATCTTCAACGACGCCTGGCGCTGGTACCGGGATTTCTTCTATGACGCAAATTTCCACGGCCGGGACTGGAAGGCCATGGGCGATAGATACCGGGCCTACATTCCCTACCTGTCTTCGCGCGCCGAGCTGAACTGGGTCCTCTCCCAGATGGTCGGCGAGCTGTGCGTCTCGCACACCTACGTCGGCGGCGGCGATTTCGGCCCCGGTGCGACCCCGGGCTCGCCGGTCTTCACCGGCCTCCTCGGAGCGGACCTGGTCGCGGACAAGGCCTCCGGCCTCTACAAATTGGACAAGATCTACGGCCCGACCGAAATCAACCTCAACCTCCCCGGCCCGCTCGTCCGGCCGGATATCCAGGTCAAGGAAGGCGATTTCCTGCTGGCCATCAACGGCGTGGCGCTCAAGGCGGGGGACGATTACTTCAAGCTGCTCCAGACGACGGCCGGCAAGAAGATTAAGGTCACGGTCAACGCCAAGCCCGCGATCGAAGGCGCCAAGACCTACGAGGTCGACCCCGTCCGCAGCGACAACCAGATGCGCTACTTCCGTTGGATCCAGGACAACATCCGGACGATCGAGAAGGCGACCAATGGGCGCGTCGGCTACATGCATATCAACGCCATGGGGTCGGGCGGGATCGGCGAGTTCGACAAGTACTGGCGCGCTTTCCGCTACAAGGGCGGGATCATCATCGACGTCCGGCGCAATTCCGGCGGCTGGACCGAATATTTTCTGATCGATAAGCTCGAACGCGTCATGACGTCCCAGAACGTCCTGCGCGGGATGGTACCCTTCCGCTACCCCGGCTCGGCCGGAAACGGCAACTTCGTCGTCCTCTCCAACGAGAACAACGGCTCGGATGGGGAGGCCTTCGTCGACGACTTCAAGTCCCGGAAGCTGGGGACGGTCGTGGGCGTGCCCTCATGGGGCGGCTTGGTGGGGATTCTCAACCAACAGCTGACGATCGATAACGGCACGGTCGAGCAGTCGAACAACGCCTTTTACGGACGGGACGGCAAGTGGATCGTCGAAAACCACGGCGCGGACCCCGACGTCCTGGTCGACAACGACCCGGGCTCGGTCATGGCCGGTCGCGACCTCCAGCTCGAGAAGGCGATCGAGGTCATGCTTGATAAGATCAAGAAGAACCCGCTGAACTTCCCGCCCACGCCGGCGTATCCGAAGAAGTGATGCCGTCTGGGCGTCGGGGAGTCGATCCGGGAAGGATCGGCTGAAGGGCGGAGCTTCGGGGCGTGGCGGCCAAAGGGCCGCCCTCAAGGATTGATTGAGGCCTGCGGTTTTGTCGTCGTCCTGAGCCAATCCTTGAGGATGCCCGCCTGAAGCGGGTCCGGGGTCGGAAGCGCCGTGATCGTATAAGTTACTTTTGTGCTCTTGGCGAGGATGACCTCTGCGTCCTGGGCTTTGTTTCCGCGCGAAAACCGCAGCTTGATCTTGTCTCCCGGCCCCTTCGCCGCGAGCTGGTCGCTGAGGACTTTGGTCGCAGCGGGGAGGCCGTCGACCTCCAGGATCTGGTCCCCGGGAGCGAACCCCGCCGCCTCGGCCGGCGACCCCACGCTCGTGCCGGTCACGAAAAGTTTCCCGCCGTCCGTCCGGGTGTCCAGGCCGAGGAAGGCGCCCGGAGCGTCCTCAACGGCGGCCTTGACCTCCAGTCCGGCCAAAGCGAAATATTTCGCGTATTCGATGTCTTTCGAGGAAGCCGCGTATTCGAGGACGTCGGTCAATGGGGCCCCGGCCGCGCTTTCGCATTCCTCCCGGAACTCGGCGTCCGTGAAGCCCCGCTTTTTCTCGCGATAGTATTTCCGGTACAGGGACCGCATTACGTCGTCCAGGGAGCGCACATTCCGGCTCGCGGCGCGGATTTTGAGGTCCAGCATCGCCCCCAGCATGGCGCCGTTGTCGTAGTAGGACATGGTCGTCTTCCGGTCCCCCCCGAAGCCGGCGCCGCCCCACGTCTCCAGGCTGGACTCCGCCGCGGACATGTAGCGATGGCCCGGCGCGTTTTCGAACCGCGTCATGGCGCTTTGCATCTCTTCGAGATACTGTTCGGGGGTCATGAGACCCGCCCGGACCATGACGATATTTTCGTAATACACCGTCAGGCCCTCGGACACCCATAGCATGTCTGTGAGGTTCTCCGTCTCGTAATCGAACGGCCCCAGGGCGATAGGCCGGATCCGTTTGACGTTGAAATGATGGAAGTACTCGTGGGAGATATAGCTGAGCCAGCCCCGGTAGCCCTTTTCGTTCGTCAGGCCCTTGCCGTTGAAGGCACAGGCGGCGGAGTTGGCGTGCTCGATGCCGCCGTTCCCCGTGCCGATCATGAGAAATGTGTAGTGCCTGTAGGGAATGTCCCCGATTAGACCGGTGGCCGCTTCGACCATACGCTTCAGATCCGCCATCATCTTAAGCCGGTCCACGCTCTCGGGCACGTTTTCGATGACGACCTTGTGCGGGACGCCCTTGACATCGAAGCCCCGCACTTCCTGGGTTCCGAGAAGCGTCGGGCAGTCGTAGAGGACGTCGAAGTCCGGCGCGTAAAAGGTTTGGGGGCGGCCCTGGACCGCGTCGAGGCCGGTGCCGATCTGCGTCCAGCCGGCCGGCGCCTGGAACGTGACGGTCACGGGATGCCGGATCTGCCCCGAGACGTACATGTAAAGGCCCGGCGGGGCGATGAAGGCCCGCTTTTCGTCAAGATAGTTCTGGGCGACGAAGGAGACGTTCCCAAACACGTCGTAATCCAGGACGACCGCCCGGGCGTTGCCAGTCGCCACGCGCCACGTGTTCCGGGTGACCTTCTCCCAGGGCTGAGGCCGCCCCGTCCCATCGACGGCCCGGAAGTTCGTCACGTTCTTCTCGTAGTCCATGATTCTATAGAAGCCGGGCAGCCAGGCCGGCATCACAAAATCCTGCATCTCGCCCTTTAAGCCCTCGCACCGCAAAGTCACGTGAAACTCATGCGTGCCCGGCTGAGGCATGGACACCGTGAAGGCCAGGGTCCCCTCGGCCGGGAACGCGAACGCGGAGAGGACGCTGATAAACAGAACGACTCTCTGGACCGTCTTGGCTTGCCTCATCATGATTGCGAACTCTACAAGAAGCGCCGAATCGCTGTCAATCCCCCAAAAGGGATTGACTTCGGTCCGCCGCCCGGAATATCATCTTGGCGCGATAAGCGAGATCGATCCCGGATTTGATGGGCTGGGTGGTCGGGCTGCGCGAATCCGCAAATCCAAGCGAAACTGAATCCGAGGAGGTCCGAGATGAAGTCCACGATGTGGAGTCGAAGAACGTTTCTGAAGACAGCCGGCGCCGCCGGCACGGCAGCGTTAGCGTTCAAGGCCAACGCCCTCGAGCGGGTCACGGAGGCGGCCCAGTCGATCGCCAACATGACGCCCGAAGAGGTCGCCAAGGACGAGTTCTTCTGGCGGGAGATCCAGCTGGCCTTCAAGTTGGATCGCTCCCTCATCAACCTCAACAACGGCTTCACCTGCCCCATGCCGCGGGTGTCCCTGGATTCCGTCTTCCGGTACATGGAAATGATCAACATGCTGCCCGTCCATTATCAGGGGATGGTCGCCGGGAACAGTGAAACGCTCCGCCGCCGGATGGCCAACGAATTCGGCTGCGATATCCAGGAAATGGCCCTGACGCGCGGCGCTAGCGAGGCCCTGCAGATCGTCCAGAACGGCATCGACCTCAAGGCCGGCGACGAGGTCATCACGACAGAGCAGGACTACCCCCGTATGCTGACGACCTGGGACCAGCGGATGCGGCGCGAGGGGATCAAGGTGACCCGCCTCCAGTTCCCGGTGCCGGCGACGCAGGATTTCCTCTACAATATGTTCGAAAAGGCCATATCGCCCAGGACGAAGGTCTTCCACTTCACCCACATCACCAACCTGACGGCCCAGCTCTTCCCGGTCAAGCGGCTTTCCCGCCTGGCCCGCTCAAGGGGCATCGTCACCATCGTCGACGGCGCCCACGCCCTGGGGCACTTCCCTTTCAAGCTGAGAGACCTCGAATGCGACGCCTATGGCGTGAGCCTCCACAAATGGCTCCTGGCGCCCCTCGGCAACGGCTGCCTGTATGTCCGGAAAGAGATGATCCCGCGGTTCTGGCCGCTCCAGGCCGCCCCGGAGCAGCAGGACAACGATATCCGCAAGTTCGAGTCGATCGGAACGCACCCCTGGGCCATCCGGGCGGCGCTCGGCGAGTCCCTGGCCTTCCACCAGGCCATCGGGGCGGAACGAAAGGCGGCCCGGCTGCGCTACCTGAACATGCGCTGGGTCAACGTCCTCAAGGTCCACCCCAGGATCAAGATGCTGACGGACACGAGCGAGCCGGCCCAGGCTTGGGGCGTCATGGCCGTCAACATCGAGGGCATCGACGTCCGGCAACTGGCCACCTTCTTGAGGAACAACTACCGGATCATCGTCGTGCCGCTCGTCGGCGGAGCGCCGCCGAACTCGGTCTTCGACTACCAGGCCCTGCGCGTGTCGCCGAACGTCTACACGACCCTCGAGGAGATCGACACTTTCGTCGAGGCCATGGGAGAGGCCGTCAAGAGCGGCGTTCCCGAGACGCCGGACCCGATCCCCGCATACCCGGCCGACGTCACGGTTTGAATTATTGAATGAATTATGGTGACACATAACTAAATACACTTAATTGCCGGTCCACACCTTCCGGCGAAAGGGATAATTAAGTGTATTTAGTTGTGTGTCACCGAATTAAGGAGGGGGAGATGAAACGTTTCGCCAAGTGTTCGGTCATGATCCTGGCTTTCGTTCTCGTCGCCGGAATTTCTTTGGCCTTTGCCCAGACCGTGTTCAAGGTGCCCTTCGAGTTCCAGGCGGGGGGCAAGAAGCTTCCCAAGGGCGAATACACGGTGGCCATGAAGGGGGACGGGCAGGTCGTCCTCCGTCAGGAGTCGACCGGCAAGGAGATCCCTGTCCCCGTCCTCAAGAAGCTCGAACAGCCAAAGCCGCCCCTGGCCGAACCCCGGCTCGTCTTCGACGAGGCCGGGGACTTCGCGCCGTCGTACACGGAATATATGACGGTCTACATCCTGGCGGAAGTGTGGCTCCCCGGGCAGGACGGCCTCGAGGTGCACGTCACCAAGGGTGCGCATAAGAACCAAGTTGTCCAGGGGCAGATCACGAAGAAGTAGCGCCGGGCGGGCTGTTCTAGCCTAGTCAATCCCCTTCGCGGGATTCCATGGACGCCGTCAAGAGGCCGCCTTCGGTGGCCTCTTGACGACTGCGGGGGTTCAAGCCAACAGGAGACCCCCCGGCTGTAAGTCCGTGGAGCTTCAGTTCGCCGTGGGGCCCACCGCCGTGCCCGATGGCGGGGCGGCGGCTATTCAGGTAAAATATCCTATTTGAGAAGGAACGAAATCGCCCCATGATCATTGTCGACAACCTTTCGAAGAGCTTCGGAAAGCAGGGGCTCTTCGACTGCGTGAGCTTCAAGGTCAACCGCCGCGAGCGCGTCGGCGTCGTCGGCCGGAACGGGCACGGAAAGACAACCCTCTTCCGGATGATCGTCGGCGAGGAGGATCCCGACGAGGGGACGATTTCCAAGCCCCGGAAGTACCGGATCGGCTATGTCGAGCAGGTTATCAGCTTCACCGGGGACACGGTCCGGGCCGAGGCCTTGAAAGCCCTCCCCCCCGATGCCCATAACGAAGCATGGCGCGTCGAAAAGGTCCTGGCCGGCCTCGGGTTCGAGCCGGCCGATCTCGACAAGCATCCCCTCGAACTTTCGGGCGGCTACCAGGTCCGCCTGAACCTGGCCAAGGTCCTCCTCGGCGATTTTCAGATGCTGCTCCTCGACGAGCCCAGCAATTACCTCGATATCACGTCCCTCCGCTGGCTCGAGCGCTTTCTCATCTCTTGGCCGGGCGAGGTTATGGTCATCACCCACGACCGGGGCTTCATGGACAACGTCGTGACCCACATCCTGGGCATCCACCGGCGCAAGGTCCGGAAGATCCAGGGCGACACCGGCAAGTATTACGAGCAGATCGCGGCCGAAGAGGAAATCTACGAAAAAACCCGCGTCAACGACGAGCGTAAGCAGAAGGAAATGGAGCTCTTCATCACCCGGTTCCGGGCCAAGGCCCGCCTGGGCGGCCTCGTCCAGTCGCGCGTGAAGTCCCTGGAGAAGATGGAAAAAAGGGAGAAGCTCGAGGCGGTCAAGGATTTGGATTTTGCGTTCGTCGAGAAGCCGTCTTTCAACAAGTACGCCATGGACGTCCGCGACGTCTCCTTCTCCTATACGCCCGACCGGCCGCTCATCCGCCGCTTTTCGATCAGCATCGGCGCCAAGGACCGCGTGTTCGTCATCGGCAGGAACGGGCGCGGGAAAACGACCCTGCTCAAGCTCCTGGCCGGCGACCTCGAGCCGCGCTCAGGCGAGATCACCTCGCCGCAATCCGTGGCCCCCGGCTATTTCGAGCAGACGCACATCTCGACCCTGACCGACTCGAACACCGTCCTCGAGGAGATCGGGTCCGCCGACCCCGAGGGCGATCCGAAGCGGGCCCGGTTCATCGCCGGCGGCATGATGTTCGAAGGCGACGACGCACTCAAGAAGATCGCCGTCCTCTCGGGCGGAGAGAAGAGCCGCGTCCTCCTGGGGAAGCTCATCGCGACGCCGATCAACCTTCTCCTGCTCGACGAGCCGACGAACCATCTGGACATCGAATCGAACGACGCCCTGCTCGCCGCCATCGACAATTTCGACGGGGCCGTCGTCATGGTCACCCACAACGAAATGTTCCTGCACGCCCTGGCCGACCGCCTGGTCGTCTTCGACAACGACGACATCATCGTTTATGAAGGCGGCTATCAGAGGTTCCTGGAGAAGGTCGGCTGGAAGGACGAGGTCATGCAGCGTCCCTCCGGGAGTCTCCGGGCCTGGGCGGCAGGCGAGACGAGCGAGAAGCTGACGCCCAAGGAACTTCGCCGCCGCCGCTCGGAGATCATCACGGAGCGGGCCAAGGTCCTCCGGCCCCTGGAAACGAGGATGGCCGAGATAGAAAAAACCGTCGAGGGCCACGACGCCTCGCTCCGGGATCTCAACAAACAGGTCGTCGAAGCCTCCCAGGCCCGCCAGGGCAGCCGGGTCGTCGAGATCTCAAGGACCATGCATCAGGCCAAAAAAGCGATCGACCGCCTCTTCGAGGAGCTCCAGGCGCTGACCTCGGAATACGAGGGGAAAAAGGCGGATTTCGACGCCCGACTCCGGGCCCTCGACGCCGAAGAGACGCCCGACATCCTAAAAAATTAACCAATTCTTAACCATAAAAGGTGGCGGGCCCGGTTTCCTTTACGATATAATCACGCTTGGCGCGAGCGCCAAAAAGCGATCAGATGAGACACCCTATTGTCATTTTGTTTCTCCTCCTCTGCATAGCAACGCTTCCGTCATGCCGGGGCGGCCGGTCCCAGAACGACGTGATCGTGGCCGGGTCCACGAGCATCCAGCCGTTCGCCGACAAGTGGGCCGAGGTCTTCACGGAGAGCCGGCCGGCCATAGGGATCAACGTCCAGGGCGGCGGATCGAGCGCCGGCATCCAGGCCTGCAAAAGCGGGGCCTGCCAGATCGGCATGTCCTCCCGCGAGCTCAAGGCCGACGAGAAAGATCTCCACGAGATCGTCGTCGCCCGCGACGGGCTGGCCATCATCGTCCACCCGTCCAATCCCGTCCGCGGGGCGACCCTCGCTCAGGTCAAGCAGATTTTTTCGGGCGATCTCACGGACTGGAAATTTATCGGCGGCCCGGATAAAGAGATTACGGTCGTCACCCGGGAAGAGGGTTCGGGAACGAGGGGCGCCTTCCAGGAGCTGGTCATGGGTAAGACCCGGATTTTCAGGGGCGCCATCACCGAAGATTCGAACGGCACGGTGCGGGAAATCGTCGCCCACGATCCTAATTCCATCGGTTTCATCTCGCTCGGCCTCGTCAACGAGCAGGTCCGGGCGCTGGTGCTGGACGGGGCGGCCGGGAACGAGGCCAATATCCGCAATGGGTCTTACGGGCTCGTCCGGCCGTTCCTTTTTCTGACCAGGGGCGAGCCGACGGGGGCGGCCAAGGCTTTCATCGAATTCGTCCTTTCGGACGAGGGCCAGGCCCTCGTCAAGAAAGAGGGGCTCATCCCCGTGAAGTAGCGGCGGGCCTCGGCGCCGGAACGGAAGAGGAAGGGAAGAGGCATGAACAGGCTCGAGAAAAGAGACCGGCACGTCCGGCTGGCCCTTCTCGTCATTGCTTTTTCCGCCGTCTCCATCCTGGCCGTCATCACGGTCTTCATGTTCGAGCAGGGCACGCCCATCATGTTCAAGTACGGCGTGAAGAATTTTTTGGCCGGGTCGGACTGGTATCCGTCCGAAAAAAGTTTCGGCCTGTGGCCGATGATCGTCGGCTCGATCTACGTAACCTCCGGGGCGATGGTCATCGGCGTGCCCTTCGGCCTGGCCTGCGCCATCGTCCTGACCGAATTCTCGTCCAAGCGTGTCCGCGGGGTCATTAAACCCTTGATCGAGCTCCTGGCGGGAATTCCCTCGGTTGTTTACGGCTTCATGGGCGTCGTCATTCTCGTCCCGTTCATCCGGGAAACATTCGGCGGGCCGGGCCTCTCGGTTCTGGCCGCCTCGATCATCCTTGGGATCATGATCCTCCCGACCATCATCAGCATCTCCGTGGATTCGCTCCAGGCCATCCCTCCGGCCTACCGGGAAGGGTCGATCGCCCTCGGGGCCACGAAGTGGCAGACCGTCCGTATGGTCCTCCTGCCGGCCGCCCGGTCCGGGATCATCGCCAGCATCATCCTGGGCATGGGCCGGGCCATCGGAGAGACGATGGCCGTCATCATGATCGCAGGCAACGCCATCAGCGTCCCCCGCTCCCTCCTCGCCCCTGTCCGGACGCTGACTTCGAACATCGCGCTGGAAATGGGCTATGCGGCCGGCGAGCACCGGCAGGCCCTGTTTGCCACGGGAGTCATCCTCTTCATCATCATCATGATCCTGAACACGGTTGCCAACGTGACCTCGAGCCGGAGAAAAAAGGCGAAGGGATGAGCCTCGACCCACGTCTTTCCCAGCGCATCGCCAGAGTTCTTCTATGGGCCATGACGGTCCTCACGGTCGCCGTTCTCGTCTTCATCATCTTTTTCATCCTGAGAAAGGGCCTGCCGGCCGTCAATATCGATTTTTTGACCAAAAATCCCGTCGATATGGGGAGGGGCGGGGGGATCTTTTCCACGGTTATCGGAACGATCGTGCTGACCGCCCTGGCGATCGTCATCGCGACGCCCCTCGGCGTCGGAACGGCCATTTACCTGACCGAATATACCTGGGAGAACACGCTGACCCGCGTCATCCGCTTCGGCGCGGAATGCCTGGCCGGCATCCCGTCCATCATCTTCGGCCTCTTCGGCTTCATCCTCTTCGTGACCAAGCTCGGGTTCGGTTGGTCGATCTTGAGCGGCGGCCTGACCCTGGCCTTCATGATCCTGCCAACGATCATCCGGACGAGCGAGGAGGCCATCAAGAGCGTGCCCGCCTCCTACCGGCAGGTCAGCTTTTCCCTGGGTGGCACCAAGTGGCAGACCGTGACCCGCGTGGTCCTGCCTTCGGCGCTGCCGGGGATCATGACCGGCATCATCCTCAGCGTGGGCCGGAGCATCGGCGAAACGGCGGCCGTAATCTTCACGGCCGGAAGCGCCCTGAGAATTCCGACCTCCCTGTTTTCTTCCTCCCGGACGATGTCCGTCCATTTCTACATCCTGGCCCGGGAGGGGATATCGATGTCCAAGGCGTATGGAACCGCGGCCATCCTGATCATCGCGATCCTGGCCGTCAACATTGCGACCTATTTCCTGATGAACAGGTTCATCAGGAAATATTCGTGAGGCGGAGAGAGAGGTATGCCCAGCGCTTCCGTCGCCATCCAGGTCAGCCGGTTCAGCCACTTCTTCGGCGCCGAGCAGACGCTCATCACCCTGGATTTGGAGGTCCTCCGGAACGAGATCCTGGGGATCATCGGGCCGGCCCGGAGCGGCAAGTCGACCTTTCTCTGTGCCCTCAACCGGCTCAACGACCTCGTCCGCGGGTCGCGCGTCGAAGGGCGGATCGAAATCGACGGCAAAAACATCTATGACCCCGACGTGGACGTCATCGAGCTGCGCCGGAAGCTGGGCACGGTCTTCGCGACGCCCATCCCCCTGCCGCGGTCGATCTTCGAGAATGTCGCCTTCGGACCGCGCATGGCCGGAGTCCACGACAAGGTCAGGCTCGACGAGATCGTCCGCGACAGCCTGGAGAAGGGCGGCCTCTTCGAGGAGGTCAAGGACCGGCTCGACACGAGCGCCCTCAAGCTCTCGGGCGGCCAGCAGCAACGGCTCTGCCTGGCCCGCATCCTGGCCCTCAAGCCCGAATTCATCCTGCTCGACGAGCCGACGTCCGGCCTGGACCCGATCTCGACGATGAAGATCGAGGACTCGCTCCGGAAACTGAAAAAGGATTACACGATCATCCTCGTGACCAACAACACCAAGCAGGCGGCCCGGGTCTCCGACCGGACCGCCTTTTTCCTCAACGGCGGGCTCATCGAGATCGGCCCCACGGCCGGGATCTTCACGGCCCCCGCCGACAAGCGGACGGACGACTATCTCCGGGGAAAATTCGGGTAAGACATGAACGCCATCGAAGTCCGCGAGCTTTCCCTCTTCTATGGGAATTTCCAGGCCCTGAGGGGCGTCAGCCTCGATATCCGGCAAAACCAGATCACCGCGCTCATCGGGCCTTCCGGGTGCGGCAAGACGACTTTTCTCCGGGCCCTCAACCGGATGAACGACCTCATCGACGGCGTCCGGACCACCGGGAAGGTTCTCATCGACGGCCGGGACATCTATGACGCGGCGACCGATCTCCTGGAGCTGCGGCAGAAAGTCGGCATGGTCTTCCAGCGGCCCAACCCGTTCCCGCTGAGCATCCACGACAACGTCGTCTACGGCCTCCGCGTGCATGGCGTCAGAAATCGCAACGCCCTGGAAGAAACGCTCATCCGGAGCCTCGAATCGGTCCACCTCTGGGACGAGCTCAAGGACCGGCTCGACGCTAACGCCCTGAGTCTCTCGGGGGAGCAGCAGCAGCGCCTGTGCATCGCCCGCCTGGTGGCGGTCGAGCCGGAGATCGTCCTCATGGACGAGCCCTGCTCGGCCCTCGACCCGGCGGCCACATCCCGGATCGAGGACCTGATGGCGGAGCTCAAAAAGCAATACACGATCGTGATCGTCACCCACAACATGCAGCAGGCGGCCCGTGTCTCCGAGGAAACGGGCTACTTCCTCCTTGGGGAGCTCGTCGAATTCGGCCCGACGACCCGGGTGTTCACAAATCCCCAGGACCCGCGTACCGAGGACTATATCACCGGCCGGTTCGGCTGATATAGCGTCGGGCGGCGCCCCACGGCGGAGCTTTTCGCTTTTCGGGAAAAATAGTATCATAGAAGGAGGCGGGACTTCCGATCACGGAAGATGGGTCCCGTGAACGAGATGGCGGTACCCGCCGGGGAGGTCCGATGAGGCAAATAATTTATCAAGCCCTATTCGCCGCAGTCTGCATAACTTTGGCCGCCTCATGCATCATGGTCGTGGACCCGGGAAAGGACGAAACCTGGCAGGCAGCCGCCGAGTTCCGGAAATCGGCGGATTTCCAAGCCGGAGGGACGATGGCCGTGGAGCACACTCTCGGCAACATCGTTATCGCCGGGTGGGACAATAATTCCCTCGAGGTCGTGGCGACGGGAAGGCCGCCGGAGCCCGCCAGCCGCCGTCAGGTCCGGCTGTACAGCGCGGCCGACATCGAACCGTCCGTCGATATCCGGCAGGCCGGCGGCGCAACCCGGATCAGGACCCGCTCGCTCGGCGGCCCATGGGCCATGGGCGGGTTGGACTATGCCATCAGTGTCCCCCATTCGGTCAACCTGGATACGATCAGGCTGGAACACGGAGATCTGACGATCTCCGACGTGTACGGCCGGGCCGATGTTTCGGTCTCCAAAGGGAATCTGACGGTCAAGAATTTTTCAGGCCCCCTGAAGGCCGTGCTGGACGCGGGCGGGGCGGATATCGAGCTTCTGGATATCCGGGGCGTGGACACCGTCGACATTTCGTGCAAGGACGGGGATATCGTGATCCGGCTTGAGCCGGACGCCGGGGTCACGATCAAAGCCGAAGCCCCCGAGGGGCAAATCACGAGCGAGTATGATCTGGGACGGTCTCTTCCGGCCAAGGAACTCTCGGGCCGGATGGGAAGCGGCGAGGCCGGGATCACGCTGAAAACACTCCACGGCAACATCAAGATTCTGAAAGCCGGCGAGAGCCGCCCGGCCGTGATCGGCTGAGAAAGGACGGCGCGGAGGACCATGGACGACACGCACGCCGACGAACAAAAAAGGGTCTTGAAACTCGGATTGGGTATTTTCCTGGTTCTGGCCGCCGTGGGGGCGGTCCTTTATATCGCGGTCTTCAAGAAGCCCGCCTCCGCTCCGGCCCCGGCGAAAGCCGTGGAGGAAACCGCCAAACCGCCCGCGGCGGGGACCGCTGCGGCCACTGAGGGAGGCGAGCCCCTCGTGCTCCCGCCCGTCGGCCTTGACCAGAGCGATCCGGTTGTCCGGGAGTATGCCGGGGCCATCTCATCCAGCCTCCGGTTCGGCCAGTGGCTCGGGTCCAAGGAGCTCGTCCGGAAATTCGTTGCCGCCGTGGACAACATCGCGAATGGGCTGAGCCCTAAGCCCCAGGCCGATTTTTGGGCGCCGGAGGGACAATTCAGGGTGGTGAACAAGCCCGCGGGAACGTTTATCGACGAATCAATATACAGCCGCTACGATCCAGCCGCTGAGGTCTTTGCGTCCCTGGACGCGCGCGCCGCGGTCCGGTTTTATCGCGGGTTGCGGCGCCTTATCCAAGAAGCTTATCGCGAACTCGGCTACCCGGACACGGATTTCTCAGACACCCTTGTCAAGGCCATGGCGGAGCTTCTCGAGACGCCGGTTGTCGAAAAGCCGGTCAAAGTCGAAAAGAAGATCCTGAGTTACGTGATGGCCGATGAATCCCTGGAAAGCCTGAGCCGGGCCCAGAAACAGCTCCTGCGGATGGGGCCGAAGAACGTCCGGCTGATCCAGGGCAAAATCAGGGAGCTGGCGGCCGCGTTGGGGATTCCCGAAGACAAGCTGCCACGGACCAGGGTCATCTCCGCGAGCGGCGCCCGGCCCTGACCTCTGTTCGGGCCGGCCTCCGGCCGCCTCATTTCCAGCGGAAAGGCTTCTTTTTCCGGAAGTCCGGGACAAGGTGCTCGTCCGGCCGGAACGGTCCGGGCTGAAGGAAGAGATGATCGAAGCCGAGCTCGAGGGCCAGGTCGGCGACGGGCTTGTATTCCTCGGGGGTCAGGGACCGCCGGATTTCCTCCGGCGCCTCATAACACGGACGATATTGGCTCATCAGGCTGAGCCCGATATAGGGGGACAGGTTTTCGCTCAGCCATCTCAGAATGAAAAGGGAGTCGTCCGCGGAGCCGGGGAGAACGAGGTGGCGGACGATGAGTCCCCGGCGGGCCGTCCCGTCCGGACCGGTTTCGAGGACGGGCTGCTGAACGGACATTTCCCGAAGGGCCGCGGATGCGTGGCGGAAATAATCCGAGGCTCCCGAATATCTTTTTGAGATCGCCGGGGAATGGTATTTGAAATCCGGGAGGTAAATGTCAATGATCCCCTCGAGCGCACGGACGACGTCCAGGCCGTCATAGCCATTGGAATTCCAAACCAGCGGTAGGCGGAGACCGCGGCCAAAGGCGATCTTGAGGGCCCGGAGGATGGGCAGGACGACGTGCGTAGGGGAGACCAAGTTGATGTTCAACGCCCCCTGGGCCTGGAGGTCCAGCATCATGCCCGCGAGCTCCTCGTCCGTGACCTCGGCTCCCTCCAGGAGCCAGCTGAGCTGGTAGTTCTGGCAGAAGAGGCATTTCAGGTTGCAGCCCGAGAAGAATATCGTTCCCGAACCGGAGCCGCCGCCGGCTTCCCCGCGTCCCGGCTCCTGCGCCCTGGCCGCGCCGCTCAGCACCGGCTCCTCCCCGAAGTGAAGCAGGGCGTGAGAGACCGAGGCGCGGCTGCCGGTTTGACACACGCCCCTTTCGCCCGCCGTCCTGTCCACCCGGCAATTCCGTGGACACAGCGTGCAGCACTTTTCGAGGGGCTCGAGCTTCTCCAGGGCCTTCTCGATCAGCGGGATCTTGCTTCTTGCGTTGGCCATCGAAAACCACTTGATACGAGCTCTATTGTAACAAAAAAGCGGCGACGGGCGGCATGGCGATTGATTCCTCGGGCGGCGGTGTGTATAGTAGTGGCTCATTCCGGGCCTGCGTGCCCTTCGGCCGGCCCGATTACGACGACCGGAGCTGACGTTGATCGCCAAAATCATCGACATCGCCCTTCATCTCGATAAATATCTGAGCGCCATTATCCAGCAATACGGCGCCTGGACCTATGGCATTCTCTTCGCCGTGATCTTTATCGAGACGGGCTTAGTCGTCATGCCGTTCCTGCCCGGCGATTCCCTCCTCTTCGCGGCCGGGACGTTCGCCGCCCTCAAGGCCCTGAACATCGTCTGGTTGATTGCGCTCCTCGCGGCGGCGGCCATCATCGGAGATACGGTTAATTACTGGGTCGGCCATTACCTCGGGCCAAAGGTTTTCTACAAGGAAAAATCCCGCATTTTCAAAAAAGAGTATCTGGACCGCACCCATGCCTTTTTCGAAAGATACGGCGGGAAGACCATCATTATCGCCCGCTTCGTCCCGATCGTTCGATCCTTCGCGCCCCTGGTTGCGGGCATCGGCCGCATGTCCTATGGCAAGTTCCTCGCCTATAACGTCGTCGGGGGGATCGGGTGGGTCCTGCTCCTCACCGGGGCCGGCTATTTCTTCGGTAACATTCCCGTTGTGCGAAAGAACTTCTCCCTGGTCATCATGGCCATCATCATCATTTCGACCATACCCGCCGTGACCGAGGCCCTCCGGCATCGGAAGAAAAAGCCCGCGGCCCCGCCAGAGCCCGGCCGGTAACCAAAACCAGCGCAATACCCAATCTGAGATCCCCCTCCCCAGGGCGGATGACACGTGGATTATCTCCCGGGATTAGAGGCCGGAAAGCGCCTTGGCCAGTCGGCGCAGTTTGGGCGACGCCAGCGCGTGATGGGCGGTCATGTCGGTGTGAAGCGGAGTCAGCGAAATGTATCCTTCGTGGGCGGCGATGACGTCCATGCCCTTGTCGCCGACCCTCTTGGGGGTCCCGGTCCCGATCCAATAGTAGGAGGAATCCCGCGGGTCCTTCTTCTCGATGATTTCCGGATCGTAGAATTTCCAGCCCAGGCGGGTGACCTTGACCCCCTTGACCGGAGGCGGCGGCACGTTGACGTTCAGGGCGATCCCGGCGGGCAAGCCCGACTCCAGGACCCCGGCGGCGAGGCGAAGCGCCACTTCGGCTGCGAAATCCAGGGCGAAGCGGCCGCGGGCATCCGGGAGCATCGAGACGGCCAGGGACGGAACGCCGAGAAAGGTCCCCTGCAGGGCCCCGGCCACGGTCCCCGAATAATTGATGTCCTGCTGGCCGAGGTTCGGGCCGGGGTTAATCCCCGAGATGATGAGGTCCGGCCGGCGGGGGAGGAGCTTCTGGAGGGCGAAGTAGATGCAGTCGCCCGGCGTGCCCTCGACCGCCCAGATCCGCGGCTTGATATGGTGGATGCGGAGGGGCTGGCGCAGGGTGATGGCCAGGGACGAGGCGCTCTTTTCCCTGTCCGGCGCGACGATATAGGTCTTTCCGAGACAACCGAGCCGCCGGAAGGGGAGCTGGATCGTTTCCCGGAAAAAACCGTCGTCGTTGGTCAGGAGGATGAGGGGCTTTCGGTCCCGGGCGCTTTTCGGCGCAGCGTTGGTCATGGCCTATGTCTTGATCATGACGAGCATCATTTTGAAACGGGCGACGGCCTTGAGGGCGTGGGGAATCCCGGCCGGCATGATGATCATCTCGCCGGTCTTGAGGGGATGAACCTGGCCGCCGATCGTAATGCCGGCCGCGCCGTCCACCCCGACGACCAGGGCGTCGAAGGGCGCGGTATGCTCGCTAAGCTGCTGACCCTTGTCGAAAGCGAATGCCGTCACCGTCCCGGCTTTTCCGCGGACGATCTCGCGGCTGACGACCGCGCCATCCTGATATTGGACGAGGGCCGAAAGAGCGAGAGTCTTCCCTTTCAAGTCGATCGAGTCTTTTTGTGTTTTGGCCGGTTCCATCATCAACCTCCTATGATTATCCTTTTCCTGAAATGTACTGGCAATAGCCGTAAATCAGTTGAAGCTCCACGGACATACAGCCGGGGGGTCCCGTTGGCTTGAACCCCCGCAGTCATCAAGAGGCCACCCTCGGCAGCCTCTTGATGGCGTCCGTGGGATTCCCCGAATGGGATTGAAGAAGAAAGTGGTCGGGACGGGCGGATTCGAACCGCCGACCCCATGCACCCCAAGCATGTGCGCTACCAGGCTGCGCCACGTCCCGATCCGGGGCCTCCCATTATAACAGAAACGCAGGATATTATTAGCCCTTTTTGGGCCTTTTTTCGAGGACGGAAGCGATCTGCTGGAGCTCGCCCCGCACCTGATAGAGGGCCTTCCGGAGCTTCTCCGGGTGGATCGGGAGGGAGGGCACGAGCCCGAATTCCTCCTCGACGCGCCTCTTGATGCCGGCCATGGTTAGCGTCTTGCCGTCCGCGAGCTCCTTGATCCTGAGGATCATATCGACGTCCTTCTGCCGGAAAAACTTCTGCCCACTCCCGGTCCGGCCCGCGTTCAGAAAGGGGAACTCGGTTTCCCAGGACTCGAGAGTTTCGGCGTTGAGTTTGGCCATCCGGGCGACCTCGTCGAACCGGTAGACGAGTTTGGTTTTCAGTTTTTCCTCTTTGAAAAGCTTGGGTTCCGTCGCTTCGTTTTTCACGACAATCCGGATAGCCCACATTAGCATTTTCAGCCGCGGCGGTCAATCCCTTTCGCGGGATTCCACGAACGTAAAAAATGGGTAAAAAATGGGGACGGTCCTGTTTTTCCCCTCTGCGTTTGCGCCCGGGCCTCTTTTGCCGGCCTGGGAAAAACAGGACCGTCCCCATTTTCGGGGACACCACGGGCGTAAATCCGCGGAGTGGCTCCGTGAAGGCTGTGATATAATTCGTCCCTGAGGCGCGCATGGCTGACCGCGAAAAGGCGATAGACAGGAATAAGGAGATGCACACGCCGCTGGCCGAGCGGATGCGGCCGCGAACCTTTGACCGCGTCTACGGCCAGGACCACATCCTGGGCAAGGGCAAGATTCTCTCCGAGCTCATCGAGACGAACCGGCTCGTGTCCATCATCTTCTGGGGCCCTCCCGGCTCGGGGAAAACGACGCTCGGCATGATGCTCGCCCGTCATTTCGACCTGCCCTTCGAGTTTTTCAGCGCCGTCCTCTCGGGGATCAAGGAAGTCAAGGAATTCATGGCCCGGGCCGAGGCGCAGCGGAAGCTCTATGGAAAGCCGATGATCCTGTTCATCGACGAGATCCACCGCTTTAACAAGGCCCAGCAGGCGGCCTTCCTGCCGTACGTCGAAAGGGGAGACATCGTGCTCTTCGGGTCGACGACGGAAAACCCGTCCTTCGAAGTCATCGCCCCGCTGCTCTCCCGGACGCGGGTCCTCGTCCTCAAAGAACTGGACCATGACGCCCTCGCCCGCATCATCAAAGACGCCCAGGAAGACGGGGAGAAAGGGCTGGGCAAGCTCCATCTGGCCATCGACGAAGCCGCCCGGGACCTTCTTATCGATTTCGCCAACGGCGACGCGAGGCGTGCCCTGAACACCGTTGAGATCGCCTCCAGCCTGGCCAAAGGGAAAACCATAACGCTCGAGGACGTCCAGGAAGCCCTTCAGAAACGCACTCTCCTTTACGACAAGGCCGGGGAAGAGCACTACAACCTGATTTCCGCTCTTCACAAGAGCCTCCGGAACAGCGACGTCGATGCCTCGCTCTATTGGCTGGCCCGGATGGTCGCGGCGGGCGAAGATCCCCTTTACATCGCCCGGCGGCTCGTCCGTTTCGCTTCGGAGGACGTCGGGCTGGCCGACCCCCAAGCCCTGGGGATCACCCTCCATGCCAAGGAGGCCTATGACTTCCTCGGGTCGCCGGAAGGGGAGCTGGCCCTGGCCGAAGCCGTCGTCTATCTGGCCTCGGCGCCCAAAAGCAATCGCGTCTATTCCGCCTTCGGGGCCGCGGTCAAGGATGTCGAACGAAGCCCGCATGAGCCCGTGCCGCTCCACATCCGGAACGCGGTGACGCCGCTGATGAAGGAGATCGGGTACGGCAAGGATTACCAGTACGCCCACGATTCCGCGTCATCGACGACCGACATGGAGACGTTTCCCGAAAGGCTCCGGGACCGGAAATATTACGAGCCGGGAGAGTTGGGCTTCGAAAAAGAGGTCAGGAAACGCATCGAATGGTGGCAGGCCCTGAAGGCCAAGATCAGAGACCGGGCAAAGAGCTAACGATCAGCCTTCGGACGCCGGCGGCCCGTCCTCCTCTTCTTTTTCCTTGAGAAGGTAATACACTTCCCAGCTGATATCGTCGGCCAGGCAGCCGATGCACGACTTGGGGGTCGTGGCGATCTCGTCGTCGGCGATCTTATCCTTGATGATCCTCTTGACGATCTTGCGGATCTTATAGAGAAGGATATAGTTGACCATGGCCGGCTCTCAGCCGGAAATGATATCAGCTTGGGGCCGTTTTTGCAAAATAGCGGCGACGGGTCCTGTCACGGTGCGTCCCCGTCCGGCCTCGGCTCCACCCATCCCCCCGTGGGCGGAGGGGAAAAGGCCCCCTCCTGAACCACCCCTCTCCGTCGCCTCCGGCTCCTGCGACCGGGGGGAAGCCGCCCCCTGGACCCCCCAGCGCTCTCGCGCAATCCCCTTCCGCCTCGGGCGGGCGGGGACTGGCACCGCGCCACCCGTCCCCCTATTGAATCGTTCATTTGCGGGTTGCATGAATCATGCTATATTGGGCTCGGCACCGAGATGAGAAAGATCGCGGCCCGACTGCTTGCCCTTTCGCTGGGCGTCGCGCTCGGCGCCTGCCATGGCGGGCGGCCGAACATGGCCCCGCGGCCGGAGGCGCTGGGATTTCCCCTGATGGAGGAAAGCGCGCTGATGTTCGAGGGAACGGCCAACAGTCCCGTCGTGGTCCGGTATGGAGTGGCTTATTTCACGACGGAAGAAGGGTCGCTCTACAGCCTCGACGTCCTCTCCCGGCGGATTCTCTGGAGGTTTAGCGCCGACCGGCCTGTTTCCGAGTCCCCCGAGCTCTGCGCGGATACGATCCTTATCCGGGACGAGGGAAACACAATTTACGTCCTGGATACCGACGGCCGGGTGACTCTTAAAACGACGCCTTCCGACCCTGTGACGACGGCCGTCCGTGAATTCGAGGGGCGGATTTATTTCGGGTGCGCGAACGGCCGGATTACCGCCCTCGACGCCCGGGCAAACGGTCAAGCCCTCTGGCTGTTCGACGCCGGGTCCGCCGTCCGCTGCGGCCCGGTTTTTTCGGACGGGCTCGTTGTCTTCGGCACGAAGAACGGCCGGCTCCTGGCCATGGACCCGGCAGGGAAGCTCGTCTGGACATACGCCGCGACGGGCCCGATACAGGTCGATCCCTCGGCGTCGGCCGGGCACGTCTATTTCGGGACCGCGGATCGCAACCTTTATTGTCTGGCCTCGGCCACTGGGAAGAAAAAGTGGGCCTTCCGTCCGGCAGGGGCCGTCCTCCATCCTCCGGTCGCTGCAGGAAAGCGGTTGATCATCGCGGCCTCGAACAGCGTGATCTATTGTCTCTCCTCGGGAAGCGGGGACATCCTCTGGTGGCAGGCCGTGGCGTCGAGGGTCGTCCACGGTCCGTCGGTCGCCGATGGCGTCGTCCTCGTATCGTCGACATCCCCGGAGATTTTCGGCTGCGACCTCCGGGGCGGGTACCGGGTCGGCAGCTACCAGGCGGGGGGCGACTTGCAGGCCGGCGCGGTCTGGGTCTCGCCCTATCTTGTCCTCATCGGGAAGGACACGGCCTCGGCGGGCGGGAGGGTCATCTTCCTGAAGCGCGACCGCCGTCCGGTCCAAGCCCTGGGAGAGACGAAACCCGTCCGCCGCTGAAGCTCCACGGACTTACGTCCGGGGGATCCCGAAAATGGGGACGGTCCTGTTTTTCCCAGGCCGGCAAAAGAGGCTTGGGCGCAAACGCAGAGGGGAAAAACAGGACCGTCCCCGTTTTTTCCGTCCGTCGAACCCCGCGAAGGGGATTGAATCGCGCCGGGAATTGGCCTAGAATCTGGCTTCGGGAAAGGAGAGAGCCGATGACACGGGAAGACGCCCTGACACTATTGAAGCAGCATCTCAAGAACAAAAACCTGGTCAAGCACTGCCTGGCCGTGGAAGCCTGCATGAAATCGGTGGCCGTCCGGCTGGCCCATGACCCGGAGCCCTGGGGGCTGGCCGGCATCCTCCATGACCTGGACTATGAAGTCACCGAAAAAAGCCCCGAGTTCCATACCACGGAAACGGTCAAGATCCTCCGGGAAAAGGGGATCGACGAGGCCGTCATCCACGCCGTCCAGGCCCACGCTGGCAAAGTCCCCTGCCAGACGCCGATGGACTGGGCCATCTACTCCATCGACCCGCTGACCGGCCTGATCATCGCCGCGGCCCTCATGCATCCCGATAAAAAGCTCAAGTCGATCGACCTCGAGTTCGTCAAGCGCCGCTATAAAGAAAAGAGCTTCGCCCGGGGCGCGCGCCGTGAGGAAATCGAGCAGTGCGCCAATCTCGGCCTGGACCTGGACGAGTTCATGTGCATCGCCATCACGGCCATGCAGGGCATCGACCAGGACCTGGGCCTGGCCTAAAATAAACCGGCTTTGAGTCCCACCTCCAGGTATCTCCCCCTCCAGGGGAAGCCCGGTTCCGTGTAGAAATAGTGATTGAAAATGTTCGTGACCCGGACGAACGGCTCGAAGTCCCGGGCGGCGTAACTGAGGACGGCGTCGAAACTGAAATAGCGGGGGATAGTCAGGAGCGACGACGTCGTCGAATTCCACCACCAGGATTCCGAGGCCAGGATGCCGGTGAAACCCAGGCGCCAGCCGCCCAGGGCCCTGAATCCCAGCTCGAACGATCCGTTATGCTTGGCCAGAACGTCGAGGGGGCGATTGTCTGTTTCGTTTTTGTGATCGAGGAACGTATAGTTCAGGAGGGCGTCCATCCCATATCTCCCCCAAGCCCATGTTTTTTGGGCCTGGAGTTCGAAGCCGTTGATACGGGCCCTGTTGATGTTGTAGTACCGGCGCGTCCCGTCAGGCAGCCGGACGGTGTTGATGAAATCGCGAAGGGCATTCAGGAAGAACGACCCCGTCAGGAAAACCCCTTTGTTGTAGGTGGCCGAGAGCTCAAAGCTCCGGCCGAACTCGCTCCTCAAATCGGGATTCCCGCTGGACGATGAATAGAGCGATCGCATCGAAGGGAACTTGGATTTCGTGGCATAGGACACATGGATGTCCAGGGCGTCCGTCGGCGAATATTTGAGGCCCACCAGGGGGTTGACCTTGTTCGACGTGCCGCCGACGTACTTGTGGAGGCTGTCGAGACTGACACCCATGATGAGCTTCCAGTTCTCGAGGAAGGCGATGTGGTCTTCCACCCCCACCGAAAATATATTCTGCTTGTAGGTGTTCCAGGGCAAGGTCGTATTGTCCTGTTGGTGAGTCTTGTCGGCCTCATAATAAACGCTGGTTTTCAGCGTGCTCCACGGGGCCACCGGGATTTCGCCGAGCCCGAAGAAGCCGTAGGTCGGATTGTCGTAGGTGCTCTCCGCCGACAACGCGTTCATTGAAGCGTCGGTGTACTGGTCCAGAACGTTGTAGTAATTCACGTAATAACCCCGCAGGCGGAAGAAGGCCTTGTCCCCGATGGACGCGAAACCGCCTGCGCTGACCGAGTTCCGGTCCCAGTCCGTGAACCGCCAGTAACGAGCCCGTCCGAAGAGGTCGGGCGGAATGCCATAGGCCGAGTGGTAGCGGTCGGCGTTGAGCATGATCTCGCTCGTGCTCGAGGGGTTGACCACGACCTTGCCGCTCAAATTGAACCGCTGGTAATCGCTGAGGCTGCGGTCCTGCTTGACGCCCGACGGGTCCGTGAAGCGGAATCCGTCGGAGTCCTGGTAGAGGGCCGAGCCCACGACGCCGACCTTGCCGAACTGAAGGGCCGCGTCGGCCCCGCCCCCCCGGGTGTTCAGGTTGCCCAGGGCCATCGTGAGGTACACCCTTGGGTCGGGCGTCGGACGCTGGGTGATGACGTTGACGATCCCGCCCAGGGTATTCGGACCGTAGAGGACCGACGACGGGCCCTTGGTGATCTGCATGGATTGGATGCCGCCCGACGAAACCGTCTTCAGGTCGAAGGTGCCGAAGTAAGGCTCGACGATGGGAACCCCGTCGACGAGCAAGGCGATCCGGCCGGAGTCGATCCCGCGGAGTTTCAGCATATACTCGCCTTTGGCGCCCACGGTGACCGTAATGCCCGGAGCGTACTTGATGGCCTCGGCGAGGTCCAGGGGCTTCCTCTGTTCGAGAGCCGTGACCCCGATCGTGGTCACGGTCGCCAGCGGGACGTCCCGCGGGGCCTTGCCGATGACCTGGATTTCCTCGGTGATCCGGACCGGCTTTTCCTGTTCCTTCTCCTTCTTCTGTTTCTCGGCCGTTTTGTCCTGTCCGAAGCCAGGGAAGGGACGAAGGCAGAAGGCAATAATGAGGAGGGTGACAATAAGAGCTTTGGAGGGGGAAGACACAGAATGCATGAGAACGTTCTCCTTTTCGAAATGGAAGGAAAAACCGTTTCCCGTTTTTCCCTGTCGGTCGGGGGGCATGGCCGCCGGGGACTTTAGCGCCGCCGACTCGGAGACGCGGCGAATTTTAACAAAAATGCCGGCCGCAGGTCTACTCTTATTTTATTTGGCCAAACGCACCTGCAGCTTGCTGTGGTGGACGCTGTACAGGAAATAGATCAAAAGGCCGACCAGGAGCCAGATGCCGAACCTGATCCACGTGATCTTGGGTAAGCTGTACATCAAGTAGAAACAGAATCCGACCGTGATCAGCGGGGTAAAGGGGACGCCCGGCGTCTTGAATTTCCGCTCGACTTCGGGGCGAGTCTTCCGGAGGACGATGACGCCCACGGAGACGAGGACGAAGGCGAAGAGGGTCCCGATGTTGCAGAGGTCGATGATCATCGGCAGCGGGAAGAGTCCGGCGATAACCGCGGTCGCGACGCCCGTGATCCAGGTGCAGATGTGGGGCGTTTTGTGCACCGGGTGGACCCTGGAGAACGCGGCGGGCAGGAGCCCGTCGCGGGCCATGACCATGAAGATCCGGATTTGGCCGTACAGGGTGACGAGCAGGGTCGAGATCATGCCGATGATGGCCCCCGTGGCGACAATCGCCCCTCCCCACTGGATCCCGATCCGGGCCAGGGCGGCCGGCAACGCGTTGCCCACGTCGATCAGCTTGTAGGGGACGATTCCCGTCAGGACGAACGCCACCGAGACATAGAGGATGATGACCACACCCAGGCAGAGCATGAGGCCCAGGGGAACGTCCTTCTTGGGGTTCTTGGTTTCCTCGGCCGCCGTAGAGACCGCGTCGAAACCAATATAGGCGAAAAAGATGATGGCCGCGCCGGCCATGACGCCCTTCCAGCCGAACGGCATCATGGGCTGGAGGTTGGCGAGGCTCACGTGGCGGACGCCCAGGAAGACGAAGAGGAGGATGACGGCGATCTTGACGAGGACGATGATGTTGTTGATCTTGGCGCTCTCCTTGATCCCGATGTAGAGGATCCAGGTGATGAGCAGTGTGATGACGATGGCCGGGACGTCGACGACCCCGCCGGAGAGGACGATTTTGCCGGCGGCGTTGGTCGTGATGGGCGGCGTCAGCAGGGCCTTCGGCAGCTTGACGCCGGCGCTCTGGATGAGCCCGATGAACGTCGTCGACCAGCCTGAAGCGACGGCGCTCGCGGCGACCAGGTATTCGAGCATGAGGTCCCAGCCGATGATCCAGGCGATGACCTCGCCGAAGGCGACATAGGAGTAGGAATAGGTGCTCCCCGCGACCGGAAACATGCAGGCCAGCTCCGAATAGGTCAGGGCGCAGAACCCGCACGTGACGGCGGCGATGATGAACGACAGCAGGACGCCCGGGCCGGCCAGCTGGGCCCCCTGGCCCGTGGCGACGAAAATGCCCGTCCCGACGACGGATCCGATGCCCAGGGCGGCCAAGTCGATCGCGGTCAGGTTCTTCTTGAGCTGCGAGTGCTCCGAGGCGTCGTCGATTTGGGCCGGGGTTTTGGTGATCCAAATGTTCATGATGAACCTCTTTTTGGACGCGATGAGATGCGTGAAGCCATGGACTTCGCATTATATACAATCGGGGGAATATTTCAATCGGCAAACGGGCCGCCCGGCGGCTTTGACTTGGCCGGGGGCCTGTGCTATAAATTCCGCGGACGCGCGTCCGGGCCTCAGGATGGGAACAGTATGAAAATCGTCGCCGCCGTCGGGCTCTCCGAGACGGGAAAAACCCTTCTTCTCAGCGGCCTCATCAGCGAATTCAAGCGTCGGGGCTTGCGGACGTTCGCCGTCAAGCACTGCTCCCACGGATTCTCCCTGGATACGGAAGGCAAGGACACCTGGACATACGCCCAGGCGGGGGCGGACGGCGTGGCCATGATATCCCCCGAAGAATACGCCGTTTTCGGGAGGACGGGAGAGACGGGCCTCAGGGCGCTGGCCGAGCGGGTTTTCGCCGGAGCGGACATCGTCCTCGTGGAAGGCGGGAAGCACGCGCGGGGGATCCGGAAGATCGAGGTCCTCCGGTCCGGCGTTTCCGACGTCATCCAGACGCCTCCGGACGAGCTCCTGGCCGTCGTCTCGGACCTCGGCGTGCCGCCGGGGACATCCGTCCCCGTCTTTACGCTCAAGCAGGCCGTGGAGATCTGCGACCTGATCCTGTCTCAAGAGGAGGACACCATGGCGGACATCAGGCTGGAGGTCGACGGCCGGATAATTCCCCTCAATCCTTTCGTCAGGACGTTCCTCGAAAAGACGGTCCTGGGCATGATCACATCCTTGACCGGGGTCGACCCGGACCCGCGAAAAATCACCCTGGCGATCGACCGGGACGGGCCCCCGGACAAGAAATCCTGAAGCCGGCAGCCGGAGAAAGACGTGGTCATGGACGCCCCGCTCAAGTTCGCCAAGGATTATTTTGCCCGCCGGGACCGGGCCGTCCTGGAGGCCCTGCGGGGGAGCACGGTCGGGATCGCCGGGGCCGGGGGGCTCGGCTCAAGCGTGGCCGTCTCGCTGGCCAGGGCTGGAGTCGGCCGCCTGGTGATCGCGGATTTCGATACGATCGAACCCTCCAACCTTAACCGCCAACAGTACACCATCGACCAGGTCGGCCGGATCAAGGTCGAGGCCCTCAAGGAAAACCTCTTGAGGATCAATCCGTTTTCCGTATATGAAATCCATAACGTCCGGATCACGCGGAAGAACGCCGCTGACGTTTTCCGTTCTGTCGACGTCTTGGTCGAGGCCTTCGACAGGGCCGAGGCCAAGGAAATGCTGATCGAGACCTGCCTCCGTCGCTACCCGGGCCGGCCGATCGTGGCCGCCTCGGGACTGGCAGGGTATGGGAAGAACCGGGCGCTCCACACCCGGCGGCTTGGGAATCTGTTCGTCTGCGGCGACGAGGACAGCCAGAGCCCGAAGGGGATCAGCCCGATGGCGCCCCGGGTGGGCATCGTCGCAAATATGCAGGCCAACCTGGTCGTGGAGCTGTTGGTCAAGCTGCGAGGTCCCCATGTTCAAAGTCAATGAGTATTTCGGCGGCCAGGTCAAGTCCATCGCATTTCAGACAGCCGAGGGGCCGGCGACGATCGGCGTGATGTCGGCGGGAGAGTTCGAGTTCGGCACGTCGACGGTCGAGATCATGACGGTCATCACCGGAAAGCTGACCGTCAAGCTGCCGGGGAGCGAGGACTGGAAAGACTACGGTCCGGGAGCGAGCTTCACGGTTGATGCCAACAAGAAGATGCAGCTCAAGGTCGCCAGTGACTCCTCGTACCTGTGTCTCTACCGCTGAACGGGGAGGCTCAGGACCTCGGAAAATGGGGGACGAAAATGGGGACGGTCCTGGTTTCCTTAAGGGAAAGCCAGAAGGAAAACCAGGACCATCCCCATTTAGAGGCTCCGGCGGGTCCATTTGCCGTCGATCAAACGCCACATGTTTCCCGTGGGATTCTCGTCGCGCAATTCCGGCGGCAGGCGATGGGGCCGAACGTGGTCGTAGCAGTATAGGGCGGCGAACCGGACGATCGCAGCCGGGAATCCGACGGCCGTAAAACCGGGATGCCCGGTGGCAGGGTATGGCCCCCCGTGGTTCATGGCGGGGGAGACGGCGACACCCGTGGGCATTTTGTCGTTCAATAAACGCCCGACCTTCCGCCGGAGGACCAGCTCGATGTCGGCGTAAGCGGCGTCGTCGACTCCGCCGCGATGACTGTAGACCGCTCCCGTAAGATGGCCCTCCAGGCTGGACGCGATGTCCTTCATCTCATCGACGTCCGATGCCAGGACGACCAGCGAGAGGCTCCCGAAAGATTCGACCTGAAAGGCGGTCGGGTTTCGCAGGAAATCAGCTCCCGAAAGGCGGAAGAGGGTCGGCAGGAACCTGAGCCCCGGACCGCCCGGCTCCCGCCCCCCCGTGACGAGAACCGCTCCCGCCCGGGACAGCCGGGACGTGGCTTCCCTGAGTCCTTCAAGGACCTTGGGGCCGAGAAGGTAAGCCGGCTCCGCTGCTTCGAACGCCTTGCTAACGAGCTCGAGGAAGGCTTCACCGGGGGAATTTCCGGGGATGATGACCAGCCCAGGCTTCGTGCACATCTGGCCCGCGGCGAGCAGGCAGGAATTGAAGAACTCCCCGGCGATCTCGGCGGGCCTTTCCTCGATGGCCCCCGGCAGGACGAAAACGGGGTTGGCGCTCGACATCTCGAGGTAGATCGGTTTTCCCGCCTTGTCGGCGGCCTCCTTGAGTTTCATCCCGGCCGGGCGGCTGCCGGTGAAGGCCGTGGCCCCCACCGAGGGGTGGGACACGAGCCGCAGGCCGTCATCGGAGCCGAAATGGAAGAGGAGCTGGACTGACGAAACGGGCAATCCCGATTCCGCGAGCGCCTCCCAGGCGGCCATGGCCAGGAGCCGCGTCGTCTCCGGGTGGCTGGGGTGGGCTTTTCCGATGACCGGGTTTCCGGCGGCCAGGGCCGCCGCGAAATCCCCTCCGCCGATGGCGTTATAGGCGAAAGGAAAGTTGTTCGGCCCGAAGACCACCACGGGTCCGCCCAGGGGGCCGTACTTAGAGCGGATGTTGAGCTTGGTATCGATCGTGGCCCGGCACCAGGAACGGTCCCGGCAGGCGCCGGCGGCCTGGCGAAGCTGGTCGACGAGACGCGGGAGCTCGACGGTCCGGAGACGCGGCTCGGTGGGGAGGGCCGTCTCGCGTTGGGCCGTTTCGACCAGGCTTTCGCGTCGGCCTTCGATCTTGTCGGCGAACGAGTCGAGAAACGCGGCCACTCCGTCGGGCCCGGACCGGGCCAGCCCGTCGACGGCGGCGGCGGCGCCATCCAAGGCCGCTTTGATGTCTGCCCACGAAGAAACGGGATAGGCGTCAGGGAGGTTCTTCCCCGTCGTGGGGTTTATGGCGCTGAAGGACCCGGCGGGCCGGGAGGCCTCCCGCCAGTTTCCGTCGACAAGAATCTTATGGACCATTTCATCCCCCCGAATAGATCGGGGACACGACGATCCGGTCGCCGTCCTGCACCTCCTCGGCGGGCGCCACGGCCCGGCCGTTCCGGGTGACGATCTTGGGGCGGGCTTTGTCGATCTTGACCAGGGCGAGGAGCCCCTCCGCCGTCGTCGCGGAAGGGACTTCCAGCTCCTTTTCGCTGAACCCGAGCTGGTTGACGAACGGGCCGATCAGCTTGATCGTGATTTTCATCTCAGGTTAAGCTCCCGTAATTTTCCGCCGCCTTGGCCTCCGCCGCTAGGCCGAGCCGTTCCAGCGTGGCCCTGGTCGGGATGCCGCGCTTGTCATAGCCGCGGAGGTCGTAGTAATGCTGAAGCAGGCCGTCGTACTTGTCGTATTCGAGGTGCTTGCCGGCGATCGGACCCTCCGTATCGACGTTGGCCGGGTCGAACCAGACGGCCGGCGGATAGTCGAGCTTCCGGTGGGTGTCCGGATACTCCCGGAGCCAGAAGAGCTTGATCAGGGAATAGATCCGGTCGGACACCGTCCAGAAATCGTCGAGCGTCCACTTGAGCCCGCTGACCGCGTTGAAGTACTTGGGATAGTTCTCGAGCCCCCAGCCGACCTCGATCCAGGGGAAGCGGCAGGAGACGATGTACTCGAACAGGCCGCCCCGGATCCTTTGGAGATCGATGACCTTCTGGGCTTTTTCGGGCCCGTACGAGTCGCGGGAGGTCTGCTTGATCTCGAAGGTGATGACCCAGGATTCCTTGTGGTGGGCGCCGATCGGGCTGACGCCGAACGCCAGGGCCATGCCCGGGATGAACTTGCAGTTGTAGGCCGCGACTTCGAGCCCCTTGACCTGCATGGCATAGGCCTCGGAGCCCTTTCCGATGGCCCGCGAAGCCCTCAGGCTGCCCTCGGCCAGGAGGTTGCCCAGTTCGCCCTCCCTGTGGGCGATCCGCCGGAGCAGGTCCTTGAATTTTTCGGCCTCCCCGAATTTGATGTCGCCGGGGATCGCCCTATGATCGACCGCGTCGGCGTAGAAGCTCATGACGCACCCGCCCGACATCGTGTCGATGCCGTAGTCGTCGCACATGTAGTTCAAGGCCCCCACCTGGGGAAGGTCGAAGATCTCCAGGTTGGGTCCCAAGAGGCCGATGTTCTCGTAGTCGAGCTCCGACTCCCGGCCCGCGTCGTCGTGAATCGTGATTCCGCAGCGCATGGTGCAGTTCGGACAGCCGTAAGTGGCGATCCGGGCGTTATTCAGGCGTTCGCCGTCCACTTTCCAGGCGTCGGGGTGATGGGTCTTCCGGAAGTTCCGGACCGGGAGCGCCGCCACCTCGTTGCACCAGGCGAGGACGCCGTTTGTGCTCTGAATGGACCAGCCCGAGTCCTTGTCGAGCTGCTGGACCTTGCGCAGGTCCTCGATGCCGATCTTCTTCATCCCCTCGGCGTCGGCCTGCGGGATGGCTTTCGTTCCCTTGGCCACGATGGCCTTGAGGCGCTTGGAACCCATGACCGCGCCCATGCCCGGGCGGCCTCCGGCCCGGCCCTCGAGGCTCCGCACCACTGCGTAGCGGACCATGTTTTCGCCGCCCTGGCCGATGTTGAGGACGCCGACGCCCTTGCCGTACTTAGCGTAGATCCAATCGTTGGTTTCGTAGGTCCCCTTGCCCCAGACATCGTCGGCGGGGACGAACTCGACCTTGTCGTTTTCGAGATAGAGCATGGTCGGACGCTCGGCCCGGCCCTCGACGATCAGCGCGTCATAGCCGCACCTGCGGAGGTGCTCGGTGATACGGGTGCCCAGGTTCCCGTCTCCATAGCCGCCCGTCATAGGGGACTTCGCCGCCACGACCGCTTTCCCGGTGTTGGGGGCGGGGATCCCGGCGATCGGGCCGACGGCCACGATGAACTTGTTGTCCGGGCCCAGGGGGTCGATGCCGGGCTTGAGCTCGTCGTAAAGGATCTTGACAGCGAAACCACGGCCGCCGATCCACTTGTGCGCGAATTCCTCGGTGAAAGTCTCGACGCGGAACGTTTTCGTGGTCAGGTTGACTCTCAGGATCTGCCCGGTCCAGCCGTTCATTGTGAATCCCTCCAGAAACGTATGATTCCGCCCCCAATCCTAAACGGACAGCCCGTATGAGTCAATCCCCTTTGCGGGATTCCGCGGATGTAAGCTTGTAGAGGAATAAGGACCCCCCGGCTGTAACTCCGTGGAGCTTCAGGGGGAATGGAGATCCGAGTCGGCTAAGAACGGGCGAAAAGGCCGCGAATTTCGTATAATAGGGTGTCGGATGCTGACTGCCTGAAAGGAGCGCTCGCAATGGCAAAGAAGCTCACACGGTCGAAAAGCCAGAAGATGCTGGGCGGCGTTTGCGGCGGCCTGGCCGAATACTTCGATATGGACGTCTCCCTGGTCCGCCTGGCCTTCGTCGCGGCCTGCCTGGCCACGGCCGTCTTCCCCATGACGCTCTTCTACATGATCGCCTGGATTGTGGTTCCTGTCGAACGGGCCAAGCCCTAGGGGAGGGTCAGTTTCCCGTTGACTTGCCCGGCCTTATCCAGTATAAACGAATCGGTTTACAGAGATGGGTATGAAGACGGCCCTGGATATCCCGTTCAAGCACATCGCGATCGAGGGCGTTTTCCGGGCCCGGAAAACCCAGCTGGCCAATATCCTGGCCCAGAGGATCGGGGGCAAGGTGGTGTTCGACCACGTCGGCAACCCCTATCTCCAGGATTTCTACAACGAAAAGGAAGGCTCCTCCTTCCTGACCCAGCTCGTGTTCCTGGCCAACCGGTATAACCAGCAGGTCCGCCTCCTCCAGAGGGACCTCTTCGTCGACCGGATCATCTGCGATTACCTTTTCGAAAAGGACAAGATCTACGCCTACCAGACCCTGTCGGATGATGAGCTCCTCGTCTACGAGAAAATCTACGGCATTCTCTCGGAAAGGGTCTCCAAGCCCGACCTCGTCATTTACCTCCAGGTCTCCCTGTCCACGCTGATCCGGCGGATCGGGAAGGAGGGCGACGCCCTCGAGAAAAACATCTCGGAGAAGTATCTCGAGGACATCGTCGAGGCCTTCGACTACTTCTTCTTCAACTATCAGGCGGCGCCCCTGCTCGTCGTCAAGGCCGACGACTTGGACTTCAACCGCGAGGACGACGTCCAGGACCTGATCGTCCAGATCAAAGACATGAAGAAAAGTTCGCTCTACTATGTCCCCCAGAGCTACGGGGGAAAGAGCCCGAGAAAGGGATAGGGGACGCGGCCCGGACCCCGCGAAGCGCGGGGCTGGGACCGCGGCCCAACGGAACGACAGAAGTGACTTTACCTCAATCCCGCGGTCGAGGCGGGATGGGGAGAAAGGACGGAACATGCCGGACCAACCCATGGACAGAATCACGGTTCCATCTCTTGTGGCCAGGAAAGCCTCCGGGCCCAGGATCGTCTGCCTGACCGCCTACGATTTCCCCTCCGCGAAAATCCTGGACGAGGCCGGAGTCGACGTCATCCTGGTCGGGGATTCCCTGGGCATGGTGGTCCTCGGGTACGAAACCACGGTCCCCGTGACCATGGATGAGATGATCCACCACACGAAGGCCGTAACCCGGGCCGTGAAGCGGGCCCTGGTCGTCGGGGACATGCCCTACTTTTCGTTCCACCTGAGCGCCGACGAGACCATCCGCAACGCCTCCCGGTTCCTCAAGGAAGCCGGGGCCGCGGCCGTGAAGATCGAAGGGGCGTCGAAGAAAAGGCTGAGGCTGGTCGAGGCCATGGTCGATGCGGAGATTCCGGTCATGGGCCATGTCGGCCTGACCCCGCAGTCGATCCACGCCCTGGGACAGTACAGAGTGAAGGGGACGGGCGCGGACGAAGCGCGCAAAATCATCGAGGGGGCCCGGAACCTGGAGAAGGCGGGCGCCTTTGCCGTCGTCCTCGAGTCCATGCCCCGGGAGGTCGCGAAGACCGTGACGGAGAGCGTCGGCATCCCGACGATCGGCATCGGGGCCGGGCCGGCCTGCGACGGCCAGGTCCTCGTCTTCCACGATTTGCTCGGCTACTCGACCGGGTATCTTCCGAAGTTCGTCAGGAAGTACGCCGACCTTTACGACACGATCGGCCGCGCTGTGGGCGAGTACGCCGCCGACGTCCGGGGCGGCCGGTTCCCGGACGACAGCACTTCCTACCACCTCAAGCCCGGGGCGGCCGCGGGGGCCGGCGGAAAACCGCAAACGGGCCGGAGAGGTGGGGAAGGACGCGCGAAATGATCACGGTCATGACCGTCGGCGAGATGAAGAATCTCGTCCGGACATGGAAGAGTGAGGGGAAGACGATCGGCTTCGTCCCGACCATGGGCTATCTCCACGAGGGTCACCTCAGCCTCGTCCGGGAATCCCGGAAGCGGACCGATGTCACGGTCGTCAGCATCTTCGTCAACCCAACCCAGTTCGGGCCCGGGGAAGACTTCAAAAAATACCCGCGGGACCTCAGGAAGGACTCGGCGTTTCTGAAAGACGGGGGGGTCGACTGCCTCTTTTACCCCGACGCCGCGGACATCTATCCGGCCGGCTACAGGAGCTATGTCGAAATCCAGGGCCTCCAGGATCGGCTCTGCGGAAAATCCCGGCCCGGGCATTTCCGGGGGGTGGCGACCGTCGTCCTCAAGCTCTTCAATATCGTCAGCCCCGACCTTGCGTTCTTCGGGGCGAAGGACGCCCAGCAGGTCTTGATCATCCAGAGGATGGCCGCCGACCTCAACCTGGATGTCGATGTCGTGACATGCCCGATCGTCCGGGAGCCCGACGGGCTGGCCTTGAGCTCCCGGAATGCTTACCTTTCTGCGGATGAACGGAAAGCCGCCCTCGTCCTTTCGCGGAGCTTGGCCGCGGCGGAGAAGCTCGTCGCGGCAGGGGAGAGGTCCGCGGCGAAGTTGATCGCCGGCATCCGGGCGGTGATCGGATCCGAGCCGCTGGCCCGCATCGATTACGTCGAAGCGGTCGACCCGGTCGACCTCGAGCCGGTGGCCGAGATCCGCGGCGACGTGCTCATCGCCCTGGCCGTCTTCATCGGCTCGACGCGCTTGATCGATAACATCCGGGTTCGCGTCTGAGGAGAACCGCCATGATCAGAGCCTTCCTCCGGTCGAAAATCCACCGGGCCACGGTGACTCATGTCGACATTGAATACGAGGGCAGCCTGTCCCTCGACGAAGACCTGATGACGGCCGCCGGGCTGTGGCCCTTCGAGAGGGTCGACGTCTGGAACGTCTCCAACGGGGACCGGTTTTCGACCTACGCCGTGCGGGGGGAGAAGGGCTCCCGCGAGGTTAAGGTCTTCGGCGCGGCCGGCCGCAAGGTCCGGGTTGGCGATACGATCATCATCGCGGCCTACGCCTATCTCGAAGACGGCGAAGTCGAGTTCTTCACCCCCAAGATCCTCCTGATGGAGGAGGGGAACCGGATCGCGGCAATCAAGTGAGCCGCGAAGCCGGACCGCATCGACCTTGACAAGCGTCCCGGCGAGAATTAGCATAAAACCATGGGAATACAAGAAGATCGAAAATCCGTCACCCGGCGGGACGTCCTCAAGCTCGCCGGGACAGCCGCGGCCTTCTGCACCTCCTTCGGCTTTCTTCACGGGAGCCAGGCTGGCAGCGGGGCTGTTCAGTCCAAGCCCCTCAAGGCGGACGTCAACAAGGAGCTCCAGATCAAGTGGAGGCAGGCGGAGATCAAATGGTATAGCGGGGACGAGCTTCTGCAGTCCTCGGAATTCCCCGCGAAGGTCCTGAAGCACCTCCAGAGCGACGAGATGGCGTCCGTCGAGATCAAGTGGTTCCGGAGCGGCACGCTGCAGCGGAGCCTGGGGAAGATCGCCGCCAACCGCTGACGCCACGCCTTTGGATTTCTGCCTCGACCGCGAAAGCGCCTTTTCCTTTTCCTGCCGTGCGTGCGGCCGTTGCTGCACAGGCAAGATCATCATGGCCGGTCCTCACGAGATCCTCGGGATGTCCCGCGTCCTGGGGATCAACTCGACCGAGTTCCTCGCCCTCTATACCGACAACCGGGGGACGACGCTCCGCGCGGAGGAAGACGGCCGCTGCGTTTTCCTGACTGCGTCCGGGTGCCGGGTCCATCCCCGGCGGCCCTTGGTCTGCCGTCTCTATCCCCTTGGGCGGACGATAGACGAAAGGGGAGAGGAGCGGTTCGCCCTGTTCCCGCGGCAGTCCGATTGCGAGTCCGAAGTCGGCCGCGAGGGGACGGTCGAAAGCTTCCTAGAGTCGCAGGGGGTTGGGCCCTACCTCGACTGGTCACGGCGCTACGGCGAACTCTATCGGCGCATGATCGGATTGCTCGACCAACTCGATGCCGAGGGCGAGCTCGACGCACCAGCCGACGCCGGGGTCCCGGGGCCGGAGGAAGGGCTGGCCCGTCCCAACCTCTCCTCCTGGCAGGACATCGACGCATCCCTTTCTGAATACTGCGCCGCGAAGGGACCGGCATCTCCCCGGGATATCGACGAAGCGATCGACCTCCACGTCCGGGCCATCAAGGAATGGCTGGACGATTTGGAGTCCCGGCTTGGCGCAATCCGGAATGATCCCGAGGGAACGAAAGGGGGGTGAACTCCCAAGCGATTAGAGATTTCGCGAGATAATCCACGGAAGTGAGTCCGTGGAGCTTTAGTCGAGGTGGTAGTTCGGCGCTTCCTGCGTGATGACCACGTCGTGGACGTGGCTTTCCTTGAGGCTGGCCTGAGTGATCTTGATGAATTCGGCCTTGGTTTTCAGCTCCTCGATCGTGCGGCACCCGGCGTAGCCCATGCCCGCCTTGAGGCCCCCCACGAGCATCTGGACGATGGCCGTGGTGCTGCCCTTGTAGGGGACGCGGCCTTCGATGCCCTCGGGGACGAGCTTGTGGACACCGGCCTGGCCGTCCTGCATGTAACGGTCGGAGCTCTTCCCTTCCTTCATGACCGAGATGGAGCCCATGCCGCGGTAAATCTTGTAAGCCCGCCCCTGGTACATGACGACCTCGCCCGGGGATTCCTCGGTTCCGGCAAGGAGGTTGCCCAGCATGACCGAGTCGGCTCCGGCGGCGATCGCCTTGGTGATGTCCCCGGAATACTTGATGCCCCCGTCGGCGATCACCGGGATCCCTTTCGGGCCCGCGACCTTGGAGACATCGGCGATGGCCGAGATTTGGGGAATGCCCGCGCCCGTGATGATCCGCGTCGTGCAGATCGAGCCGGGGCCCACGCCTACCTTGATCGCGTCCACGTCGAGGTCGGCCAGCTCTTCGGCCGCCCGCGCGGTCCCGATGTTGCCGGCGATGAGCTCCTGGCCGGGGAATTCCTTCCGCAGCAGCTTGATGGTATCGATGACGCGCTGGGAATGCCCGTGGGCGTTGTCGATGACCAGGACGTCGCATTTGGCGGCGACGAGCGCCCGGGCCCGGTCGAGCCGGTCGGATCCGACGCCGACGGCGGCGCCGACCCGGAGCCGGCCCAGATTGTCCTTGGCCGCGTCGGGATACTGGATCCTCTTCAGGATGTCCTTGTAGGTGATCAGGCCCTTGAGATGGTGGGCGTCGTCGACGACGAGGAGCTTTTCGATTTTATGCTTGTGGAAGACCTTCTCGGCGTCCTCGAGGGACGTCCCCAGGGGGACGGTCACGAGATCCTTGGTCATGATCTTCTCGATCGGAAGGCCGAGCCGGCTCTCGAACCGGATGTCCCGGTTGGTCAGGATGCCGACCAGCCTGTTGGACTCGTCGGTGATCGGCAGCCCGGAGATCCGGTGCTCGTGCATGACTTCCAAGGCCTTGCCGATCTTGTCCTGAGGACGGAGCGTAATGGGCTCGACGATCATGCCGCTCTCGTGCCGCTTGACCTTGTCCACCTCCTCGGCCTGCACCTCGACGGACAGGTTGCGATGGATGATCCCGATCCCGCCCTGCTGGGCGAGGGCGATGGCCATGCGCGACGTCGTCACGGTGTCCATGGCGGAGCTGACGATCGGGATGTTGAGGGGGATATTGCGGCTCAGGCGGGTCGTCACGCGGGCTTCCGCCGGGATGACGTCGGATTTGGCCGGAACGATGAGGACGTCGTCGAACGTCAGCGCTTCGCGGATTTTTTCTTCAAGCATGCTCCCTCCTCCCTCACCGTTTCTTGCGTTTGCCCGGGATCATGGACCGGGCCTGCTTGGCCCTCTGCCCGGGCGGCCCCCCCTCGGGCTGCTGGTAGTAGACCGGCGATTGGCGCCGCACGGGGACCGGCTGCTCGACGACGGGCTGGATCAGGAAGAGGTAGCGGACGGCGTCCTCCTCGATCCGGTCGAGCATGGACTGGAACATTTCAAAGCTCTCCTTCTTGTACTCGATCAGAGGGTCCCTTTGCCCGTAGCCGCGGAGCCCGATGCCCTCTTTCAGGTGGTCCATCTCGAGAAGGTGGTCTTTCCATTGGGAGTCGATGACCTGGAGCAGAATCATCCGTTCGAACTCCCGCGTGTAGGGACCCAGGGTTTTCTCTTTGTCCTCGTAAAGGCGGCGCAGGGCGCCGACCAGCGCGTCTTGGAGGTCGTCGACGACGACCGCCGACCAATCGATGTTAAGACTGTTGATGTCGAGCCCGAACTGGGCCAGGACCGCCTTGGCCAGGGCCTCGCGGTCCCAATCGTCGGCCGATTTTTCCTTGTTGGCGTAGCTGTCAAGCATCCACTCGATGAGACTGTCGATGAGGTTGAAGAAGTATTCCCGCAGGTCCTTGCCCTGGAGGATCTCCTTCCGCTGGGTGTAAATCGTCTCCCGCTGTTTGTTCATGACGTCGTCGTACTCGAGGAGGTGCTTGCGGACAGTGAAGTTCTGGCCCTCGACCTGCTTCTGGGCCCGCTCGATGGCCCGGCTGATCATGCGGTGCTCGATGGGCACGCCCTCGCTCATCCCGATCCGGCCCATCAGGCCCGAGATGCGCTCGCTGCCGAAGATCCGCATCAGGTCGTCCTCGAGGGACATGTAGAAGCGCGACGAGCCCGGGTCGCCCTGGCGGCCGGCGCGGCCCCGGAGCTGGTTGTCGATCCGGCGCGACTCATGGCGCTCGGTCCCGATGACGTGGAGCCCGCCAAGGGACACGACCTTCTCGTGCTCCTCCTGGGTGACCTTGGTCGTTTCGGCCAGGGCCTTTTCCCACTGCTCTGGCGCGACCTTGGCCAGGTCGGCGCCGGATTTCTTGAGCTGCTCGCGCGCCAGGTACTCCGCGTTGCCGCCGAGCAGGATGTCGACGCCGCGGCCCGCCATGTTCGTGGCGATCGTCACGGCCCCGAGGCGTCCCGCTTGGGCGATGATCTGGGCCTCCATCTCGTGGTACTTGGCGTTGAGGACGACGTGCCGGACGTTCTTCTTGCGGAGGATGTTGCTCAGATGCTCGGACTTCTCGATCGAGATCGTGCCGACGAGCGCGGGCCGGCCCTTGGCGTTATTCTCGATGATTTCGTTGGCCGCGGCCTCCCACTTTTCTCTCACCGTCCGGTAGATGACGTCGTGGTATTCGGTGCGGACGAGGGGCATGTTCGTCGGGATCTCGATGACGCCCAGACCGTAGATGTGCCCGAATTCCTCGGCTTCGGTGACCGCCGTGCCCGTCATGCCGGCGAGTTTCTTGAACATGCGGAAGTAGTTCTGAAAGGTGATCTGGGCCAGGGTCTGGTACTCCTCCTCGACCCGGACGCGTTCCTTGGCTTCCAAGGCCTGGTGGAGCCCGTCGCTGTAGCGGCGGCCGGGCATCAGGCGGCCGGTAAACTCATCGACGATGACGACCTTGCCATCCTGGATCATGTAATCCACGTCCCGTTTGAAAAGGTGGTGGGCCTTGAGGGAGGTGTTGATGGCGTGGACGAGGTCCATGTTGGCCAGGTCGTAGAGGTTCGAGATGCCCAGCATGCGCTCGGCCTCGGTCACCCCGGCCTCGATGATAGAGACGGTCCGCGTTTTCTCGTCGACCGTGAAATCCTTCTCCTTGTGGAGGCGGCGGACCAGGCTGTCCACCTTGTAATAAAGGGCCGTCGATTCCTGGGTCGGGCCGGAGATGATGAGCGGGGTGCGGGCCTCGTCGATGAGGATCGAGTCCACCTCGTCCACGATCGCGTAATTGAACTCGCGTTGGACGAGGTCGGACAGGCGGAACTTCATATTGTCCCGGAGGTAGTCGAAACCGAACTCGTTGTTCGTGCCGTAGGTGATGTCCGAACGGTAGGCGGCTTGGCGCTCGGTGTCGCCGAGGTCGTGCTGGATCGTTCCGACGGTCAGGCCGAGGAAGCGGTAGATCGCGCCCATCCACTCCGTGTCGCGCTTGGCCAGGTAATCGTTGACCGTGACGATGTGGACGCCCTTGCCGCCGAGGGCGTTGAGGTAGGCGGGGAGGGTCGCGACCAGCGTTTTTCCCTCACCGGTCTTCATCTCGGCGATCATGCCCCGGTGGAGGACAACGCCTCCGACGAGCTGGACGTCGAAATGCCGCATTTTGGTGGTGCGGCGGGAGGCCTCGCGGACGACAGCGAAGGCCTCGATAAGGAGGTCGTCAAGGGGGGCGCCTTGGGCGAGTTTTTCCCGGAATTCGGCGGTTTTGGCCAGGAGTTGGGCGTCGGAGAGCTTCTCGATCCGGGGCTCGAGTTCGCTGATGGCCGCGACGAGCGGCTGGATCTTCTTGAGGGTGCGCTCGGTCGGGGAACCGAGCATTTTCCGCTTAAGCCACTTATACATTTACTATCTTTTATCAGAAACCCCCCGAGAAGTCAATTTCCGGGCCTTAGGGGAAACGCGAGAGCCGTTGAATTCATCGCCGCTTCCATTTAGAATCGGGATATTCAACCTCAGCGAGTCCGAAGTCCAGAGGAGGGGAGCCATGAGCCGATCACAAATCGCCCGCCGGGATTTCCTCAAGTCTCTCGTCACCGCCGCCGCGGCCGCGAAGACCGCGTCCGCCCGAGCGCTGTTCGGGAGCGGTTCCGGGCCGGCATATGACGCCAAGGGCCTGCCGACGGCGACCCTCGGAAAAACGGGCGTCAAAGTCCCGAGGATAGGCATCGGGCTGGGCAGCCGGTTCTGCGCCGTCGAGAACGAAGACCGGGCGCTCGCGATCCTCCAGGCGACCCTGGACCACGGATTCTATTATTGGGACACAGCCTATAACTACCGGAACAAGGATATCGTCAGCGAGGAGCGGCTGGGAAAAGTCCTGAAAACCCGCCGAAAAGAGGTTTTCCTAGCCACTAAGTTCGAAGCCAGGACCTATGACGGCGTCATGCGTCAGTTTGAGGACAGCCTGAAGCGCCTCCAGACGGACCATCTCGACCTCTATCAGGTCCATCTTGTCGAGTCCCTCGCGGACTTGGACGCCCTCGGCGCCCGCGGCGGCGCCCTTGATGCCCTGCGGAAAATCAAGGACGAGAAGCTGACGGGTTTCATCGGGTTCACAGGACATCTCGACGCCGGGGCCATGGCCGAGGCCGCCCGGCGCCACGATTTCGACACGATGCTCATCGCCCTCAACCACTACCCGGAACGCAAAGGGGATTTCGAGGGCGGGGCCATCCCCACGGCGGCGGCACGGAAAATGGGTGTCATGATCATCAAGTCCATCCGGCCGCGCGAGACCGTCAAGGACATCGCGGCCGAGGACCTGTTGCGCTACGCCCTCAGTCTTCCTCTCGTTCACGCCGCGGTCGTCGGCACGGACAGTGTCGAGGTCGTCCGCAAAAACGCCGCCCTGCTCAGGGATTTCCGGCCGCTCTCGCCGGAAGAGAGGGACAGGCTCACCGTCAAACTCGAACCCTTCTTCGCGGGAAACCGGCTGCCGTGGATGAGGCCCGGGTACCGCGACGGGGAAGCCTGTTAAAGCCTGACGGGGTCCGCCCCCTGTGCTATTTTTTCCCCAGGATCTCGTCGACGAGCGGTTTGGCGTCGTAGATCTTCAGCAAGGCCTCGATGATCCCCTGTCCGTGGACCATGACCGACCGGGAGATCGTGTCCTCGTAGACGAACCGCGTCGGAAGCGACTGGATGTTGCCGTCGAAGAGGACGCCGACGAACTCGCCCTTGCGGTTGACGACCGGTGAGCCGGAGTTGCCGCCGATCGAATCGCAGGTGGAGACAAAGTTGATGGGGGTCGTCAGGTTCACCGCTGCCTTCTTCTTGAGGAAGCTCTCGGGCAGCTCGTAGGGGTCCTTGTTGCCAGCCTTCTCCGATTTCTCGTAGAGCCCGGCGAAGGTCGTCTCGTAGGGGATTTTCTTCCCGTTCTCGACATAGCCCTTAGCGACGCCGAAGCTCATGCGCAGAGTGCCCGTCGCGTCGGGCGGGATGGACGTCCCCTTGAGCTTGAACAGGACCTGGGCGATGCGGGCGCCGTTCCTGGTCTCGACCGCGTCGATCTCCTTTTCATATCTTGTCCGGAGTCCCCGCGACACCGGGTCGACGAGCAGGGCCAGCTTGATCATGGGATCCTGGCACTGGTAGATCGCCTCAAGCCCTCCCGCCATGAGTTTTTTCCGGACGTCGAGGTCTTTGAGCTTCGTCCCCGTGATGAGCTCGCGGGCGACGTCCTGGGGCGAGCGGCCGCCCAGGATCCACTTGACCTCCTGCATCGCGCCGAGCTCTTCGTTGAGCTGCGCGAGGGAATCGGCAAGCCTGAGGATCTCGAACTCGTCGTAGATGGGGGCGGGGGAGAGGAGGCCGCGCTCGAGCGACGGCAGGCCCGCGTCACGGAACTCGCGGAGCCTTTCGGCGTTCGTCTTGGGCTTTTCCATGGCCAGGCGGACGAGGTTCCGGGCGACGCCGAAATAGGTCGTGTAGAAACCGTTGGCCCTTTCGAAGAAAATGAAGGGCTTATAGAAGGAGGCGTATTTTTTCTGGGCTTCGGCGACCTCGTCCCAGGCGGTGGCGAATTCCTTCTCCAGGTCGGGGGACTTGGCGAGCTCGGCCCGGAAGGCCTGCTCTTCTTTGAGCTTCTTCTCCATCAGCGCCTTGTCGAGGAGGCCCGACTGATAGCCGATGGTCGCCTTGAGGCCGTTCTCGATACCGAAGAGGCTCCGGTTGGCGATCCGGGCCTCTTCTTCGCCCCTCCGGCTGTACTCGCGCATGTAGGCCTGGCGGCGCTTGGCGTTGGCGATGGTGAAGGGATAGCTCGTGTCGCGCAGGAACTCGAGCTGGGCAAAGGTCAAGAGCCGGCCCGTCGAGCCGGGATGGCCCGAGCAGAAAAGAAGCTCGCCCTCCCGGACGTCCTTGGGCGCCCATTTGATGTAATGGTCGCTCTTGAAGGGCTGGCCGTTCTCGTAGATGCGAAAGAGGCAGATGTCGAGATCGTAACGGGGGTACGTGAAGTTATCCGGGTCGCCGCCGAAGAAGGCGGCCAGGTATTCGGGGGCGAAAACCAGCCGGACATCGCTGTGCGTTTTGAACTTGTAAAGGTGATACATGCCGCCCGAATAGAGGGTGACGACTCCGCCGCGCAGGCCGGTCTTCTCGGTCGTCTCCTTTTCGAGAGCGGCGATAACTTTGCCCCGGGCGTCAGCGGCCTCGGCCGGCGTCATGCCGGGCTTCTCGGCGCCGAGGACCCGGCCAGTCACGTCCTCGATCTCATACAAAACGCGGAGCTCCATGCCGGGGATCTTGATCTCTTCGGCACGGGTCCGGGCATAGAAGCCGGTCTTCATCAGGTCGCGGTCTTTCGTCGAGAGATTTTGGACCGCGCCCCGGCCGACGTGGTGGTTGGTCAGGACCAGTCCTTCGGGAGAGATGAAGGAACCGGACGCGCCCCCAAACGAGATGGAGGCCAGCCGGAGGTTGTCGAGCCAATCCTGGGTCACGGCGAAGCCGTATTTTTTCTGGACGGCGTCCTTCGGGAAACTATTGAACAGCCACATCCCCTCGTCGGCGAAAATAGGCAGGACGAGGAGGACAGCCAGGAGAATAGCCGGGACAAGACGCCGGATCCAGTGCTTTTTCATGCGGGTCGACTCCTTTTGGGGGACTGAGGGGCTATTATGCCGCAGTCATCGGCAAAATTCAAAAGGGAGATGCGGGGTCAATATATGTGGCGCCCTGATCGCTATAACTTTAGGAGGGCTAGGTCTTTCCAGCCCGTCATCAGCTCTTTCCAGGCGTCCTTGCCGGTCCCGATGCCGATCATGCCGTTCTTGCCAAGGATTCCCTGACCATTCTTTATTGATAGGCCCTTATAACCGGGGGGATTGTGGAGGACCCACACGAGCCATTTTCCCTCGGGCAGGATGGGATTCCGGCTGGCCCATTTATAGATCACTTCGCCGAATTTGATTTTTATCGTCGTCCCCTGCACGAAGCCCACGGGTTCCGCCCCTTCGAAACGTTTGAAGCCAAGAACGAACAGCCCATGATCGTCGGTAAACCATAAGGAGATCTCACCCTGATCGCTCGTCGCGCTCAGATTGCCATGGGCGATGAGCTTGTCGTCGTTCTTGATGAGATAAGAATCATCGAGACGAAGCTCACGGACGGGCCCCGGGTACTCTTTTGTAGGCGTGACGACTTCAATTAGCGGGGTGACTTTGAGGCTGATCTTCGAATTCCGGCTTTTGTTTTCGAAGAGCTCGATAACGGCCGATTCGCCGTTTTGAACAAAAGCCTCTGCCGAACTCTTGCCTTTCATTTCGGGCTCTTTCTGGAACTCGATCTTGAGCTCGACGCCCTTTTTTTCTACGATCGTCGGCGTGATCCGGATGGAAAGCGATTCTTTTTGGGCGCCCATAATGATTTCGGCGGGCTTGCCGTTCTCCGTCGTGATACTCGGGCTCGCGATTGTATGCGTTTCGGACGGCTCTATTTCGAGGATATCGACGCGCAAACGGATGTACGTTTTGGGCTCCACCAGGAATTCGTCTTCGGCCCCTCCGCCGGAATACGGCTGAGAGATCGTGATTGTATTGGCCTTGATCTTGTCCTGGGAGCGCGCGGGCGCGAAGGAAAACATGCCGATAATCAGAATCAATAAAATCGCCAACCCAAGCCGTATCGGGAATGTCTTTTTCATGGTCATCACTCCTTTATGGTGAAGATGCTCGGGCGCTCGAGCGGTCTATAGCCTTGAAGATCCAGGCCGACGGGAAAGATCTGAACACTGTCGGTACTCATAAGCGAGATCTGGCCGGACTCAGCCCGGTGGCCGGGCCAGCGTTCCTCTCGGGCTCTTGGCGTGCCCTTAAGAATCGTCCCGAGGGCTACTCCAATGACGAAAAGCCCGGCCATGGCCAGGGCCGCCGCCGGCACCCGGATGGACGAAGCCAGAAGCCGAGGCCAGAAAGGGGAGGTCCGAGCCGGCCCCTGTGGCATCTCAGTCCGGAGCGAAGGCGCGGCCGGAATCCGGGTGGGGTTCAGATATGAGAGCTTTTCCTTGACAAGCTCGCTTGCCGACCTCAAATGCGTCAGTCTTTCCCGGCAGGCCGGGCAGTCTTTCAGGTGCCGGTCAACGCCGGCCGAGTCGGACATCGGAAGCTCGCCGTCGATATAGGCCTGGAGCAACTTATCCGGTGGACACCTCATCTTCGCTCTCCTTCCTTGAATTCCCTGGACAGGCTTTGGACCGCGCGGGCGATCAATTTTCCGACGGAAGACTCCCGCAACGCCATCGTCCGGGCGATCTCCCTATACGGCAGCCCCTCCGCATAAAGCGTCAAGAGAATCCGGTCCCTTGGCGCGAGCCGATCCAAGGACGCCTTCACCGCCTTCCGGTCTTCCGATCTTATGAATTCCCCTTCGACATTCTCAGGGGCGTCGCGGACGTCAAAATCCGAGCGCAATAGCGTGGAATAACGGCGCTTTCGCCTCAACCAGTCATAGCTGAGGTTGGCGGCCGTCCGGAAAAGCCAGCTCTTGATCTCGAGGATTTCCGGCCCGCCGTTGAGAGCCGCGTAGAGCTTCAGGAAGACTTCCTGGGACAGGTCCATGGCCTGCTCGGTATCTCCGAGCAGCCTGAACCCGAACCGGAAAACCATGGGAAAATGCTCCTGGTAAATTGAGGAGAAGATCGGCCCTGGAGTTATGTCCGCGCCTTTCGCGTTCATCCGGCGGCCTGCCTATCCACTGTGTCCACACTATCAAGACGAATGAAAGAGAGTTTTATGACAGGTCCGGGGCCCGCTGACGAAATTTCAGCCTTTGGAGCACCACGGCGGCGAGCTTTCCGCCGATGACCGGGGCCAGGGCTTCGGCCGTCGCCTCGCGGATCTCCTCCAGGCTCTTGTATTTCGTCAGGAGGGCCGTTTTTTTCTTCGGGCCGAGGCCGGGGATGCCGTCGAGCTCGGAGGCGAAGCTCCGCTTCTCGCGCCGGCCGCGATGGAAGGTGATGGCGAAGCGGTGGGCTTCGTCGCGGATGGCCTGGACGAGCTTCAAGGCCGGAGCGGTCCTCGGCAGCCGGATGCCCTCCCTGTGCCCGGGCGTGAACAGGATTTCCTCGCGCTTGGCGATCGAGACGAGCGGGACGTCGCTGACTCCGAGCCCGGCGAGCGCCTTCTCGGCTGCCGCGAGCTGCCCCTTCCCGCCGTCCACCATGATCAAATCGGGCATAGGCCGGCTGTCCTCAATCCTTCTCCGGTACCTTCGCCCGATGACCTCTTCCAGGCTGGCGACGTCGTTTGGGCCTTCGACCGTCCGGATCCTGAACTTACGGTACTCGTCTTTGTCGGGCCGGCCGTCCCTGAAGACGACCATGGAGCCCACCGATTCCTGGCCGCCCGTGTTGGAGATGTCGAAACCCTCGATCGTTCGAGGCGGGCGCTCCAGTCCGAGGACGCGCCCGAGTTCCTCTACCGGCAGGCTCTCCCGTTCTTTCTTGTCGAGGAGGGCTTCCGCGTTCCGGTTGGCGAGGTCGGTGAGCTTTCGGCGCTTGCCCGACCGCGGGACCGCGATTCTGGCTTCCGGCCGCCCATCCCCCGCGCGGGCTCCGGACCTCTTCCGTTCGCACAAAAGGCGCTCCAGCCGGCTTTGGCCATCGACCGGAAAGGGGAGGAGCAGGCGCGGCGGTCGCTCGCGGCCCTCGTAGAATTCGAGCAGGAAATTCCCCAAAATCGCCGCGTCCCCGTCTCCTTCTCCCGTCTCCAGCACGGCGCTCGCCGAATCCCGGATCTTGCCGCGGCGCATGAAAAAGACATAGACCGCGGCCTGAACGCCCCGCCGTGCGAAACCCACCGCGTCCTGGTCCTCGAGGGCGATGGATATGGCCCGCGGCCGTTCCCTGATGTCCTCCATCGTCCTAAGGATGTCGCGCCAGCGCGCGGCCTCCTCGAAATCCTGGGCGGCCGCCGCAGCCTCCATTTTCTTCTTCAGGGCCCCGGACAGTTCCCGGGTCCGGCCCTCGAGGAAAAGGCAGGCGTTTTCGACATCGCCGCGGTAGTCTTGTTCGGGTATCAAGTGGACGCACGGGGCCGAACACAGCTTAAGGTCATACTCGAGACAAGGCCGTTTCCTATTCCGGAACACGGCGTCCTCGCATCCCCGGACCCGGAAATACTTGTTGACCAGGTGGATGGACGTCCGGGCCCGGTGGGCGGGGCTGAACGGGCCGAAGTAACGCGACCGGCCCTCGCCGACTTTCCGGCTGAAGTAGATCCCGGGATATTTCTCGCCAGCCGTCACCTTGAGGTAGGGGAAGCTCTTGTCGTCCTTGAGCCGCAGGTTGAAGCGGGGCTGGTGCTGCTGAATGTAGTTGTTCTCGAGGAAGGCGGCTTCCTTCTCCGAGCCCGTCAGGATGTAGTCGATGCCGGCCGTTTCTTGAAGGATATTTCTGACTTTATAATCCGGGTTGGGCAGGAAGTAGGTGCGGACCCGGTCCCGCAGCGACCGGGCCTTGCCGATGTAGACGACCCGGCCGGCGGCGTTCTTGAAAAAATAGATGCCGGGCTTGTCCGGGAGTTCCGCGGCCCGCGCTTTCAGGGCGTCGTGTTCGCTCATCCCCGTCACCTCGGCGTCCGGGCGGTCTCACAGCCCGAGCTCGAGCTCGCGCTTCTTCAGCTTGTTCAGCTCGTCCCGGAACTGGGCGGCCTTCTCGAACTCCAGGGCCTTGGCCGCTTCCCTCATCAATTTCTCGAGCTCTTCCATCCGCTTCTTCCTCTTCAGCGGCGAGAGGTAGATGTCTTTATCCTCGGAGATCTTGGTATAGTCCAGGTAGTCGCGCTCGTAGACGCTGGTCAGGACTTCATCGATCCCCTTGATGATCGTCTGCGGCGTGATGCCGTTCCGGAGGTTGTATTCCTCCTGGATGCCGCGCCGCCGGCAGGTTTCATCGATGGCGGCCTTCATGGAGTCCGTCATCACATCGGCGTAAAGGATGGCTTTGCCCGCGATATTGCGGGCCGCCCGGCCGAAGGTCTGGATGAGAGCCGTTCCCGAGCGCAGGAAGCCCTCCTTATCGGCGTCCAGGATGGCCACGAGCGAAACCTCGGGCAGGTCGAGCCCTTCGCGGAGCAGATTGATGCCGATCAGGGCGTCGAATTTTCCCTTGCGGAGGTCCCGCAGGATATTGACCCGGTCCAGGGTCTCGATCTCCGAGTGGAGGTAGCGGACGCGCAGCCCGAGCTCGTGGTAATGGCGGGTCAGGTCCTCGGACATCTTCTTGGTCAGGGTCGTGACCAGGGTCCGCTCGTTTTTCCCGGCCCGGTCCTGAATCTCGCCCATGAGGTCGTCGACCTGTCCCTTGACCGGACGGATTTCGATCTCCGGGTCGGTCAGGCCCGTCGGCCGGATGAGCTGTTCGACGACGTGGCCCGGCGACTGCTTAAGCTCGTAAACGCCGGGTGTCGCCGAGACGTACAGGAGCTGCTTGACCCGGCCTTCGAACTCGTCGAAGTTGAGGGGCCGGTTGTCGAGCGCCGAGGGCAGCCGGAAGCCGTGCTCGACGAGCGTCGTCTTGCGGGAGCGGTCGCCGAAGTACATCCCGCCGATCTGGGGGACCGTGACGTGGGATTCGTCGATGATGGTCAGGAAATCGTCCGGGTAATAATTGAGCAGGGTGTAGGGAGGGTCGCCGGCGTTGCGGCCGCTGAGATGGCGGGAATAGTTTTCGATGCCCGGGCAGTAGCCGAATTCGCGGAGCATCTCCAGGTCGTAGAGCGTCCGTTCCTCGATGCGTTCGGCTTCGACGAACTGGCCGCGGCCGCGGAAGTGCTCGACTCTCTCGGCGAGCTCCTGCTCGATGCCTGAGACGGCGCCGCGGAGGGTTTCGACCGGCGTCGAGAAGAACGTCCGCGGATGGATCATGACCTTTTCCAGGCTGTCGCGTTTCTTTCCGAGCAGGGGGTCGACCGCCGTCATCTCCTTGATCCGGCCGTCCTCGAGCTCGATCCGGTAGGCCGAGTCCTCGTAGCTCGGGAAGACCTCGACGATATCGCCGCGGACGCGGAAGCTGCCGCGCTTGAAATCGCCCTCGAGCCGCTCGTACTGGATCGAGACGAGCTTCTCCAGGAGAGCTTTCCGGCTGATCGCCTCGTCCTTGGCCAGGCTGAAACTCATCGAGTAATAGGTTTCCGGGGCCCCGATGCCGTAGATGCAGGAGACGGAGGCGACGATGATCACGTCCCGGCGGGCGAAGAGCGAGTTCGTGGCGCAGAGCCGGAGCCGGTCGATTTCGTCGTTGATGGTCGCCTCCTTGGCGATGTACGTGTTGGAGGCGGGGATGAACGCTTCCGGCTGGTAGTAATCGTAGTAACTGACGAAGTATTCGACCGCGTTCCTGGGAAAGAAGCGCCGGAATTCCTGGTAGAGCTGCGCCGCCAGCGTCTTGTTGTGGGAAATGACCAGGACGGGCCGGTTGACCCTCTGAATGATGTTGGCCATGGTGAAGGTCTTGCCGGAGCCGGTGACGCCCTTGAGGACCTGGTGCCGTTCGCCCGACTCCAGCCCTTGCGACAGGCGGTCGATGGCCTGGACCTGGTCCCCCTGGGGCGTGAAATCAGAGACGAGTTCGAACCTGCGCATGAGAGGATATTATACCAGAGCGAGGCCTGAGGAATCAGAAGGGGTCAAATCTACGCAATGCCAGTTTTCCTCAGCGGAAAATAAAACGCTCCCTTTTTTACTGGCATTGCGTAGATTTGACCCCTTCTTGCTGGGGGGGGCTCAGCCCTTCTCGATTTTGATGCCGCCCTTGAACTGGGCGCCGTTCGAGATGCTGATCTTCGCCGACCGGATGTCGCCGTTCATCCGGGCCGTCTCGGAAATCACGACCCGTTCGCCGGCGTCAACGGACCCCGTGAGCTCGCCGTTGAGGACCAGGCTACGAACGCGGACGTCGGCCTCGACCTTGGCCCCGCGGCTCACGGTAAGCGTGCTTGAGGGAAGGGTGATCGTTCCCTGGAATCGGCCCTCGATCACGGTGTCCTCGTGCCCCTCCAGGGCGCCGTTGAAGAAACTGGTGGAGCCGATTTTGGTCATACCCTGGAGCGTGGGTTGTTCGGGAACCTGGCGTTTGGCTGGGGTCTGCTCTTCGGCCATGGCGTTGTCCTTCTTTCGTGCCTGTTCAGGCCGATTATATCGGGGGCGCCCCGGAGTGTCAACGAACCCGGGGTCCCATTTTGACAAGGCGGGGATTTATGCTAAAATTCGGATTCCCTCGGCGGGACCGTGAGCGGGCATAGCTCAATGGTAGAGTACCGGCTTCCCAAGCCGGGTGTTGTGGGTTCGAGTCCCATTGCCCGCTCCATTCTTTTTCCCATGAACATGAGATCCTGGAACCTGATCATCGAGCCGGGGCCGCTCCCCGGCGCCTGGAACATGGCCGTCGACGAGTTCCTGTTCCACCGCGTCGAAGCGGCGCCAGCGACATATCTCCGTTTTTATCAATGGGATAGGCCGACCGCCTCGCTCGGCTATTCTCAAAACGCGTCCAAGGTCGTCGACGCCGATTTCTGCCGGAGCCATGGCGTCGGCATCGTCCGCCGCATCACAGGCGGCAAGCTCGTCCTCCATGACCGCGAAGTGACTTACGCCGTGGCCTCGTCCGACACGGAGGTGTTCACGGAAACCCTCCGGGAGTCCTACCGGCTCATCTCCCGGGCCTTGATGGACGGCCTGAAGCTCATGGGGCTCGCCGCCGAGATGGCCGTGACCTCGCCGCCGTCCTATATCCGGGGGACCATGCCCTGTTTCGCCCTCCCGGCCAGGGACGAAATCGAGATCGGCGGGAAAAAGATCATCGGCAGCGCCCAGAAGAGGACGGGCGCGGCTTTTCTCCAGCACGGCTCGATTCCCCTCGAAAAGGATGACCGTCTTCTGGCGGCGGTCGCGTCGCCGTCAGCGGCCGCATCGCCCGCGCCCGGGGCCGGGATGACGTCGCTCGCCGAAGCCCTGGGGCGGCCCGTGGATTTCAGCTGGGCGGTCGAAAGGTTCTGCCGGGGTTTTTCCGAGTCCTTCGGCGTTTCGCTCGAGCCGCTGGTTCTAGGGCCGGAGGACCGTGCGTCGATCGCCGAGCTCTGCGAATCGCGGTACGCTACCGACGCCTGGACCTTCCGTTCCTAATTCGGTGACACACAACTAATTACCGAAATTATCGCCGCTAGCCTGCGACTAACTCCCTGCCGACTTTCGCAACTCGAATCTTCCCGCTTCTAACGCATCCTGCCTTTGACTCAGAGCCTGAAGCGGATTAGGATTTGGCTGGAGGGCTCGGCTGTGGAATTTGAGACCAGGGCTAAGCGAGCGATCAAGGCCATTCCCCGAGGCAAAGTCGCGACCTACTCCCAGATCGCCGCCCTGGCCGGGAACTATAAGGCCGCCCGGCAGGTGGCGCGCGTCCTGCACGCCTGTTCGGACAAGGACCGTCTTCCCTGGCATCGCGTCATCAACAGCCGCGGCGCGATATCGCTTCCGCGCGGTCGGGGGTTCGAGCAACAGAAGTGTTTGCTGAAAACAGAGGGCGTGGCCGTGGACATGTCCGGCCGGATCGACCTGAAGACGTTCCTCTGGGAGCCCGCGCCGGCGCCATCCCGGGCGGCGCGGGAATTTGTCCGACGCCTCACGGGCGAGGACTGATCAGGACATCCGTCAGCGAATACTCCCAACGCCGATTCACAGAATCACGCGGCGTCCGGTCGGGGAGGATGGGGATGGCCTTCTGAAAAGAATAGAAATGAGTGTTGTGCACCCGATTTCGTGAAGATCGGGGACCTGAAATTCGGAAATTAGTATTGTGTCCCCAAGTTCGCGATCCCCGAAATTGATCAAGGCCGGATCGACAACGAAATCTTCAGAACGCCCCTCTGCTCGAGAGGGACGAACCGGCTCATCGGGTCCCATCGCCTCTCCCAGTTCTTGTTGAAGACGAGGAAGATTTCGTTGCCGGGGGAAACCTGCCACCGGAGCCGGGCGCTCCAGCCCAGCTGGTTCGAGATGTCGTCGAATTGGATGTAGTTCATGAGTCCCAGGTCGGGAGACAGGAAAAAATCAGCCTTGAGCTGATAGACGTTCTCGCTGAATCGTCCCTGCGGCAGCCTGCCCCTCACGAGGTCGGCATCGAAGGCCAAGTTCGCGTAGCCTTTGAGCTTGATTCCCATCCCCACCGTCGCCTCGTTGTAATGACCGGAATAAAACCGGCCGAGCGAGTAGCCCGTTTGGAACGTCACGGTGCGGTGGGTCGCCGAGTTGAATTCGAACTGGCAGTGCGTGAAGCTGTAGGAACCCGGGGGCAGGATGACTCCCTTGGCGATTTCGAAATCCTCGAGCAGGACGTCACGGTTGGGGTTGACGCTGAACCCGAACTGCTCGCCGCTGTGGGTCCTGAAGGCGAGCGGCGTAAGGTTGATCTCGCTCGTTTCGAGGTTTCCGGAAAGGTCCCAATAGTAGTCGCCGCTGGCCGAGAAGAAAAATTGCCGGACAACCTTGGCCAGGAATCCGCCCTTCGGCCTCGGCTGGTAGGAGACGCTGAGGAAGCCGGTCTGCATGGCCTGGCGCATCATGTAGCCGAGGCCCGCGTCCAGGGCTTCACCGTACCAGGCGTAGGTGCTCTGGATGTTCCAGAGGTCGTTCGGGTAGCCCGCCCTGAAGCCGAAGCCGTTATGGCGGCCCGGCTCCTCGTTCCAGTTATAGGCGGCCCAGGCGGCGAGCATGATGTTCTTGTTCTTCGCGAACTTGGATGACGAGTACTGGAAATCCAGGCCGAGGAGCGAGTTCCTCGCGCCCGTGGGGCTGCCGTTGGTGAAGATCCAGCCGACTTTGCTTTCGGCGAAAATGTTCTGGGTCATCCTCGCGGCCAGGAAGTTGCGCCCCGGCAGGTCCCCGGGATTGCCGGTCTGAGCGTCGAGGATCGACAGGTTGGTACCGCCGATCTTCCCGTAGAGCTTGGTCCCGAAGAGGACGGGGATCTGCTGGCCCTCGAAGAGCCCGATCGAGCGGCTGATGAAGGGCTGGAAGCTGATGCTCGAGCTGAAGCTGAATGTTTCCGATCCCTCGAGGAAGAACATCCTTTTTTCCGGGTAGAAAAGAGGGAAGCGCGTCAGGTTGATGCGGCGCTCGTCGGCCTCGGTTTCGGCGAAGTCCATGTTGTAGCTGGCGACGGCGACCAGGCTGGGAGTAAGGTTCTTGTAAACGTCGATGCCGCCGTCGTATTTTTCGGCGTGTTCGGAGGCCTGGAAGTCCTTGGAGGTGCTGGCCAGGCCGTAGGGGCGGATCGTGAACCCGAGCCCCTGTTTGACGCCCTCGATCCCCGTCAGCCCGGCCGCTTCCATGGGATTATAAAAGTTGCTGTCCTGGTTGGTCCCCGACATCCGGATGGTCTCCAGCTTGCGGGCGATGGCGCGCTCGACGTTGAGGCCCCAGACCGTCAGCCCCGGATTGAAGGAGATGGTCTTGAAGGGGATGGCCAGCTCGGCGCTCCAGCCGTCGCGGAGAATCCGGGCCTTGGCCTGCCAGATCCCGTCCCAGTTGAGACTCGCTTGCCCCCCGGTGATCAGCCCTTCTCCCCGGGCGCCGAGCGGGTTGACGAAGAAAATGTAGGCGGTGCGCTTGTTCTGAAACGGGTCGAGGAGGACGCGGACAACGTCGCTGCTCGAGCCTTGAGGCATGTGGCCATAGCCGCCGTAGCCCATGCCTTCGTCGGCGCCGCTGTCGTGGGCCAGGGAGTTAGCCGCGATCCGGCGCGGCTCACTATCGGAGCAGAAGATTCCGATGTAGAGATTGGCGTCATCGTAGAGGACGCGGAGCTCCGTCTTTTCCGTGGGCTCATGGTTCGGCTGGGGTTCAGCCATCCGGAAGTCCGAGAAGGGAGGCGCCTCGCGCCAGACGGGGTCTGAGAGGAAGCCGTCGACCTTCGGGCCCTTGGCCACGCGCACGGCCTTGACCTCGACGGCCAGTCCCATGGACGCCAAAATGAACAGGAGGGCCGGAAATAAAGCCAGAATCTTCTTGATCGTCATCCTTTTCCGCATCGCCGCGCGCCGGAAGATGGACAAAGAACGCCTATTCTAAGCGCACGGCGGCGTTTTTTCAACAAGAGACCGTCGGGAAGGGGCCACCGCGACAGCGCGCGGGCGAGGATTTCCGGGAACGCGGCGAGTGCGGGTATAATAAGGGGAGCGATCCGGAAAGGAGTCGGGCGCATGGAATACCGTTTTCTCGGAAAGTCAGGGATCAAGGTTTCGGCCCTGTCCTACGGGACCTGGGTGACCTTCGGCGATCAGATCGGGGAAGATGCGGCCGGGGCGTGCTTGAGGGCGGCCTACAAAGCCGGGGTGAACTTTTTCGACACGGCCGAGGCCTACGCGCGTGGCAAAGCCGAGACCATGCTGGGAACGCTCATCCGAAAGTTCGGCTGGAAGAGGAGCGACCTCGTCGTTTCGACGAAGATTTATTGGGGCGGGCCGGGCCCGAACGACAACGGCCTGTCACGAAAGCACATCATCGAAGGGACGAACGCCTCGCTCAAGCGGCTTCAGATGGACTACGTGGACCTCATTTTCTGCCATAGGCCCGACAAGGATACGCCCATCGAGGAAACCGTCCGGGCCATGTCCGGCCTCATTAGTCAAGGAAAAGCGTTCTACTGGGGAACAAGCGAGTGGTCCGCCGAAGAGATCCGGGACGCGTATCATATCGCCCGGCGAGAGCGGCTCATCCCGCCGACTATGGAGCAGTCCCAGTACAACATGTTCCACAGGGACCGTGTCGAGAGCGAGTATCAGCGCCTGTACCGGGACTTCGGGCTTGGAACAACGATCTGGAGCCCGCTGGCGAGCGGATTCCTGACGGGCAAGTACCTGGGCGGGGTGCCCGAGGGGACGCGGCTTTCGCTCAGGGGTTATCAGTGGCTGAAAAAGCGCTATGAAGGTCCCGGCGCCCAGGACAAGCTGAAGAAAGTGCGGAGGCTCAGGCGTGTGGCCGCCGGATTGAAAATCACCCTCCCTCAGTTGGCGCTCGGGTGGTGCCTCAAGAATCCTAACGTCAGCACGGTCATCACCGGGTCCTCGAGGCCGGAGCAGGTCGTCGAGAACATGAAAGCCGTGGATGCCCTGGAGCTCCTTACCGACGATTTGATGGAGAAGATCGAGAAGATCCTTGGCAACAAGCCTCAGCCCGAGCCCGACTTCCGTACGCAATAGACAATTACGGTGACACACAACTAATTACCGAAATTCGCGCTAATAAAGACGTTATAAAGACGGGGTCAAATCTTCATTCTGCCACTTTTTCTAAGCCCAACTCCAGGTTAAATAATCTCTCAGGTAAAGTAATTAGGGACCCATACCTATTTCGGTAATTAGTTGTGTGTCACCGAAATAAAAATAAAAACTATTTTGCTTTGCCGCCCTTGCTCGCCCAGTCGTCGAGCGTCTGCCACTCCGAGATCATGGTGACGCCCTCGGAGCGGGCGGACTTGAGGAACCAGTCCAACAGCTCCTCGCGCTTCGCGGGCCAGGGCCAAGCCGTTCTTCCGTCACCGGCCGTCTTCCGCAGCTCATCCCACTTGGCCAGCACGGCGTAGGCGACGGGCATCTGGACCCGCTTGACGCGCCTGGCGTATTCAATCGAACGCCCGGCCCTGCGCTCCGCCTTTTTCAGGATGTCCCACGACCGGACGAGCGTATCGAGCGACAGGAACTTGGCTTCGGGCGGCGAATAACAGCCGAGGTCGTCCCCGGACCCAAGGACCGCCTTTTCAACGACCGCCAGGTAATCCGCGACGGCGCCAGCCGCCGGGCCATAATAGCCCTTGGTGAATTCCTCCCGCAACCTCTCCGGGTCGAGCGCCGGGTTCCAAAGGAGTTTGGCCAGCATCCAGGCCCTGAGCTCGGCCATCTCCGAGCCCCACGATTGATAAGCGCCCTGTTCGAAGACCCCGTGGACATTGTTCTGGACGAAGAGCCGGATGTTCGGCCCCAGGACCTGGAGGTTGGGGTGCGGCTGGACATAGTGGGAGAAGTCGGTCGTGTAGTCCCAGATGAAGAGCCGCTTGGCGATCGCCGACCAGCCCTTGAGGTCGTCGTAGAACGCCTTGTTCCGCGCGTCGTCGAGCGGCCGGCTGAACGAGCATTCGATGCTGCAGAGCCGGACGATGACGTTCTCCCGCGGCCGGGTGATCTTCGGCGGCTTCCGGGTGTATTGATAGGCGAGGGTGTCGACGGTGACGCCGGGGAACTCCTTCTCGACGTCGGCCGCGACCGCGTTGACGAAACGCAGCAGCAACCCCGACGGGCTCCCTTCCTCTTCGTCCACGGCCCGGCAGCGCGGGCAGGTGCAGGGATTGAAGCAGTCGTTCTGCGAAACCGAGGCGATCGTCGCTTTGGGGTTGCGGCGCAGCCTCTCCTTGAGGTTTTTGACCAATTCCTGCCGCATTTCCTCATTGGTCAGGCAAAGCTGGGCGTCCTCAGCCGTCCGCTGCCCCTTGATTTCGCTGAACCATTCGGGATGGTCCTTGAAATACTTCCCGGGCGGAACGAGCGCATAAAAGGTGTGGACAAAGCCCTCATAAACCTGGCGCCCGCCGTAGAGGTCGTTTCCCCCGGACCGGATGCCGTTGGCCTTGTTCCGGGCGGACCAGATGTCGTCGAAGGCGACGTACCAGAAAGGCTCCCGGTATTCGAGGGGCGGGGCGTACCGGACCGAGAGCGGCCCGGCGCTCAAGTCCGGCTTCCAGGGGATGCGGCTCGCGGTCCCCGTCCACCAGCGGCAGCCGACGACGTCTTCGAGGAACGTGGCGACCGCGTAAACCGTGCCTCGCGGGCTGCCGCCGGCAAGTATGATGTCATTCCCCGCCGAACGGATGACGATTTCCTCCGCCGCGAGAGATTTGGCCAAGAAGGACGGGTCGGCGAGCCTGGCCGCCTCCTCTCCGACCAGCAGGCGGCCGCCCGGGCCTTCCGCCCCCGGGCCGATGGGGAAGCCCGCTCCCGTGACCAGGTGCAGGAAGAGCGCGAGCTCGGCCGCGGCCTGCCGCTCGGTATCCGTGGCCGCCGCTCCCACGACGACGGAAGCCACGGCCTTTCCTCCGCGGGCGATCGTGAGACGGCCGAATCCCGCGGACGTCAGGACGAGGAGGGCGATGACCGGGAAAACGGTCTTTTGCAGGCATTTGGTTCGGGGCATGATGTCCTCCTCCTTGAGGCCGTTATTATTTCCGACCGGGCCGGGGAATGCAAGCCGGTCCCCGTTGACTTTCCTTTCCCGCGGGTGTTACGATGAATTCGGCGCTGAGGCGACCCCATGAACGAAATCGACGAACTGCTCAAGCTCGACCAGGCCGGCTTGCCCGAGCTCAAGCCCGTGCTCCTCGACGACCTCTATCAGCACGTCCTCAAGAACCTACACCTCGAACTCGGAAGCGGCCCGGTTCTCTACCTCATTTCGCCCAGCTATTCCGTCCTGAACCCGATGGCCGACGAGACGATCCTCGACTTCATCGCCCGCAAGGAGAGCCTTCTCGACTACCTCAAGGAGGCCGTCGTCCAGAACCTGGCCGCGTTTTCCGTCCTCATCGATGTCAGCAGCTACTTCATCGAGCAGAACAAGGGCCTCGTCCTGGCCAGGTTCCGCGAACGGGACTCCGAGGGCCGGCGCTTCGAGATCAAGTTCTACACCCATTCCGCGCAGGAGCTGACGACGCACTACGAGGACAAAATCTACATCGGCCGCGATTTCGTGGACTTGTTCAGCTCGGGCCGCAAATACTTCGGCGTCAAGGACTCCATCATCTCGCTCAAGGCGCAGTACGAGAAGCTCGTCGCCCGGGCCGAGTCCAAGCTGAAGAAACCGGCGGAATTCAATTCCTACTTCCAGGAAATCGGGGAATCCGTCAACGAGCTCCACAACGAGGCCCTGCTGATCCTCCAGAGCCTTCCCCCGCACATCGAGTTCGGCAAGCTCCCGGGCAAGGACCTGATCGACGTCAATGCCCAGTACAGGGCCATCAACCATTTCGTCATCGAGCTCCACGACGAGGTCGGGGAATTCGAGAACCTTCTCCGGTCCAAGCAGCACTCCGATTTCGTGCGCTACGTCACGAAATACAAGAAAGATGTGACCAACCTGATCTCGTATTTCAACATCAAAGTCAACGGCATCATCACCCAGCGCATCTACCAGACGAAATCCCGCCACGCCTGAAAAAACGGCCCGCCCCCCCGCAGGGAACCGGCCGTTATCGAATGTCACACCGCATCAGCCGAATTGTATTTTAAATTGGCCAGGGAAGACAAAACGCTCAACGACGAAAACGCCGATCGCGGCGCAGGCGAAGAAAGACAGTAATGGAATAAGAAAGACGAATATCGCCTGCTTAACATGAACTTTGTATCTGATGAATGACAGCAAGACCAAGAATAGCAGAAGGACTTCGAGTGAAAGGAAGATGTACTGAAATGAATGCATGTTCCATCCGACGATCGCGGCAAGAGATCTCTCGTCGCTTGGAAGACTTCCCGATATATAGAGCACCAGCCTTTCGAATGATCCCAGAATTGCCAGCGGGTAGAACAAGGATAGGTTTTTTTGCCTGTATATTTGAACGACAGAAAATGCAGAAATGATCAGCGGCAATAACGGGCCGCCAAGAAGGCCAAGGAACGGCGTTTCACCGCCGGAAAGCAGGCGGTCGCGCGCATACGACATCGTCGCCGGATGACCGGTCATCCAGTCACAAATCACGTGACCGAGTTCATGAACCGGTATGAGGAAAAAACCAAAGATCAACGATGTTATCGTTAATTTTTTGAAGTCGATTTTTGCCGGCCCGAATTTATCGATTATCAATAAACTCCTCCGATGAACGAATTCCGCCCGGCCGCTGCGACTTGAGCCGTCGCTCGCGTCATAATCGGTCAGAAATTCCGGCCTTTTTCCTGGATCCGGATATCTCCGTAAGTTGTGGAGAGATACACGCCCGGCTTGTCCGTGTTCTCCACGAACGCCTTGACGATCGAGGTGCCGTTTGTTTTTTCGACCGAGGGCCTTCCCGCCAGGCCCCACTTGATGCTGCCGCCCCTGGTCTGGGCCTCGAGCGGCGAGGTCTCGCCCGCCGGCCAGTAGAATTCGATACTCCCGTACTCGTTCCGGACGTCCACGGGAAATTTCAGCGCGGACGGGCTGAGGATGGTGTTCCCGTGCCGCAAGGAAATCGTCACCTTGCCCGAGAAGTCGGAAAGGTCCACGTTCTCGTGGGACGACGTGATGTTGATGTCCTGCCCCGTGACACCCGACGCGGTCACCGCGACGTTGTTGCCCGTGACTTCGAAGTTCCCTTGAACATTCCGCGCCTTGACGGGCTCGTAGGAGGTGCGGACATCCAGGTCTCCATGGATGTCCACGGCATCGACGGGGCAATGATGGGCCTCGACCCGGGCCGCGCCGGTGTCCGCTAGGGAAATCCTCTCGTAGGAGGTTTCCACGGAGACATGCCCTTTGACCCTCCGCCCGTCGACGGGGGCGTGGGTGCCTATGATATCGGCCTTGCCGCCGACGTCCTCGAAGCGGACATCGCCGTACGAGTTCTCGACGCGCAGGTCGCCGGCCACGCCGAGGACCCTGACGCCGGAGTGATGACCGACGATCTGGCAGTTGGCCTTGACGTTCATGGCCTGGATGTCCTCATAGGAGGATTCTATGCCGCAGGGGCCTTCGATATCGGAGGCCACGGCGCGGCCGTGCCGGTTGTCGATCATGGCTTCCTTGACGGCCTCCACCTTGACCGGGCCGTAGGAATTGGTAACGGCCACGATCATGCGGCGCGGAACGATCAGGACGAAGCCGGTTTCGAAATTCCGTTTCGTGAAATCATCCCGGTTCGTGGAGATCGACACGCGGTCCGCCGTTTTCTTGATCACGGGCTTGAGCTTGCCGTCGACCTCCCGGGCGTCGGCCTCGTCCCGCCGCCAGATCTTCTTTTTGAAGGTCAGCTGGATGGTCTCCTGGTCCGCCCCGCGGACGTCGACCCAGCCGTGGCTATTGGTGATTTCCAGGGCCGCGGGGAGGGGCCCGTCGATGACCTGCGCCTCTTCGAACGCGTATTCCTTCCCCCCCCAGCCGAACGTGCCTTCGTCGTTCCATCCGAAGTGGAGGTCCCATCGCCCCGTTTGGGCCTGATAGATGACGACCCCCGCGGCGAGAAGAAAGACGACGAGGAGAATCTCCCGGAATCTCATGATCCTAGTCCCGGGCCGGCGCGGGGGGTTCCGGCTTTCCCCGGCCTCTTTCCTTGAGCCCGTAGTAGAGCTTATTGGCCCCCCACGCAATGAAGATCACGGGCCACAGGCGCCAGACGTAATGCCAGACGCGGACATGGAGGGTTTCGAGGAGGAAGATCCCGCCTACGACGATGAGGATGATCCCCCAGATGAGAGAGTCGCGGTATTTTTGTTTGGCCATGATATGTGCCTCCGTTGTGCCCCTACTTGCCGTTCTTCGCTCTGGTGACGGAATCGAAGACGAGCTTCAGGCCGATGACGATGACCGCCGCGGGCCAGAAATCCCACAGCGTCTCCCACCGCACGACGTCGAAGTTCGCCAGGATGGACAGGATGCCGATCACCATGAGGACGGCCCCCCAGAAGATCGAGCCCGAAGGCAGGATTTCCGGAAGGAACTCGGCCTGGGCCGGCCCATCGGCCTTCAGCCCGGCCGCGGCCAGGTTGATGGACTTGGCGTTGTTGATGGCCTCGACGATCTGGAATAAATAGAACCCGGCGAGGATGAGCGCCTTGAAGGGCTGGCCGCCGGGCGAGTCCTGGATGCTGATCAATCCGGCGAAAATAACGATGTAGAGGACGCCTTTGGTGATGAGGCCGTTATACAAGGCGCCGAGCCCCGGAAAGATGGCGGACAGGATCGCGGCCGCGACCGGCGATTTGGGCGGCTTCTGCTGGATGACAACTTTTTCGTCCATGGTTTAACCTCCAAGGGTTACGATTATTTCTTATCCTCTTGACCCTTCTCCGGAGTCAGGGTCTTGATGGAATCGACGACGGAGTTCTTGAGCGAGCCCAACTCGTCCGTCAGGGACCCCGCCTTGGCGTAGATCTTCTCGACTTGGTTGTAGCCCAGGTGGAGCTGGCGGTCGATGGCCTTCTGAATCCCCCGTCCTTGGGGGAGGAAGAAAACGAACGAGATGGCGATGAAAAGCGCCGAAAGCGCCGCGAAAACCGGCTGCAGCGACGGCCGGAGCAGAAAATCAAAAGCCGGCTGGAAGAAGCTTTTTTTCTCGGGGATGGCGTAGAGCCTGGCCATGAGCGTCGGGCCGGGTTCCACCTCGGGGAAGCCTCTCAGGGCTTCCTGTGTCTCGCGGAAGACGGTCAGGAGCTCGGCGCAGGCCAGACAGGAGGCCAGGTGGGCGTCCATCTCCCGCTTCTCCTCGGGCGACAGGTCGCCTTCGAGATACGCGGACAGAAGTTCCTCGAACCGTTCGCAGGTCATGAGGGTTCTCCTTTTTGCTCCCTGAGGACCTCGGCCAGGGCGATCCGCGCCCGGTTGACGCGGGATTTGACCGTTCCCAGGGGGAGCTTGAGGATTTCGGCCATCTCTTCGTAGCTCCGCCCCTGGAGGTCCCTCAGGACGACGGCCATGCGCATCTCTGATGACAGGCGGTTGAGGCCCGCCCAGATGAGGGCCTGGGTCTCTTTCTGCTCCAGGGTCGCCTCCGGCCCGGAGAGGGACGTCTGGGGCAGGACGCGCTCATCGAACTCGTCCCGCAGGGTCTTCTCCCACTTGGTGCGGCGGTACTCGTCGATGAGGTAGTTCTTGGTCAGGGTGAGGAGCCAGGCGGTGAAGTTCTTCTCGAAGTCGAACTTGGAGAGGGAGTTGTAGAGCTTGAGGAAGATTTCCTGCGTCAGGTCCTCCGCCTCCTGGCGGCTGCCGCAAAACTGGTAGGCCATGTTGAAGACCCTCTTAGCGTACGTGTTCATAAGCGTTTCCCAGGCTCCCTGCCTGCCTTCCAGGCAATCTTTGATGATCGCGTTCAAATCCACTCAATTCACCCTGGTTGACGGAAATGCCCGGCCAAAAGTTCCAATTCCGGGCGTATTTTCTAACAAATCCTCCCCGAGGGCAACCGGGGGGGGGTCGCGACCGGAAGGAAGGGGCCGGAAAAAGAGGGGGCCGGGTCCGAAAAAGAGAGGGCCGGGTCTACGCATTACGCAACATTTGCGTAATGCGTAGACCCGGCCCCTTCTTGAGGCCCCCCTCTTGACGACCCCCTCTCGAGGGCCAGTTTGTAATATAATGGTTGAAAGCGCCTGGCAAAACGCAACGCTTCAGGCGCCGGCCAGGTTTATGACAGTGAGAATGGACGAACAGCAGCTGATCCGCCAGGTCCAGGACGGAGATGAAGGGGCGTTTGCCCAGATCATGGCTCTCTATAAAGACAGGATCGTGAATTACCTTTATCAGTTCACCGGCGATTACCAGAAGGCCACGGAGCTTTCGCAGGAGACGTTCGTCCGGGTCTATTTCAAGGCGGACAAGTACAAGCCGATCGCGCCCCTGTCGTCATGGATCTACACCATTGCCTCGAACCTGGCCAAAACGGAGGCCAAGAAGGCGCGCCGGATGGTGACCGTGCCCATCGAAGAACTGACCAATCCGTATTCGGCGGGGACCTATTACGAGGACCCGGCCGACCCCGGCCTCATCCGGAACCTTCGCGAAGCTTTGGAGAACCTCCACCCGCGCTACCGCATTCCGGTCGTCCTCAAGGACATGGAGGGCTTTTCCCAGGAGGAAATCGCCCGGATCATCCACACGCCGGTGGGGACCGTGAAAGCCAGGATCAGCCGGGGACGGGAACAATTGAAAAAACAGCTGGAGAAGGCCCTGGGAGGGAAGGCCTATCCGGCCGAGCAAGAGGTGAATGAACATGGAAGGGCATGAACTCCTGGAGAAAATGAACAGGGTCAAGGCGCCCGCGGATTTCGAAGAGCGGGTTTTCCTGAAGATCGGCCAGGCCCGGCGGGCGCGCGTCCGGCGGCGCGCGGTCTTCCGTTACGCTTTCGCGGGGTCGGCGGCCGTTTTGCTGATCGGGTTCGTGCTGATAAACGGTCCCTTCAAAGACGAGAGGGCCGTTCTGCCCGCCAGTGCCCGGGCCGCCCGAACGTATCTCCCCGTCATGGAAACGGCGGACTATTCGAAGGAGTTCCGGAACGCGTCTTACCAACCTCAGACGGTTTACATATTGGAGCAGGTTTCTGAAGTCAGACCTTCGGAAATCAAGTATTAGGAGGTTTTTCCAGCCATGAACAGGATTTTTAAACCGGCTCTCGTGGTCATGGCGGTCCTGCTCGTTTCGGGCCTGCCCCTTGGGGCGCGGTCCGGCAGGACGAGCGCAAGTGAGAAGGATATCGCGGACATCGCCAAGCGGATCTACCCCTCGGTCGTCCGGGTCGAGGCGCAGAACCATACGCGCCGCGTCGCGACCGGGGTCGTGATCGACAAGGACGGCAGCATCGTCACGACCGCCCTCATGTCGCCGCGGGACGAGAAGATCACCGTGACGACCTCGGACGGCAAGACCTATGACGCCCAATTCCTCGGACTTGACACCGAGACCCAGCTGGCCGTCCTCCGGGTCAAGGACAAGGGGCTGCAGGCCCTGGCCCTTGGCAAGTCGGGCGAGTTGGCCCCGGGGTCGTGGGTCTGCGTCCTCGGGATCTCTCCCGAAAGGACGCCTTCCATCACGCAGGGCATCGTCAGCTCCGCGGCCGAGGACCGGCTGCGCCTGAACATCTGGGTCACGCCCGGTTCGAGCGGCGGCCCGGTGGTGGATGACAAGGGCCAAATGGTCGGACTCCTGCGCGGCGTCTACACCGAGGAGAAGCCCGTCGTCTTCCAGTTCCGGGACAGGGAACAGTCCGGCGCCGGCTATGTCTTCAGCCGGGCCGAGGCGCCTTCCTCGGGCATGGCCATCGCGACCCCGATCAGCGTCGTCCGGAATGTCGCGGCTCAGATCCGCGAAAAGGGCAAGGTCGAGAGGGGATGGCTGGGCGTCGGCGTCAACTTCAACGAATCCGGCAAGATCTTTATCGTCCAGGTGGACCCCGAAAGCCCGGCCGAGCTGGCCAAGTTGCGCGAGGGGGATATCATCCTCAAGTTTGACGCCAAGGACATCACGAGCCCCGACATACTCGGCGCCGAGGTCCGGAAGCGGAAACCCGGCCAGGACGTCACCCTCAAGATCGAACGGGACGGCAAACCCGCGGACGTCGGGGTGAAGCTCGGGGAATACTCCGAGGACGAAGCCATAAGGGAAATGGAGCTCCGTTTCCCGGCGATCTTCCCGCCTATGGCCCCGGAGGCGGCGGGCAACAAGGCGCAGCCGGGCGGCCCCGGACAGCCTCGGCCCTCCAAGGGCCCCGCCTCGCAGAAGGTCGCGCCGCCGCCCGCCTATTCATTTGAGACGCGGAAGTATATCGGGGCAAACTGCAACGACCTCAATCCCGAGCTGGCCGCCTATTTCGGGATCAAGGACGGCACCGGGATCATCATCGCTAAGCTGACGGAAGGCGGCCCGGCGGAGAAGGCCAACCTCAAGGTCGGCGATGTCATCGTCCGGGTGGACGGGAAGCGCGTCGAGTCGCGCAACGACCTCATTGATATCATTCAGGACAAGAAGAAAGGCGACAAGGTCAAGGTCGAGTTCATCAGGGACAAGAAAACCATGACCCTGGACGTCGCCGTGGAGGAAGAGGAGACGGGCGGAGGCGTGTTCAGCTCGGGCGATTTCAGGGGCTTCCTGGAGTCATGGCAGGGCTACACGGACGCTTTCCAGAACGAGATCCGGAAGTGGGAGAACGACTACGCCCCCGAGCTCCGGGCCAATATGAAAAAGATCAACATCAAGCCCCATTTGAAGAAGGTCTAAGGACCTGCTCCTGTCTATAGAGGGGCTGCCCCCCGGGGACGGTCCCTCTTTTTTTTTATTCGGGGAGCTTGAGCCACTTCTTCTTCAGGCGGTCGAACTCCTCGGACGGAAGCCGGGCCTTATCCAGGAACCCCTTGGCCGCCCTCTGGCGCAAGGCTTCATAAAGGATGACAGCGACCGAGACCGAGAGGTTGAGGCTCTGGACCATGCCGAGCATGGGGATGCGGACGACCTTGTCCGCGAAGGCCAGCGATTCCGCCGAGATGCCTTCCGATTCACTGCCAAAGACCAGGGCCAGGGGGCGCGTGTAGTCGATCTCCGTGTACGGGACGGCCTCCTTCTGGAGGTGCGTGGCGACGATCGTGAAGCCCGCGTCTTTGAGCGGGGCCAAACATTCCGCCGCCGACCCGTGGGACGTGATTTCGAGCCATTTATCCGCCCTGGTCGTGATGGCTTCGTTGAACCGGAGCAGCTCCGGGTTGGGGGAGATGAGGTCGAGGTGGAGGATGCCGGCGGCGTCGCAGGTCCGGATGACGGCGCTCGCGTTGTGGGCTATGGTCACGCCCTCGAGGACGACCCGCAGGTCGGGCTGCCTCAGGGAGAGCACCCTTTCGACCCTGTCGGTTCTTTCAGGCGTCGGCACGGGCCAACTATACCAGACTGGCGGGGAGGGTTCAACGGAGGAAAATGGGGACCGAAATGGGGACATGTAACGATTTTCCGAAATCGGTACGTGTCCCCATTTCCCGGTCCCTTACCGGAGCAGCAAGCCGACGCGCCGGTTGAAATACGGTCGTAAATCCCTTATAGTTACGCCCGTGCCGGTGTGGCGGAATTGGCAGACGCGCGGGACTCAAAATCCCGTCCGGGGCAACTCGGGTGTGGGTTCGATTCCCTCCACCGGCACGCTCCAAGCCCCTTTAATATCAGCTATTTACTGGCACCCGTAAGATCTTTGTCCGGGCCCTTCCTCACACTTGTCAATGAAGCCAAAAGGAGTCAAAAACCGCCGTTTTCAATCCCCAACACGAAAGGTGACACGAAAGGTGCAGATTTTGCCTTCTTGAATCAAAGCCAATTCTCGATATAGGATGAGGGGGGTCAATAATCAATGGGAGGGAGATGCATGGAGCCATTAGAAATAGTCATGCCCATCGCCACTTTGGGTCTTGCAATTATTACGTATTTTTATCTTCGAGAAACGAAAAAGATGAGGGATGTCGCCAGTGATTCCCTAAGAATCGATGCAGCACCTAAGATTTTCATACAGAGTATTAATACGCATCGAGATTTTGATAAACAAGCCAAAAAACTCTTTGTAAATGCGACGATCAGAATCAATAACGTGGGAAAGACTGAGGCAAAAAATATTAAGATCTTTTATGAAATTAAAATAGGCGGCAGTCTCCAAATTCCTAGGCAGGTTGATACCGCTCCACATATTTTTCCTTCACAAAGCGTTACATTTAAGACTCTACCGGTTTTTTTTGAATTAAACGACAAGGATCTTCAAATAGCAGGGGAGCATCTGGAGAAAAAAGAAAAAATGCTTTTTCCCCCTGCGCCCAGACCGGCATTCTTATTATTGATTAAGATCGAGTACATCGGTTACAAGGACGAACCAGCCGCCGTTTCTTATTTGTGTGAATATGATTGGGAATGCGGAGACTGGGCGATGAGTATACCACCCGCGCCTGTAGCAAAAGCATAGCTTGCTGCGCTGGCTGGATTGAGAGAATTCGCCGGGACCTCATCCCCTGAGTAGTTCGTATTCTTTATCCTGAAGTTTTCTTATTTCGTCAATTTGCTTTTCATGGCCCAAACGGAATTCTCTATTGAAAACGTTTAGGAACTCGATAAAAATCAGCCTGAATTGGAAAAGGCTCACCTCCAGCCTATATTGGGGATAACGCCGAAGATGGTCTGGGTCTTTTATCGGTTCACACCTTTTGGCATCAACATACTGGTCCCCAAAAAAATAACTATGATGTTCTATATTTGATAGACCCCTATAAGCTTGATTATATGCATTTCTTAGGACCTCATAATTAGAAAGCTTGGATCTCTGTTCAATAGAAGGAAGTTTCCACTTTTCTTCTTTATATTTCCGTTTTAATATTCCTTCCATTTTACTTATCCGCTCTTCGAGCACACCCCGCCTCTTTTCAATATGGGGGTCGAACTCTTTGAAGCCGTCAAGGTTGCCAATGACTAACTTAAGTTGTTGCCTATCCCCATCCAGCAAGTATCTCAATGCCCTTTTTTCACTTTCTGTTTCGTCTATATCTTTGGCGAATATGTAGCCAAGGCTTATTCCCATTTCCCAAAGACTCCTCAACAGAAGCGCGACGTCAATTATTCTATTCTCTTCAACGAGGAAGAGAAACGATTCGAACATTTCCCAAGACCGCCTGAGGAAAAAGGAAATGACATATCTGGTTTGAGAAGAGACCTTTTTCTCTTTTCGGTGGCAAGCCTGGAGCAGCTCGTCCGCGACCTGAATCATCTTCTTGCTCGTTTCAACCAATATACTTAGGTTCTTTGTCATAACAGTGCACTTTACCTAGTTCATTCAGGGCTGTGTAGAGAACCCTAAATCAGCTGATTCCCTTGATCTTGGAAAGGTGGAATATCCCTCCGGTGTGGTAAACAATCGTCACATTTGTTTTATGGTCGGTGGCCACCTCGGAAATCTGCGCTTTGTGTTCGCCTGGATTTTTTCGGAGATATTCCTTGGCGGCATCGATTGCCTCTTCCTCAGATTGATGCCTAATCTGGAACTCTCCTGGTACCTCAACGACATAGTAGGATTCAGACACTATCCCCCCCTTTGCGATCCAATCATCCTACCTTGGCTTGATGAAGTCAAGGGGTTGAACGGGTCCACTACATTAGTGACACGCTGGGCTGAGGATGATTTTTAAGCCAGGCCTGATAGTATTCGGCCGGCGTCTGATAATCAAGCGATTGGTGGGGCCGGATGGTGTTATAAGTCTTGTCCCACTCCTCCAACTGCTTATTGTGGTC
>Ga0187886_1000176_pt1 | contig 90192 bp, 104 predicted proteins | sample June2016WEW_20_1_FD_133001 | JGI IMG/M metagenome (GOLD analysis project Ga0187886, IMG submission 133001) | Peatland microbial communities from SPRUCE experiment site at the Marcell Experimental Forest, Minnesota, USA - June2016WEW_20_150 | ecosystem: Environmental > Terrestrial > Soil >... | reverse complement strand
CATGCATATTCATCCAGCACTAAGCGAAGTTGTGGCCAGAGCCTTTGGTTCACTCATGACGCCAGAATTGTACCATCACACAATAGAAGAGCACTACGGATTTCGCAGCGAGTAAAGCACACTTTATCGCTTTTCATTCCATGGGCCATAGACGAGCCGACTGACAGAAATGTAAGCTGCTAGACTCCGAATTCTCCGCGCTGACCTGCGGTCTTGAATATAAGAGGCTCTCAAGCGCGATATCGGATCGATGTTCAGGGTGTCAAACATGAATCTTCATGCTTGTTTCGATTGCCGATGAATTAAGAGTGGTCTCACTAAACATTATCTGTTTGCATATATCCTTGGCAGCCCTCTGGCAACAAAGCCTATTACTAGAGCTATGCCGATGGATCCTCCAATTATCCCGCCGACTGCGTGAAGCCCGACCCATCCAAGAACTCCGCCCCAACCAGCTAGGGCAACCGCAGGCATGAAGGATGTGCCTATAACAAGGCCTGCGACAGCAGCCGACAGCACTGAAATGAAGAACAACGCAATGGCTGTCAAAGCTGGTTTCTTAAAATAGACATTATACCTTGCAAGCCACGCAAGAATATCAAAGACGATGCTAGCCGCAGTGAAGCCTAGAAAGAAGAGACCGGCCGGATTGAAGATGAAGTTTATGACTGTTGCAATCAGCCCCACTGAAGTGGCCGCCCCGAGTTTTCTGACCCACCATACTGTAAGTGAAAGCACCGCGAAGCCGATCATGTCGCATAAGATTGGCAAGTTGAACATGCTGAAAACTATGGGTGAAAAGATGGAGCTCAACACGCCCCACAGCGCGGACAGCATGGCTATGGCGGATATTTCTCGGCTGTTGTAGAATGGCATGATGGTTCTCCAGTGTTACGAATTGACAGAACTGTAACATCAGCAATAAAAAGCTTCTGTAACTTATTATAGGTTTGACAAGGTGATCGGGTGCCACCGAAAATGAAGGTTACAAGATTCAGTGTTTCACTTCCGCCGCCTCTCCTGAAAAGATTAGATGAAACCTGGCGAAGTATGCATTACGAGGACCGTTCGAAAGCAATTCATGACGCTGTAAGGAGTTTCATCAGTGAATTTGAGTGGATGCAAAAAGGAAGCGGGCAAATAACAGGCGCTGTCCTGGTGCTTTATTACCTGGACAAACCAGGTCTCCTCGAAGAGATCACGAGAGTCCAACATCAATTCAAGAACGTGATTTCTTCAACAACTCACCTCCACTTAGAAGAAAACAAGTGCCTCGAAATGATTGCCATAAAAGGAAATACTATGGAAGTTAGAAGTCTCACTCAAGCTCTCATGGCCAAAAAAGGAGTAAAACAAGTGAAGGTAGCTGCTCTGGCACCATAAACCTATTGAAAGCTTATTTTCAAGTTCATCACCGTCTTCGCAGCCATGAAGCTATTTAGCGCGCGCTCCATGTTGGAAACGGTGCTCCAACCAATAAAAAGTGCTACTGTGCACAGCTATATACTTCATAGTCTAAGAATCCTAGTGAGGTCCAACTTTGCCCCTTCCACTGGTTGAACGATCTAAGGAAGAGATAGCTAAAGCTATTCGAAAGAAAGTTGAAGCCATAAACCAGGTCAGAGGGATTCGCCACCTCGATGTTCGAATAAGTGGGAAAAGACTTGACGTGGACATTCACGCATTCTTGGACAATGACCTCGCAAATGAGGATATGCACGGGGTTGCTCTTGACATTGAGAGAGTCGTGAGGAAAGAATATCCCAATGCGCGGGTTTCAGTCGACACGGAACCTCTTGGACCAGGCCAAAATGGTGTCTGGAAGGCCGTGAAGGATGCAGCGGAAGAAACAGCGGGTTCAAGGGGGGTTCACAACATTCACATTCAAAGAATTGACGGAAAACTGTACGTCGATCTTCATCTGGAGGTAAGCGCGAACATGACGGTGAAAGAAGCGCACGATGTTGCTGAACAGGTCGAGGGCAAGATAAGGATAACTAAGCCAGAAATATCAGAAGTAACTGTTCACATCGAATCAGCATCAGACCGCATCTCAAGAGAGTTGGCAGGGGTCGAAACCGAGCTGGAATCATCCATTAAGCATGTCGCGAAGCAATTTCCCGAAATCCAGAGTGTCTCAGGAATCAGGATTCGCAAAGCTGGCGAGGGCATACACTTGACTCTTCACTGTCGTTTCGAGCCTGAACTTGGCATAAAAAAAGCGCATGAAATCTCCAGCAAGCTTGAGAAAGCACTCAGAACTGCTTACCCAAAGATAACTAGAATAGATGTCCATGAAGAGCCGGCTTAGATCACACCGATTTTTCTTCAATGCTCCGCATCGTTGCGGGTTGCGGATACTGTTAACTTAAAGGACATGAGTTCATAAGTGCTTAGCTTAGAAATTTCTGCATGGAACTTTGATCCTGAAGTTTGAAGTCACTCAGTCGAACTAGTCTATTACTTAATGCTTGAACAGTTTGTTTAGAAGGTTTCTCGTTCAGAAAATCGCTTAGTTCATCATACGTTATCATGTACCAATTGTATTTTTCTATCTCTTCTTTGAGGATGGGTTCATGTATTCTAGCTCTCAAAAAGCGTTTTCGCTCATCAGGTATAACAATCACACGCAACAAATTTTGACTAAGGATATTGCTACCTCTGATTATTGCTTCTGATATTCCCGTTGTGTTTTCGACCTCGAATATGGCATTTGCATTGTTCTTTGAATAGTAAATCACATCAATTTTCTTAAGTCGATTCTGATTGACTGCTTGAAAGGGAAAAGAAGCTTGTCTGTAGCCATCAATATCCGCATGTACTTCATACCCTAGATGTTTGCCAAGTTCTGCAAGATTCTTTACTATTACATCGTGTTCTTTGACTCTCATTTTATACTTTGGCTTGAGCATCCATTTCTTATCAGGCGTTTTAGTCGCATATTCTTCTAAAACCTCTCTAACACTCTGCGTATTTGGTGTAAGTGCGTTTGGAAATCTGATGAAGATTTCTTGGAGTACATCATCAAAAGTGACTTTAACTTTGTCATTTAGGATGTTTATAACAAGCTTTTCTACTCGTTCACGAAGGGGAGTGCTTTCCAAGTACGGTATTGTGCTAGGGTCTTTAAACCACCATCCGACACCTACTGGCTTTCCTTTCTTGTCGGGAATTGGTTTAAGCACAAAATCGATGTTAAGTCTATTCTTGAGGACTTCCTCTATGCCTTTCGACCCTCTTTTGTCCACAAAAAAGACACCTTGTTTATCCAATTCAGGTATTATACCATTGAGAATAAACGTGAATGGTGTAGGTTCTCCACGCTCAGCTATTATTTTCTTGGTTGTTTCGATGACTACTCGAAAGTATTTCTCTTTGCTAGTTTGTTCCTCAGTTACTTCTTTCTTGCGTTCGGGCTTCCTAAATCGAATGTAGTAGTCCCCGACTGCGCTTCCATATGGCTGCAATGATGCCTTTGCTGACCTCACTGCGGGAGGTTGATATATGATCTTCTCCAACTCGAAACCAGCCATTTTGATAGCTGAGATGATTGAGTTCCATACATCAATATCCGTGCTGTGAAATGTAACCGTCAAGAAGTGATTGGGTTTCAAGACTTTGTAGATTTGACCGAAAGACGTTGAGAGCATTCTGTGGTAGTATTCAAAGTCCTTGTTCTGACCCCGATTGATTGTTACTTCTTCTTTCCACCATTGGTCTACTATATCGCTGTACTGTTTTCCTAATATCCAAGCGACACGGATTAAATCGAGTTCGAAATACTGAATTGCTCCGCCATATGGAGGGTCAGTGAAAACATAATCAACCGAGTTCGGTGGAACCCTCTGAGTCAACTCAATCGAATTTACGCGCTCAATGTAGTAGTGATCTTGGTTATTCAGCAATTGCTCGAATGATTTAGCGCAAATCAGGTTTGAAGGTATACGCTCGTTTCTATTCTCAACTCCCCTCTTCATTGAGTGAAATCGGTTTTCAAATCTTGACCAGACATCGAATTCACAGTGAACTGGGAGAATTAGATATTCAGGGACCGTCCAAGCAGGTCCTCCTGTAACGAAACCTCCCCTCCAAGGCACGAGACGACTTGCTTGCGGAACCATTGACGAGAACACATATAGCATTGCTTGTTTGGAGATTTTGTCCTCAATCCTAGAAATCTCATCATAAAGAAGTGCCAAGGCGTAGAGATTTCGGGCAGTGTAAAGTTCCTCAATGTCTCCTGCTCTCCTTTTTGTTCCGAAAGGTCTATCACCATTGTAGAAGAAACGAATTTTTGGATACCACACTGTGTCGAGTTGTACTCTAACGGGCTTCAACTTGGGATTGCTTACTTTGGAGGTTCGTTGACAGTGAAGACATGAGACTTGGAGAAAAATCGGTTCCTCTCCTACAATCGGGACGTTCGCATAACTGAAATCTTGTTTACAGTGCGGGCATTTGTATATGTTCTGCTGTTTGCCCTTTGGTCTCCTTGCCTCAGCCATGAGTATGCGCTCTCTGCAAGTAGGGCAGTTGACTACGTAGGACCATACGACATAACGTGTTATGCCTTGCTTGTGGCATATTGGGCATTCAAAGTTGTAGAGTTTCTCAATCGTCTCTCTAACATCTGCTTTTATTGCCTCGAACGCGTGGTCAAGTGCCGTAGTGTCCGTTGTCTGGATGGTGGCTTTCATAGTTAAGATTGAGAGTGGGTCTAGGTCAAAGCCAACTGCTCGACGACCAAGACGCACAGCTTCAAAAAGGGTTACTCCACTTCCTGCGAAACCGTCGAGAACGATTTCTCCCTCTTTTGAGTAGTGTTCGATATAATCCGCGACAACATTATGCGGCTTTCTAGCCCAATACTTGTGGGTCAGGTACATGGGAGGATGAGTCCTAGGAACCAACGCGTGATTGATGTGAGTGACCAAACTTTCCCCCTTGCTGATAATTGTATTGACAGCATAAACCTTTTATACTTGATATATCGTATCTGATATATAGGCGATACCTATATGATATGCAAATACTGTCAGTCTGAAAATGTCGTGAAGCATGGCAAGGCAAACGGCAAGCAGAGGTTTCTCTGTAAGAACTGTTGCCACAAGTTCTTCGAAGGTTCAGACTTTCCGAGAATGAGAAATAAATCACACATTATCTCTTCAAGTATTGACATGTACTTTGAAGGCTTGAGCGTCAGGAAAATCCGAACTCAAGTTGAAAAATTATTTGGTGTGTCCGTTAGCCAAGTCGCAATTTGGAAATGGATAACTAAGTATTCGAGATTTGTCACTCGCTACGTTGAAACGCTGAACCCTCAGCTTCAAGGTATCTATCATGTCGATGAAACCGCAATCAAATGCTCTGGGGTTCAAAAATGGTTTTGGGAAATCATAGACGAACAAACAAAGTTTCTTGTAGCTGGTCATCTTTCAGCCTCTAGAACCACCGAGGACGCCGTGCAGTTATTTGAGAAGAGCATCAAGGTAGCTAAGAGGAAGCCAATTTCGATTTACTGTGACGGATTGCCAGCTTACGTTGATGGCTACAACAAGGTTTTCTACACGATGAAGAAAGAAGGCAGACCCGAACTAATCAGAAGAGTAGGCATAAGAAACATACACAACCAAAACGCAGTAGAACGATTACACGGCACTCTCAAGGACAGAATCAAACCCGCTAGAGGGTTGAAAGGTGAAGAGACAGTTAGAACTCTTTTGGAAGGTTGGATTATCCATTATAATTACGTCCGCAAACATCAGACTTTGAAAATGACTCCAGCACAAGCTTGTGGCCTAAACATAAAGAACGATTGGCACTTGCTAGTGAAAGAAGCAACAAAGTATGATGCAACACACAAGGAATCAAATAGAAAACCAATAGAGGTAATGGCTACATGAAGAGAATCTTGGTCAGTTTTCCAGAAGGAGTATTTGATATGGTTCATGGCTTGAAGGGCGAACTAGGCGAGAGCGATAGCGAAGTTGTACGAAACATAGTCGTAGCTTACCTTTCTGAACAAGGATTTTTTAGCAAAATCAGCATAAGAGGTGAAGGTAGCCAGTACAGGAGGAAAACAAATGAAGAAAAACAAAAGTGAAATCAGAGAGGCAGAAGATGAGATTGACTTACTAGACGACATGTTAACTTCATTGGTAGAACTGTTAGAAGAGAAAGGCATCCTAACTCAAGCGGAATGGGAAAGGAAAATCAAGGAAAGAATCAAGGGAAAACCCTCAACAAGCATCAGGGACCTCAAGGAATGATTCGTTCTGTTTTTCTTCTATCGGACAATTTGTGGAACACAGACCGCCACAGGTCACTATTTCCTGCAAGACATCTCGTGTAAGCTTACAATCGTTTCTCGCGCAAACATGCTGGGCCAGACGATATTTTCTTACAGGTATCATATGTCGGTCATCTGTTCCAAAAAAACGAGACAGACATTTTTTCTTCAAAGTTGCTACCGAGTAGAATCTTGGTTTGGTCGTAAATTTCTTAGCTTTTTTCAAGATAGTGACCGTCTGTTCTTCAACTTTGATTAATCCTACTTTACTAATCTCGAATTTTGGAGCATGCTTATCCGTTGCAACATATGCATAATCAATGTAATCCATTATTCGATCTATTTGTTGTTCTGCTCTTGCAAGATTATCTCTTGATGATTTGACCTCAACATAGGTAAGTAATTGGTTCTTCAACAACATCAAGTCAACATCAGACAAAACGCTTCCCCATGCAATGTTTAAGCTAGAGTGAGGGATCACTTCATAACCCCTCACTGAGAAGTATTCGGTCAGCGTCTTGATAATTTTTTCTTCATACTTACCCAGACGCTTGGTTGATTTGTGTATATTGCGAGCCAAGATCATGATTAACGGATAACCCCTAGTTGCTTGTTCAGATCGTACACCTGTTGAGTGAGCGGTACATCACGTGCGAGAGTCTTCGAATTTATCAAAATTGCGCAACCATACCGTATTGTCGTTGCTTGTTGGTGTTCTGCTAGCATGTCTGCCGTAAGCCTAGGAGTTATGTAAAAATCCCAAGTGGCTTCCATGCTTTGTGATTCGTAAGCCCATTTGAAAATCTTCATGTTTGATTTTCTGTAAAGTTCTTTCTTGTTACTAGGGTCTGGACCACCATAGTCTCTGGCAGTCTTTCTCGCCCTAACTAAGAGGTAAGTATTGAGATGCGGCTTCGCCTCTCTAAAGTGGTTATCTGAGTGAACGAGAAACATCTTTATACAATTGACTAACTTAGGAACTGAAACTGAAATCTTGGCGGTAAAGTCAATGTTAAATTTGCTATCACTTAGCGTATCACGAAGGGGGATCGTTCCCTCAGCACAAACAAGTGCTTGAAGGTCATAGTTGAAATCATTAAGGGATTTTAGTTCGCCAAATCCTCGGCATCCTTGTACTTCTCCGCTGGACAATGCCATAGCTATTGCTTTCAGAGTCTCGGCGTTCTCAAATCTGTGACCATACCGTGCATATATCTCTGCCAGATGATACACAAACAATGGTGCAGAAAAACTCGTCCCTAAGAAGCCATCAAAGCTTTGCCCATTTCTGTCAATGGATGCCACGCCCAACACCGTGCCGTCTTTACAATAATTCCCTCCATGTTCGATAAACTCAGGTTTTTGACAATCATATAGAAAACCATTATTGATCCCGCATCTCGTAAAAGGTGCCAATTCGTTCATTCGTGAGATTGAATTAGGTGCTTCTTTTTTGGCAATTGCCCCTATTGCTAAAGCGTTAACTGCTTGAGCAGGGTCTTTGACTGGATGGTGCAAAATGTAAGATGCGCATGGGACTCCTTTGTATGCATAATCATTCACTACATCGGACTCAATGTTTCCTGTGGAAAATGCCGCACAAATGTTATTCTTTTGTATCCATTTATCAATCGAAGCGGTAATCGCATCATTGTATCTTTCAAAGACTATCGACGAAACAAAGATGTGCGAACGCTTAGGGTTTGCCTCACTTGAATATTTTGAAATCGCTAACTGATACCCCTCAGGATAAAGTCTCCTATCTGTGTCAGAGTAGATTTTATATGAAATTACCCTTGCTTTTGGAATAGACGAGTTTTCTCCGAATGCCGTCAAATACGCGATCGGCGTACCATGTCCTCGTTCTCCGAAATCATCGTTGAAATCTGGAAATCGCCTAAATCTGTCCCTTCCGATTAACAATCCAGTAAGTTGCGGTATCTCGTTTACGCCAGAGTCGAGTACACATACTATCGGAAGATTATCATACGCGGTTCTATCAGAACCCACCGAAGATGCCCTGCCCCTAATACTCTGATTTGAGCGAGATCGTTTATTCTTTCTAGAAAGAGACATTTTCCCCAGCAAACCTTTGGGGATTTCGCTTACCCTAAACACATAATTGGATACTTTCAACAACTGTTCGGTCGATTCTTGATTAAGAGAGGTCAATACGAAATCATTGTCACAACAACTTTGAGCATTGACATCCGAAAGTTTAAGGTTCTCCATTAGTTTGCTTGCGTATTCTTGTTTTTTCTCAGGCGAAAGGTTGGGAATCAACTCAATGATAACATCCTTTGGTTCTTTTGACCATTGAGAATCTCTCAGGTTTTCGGATACTTGTTCCTCCAAGAATAAAGGACTAACTCTTTTTATTGTTTTGAAGTAGACCCTAGAATAGTTTTTTCTCGCCACAAGACTCATCAACTTGGACAAAGGACAAGAGATAAGCAACTTAGTGTGTTCTAGATTCAAGTAGCAAAGTATTTCAGCAGAAAGATGCTCTAGAACAGTTAACGTATTATCGTAAAAAACTTGTTTCCAGATTTCGGAAGGGTCATCTTTACGAACGAAATGACTCTCTACACCCAAAACGACATAAGCTGTATATTTATCTCGCAACTGTTTTGCTTCAATGGCTGAGACAGTATTCAAGATTTGTTCTCTCATTTCCTTATTGACCCATTCTTTCTCTTCATCCCTGACAGCTTCGTATTCAGCTTCAACAGGTCCTTTAATCCAAGCAGGTCTTTTCGGACTTTTTTCATCGTTTGTGGTTGCTTTCACAAAAATAAAGCTGTCAGAGTGAGAGGCACTATCTACCAAGCGGTCTCCCTACTACATGTTAACCGATTGCTTTTAAAACTTATCACAGCAGTAGTAGCTGTGGTTTTCATTTTTCATGTCCCTTTAGTTAACAGTGTCCGGGTTGCGAAATGCCTATATCTGTCTCTAGCCGTTAATGGAAGCTACAAACCCCATTATGCGCGATAAGGTGGTCCTGATCGAGGCGGATTCAATAATACGGCAAATGAGAAAACAATCGACGCACGTAAAGACTGCTGGTCTATGTCCCCTGCGGATGCCTACCATTCCGTTGAAACCAATGAGAACGGTCTGTCTGAACAAGAAGCTCAACAACGCCTAAAGACATACGGATACAATGAGTTGGAAAGACCGAAATTCGGCTGGGCTCCGATTCTTATTAGACAATTCAAGAATCCGATATTTGTGATTCTAATCGCATGTGCCATCGTATCAGCGCTCTTCGCCACGCTTGAGCAGGCAATATCCATACTTTTGATGATTGCGATAGCCGTGGTCTTGGGCTTCGTTAACGAGTACAGAGCTGAGAAGACCGTTCACGACCTTCAAAAGCGCGTATCTATCAGGGCTGTCGTTATAAGAGACAGTAAGCCCTCCGAAATTGAATCGAGGCTTCTTGTCCCAGGCGACCTTGTCTCCTTCTACGTGGGAGACATCGTCCCAGCCGACATGAGAATAGTACAATCCATCGACCTTCACGTTAATGAGGCAGCACTTACCGGAGAATCTTTTCCTGTTGAAAAGACGTCTGAAAGCCTCGATGTTCAACACCCCACGCCGCAGCAGTTGACAAACTACATGTTCATGGGCAGCGTGGTGGCAAACGGGAGCGGTCGAGGCATCGTCGTGTCGACAGGAAAAAACTCGGAGTTCGGATCGATATCCAAGAGCCTAATCCGATCTCACCCTGAAACCCCCTTTCAAAAGGGTGTCAGGAGTTACGGAAACATGCTTCTCACACTGACACTGGCGCTAGTATTGGGAATATTCTCAATCAACGCCGCCATGGGTCATAACCCGGTCGATTCTCTGCTTTTCTCTCTCGCAGTTGCCGTCGGGCTCGTGCCCGAGCTGATGCCCGCCATCGTAACGATCAGCCTCTCTCAAGGGGCGAGGAAAATGTCGAGGCTGAAGGTCATCGTGAAACGCCTAGTTTCGATAGAGGACTTCGGCAACATGGATGTCCTGTGCACTGACAAAACAGGGACGCTCACAGAGGGCAAGATCTCCCTAAAGGACTACTGTTCGCCTGGCGCAGACAAAGATCCGAGAGTCATCCCCTATTCGCTGCTCTGCAACACCGCGATCCAAGGGGAGAAGATCACTGGCAACCCAATGGATGTGGCGATCTGGGAGTATGCTATCAAGAATGGCGCACAAGAAGGTGTGACATCCTACGGTAGGACGAGCGAGATTCCATTTGACTACCAGCGGAGAATGATGTCGGTGGTAGTTAGAAAGGATAGCGATTTCTTCCTCATCACTAAGGGTGCTCCAGAATCAGTTCTCTCCAGATGTGACTACTCTGAGACTCTGGGTAAGAAGGAACCAATAGGCGACGTTCTGAAGTCAATTCGTGCCAAGTTTTCCGATCTCTCAATGCAGGGATACCGTGTTTTAGCAATCGCAAGTCGAAGCATAGACCAGAAGAAAGCGTACACGGTTGAAGACGAGGCGAACCTAACGTTTCTAGGCCTCCTAATATTCACTGACCCCTGTAAAGAGGATGCCCATCAAGCGATCATAAAGCTGAAGGAGATGGGGGTTGACGTCAAGATACTCACAGGCGACAACGAGCTCGTAGCGAGAAAAATATGTGAGGAAGTAGATGTTCCCGTTAGAAAAATAGTATCTGGTTCAGAATTAACTCAGATGAGCTCGACCGAAATTAAGAAGGCAGCAGAAGAGGCCACAATTTTCGCTAGGATCACCCCAGAACAGAAGCTAGACATTATCAAAGCCCTAAAGGAGAACAAGCATGTGGTGGGCTTCATGGGTGACGGAGTGAATGATGCTCCAGCCCTCTACGAGGCAGACGTGGGCATATCGGTCGACACAGCGGTTGATGTTTCTAAAGACGCAGCGGACATTGTGCTTCTGGAAAAAGATCTGCCGGTGCTAGTAGACGGTATTAATGAGGGCAGAAAGATCTTCGGCAACACCATAAAGTATGTTCTAATGGGAACGAGTTCGAACTTTGGAAACATGTTCAGCGCCGCAGCAGCCTCTATCTTCCTTCCATTTCTCCCGATGTTGCCGATTCAGATACTCTTCATGAACCTGCTGTACGACATGTCTAACATGACGATACCAACCGACAACGTTGATGAAGAGTACACCAAGACGCCAAGAAAATGGGACATGAGCTTCGTGCGAAAGTACACGCTGTTCTTCGGCCCATTCAGTTCCGTCTATGACTTTCTAACCTACGGCATCATGCTTTTCGTCTTCGGATGTTGGGCAGGAACAAATGGTAGCTACCTAGCAGCACTGTTCCAAAGTGCATGGTTCGTAGAATCATTCTGGACAGAGGTCTTAATCATGTTCGTCATCAGGACTAGGCGCATCCCCTTCTTCACAAGCCGTCCAGGGAAGTGGCTAGCAGGATTCTTAATAGGGTTCGTCGCGTTCGGAACCATATTGCCATTCACACCTTTCGGCGGCTTCTTGGGAATGGTGCCGCTTCCAGCCGAATTCTGGGTTCTGGTCGCGCTTATGACAGTTACCTATCTGTTTCTTGTGGATGCAGGCAAAGTGTTCTTCTACAAGATATGCAAGTTTTAAAGGAGGAAATTGGTGTTGACTATTGACCTATTCACTTGGTGGGCTATCAGCATTTCCTGGAGCATCGCTTTTCTAATAGTAGCCGGCTTTTACCTCTATGCAAGCAGCAGACCTAAGCGCAAAGAAGATACACGGGAAGAAAGCAAACGAAAGACGAATGATGAGCATTCAGTTAAAGCGCGCACGTACAAAACTCAACTGAAAGCAACGGCAGGAAGCATAGCCAAAAACTTCATTTTCGTTTGGATCCTGCTGGGTCTTCTTGTCTTCTACATCTTCTCAGTCCAGCTGGGCACAGGCACGCTGCCAGAGGCGGTTTTCGCGGCGGGCAACATCGTTGTCGAAGCCCTTTTAGTCTTTTATTTGCTTAAGAACAGGGATAAAATCCCCACTGAAGAACAGACGGAAAAGGCAGGACGAGAATTGCATGCTGAAGCGCGCGCTCCAACAGAGAATTGAAACATGAAAAAGCAAACCGCAGCGCTCATAGTTACTTACTTGCGGGAAGACCCGATGCACTTTGGAGCATTATCTAGACAGTGGGTGGTGGCGGCGGAGGAAGCGGCTGAGCTGGTTCTTCAGGACTCTTTTCTTTCCCGATCCGGGCTAGGACGATGGCGGCGACGATGAGCAGGAGAACCACAACTATGATTGGCAAGTATTGCTTGTAGTCTTCCCACAGACTGGTTGCTGTGGGAGCAACGGTCGGAAGGGGAACGGTGCCTTCGGTCAACATCACGTAAGGCACGTCGAACGGTAGCTGAACGCTCTGGCTGAAGACTCCTCTGTAGAGCTCCGTGAGTGCGTAAACGTCAAGTGTTGAAGGATAAACAACCTCGTTCTTTGACGAGGTGTAGTACATGAGCTCCGGCCCGTTCAACGTGCTGGGTGAAGAGGCATGTCCCAGACCAAGCGCATGTCCAAACTCATGCATTGCAACGTCTTTCACGAACAGGCTGCTCGCGGTTGCGGAGCTGGTTGTTACGGTAATAGTTATTGGGGGAATCGGCTCTTGCGTTGCTGGCTGAAAATCATAGGTCGTCAGGCCGACGATGCTGGAACCCGGCGGCATCCTGTTTGGAGTAAAGGTCACGAGCACGTCGTAATCCTGCGTTGCGTTGATGCTGCTAACGTAGAAAACATAGCTCATTGCTGGCAGCGAAGTGTCGTTGAAGGTTTGAGTGTAGTTCCAGATGCTTTTCATCCAATCGTCCAAAGCTTCGCGGACGGCAAGAGCGTAGTCTGGCACGCTCCACTGGTTCATGTCAACAAGAACCCTCAGAGGAAATCTGGTCCACCTAAACTCTTCAAGCTTAATAGAATAGGAAGACTGAATCAGCGCCGACTTCCCAGCTGACGAGGCACAACCAACAAGCAGTGCTGCTACTAGCAAAGAGCACAAGATCGACTTCGCTTTGATGAAGATGACCATTCTGCGTGCCCTCTTTCAGGTCAAAGGTCCTGCGCAGAGATCCTGTTTCCAGTCGGATTCTTAAACGTGTTTTCCCTGAAAACCTCAAGACGCACGTTTCAGAACTTGATATCCGGTTCACACAGTTACATCAATCTCAGGAAAGTCTCAGTTCAGTACCTGAAGTGAGAACTGACACTCTAAGCGGAAGCACCACACGTGGGCAAGCTCTGAGCAACGCGGATAAAATCAGGAGACGCAGTGATGGTGTAGTGCATTGAAAAGTCAGTACCCTTGCCAGCCTCTCTGCGAAGCCCTCGGCACGCGCTCAGCCTCAAGCCCGTACAAATCCGCTAGGGCCTTCTCCAGCGCCTGCGTGCAGTACTAGTACCCTAGGGGGGAGGGGGAGGGTGGAATAGACGGGTGAAAACGCGAATACAGGGATGTAGCGGATGTAACGGAGAACAGTCCTCCTGGTCTGCGACTCAACTTTTTCTTTCCAAATGGCTTATGAGGCTTTCAAACACCAGTTTTCCGTCTCCGTACTCGGACATCCGTTTCTGTCTCGTCCAGTCTGGCTGCTGCCACCAGTAGAAGGCTCTTTCCGGATGCGGCATCAAGCCGAACACGGTTCCCTCAGGGTTGCACACACCCACTATGTCATGAAACGAGCCGTTCGGGTTTGTCGGATAAGCGCCCTCTGCGTACTCGCCGCCGCTGTTGCAGTAGCGGAAGACAAGCTGATCATTCTCGTAAAGCCTCTCCAAGCACTGCCTCTCTTTTTCTTTTGCAAACATGAACCTGCCCTCACTGTGCGCGACTGGCACACGAAGTACCTTTCCCCCAGGAATCTTCGACGTGAATACGCACTTTCCCCTGTTTTCATGCTTAACGCTAACCCATCTGCAATTGTACCCTGGCGGAAAATTAGTGGCCAAGGCTGCCTCAGGATAAAGACTAATTCCTTCAAAAGCCGGAAGCAACCCTGCCTCAACGAGCACCTGAAACCCATTGCAGATGCCGAGGATCGGACGGTTTTCGTCCACAAAAACTCTCAACTCTCTGCCCAACTTGGACATTAACCATTTCGCCCATATGGCTCCAGCTCTAACGTAATCTCCGTAAGCGAAACCGCCTGGAAAGACCAACGCGTCATAGTCTAACATGCTTCGCCGCTTCACCATCTCGTTCGCATGCACAACTTCGGCTTGAACGCCCAGCGCTTCGAACGCCCGTCTCGTCTCAGCATCACAGTTCGTTCCGCCTACCCGCGAAACACAAACCCTGATCTCTTCCCGCTTCACAGCCTAAGCCCTCCTGCTAAACGTTCGCTTCCAACTCGCCACCAGATCATTAAGCGAAACGTCAACGACAACCTCGCCCGCCAACCCTGTGACACACAGTCTAGGAGACTTTGTAACCCTGCCAATCTCTGCAAAAACCCTGCCTTCCATTACCTCCTCAAAACGTTCCTTCGCCTCTCCAGAAACTTCTACGAGGAAACGACTGTTCGACTCCGAGAACAGCAGAAAATCGTCACGGTTCAACTTCTGCGAAGAAACCTTCCTCAGATCCAGCGCGATCCCGTACCCACCTGCAAAAGCCATCTCCGCTGCGCTGACGGCCAAACCTCCTTCAGAAAGGTCGTGACATGCTCTGACCAGTCCAGAATCAATCGCCCTGGTCACTGCGCCAAAGGTCTTCTCAGCCTGGTTCCTCCGCACTTTAGGCACGGTTCTTCCGAGAACTCCATTCATTCTATAGTATTCCGAACCGCCGAGCTCTTTGAAAGTTCCTCCAACGAGATAGATCAAATCATTCGCGGCCTTGACATCCACAGACACTGCGGAGCGCACATCAGGAACTATGCCTAGAGCTGTTATCAACAGCGTCGGAGTCACCGGGCCCAGAGGTGACTCGTTGTAGAGGCTGTCCTTCCCCGAGATGAACGGTGTGCCGTATCCAATCGCGAAGTCATAACATGCCTCGCACGCCCTAACCAAGCTCCCAAGCCTCTCTGGCCGTTCAGGATTGCCCCACGTAAAGTTGTCAAGAAGAGCTATTCGTCTTCCGCCCACAGCCACGTTGTTTCGCACCGCTTCATCTATGACAGAAGCAGCCATCCAGTAAGTGTCTATTTTTCCGTAGTTCGGGTTCATGCCGCACGAGATTGCCACACCCTTCCAACTATCATCCAAAGGTTTCAACACGGCAGCGTCGTTGGGACCGCCGTTCTTGCCCTGCAATGGCTTCAGCACCGTGTTCCCTTTCACTTCATGATCGTACGTTCGCACGACGCTCTCTTTGCTCGCAATGTTAGGCGAAGAAAGAAGCCGCAAGACCGTTTCTGCGAGGTCTTCCTGTGTGGGAACTTCAGGCTCCTCCAAGTTTGCTACTTTGTATTTCGCCATTTTCGTCATTCTAGGCGGCTCAAACAAGAATGAGATGTCCATTTCTGCAACTGTTAGGCCGTGAAAGCTCAGTCTTAGTGTTCTGTTTGAGGTCAGCTTTCCGATGGCCGCGGCTTCAACGTCTTCATCTTCAAAAACAGCTAACAAATGTTCGAGGTTTTCAGGCGGCGCTGTTAGGAGCATTCTCTCTTGAGATTCTGAAACGTAGATTTCCCATGGGGCTAGGTCCGCATGTTTCAAGGGAACTCTTTCAAGCTCCACCGTAGCGCCGCAGTCAAACTTTTTCGCGGTTTCGCCCACGGCAGAGGACAGACCACCACCGCCTAAGTCTGTGATTGCAGATGCCAGCCCGAGGTCTCGGATTTTGATTATTGCCCTCTTGAGCTTTTCCTCCTCGATCGGGTTGGCTATCTGAACTGCGGGGCGAGAAACCTCCTCTGATTTTTCCGTCAGTTCTGCAGAAGCGAAGGTCACGCCGTGTATGCCGTCCCGGCCAGTTTTCCCACCGGCCAAAACGATGACCTCATTCGATTTCGCGTCTTTCCTAAACTTCTTGAGTGGAAGAAGCCCAACACATCCGCAGTAGACCACGACATTCCCAACGTAGCTTTCATCGAAGTATATGGCACCGTTTACCGTTGGAATGCCCATGTTATTACCGTAGCTTCCTATGCCAGCAACGACGCCCATGTAAACGTATTTTGGATGCTTAACCCCAGCTGGAAGTTTCTCATAATCAAAATCCAGCGGTCCGAATCCCAAGACATCGGTGCACGCGATCGGGTCCGCCCAAACGCCTAAGATGTCCCGGATGACACCGCCTGTTCCAGTTGCCGCACCTCCGAAGGGCTCGACTGCAGATGGGTGATTGTGCGTTTCAACTTTGATTGCTACTCCGTAACCCTTGTCAAAATCGACTATACCAGCATTATCTTCAAAAACAGAGAAGCACCAGGACGGGTTGATTTCCTCCACAACTTTCCTGATGTACTTTTTGAACAGGTTGTCGATTTCCTTCCCGCCGAATCTTATCTTGCCCTTGAAAGTTTTGTGGAAACAGTGCTCTGACCACGTCTGTCCTATCGTTTGAAGCTCCACATCAGTGGGATTCCGTCTTTTTTTTGCGAAATACTGTTTGGCCAGATTCATTTCTTCCAGGTTCAGGCCGATGCCGAGTTCACGGCTTATCTCAACAAGCTGCTCGTTTGTTGCATTGTTAACATTAACTTCAAAGACGGGAAAAGGGGTTTCTCTTCGGATGTAAAAGCTTGCAGTCATCGCTTTTCCTCAATGTTGACCGAGTAATTGTCCTTTGTTGGATTTGCCAGAAGCCTTTTGCACATCTCTTCAGCTTTCATCACAGCCTCCTTCTTTGACCGAGCTTCAAGAGTGACGGTGTAGACTTTGCTGACATTAGCAGTTTCAATTTCATAGCCAAGCTCTTTCAATAGCTGTGCGGTCGTCTCGCCTTCAGGGTCGCTGTGCCCGGGCTTCAGGCTTACCTCGATTCTCAGGCGGTATTTCATAGGCTAAGCTTGGACCGAAATGGATTTAAACGCTTTTGCCACCATCAGAACAAACTGCTAATCCAAAATGATTTTCTTACCCTTGTGTAGGACCCTGATTCCCCCAAGGCCTGTTACGTGACCTATCTGTTCTGATTCTACTCCTGCTTTGTTCAAAACGTCTAAGGCTTTGTCTGTGTCGGCTTTTTCCACTATGGCTGCGAATCCCCACCCCATGTTAAATGTTCTGAACATCTCCACGTCAGTTATTGGGGTGTTTAGCTCGCTTGCGGTTTTTTGGATTAAGTCGAAGATTGGCTGTGGTTTGAAGTTGTTGAATTCAAAACCTATGTCTTGTGAAAACGTGGCCAGACGGCCAAACTTGAGGTATGCGTCGCCAGTGATGTGCACGGCGGCCTTCACCTCCAGCTTCTCTGTCAGTCTGAGAAAAGGCTTGACGTATATTCTGGTCGGTTCCAAGACTTCATGAACCAGTTCTCGTTCTAACCCGTCAGGAACAGCGTCAGCCTTATACTTCCCGCCCCATTGCTTGAAGAGAACTCTTCTGGCGAGAGATATGCCATTGCTGTGAAGCCCTGAACTCTTCAAGCCTATTATTGGGTCCCCTGGGCCCATGTTTCTTCCTGAAATCACATCTTCTTTAGCGACTTCACCTACTGCCGCGAAAATCATGTCGAACCCCTTGCCTGCACGCAGACCCTTTATCAGATCGGCTACATCGCCAATCTCGCCGCTGGGAACTATGCATTCTGACTCGGCTGCCCCTCTTGAAATGCCTCTCATCCATTCTCTGACAAGAGAGGGATCGGAAACCTGTGCGTGGATGTTATCCGCAATTGCGATTGGTCTCGCGCCGGAACGTATGACATCATTGACTGCCATTGCCACGCCGTCAATACCAATAGTATCATATTCGCCTGCTAGCTGAGCAATGAGCACTTTTGTGCCAACTCCTTCAATAGCTAGGTCCAGATAGCCGTCGTGAAATGGAAATATGTTCCCGTACGGAAGCTCGACAACTTTGCCGTATCGACTGTGTTTATAGGTCTGCTTCAATACTTGCAACGCTTTTTTTGACTCAGCTCTTAGGTCTCTGTCAACTCCAGAGTCGGAGTAAGTGAGTTTTCGGGTCACTGCTAAGCCTTCCTGTCTAAAGTCTATCTGGTTCTCGATTTATAAAACATCATTCCTTCTCTTCAAAAACCACTGACCCAATGAACTGCTCGAGATACAGTGAATCAGAACTAAGATTAGCATTCGAATTGGGAAAAGATGATTCTGTTTCGAGTCCGGCAGGACATTAGCGCTTTCTCAGAGCTCTATCTCTGCCTTAGTTGCGGTTCATACAAGATCGTCGGCCTTCTAATTCCATTCTCAGCAGCCAAAAGCATGCTCAGGAGCACGTAATACTGCCTTAAAAAGTCAAGCCCTCTATCACTTGCTCTGTACACGACCTTGCCCTCTTTTAGGCCTTCTTGGATAAAGCCCATCTCAACGAGAGAACCAAGAAATCGTTTGAGTTGACCGCAATTGATGCTCGCGTGCTTCATTATAGAAAATCTGGCCTGTCCCGCATCCTTAACCGCCTCAACCATCAAAGCTATGATTTCAAAGTGGCTTCTATATTTCTTGCCCAGAGGGAAGCCGCACATACGGTATTTCTTCTGCAAAGGTAAGCAAGACAAATCATGATCGATGGCATAATTCTCCATGATGGAACACTTCAATCAATTAAAGGCCGTTTAAGCGTTTAAGGGATTTTTCTGTAGACCTAGTTGAAAAATGAGAAAATCGAGCTGAAGAGTTGACATCTGAGTTGAAAGAATTGAATTTGAACGTCTTCTGAGACGAAGCATTATTATATTGGTCAATTGACACTATTGAATAAGGGAAAATGGCTTGTCTCAACGTCGATTGCCGCCAGCCGAAATGAAAATTCTCGAAGAAGTGGCGAGGACGGAGCCTGTTGTCGGTAATATACGCTTACGAGAGGGAGAGTATCAATACAGCCTTGTCAAAGCAATCGCATCCTTCGAGTTAGAGTTGATGTTTCCAGATGTCAAAGACCTCATAAGAAGACTTTTTGGAGAAGAAAAATCGTCCGACCTCCAGTTTGTGCGGAAGATTCAGACCATCCTCAAGAAGATGGAGAAGAGCAACATTGTCAGGATCTTGCCGAAGAAAAACCCTTGGCAACTCCAGAGATACGCGCTTTCAAGCTTCAAGTTTCGAGACAGCGACAAGAACCTTGTGGTTCTTGCAACGGACCAGCAAGTAAAACAGATGCAAGATCTGCTTCATTCTGCTTTGACCCAACAAGAAAAAGGAAGAAGAGACTACTTCAAGGTTCTTCCATTGATGTTGGTTGTAATTGCATCGTATTTCGCGGTTGTATGGGCCCTCACACAGCCAGTCATCAACGCGGTCATTTTCATTTCTGGACTGTTTGTTTCTGTCACGTGTTCCGTAATACTAGGAGAAATACTCAGTACAAAATGACTTTGAATATCGCGTCAACGTTTAATAATTCTGTATACCAAGAGAAGAAAACGTGATTGATTTGAGAAGAAGTATTTCGATCTTGTTGATTGGCTTGTCTTTAGCATTCATGTTTTCCTTTGCTAGATGCAAGGTGTCCGTGAAGGCAAGTTCGGAGGTAATCAACGTTCCGGAAGACTTTAAAAAAATCCAAGATGCCATAAACAATGCAAGTTCAGGGGCGACGATCCTCATAGGCAACGGCACCTACTATGAATCTCTGACTATAAACAAAACCTTGACACTTCTTGGACAAGGCAGAGATGTGACAACCATTGATGGCAACGGTGCTAATTACGCAGTTTCAGTAACGGCTGACAATGTGACCATTGAACATTTGACCGTCACGAACACAGGTGCAGGACCCTATGTCAACGGTGTTCACGCGGATCGGTGCAAAGGAGTTATCATTAACAATACTAAGATAGCGAAAACCTACACTGGACTTACTGTTTCCTTTTTAGGTAACAGTGTTTTTTCGGCCAACATCATCGCGAATAATACTAACGGGGTCTTGCTACTCTACTCCAACAATAACGTGTTTTCAAACAACATTGTTCAAAGCAATTCTGAGGGAATCAGCCTTTATTATTCGAACAGCAACGTGTTTTCTGCCAGCACGGTTTCAAACAATGTCGAAGGAGTTTTTCTCTCTTCGCCGAGTAATAGGAACTACTTTTATCATAACAACTTTCAGGATCCGGTTCAGGTGACGGAGGGGTCACCGAACATTTGGAGCTACAACGGAGAAGGTAACTACTGGAGTAGCTATAACTTCACTGGTCGAGACCCGGACGCTGATGGAATCGGCGATGAGCCTTACTACATAGATGATACCAACAGGGACGACTATCCTTTGATGGGAACCTTTTCTGAGTTCAGCATCGTGATGAAACAGGAAGAGCGCTATGTCACAGTCGTTAGCAACTCCACAATTTCTGATTTCGGGTTCGAAATTGGAAAGGAAACTGGCAACAAGATACTCAGCTTCAAAGCGGCTGGTGAGAGTGGCACCACCAGCTTCTGCAGACTGATGATCCCAACGTCACTAATGGAATATCCTTTTACTGTCCTTGACAATGAAGGAGAACTCACTACTTCTGTGTTAAACGCGTCAGACGCGACGAGCACCTATCTGTATTTCACGTATGTCCAAAACGATCAGAATGTTGCAGTAATTTCTTCAATAGCGTTGCAGCAGTATAACCAATTGCTTGACAAGTACACGAGGCTTCAAACGGACCTTGACAACCTGAACTCCACGTATCAAGCTCTTCTGACTTACTACGACGTGAAGCTGCAAGCGGAGATCGACAGTTTGAACGCCACGTATCAAGCCGCGCTGAATGGCCTCAGCATGTTGTTGCAAAACTTGAGTCAACTCCAAACTAGCTATCTGGCATTGAGCTCCTCTCTTCAGAAGAACATGCTGGATCAATCTGATAATTTGCAAAACATTCATAATCTGACATACATCTTTGCCGCTTCAACAGCAGCCTTCTTGATAACTACCGTGTACCTGTCAACCCGTGCAAAAGCGACCAACAAGCCGAAGCCCTATTTTGGTGAAGAAAAGGAATAGACGGCCTCTCAGCATTTTAACGCCATGGAGCAACGGATAAAAGCTCAACACGTTATCTCTTTTCTGCGAAGTCTTTGCAAACACTGCGGTCGTAGTCTAGCTTGGCCAGGACATCGGCCTCCCACGCCGACGACCCGGGTTCAAATCCCGGCGACCGCATCAGCAGCTCTTGATTGAAGACTCACGCGCAGATCGGTGACGTGACAAAAAGAATCCAGTTAGTTTTGTTTGCTGTTCGTCCCGGAATCGGGTCTTGACAGGGAGCTAACATCCTCTGTTTCGGGTTTTCACCCGGTCTATTTCGCCCTCCTCCTCCCCCCTAGGGTACTAGTACTGCACGTGGTCGTTGGGCAAGGCCCTTCTGACTTGATGCGGGCTTCGGGCCGAGCGCGTGTCGAGGGCTTCGCAGATAGCCACGGCAAGGATAGTGACTTTTTAACGCCTTTCATGTATTGTGCGATCACCCCATCCTCTGGTTTCATCCACTAGACTCAGAGCTTGCCCACACACCTGTCCCTTGCTCTTAGGGTGTCTGTCCTTCACCCAGTCTGAACAAGCCATTTCTGGGGTTGATAGATTGGCAATCTTGGTAAATGGGCTTGCGTTGATTTCAACTCGTGCCAAGAAATTTTTTCAAGTCGTCAAGTGTTGGCAGGCCACTTCTCGCGCCCATAGTGGTGATAGACCTTGAGGCGACGAAATTGCCTATTTTTCCGGCTTCATTAATGTTCTTGCCGGAGAGTAGCCCGAATATGAAGCCAGCGTCGAAAGCGTCGCCAGCCCCGGTGGTGTCCACAACCTTAACTTTGAAAGGTTCCACCAGGTGGCTTTCACCTCTGTCTATAACGTAGCATCCTTTACTTCCCAGCTTTACAGCTAGGACTTCAACACCTTCATCAATTAGCAATCGTGCGCCGGCCTTATAGTCAGTCTTGCCTGTTAGCAATGCGATTTCACCTGCGTTTGGCATCATTACAGAGGTCTTGTCTATGATGGGCTTTAGTTTCGTCAATCCGATTCTCGCGTAAAGTGCTCCCGGGTCGAAACTCACCTTGACCTTTTCCGGCAGCCTGTCAACAAGTCTTTTCTGTGTTTCGAACGACTGTTTTCCAGCGAAGGATGATAAATGCAAGAATTTGGTGCTTGACGCATAGGCGCTATCTGTTTCGTCGATTTTTATCGTGTCGTTCACGCCAGGGTCGATGTACAATGCCCGTTCTCCCTCTTTGCCCACGAAACCCATCACTTTGCCGCTTCTTCCTACCTTAGCAACCGTTACGCCTCTGGTGTCAACACCCTCTTTTCGAAGATCTTGAAGCAGCATTCTTCCTTCAGGGTCGCTGGCAACCTTGCCGATGAAGCCTACCTTGCAGCCAAGTCTTGCCATGGCCACCATGGTGTTTGCCGCTGAGCCGCCGCAAGCCTCTGAGTGATCGACGACAAAACTTTCTTCCTCGGCAGCGGCTATTCTGTTCACTTTAAATAGCTTGTCAACGTTGAGGGCGCCGAACCCAATGGCATCGAGTTCGCTCATCGAAACAGCTCTTTCAAATTTATCTTGTAATCGCCTAGCTTTCCACCGTAGTTTCCTGCAGAAATCCTCACCACGCCATCAACGCTCAACGCCGCTTCTATGCCGGCCTTCATTGCTTTTCTAACAGCGTCCATTGAGATGCCGTTGATCACTATTTCTGGGATATAGTTGACGCCTTCTGGCACTTTGGACTCGTCTTTTAGCTTCCTTTTCAGGGAGGGGCAGTAGGGATGATTTGTGGTAGGTCCTATAAGGGGAAAGCGTGTTTCAGTCTTCGACCCGGCTGAGCAGACGTCGAATGGGGTTGTCACGCCCTCAACCTGATGTATGGCTTCCAGCGCTTTCTTTCCGGCATCGACTACTTGTTTTTTCGCTTTGCACATGTACCAGAAGTTGCCACCAGCGATTCCTCTCGCATAGCCGATGAAACGCTCTATGAGAAAATCGGGCACCATGATTGGAACGACGAGCACTTTTTTTCCGTATAGTTGCTCTTCCCACTCATGCCCGTCTCCGCAGTGTCCAACCCTTTCCATCATGTCTATTTTCCCCTCAGGCTTCACGGACAAAGCGTCGAACACCGCTGTGAAAGGCTTTACCAAGATGTCTTGACGAATTCGGTAGGAAAGCTCCTTTTCAAAACGGCCAAGCATGTTTTCTAAAGGTTTCCCTCTATCTAGGCCCTTCCAGAACTGCAAGATTGCTCCTTTTCGGTCGTCGGGCGTTTCATTCTTCCCGAGCAGTCTTTCGACTCCGCTGTCAAGTCTGCCTATAACGCCCGACGGCGTTGCGGTCGCATCGTCAGCAGCCTTCTTAACTGTCTCTTCGTCGTCGGCGGTCACTATCACGCGACAGTATAATCCTGAAAAGGCTTCGGCATACGTGTCTTCAATCAAGTTTTTCTTAATCAAACCTATCCTAACCTGCCGATAGCTTCTCCTCTGACCTTCTTTCTAAACTCGCTGCTCTCCTTCGCTAGGTCTTTCATGTTTTCTCTCGTTATTATTTTGGCTTTGGGCAGTTCTCGAGGATGCAGTTTGAGAAAACGTTCTCGCAAGTCCACGTTCACTAAACTATTCTCTAGTGTTCTGCGATTCCATTTCGCCACTAGTTTTAGCGTTTCCGTTTTTCCGAACCTGACGAAAACGTCGGCGATCAGCGCTGTCGTCAAACTGTCCGCGGAAAGCAGTGCGATTTCAGCGTTTCTGACAGCGTATTGGTTCCCGTTGAACGAAACAGCCAGACCGCCGTTTTCCTTCACAAGCTTGAAGGCTTCCTCGTCAGTTATGCTGTCACCCACATACATCGTGTCCGTTAAAGCCACGCCATCCTTGCCTGCGATGTCCTTTATTGCTTCAGCTTTTTCTCTGCCGCCAACAGGGTTGACTTCAGAATAGATTTTTCCGATTGGCATTTTGGCAATGGTTTTCCAGAAAATCTCGTCCAGCCTTCGAATTGTTGTCCGGGTCTCTTCTGGAAGGTCTTTTAGGCTCTTCGCTTCTGCTGGACTCTCGAACACGGGTAACTGCACGATTTCACGGCCGGCCTTTTTCAAGCAGTCTTTCTCCTCTGAGGTTATGGCGTATACATCCAAGCTGAGCTTAGTGCAGTAGGTTTTCTCAAACGGAAACTCAAGAGCCTTGCACAAGGCCCTGATGTAGTGTTCGTAGCTTGTGCTGACGATGTATGCCGGCGCAATGCTTCTCACGTGTCGAAGCGAGTCCCCTGCGTGTGCGATCAGGACGAGGTTTCTGGCAGAAAACTGTCTGATCTCCTCGTCTGTGACGTCGTAAGCCTTGAGGAAGGGTAGCACAAGCTTCAACGTGTCGCCTGCCTCGTAACCAGGTCTTCTCAACACGTCTGAAAGGACATCATCATACCTGCTTACGACGGTGAAGAGTCTGTCGCCCTGTGGGACAAAATGTGACAGCGTTTCGAGAGCGTTGTCGTTCTTCGAAATGGGTCCTTCACAGTCTGTGATGAAAAGCCTCTTCACGACTTGCGCCTCAACTTCTCCATGTGTCTTACGCTCTTCTCTATGTGGCTTTCTGAGGCTACGTCGGTTCGATTCCAGAGGGCTCCACCCCGTATTGCCTTCAAGCCTTCAAGGGAGATCTGCCGAGCTTTTTCTATGCTTTCGCTGATCCCCACGGCGCACACAGCTCTGGATTTGAGGGCGAAGGTCCTGCCGTCGCGTTTTTCCATTGATGCCGGGTAGATTCGAATGTCGTCACCGTATTTCATGCTCAGTTCATAAGCTCTGGTCAAATCGACTGGTCTGTCAATGCTGTCTGCTTTGACAAGGCTTGGGAAGGTTTCTGCGTATCCACCGTAGGAAGGTGGAGCCTTGTAGGTTACTACCGTCGCGGCTTTTTCTAATTGGAGCCTTGTCAAGTTACCTTCCAACATTTTGAAGCAGACATCAAGGAAATCATCCTTCAAAACGGGCATTATGTTGATTATCTCGGGGTCTCCTGGTCGACTGTTGTTCTCAAGAATCTTCAGTTTTCTGCGTGTGTGCATGAAAGCAACGTAGAAAGGAACGCCTCGAAGGGCTGAGCTGTCTTCTCCTTTCCATTCTTGAAAGATCGTGTTGACAACGTTCAGCTCCTTGGCGCGATCAGCATCGGTCAGAAAAGGCAACACGTCTCCGACGCCCTTGTAAGACCCCATTCCTCCAGTGTTCGCTCCCTTATCGTCGTCGAACGCCCGTTTGTAGTCTCTTGTATCCGGCAGGGGTACGAGGTGTTTTCCGTCGCAGAACGCCTGAAAGCTTGATTCCTCTCCTTCGATTTTTTCTTCTATTATCACTGAACCGTGCTGGTAGTTTGAGAGGAAGTGATCGAACAGTTGTTCTCGGTTCGTAAAGTCGTCACCCCAGACACCGACCCCCTTTCCAGCCGCTGGCTTGTCGGGTTTAACTACAGCTTGGTCAGCCAGTTTGTCGAGCCAATCGTAAACATCCTTCTTGACTTCTGCAAGGGTTTTGTACTCTTTTGGGTTGAATATCTTAAAGCGCGGGTTTACTTCGGGGGTGACTCTTTTGAAAAGGAGTCGTTGTTGAACTTTGCTTCCTTCCAGGGCACATCGCTTTGTTGGACAGATCAGGGGTATTCCTGTTCGTTTCTCTAAGAGATCTCGTATTCCCTCGATTATCGGTTTTTCAGGGCCGACAATGCCGAAGTCAATTCTATGTTTGTTCATGTCTGCGAATTTGCAGATTTCTTCAACATTCAGATCAGGTATTACAACGTGTTTTGCTGCCCTTTTCGCGTTGAAGGGGTTGCGTTGCTTATCGGCAACGTAGATCTCCACTTTGTATCTTTGGCTGCGGGCGAAAGCGTCAATCATGGCTGCTTCTCTTGACCCATAAGAAACAACGAGTACGCCTACTTTTTCCATGAGTAACCCGCCTGCCATCGGATTGACCGTGAAGACCAGTTCTTGTGCTAGGCTCTAGGAACAGCTTCTTCCATTTCGTACAGTCTTTCTGTCTCTTCAAAACCCTGCGAGAACCGTTTCTTCATCTCATCGGCTATTGCTTGAGCTAGCGGTGTTGGATATTTGCCTGTTATGCATCCCGTGCACAACTCGTCCTGCTTAAACCCCGTTGCTTGTACCAAGCCTTCGAGTGACTGGTAGCACACGGCGTCTGCTCCTATGATCTTTGAGATTTCTTCCGTGCTGTGTTTTGAGCCTATGAGTTGGCCATATGTTGCCATGTCTATTCCGTACAGACATGGTCCGATTATCCGTGGAAAAGTAACGAAAACATACACTTTCTCGGCGCCCATCCTGCGCAATTTGTCAACTATGACCTTTGTCGTGTCCCCTCTGACGATGCTGTCTTCGGTTACTATGATGCGTTTTCCATCGATTTTGGGCCCAAGGATGTTGATTTTCCTCTCTATCGTTGGGCTTCGGTCCTTGCTAAGCAGGATGAAGGCTCTCTCGGTTACGTAGCGGTGTCTTCGTGAAGCCCTTTCCCACCTCAACCCAGAAGCTTCGTGAACGCCGAGGGCCGAGTCGTCGCCTGTTTCAGGCACGGAAAGAATTATATCCGCGTCCTTGACCACCGTCGGATTCTCTCTCACCAGGTTTCTTCCAAATTCTTCACGAATTTCATAGACGTACTTGCTGTCAAACCGTGAGTCTGGCCTTGCAAAGTATGCGAATTCAAAGGCGCAGAAAGCCTTTCCTTTCCCGTTTACGAGCTTCTGTCTTTCAAACCCTTTGTTTGAAACCGTGACGAGCTCTCCTGGCTGGAGCTCGAAATCTCTTACGAAACCGTTTATGTCTAAACTGGCGGTTTCAGACGAGAATGCATACGTTGAGTGGTCTTCGCTGTGGCCTGCGCACAACGGCCTTATTCCATGCGGGTCCTTGAAGGCGACGAGATTGCCGTTTTGGTCCATGCACGCCACAGAAAAGGCTCCGTCGATTTCTTCCATACATGTCCCAACGGCGGACGTTAGATCCTTTCCTTTCAAGAGTTCGATTAGCAGTTTGTAACAGATCAAATCTGCGTCACATTCATAGGCAAACTGTGGAAACTCCTTGCGTATCTCTTTCCGAAGCTCGAACGTGTTGACCACGTTGCCGTTGTATGAAACGGCGAGCCCATGACCTTGTCTTGAAGCCGTCACTGGTTGCGTTCCTTCCACGAGCGATTTCTCGTCGCATTTTCCAGACGTTGTGTACCTTACGTTTCCAATGCCGACATTTCCAGGCAACCGGCCAAACCATTCTTGAATTGCGCTCGTTCTAATCTTCGGCACGAGGTCGAGGCTTCTGTGAACGTGGAACTTCCCATCAAGATACGTGAGGAAACCGTGAGACTGATGTCCCCTGTGGTTTTCAGCCCGCAAACCCCAATAAATGTATTGAAACACTGGCCGCTTATCGTAGTTTACTGCTGCAAACACTCCACATGCGATCTTCGGCTGGTCTCCCATGACTGGGCAGTAAGGGAACCGCTATTTATCAGTTTTGAGCACATTTTTAACTAAAAACCATGTCGCCTTTTACAAAAACAATGCCAAAGGAAGTCTCATGGGGTCAGTCTGAACTTGTCTCGAGGATAAAGTGTGGCTTCTCTGATGTTCTTCTTACCTGTTAACATCATCGTCAGCCTTTCCAGACCTATTGCCCAACCTGCATGCGGCGGCATTCCATAATCAAAAGCTTGCAGGTGGTGCTTGAAGGCTCCTGGGCTCAGACCCTTCTCTCTAAGCCGTTTCATGAGCAGGTCTTTTGAGGCTATTCTCGCACCGCCTGAAACGAGCTCCAACCAGCGCCACATCAGGTCGAAGCCTTCAGAGATTTCGGGGTTGTCGTCACGCGGCTTCGTGTAGAAGGCTCTTGTCCCTGTTGGCCAGTCAACTATGAAGTAGAAGTACGGATGAAGCTTGCCCAGCTTCCTATAGGCCGGTGTCGGTATGTCCTCTCCCCATGGAATCTCCATGCCTTCTCGTTTCAGTTCTTCGAGAACTTCAGAGTATCTTAATCGTTTGAAAGGAACGTCCGGCACCTTCAAGCTGTGTTTCATCGTATGCAATTCCCTCTGACATTTTTCAGCGACGGTCCTGCAAACGTGCCGCATGAGTTGCTCAAGTATCTGCATTACATCTTCAGCTGTTGCGAAAGCCTGTTCGATGTCTATCGACACAAACTCGCTCAGGTGGCTCCGAGTATGCGACTCTTCAGCTCTGAAAAAGGGTCCGATCTCGAAGACTTTTTCCAAGCTCATGACAAGCTCTTCTTTGTACAACTGCGGGCTTTGAGCGAGGTACGCTTTTCTGTCAAAGTAGTCAAGCTGAAAGAGTGCAGAGCCTCCTTCTGTCGATGAGGCAATTATGCGAGGCGTGTGCACCTCTATGAAACCTCTTTCGAACAGGAAGCCTCTGATTGCTTCTACCGCGGTGTGTTGAACCTTGAAGGCTGCAATGTTTTTTTCTCGGCACAGGTCCAGTGCTCGTGCTTCCAAGCAAGTTTCGATATTTGCTGGGGTCTTGCCACAAATGTCTATTGGCAACTCTCGCGTGGCCGTGCCCAGAATCTTGATGTCCTTCGGTAGGACTTCGACGCCTCTTTGCGTCATGTTAGTCTTCTTCACTGTTCCTTTCACGGCTACGCTGTAGCGCCTCTGCAGTCCGTCGGACTTCGATATGACTTCGCTGGGGGCCTTCTTCCGAAGGATGGTGACTTGAATCGTGCCTTCCCTGTCCTGCAATATTATGAAGCGAATTCCGCCCAAGTCTCTTATTTCCTGGACCCAACCGAAGAGGGTAACCTCTTGGCCATCGAGGTCAGGTTTAACGTCAGCAGAATAGTGTGTTCTGCGCCAATCATCAATGGAATCTAGTTTCATGAGAGCCCTTCACCGTGCTGCCTAGTCCGCAAACTCTACTCGCAACGTTATGTTGCGAACTCTACTGGCGATCTCCTTTAAAGCCTTTACATCAAAAGACGGGTGTGTCACACGTCTTCTTCGCAGAATAACTCGAGTTTCCATGCTTCCGTCTGGCAACCATATCGTGTTAATCGTCATTATGCTGATGGGGGCAAAAAGGTCTTCCAGAAATTTTCTGTCATCGACGCCGTACTCTAAAACACGAATGTTCTTGCCTGTCTCGTCGCCTATTGCTCTGACGATCTTCCCTCCGTAACCCAAGAGGCGTGGGACATCTCCGGGGCCAACGACTATGGCCAAGGTGCCGTCGGCATCGATTGCCTTGTGAAAGTATAAGTTTTGAAGAGAGGGGTACTTTTCCTCTAACGACATCAGTATACGGGCGATTTTCAGGTCAAGCTCGCTTATTTCTCCAGACTTTACTTTAGCTAAACACTTTTGGCACAGCATACCACTCTTTAGACAGAAGCTGCAAAGCCCCATCTTCAACTACAAAATCGCCCTCCGCGAACAAAGGAGGGGCGGCGGAGCATTGAGACTAGCGAGAAACGATTCTTAGCGTTCAAGCGAGATCTCGATTGTGCTCACGTTTGAAGGCGAGCCACCCTCTTCTCTGGGTGCCATCTGCTGTGTTCCAATGCCAACATTTTTGACTTTTACGTCTGGCAGGAATCTGTGTCTGACGACTTCGACGACGTCGACTGCTCGACTTATTGATCTCCCTCGTGCCTTGACGTTCACTTCCTTCGCTCCGCCGTGAAAGAGGGTTATGCATGCCAGTACATAGTTCATTACTGGCTTGTTTCCGATCAGCACTGCGTTGCTTTCAGACATTTTGTACCGCCCTACTCCTAGTTTTCATTTTTTCTGTAGGCTCGATAACCTTCCTTCTCGGCAGATAAATACATTACGGTTTCAATTCGCAGTTGACAAAACGTCAAATCCCATCGCATTTGATCCAATTTGCCTCTGTCTTGCTAAAAACTTAAAAGAGAGCTACTATTGTAAAACTCTAACTTAACAAACTACAACGATGAGGAACAGTGTTTGGAAGCGCTGACAAGACGGTCAATGCAGCTACTTCGAATGCTCTACGAAAGAGGCGAGTCCACAAGCACCTATACGCTTCGCTTGAAGCAAGATGAACTGGCAAAACAGCTCGGCATAAGCAGGCAGGCCTTGAACGTTCATCTGAGAAAACTCAGGGATCTACGCTACATACGTACGGGCAGAGGCTTCATAGACGTGACAGACCGGGGATTAAGCGCGCTTGGAATATCCTCAACGCCCGCCTTCATACTGATCAAGGTTTCACCGCTCAAAAGGAGTTACGTGTACGAGAAAGTCAAGGAACTTGCCGTTCAAAGAGCGTTTAGAATCGCAGGAGACGTTGACGCACTTGCCGTGGTTGACAGGGAGAAGCTTGATGAAGTATTGAAAAAGCTGTCTTCTGTTGACGGTGTACAGGACACAAAGTCCTACGTCACGATAGAAGCCATAAGATGAGGGGGGCGAGGGTTGAAGCTTTATGAGTATGAAGCAAAAACCATTCTTGGGAAACACGGCATCACAACGCCTCAGGGCGGATTGGCGACGAGTGCGGACCAGGCTCGCGAAGTCGCCGCTAAGCTCAGGCTGCCAGTCGTGGTTAAGGCTCAAGTGTTAGTCGCTGGAAGAGGAAAGGCAGGCGGCATACTTTTTGTCCAGTCGGTTGAGGAGGCTGAAAGAGCAGCAGAAAAGCTGCTGAGCATGAAGATAAAGGAGATACCTGTCAAAAGCGTCTGGGTCGAGGAGAAAATTCAGGTTAAGAAAGAGCTTTACTTTGGCATAACAACTGACAGACTTAACCGATGCTACGTTGCTGTGGCTTCTTCACTGGGCGGCGTGGACATCGAGGAAGTAGCTTCGAAAACCCCTGAAAAAGTGGTGAAAACCTCCATAAACCCCCAGCTCGGTCTCCGCTCCTTTCAAACCAAAGAAATTGCAACGAAGATGGGTTACAGGGGCAACCAGATATCTGACTTGGGAAAAACCCTCGAAAGACTTTACGCTGCTGGGTTGGAAAATGACGCTGAATTGATTGAGATGAACCCCTTGACGGAGACTGCGGAAGGGAATTTTGTGGCGGCGGACGCAAGGATCATCGTCGATGACAACGCATTGTTCAGGCATCAAGATTACAAGAAGAGGCTTCTGGAAGGCGAAAGCGACCTTAGTCCACAGGAGACGGAAGCCATGAACAACGATCTGGCGTACGTTAGACTGGAAGGCAACATAGGCGTGATCGGCAACGGAGCAGGCCTCGTGATGGCGACACTGGACACGATCCAGTACTACGGGGGAAAACCAGCCAACTTCTTAGATGTCGGAGGCGGAGCGCCATCAGAAAAAACGGCCCTGGCGCTGAAAATAGTGTTGTCTGATCCGCGGGTTAAGACACTCTTCATAAACATCCTAGGCGGGATCACGCGCTGTGACGAAGTTGCACGAGGCATACTTGAGGCGAAAGAGAAGGTCGGAGTAACCACGCCCATGGTGATCAGACTCGTAGGCACAAACGACGCGGAGGGCAAGCGAATACTGAAAGAGGCCGGGATCCACGTGCTAGAAAGCATGGAAGAGGCCGCTCGGCGAGTCGTTGAAATGTCCAAGTAGGGAGGCAACTGGCTTTGGCAATCATAATTGGCAAGAACACACGGGCAATCGTTCAAGGCATAACCGGATCTCAAGGAAGTTTCCACACTAAGCTCATGATCGACTGTGGAACAAGAATAGTTGCTGGCACCTCGCCTGGGAAGGGAGGATTGGAAGTGCACGGCGTTCCAGTCTACGATACCGTTGAGGAAGCCCAGGAAAAACGTCGTGCCAATGCTTCGATAATTTTTGTGCCGGCGCCGTTTGCAGCAGACGCAGCGCTTGAAGCGCTTGACAACGGTTTAAGAACGGTCGTGATAATTACCGAACACATCCCGATAAGAGACGCTATCGAAGTCATGGCCTATGCGAGTCAGAAGAAGGCTAGGATAATTGGTCCAAACACTCCTGGCATAATAACGCCTGGAGCCTGCAAGCTCGGCATCATGCCTTCACACATCTTCACGTCTGGCGGCGTGGGCATGGTTTCTAGGAGCGGCACCCTCACTTATGAGATAGCTGCCGGTTTGACGAGGAAAGGCTTAGGTCAGTCGACGTGTCTCGGTGTTGGGGGAGACTCGATAACAGGGCTAAATTTCACAGACGCCCTGAAGATGTTCGGGAAGGACCCTGAAACAAGAGCTGTGGTTTTGATAGGTGAGATCGGCGGCAACCTTGAAGAGCTGGCGGCAAGTTACATTGCGACGGAGAAATACCCGAAACCCGTTGTAGCATTCGTTGCTGGTCGTTCGGCTCCGCCGGGAAAACGCATGGGCCATGCAGGTGCGATAGTTATGGGCAGAGCAGGAACAGCTGAAAGCAAGATTGAAGCTTTCAAGGAAGCCGGCGTTGCAGTCGCTGAGAAACCAGGTGACGTACCTGAACTGTTGGCAAAAAAGGTTGACATCAAAGAGTAGCCAATGTTGCCGCGGAGAACAAAAAGTATATTTGACACTGAACCGTGTGAGTGTTAACCTCCGAAAAGTGGGACAAGAAAATGCCAATATTGGATCCGCTGAAGAAGGCACTGGCTCAGAAGCACAGGCTGTACATGAAAATATGCCGCGAATGCGGTGCAAGGAACGCTGCGACCGCGACAAAGTGTAGAAAGTGTCATGCAAAGAACCTGCGGTGGAAGAAAAGAGAAATCGTGAAGTAGTCTTCGCCTGTATTCTGTTTTCTTACAGAACGTTGAACAGTGTTTCAATGTTAAAAACCGTGTTGGCGCATCCATTTTTTATCAGTGGAACGTGCTGGCCAACGACGTTCATGGCTTTCAACATGTCTCCTCCGAGTCTCACTTCTTCGCCGCAGGCGACTCCGACGACGCCTTCATACCGCTTGGCCTTTAGAATCTTTGGGATGCAAGAACCGCCTGGCAGGATGTAAACGTCATAGCCTTTCTTCTGGCCGAAGAGCACCGCTCTTCCTATGGGGCAGTCTGGTGAGCAGTGGGCGCATACGTAAGATGGGATGCTCGGGTCGAAGGACGCCCTGCATCTGTTGTCCATGAACTTCCTGGAGCAGTGAGGCAGGAACAAGGCTCTCCTTTTTGTTTGGACGAATTTTTCTCTTTCAATGAGGTTTCTTGCTTGTGTATCCATCAGGTCTTCTAGAAGGGTTACAGCGTCGTACAAGTTGAGGCCTGTTGCCTCTTCTATCTTGAATTTTCTTATGATCTCTTGTGCCGTTTTGCTAACCTGTTTATGCATGCCCTTTTGATAGCTGGCCTTAGCTATCTCAGTGAAGAAGAAGCGCGGGATTTTTGAGAGATCAAACGTGAACTTGTATGGCATACCCTAGCTTGTGGACAGACAAACCTTTAAGATTAACTATTGTATACTAGTCCAAAATTGAAGATATTCAAAGCTGCGGAGGTTTGGCGTTGCAAAGGTTAAGAAGAAGAAGAGAAGAAAAGAAATCGGATGTTGAACGTGAGGGGGAGGTTTCGGAACTTGAACAGCTTGCTGGGAACGACAGGGAAACCTACGAAGCATTGTGTGCAACGATGTTTCTCGACCCTAGGAAGATCGAGACTTCTTTGAAGCAGGCTGCTGACAACGCTAAGAAGAGTGAAAAAGACGGGGATATGGCAAGGGCTGGGATGTGGTATGAGGTCGCTGGGGGGCTAGCGATCTACGAGGGAAACGTGAAGAAAGTCATCGAGCATTACGCTGATGCAGGAAGAGTCACAGGTCGACAATACGTGATATTGAAAAACCCTGAAAAAGCGGTGGCCGTTGCGCAAGAATATTACAAGAAGGTCCTGTTGGCTTAGCCGCAGAAATATCTGGTCTTCAAGTCAAAAACCGTGAGTAGCGGTTTTTCTATTTTTCTTCTTCAGTATATCCCAAAAGGTCTCTAAGAGATCTCACTTCTTCTCTGAGCACACTCACTTCGCTTTCAAGGGCGTCCGCTCTAGACTCTGCAACTTTTCTCAAGTTTTCGATCTCGACCATGAGGTTTGCCCGTTCTGTTTCCAGAGTTTTTATCTTCTCGCGGAGATTCGTGAGCGTCTGCATGAGTTCTTCCTTGATGCCCTTAATTCTTCCTACCATATTTTTAATACTTGCTGTCTGTTGAATTTTCGTTTCATGTTCAACGGCCGATCTGAACCTAGCCTTGCAACTGGGACATTCGAATATGGCAGCAAGCTTGACTTCTTCACCTTTTTTCAAGGGCTTACGAGAGGGAATCGGCCAAGTCTTGACAGGCGCGGCCACTTCGCAGCCGCATTTTGGACAGTTGACCAAGCAGATTCCTCGTGTGATTTATGGCGTGCTGCGTCTAAAATCTGTTTTGCAGAAAAGCATGGAACGCGCTGTTGACGTTAAGAAAAAAGGGAGGGAGTGTGTTAGATGGTCATGTGGAACATTAGCCTTTCAACAAGCTCTTTGTACCTGTTTCGAATGGTGACCTCGGTTACCTGCGCTATCTCGGCTATTTCTCTCTGTGTTTTTCTTTCGCCGGTCAGTACAGAGGCAATGTAACTTGCTGCTGCTGCGATGCCCGTGGGGCCTCGGCCTGAGGTCAGTTTGAGTTCTTTTGCTGCTCCTAGGATTTTGTGGGCGATCTCTTCGACCTTTCCTTGCATCGTTAGTTGATTTGAGAACTTTGTGATGTACTGGCTTGGTCTCACGGGCGGTATCGAATAGTTCAGTTCCTTGATTAGAAAGCGGTAGCTCCGTCCGACTTCCTTCTTGTTCACACTCGAAGCTTGTGCTATCTCCTCCAATGTTCTAGCCAGTGCACACTGTCTGCAGGCCAGATAGATTGCTGCTGCTGTTACGCCTTGAATGGACCTTCCTCTTATGAGCCTCTCTTTGACGGCCTTTCTGTAGATGACCGAAGCTGTTTCAAGAATGCTCTTGGGAAGGTTCAGGTTGTTGGCAATCTTTGTGATTTCGGACAATGCGAAAGCAAGGTTGCGTTCCGTCGCGTCTGAAACCCTTATGCGACGCTGCCATTTTCTGAGCCTGTAAACCTGTGCCTTCTGTCCTGGCGATAGGCTTTTCCCATAAACGTCTCTGTCGTGCCAATCAATCATCGTTGACAAGCCTTTGTCGTGAATAGTGTAGGTCAACGGTGCGCCTACCCTCGTTCTCTTGGCTCTTTGTTCATCGTCGAAAGCTCTCCACTCTGGTCCTCTGTCAGTTATCTTCGCAGCCAGGACGAAACCGCAGTTCATACAAACGATTTCTGCACATTCATAATCGCGCATGAGCCTTGCGCTGTGGCATTCCGGACAGGTCTGGATCTTTACGTGCTCAGGGTTCTGCGGCGATGCGGATGAATCTGGGTTTGCCTGAGCTTCGTCGCTTTCATCCATACTTGTTTTTCTCCTTTCTCCTCCTTGAGGGGATTACGTAGACTGGTTTGTTGACTAATCTTTCAAGACCATGCATGGTGGGTCTTATTGCCACGTAAGGCGAGGACACTGGACCAAGTATGTCAAAAACCTTTCCGACGGGTTTTAGGTTTTCATCGACGACTGTTTCGCCAATCCTCGGAATGTTTTCAACCTTCGTTATCATGTTCCGACTTGGGCTTATGTGAAGGATTAGGCCTAGTCTCTGCAAATTTTAGTTTCCCCTCACGAAAAGCAAAATGCTTCAGCCAAGCAGCCTATTTAAACTTTTCTACGTTTAAATTTTAGGAACGCGGTCATTTTCTAAAAACTGGCCTGCAACAGCCGATTTTAACCTTGATTATGATCGAGATCTGGCAGAAATTTGACTTGCGCGTTCTAAATGTCAGCTTTTCATTGTCCAAGCGCGTGATTTGCGTGAAAACTTCTGAAGGGAAAGACTTGTTCGTCTATTGGTACGGCAAAACACTTTTTCTCGGCGCAAGGTGCCGGACTGGGTCGAGGCTTATCATGAAAACACGTAGCAAAAGGTTACTTTGAGAGGTCGAAACCTTCATAAATAAGGACTGTTGATTAGACTGTGCATTTGAAGGGTGAGGCTTATGTCCAAACCGTTTTATGTGAAGTTCGAGGTTTCGAAGGAACTTGCAGATGCGGCCTATGAAGCCCTGCAAATAGCCGCAAAAACAGGCGCTGTGAGGAAAGGCACGAACGAAACGACGAAGGCTATTGAAAGAGCTCAGGCCAAGCTTGTGGTTGTGGCAGAGGATGTACAGCCGCCAGAGGTTGTCGCGCACTTGCCTCTTCTGTGCGAGGAAAGGAAGATTCCTTACATCTTCGTCCCGAGCAAGGAGAAGATAGGCAGCGCGATAGGCATTGATGTTCCTGCTGGGGCCGCAAGCATCGTCAAAGAAGGAGACGCCACGGGACTGGTCAAGGAGATAGTTGAAAGAATCGAGCAGGCCAAAAGAGGAGCAAAGTGATGAGCAGAGAGGCAAGAGAGACTGAGCATATACAGCTTACCCCGGCCGAGGTAATTCAAGTCATCGGGCGCACAGGTGTGACGGGTGAAATCGCTCAGGTCAGAATACGAATTCTCGAAGGAAAAGACAAAGGGCGCATCATAACGCGCAACGTTAAAGGACCAGTTCGGGTTCAAGACGTTCTCATGCTCAGAGAAACTGAGAGGGAAGCAAAGAAGATCAGTAGATAAATTCGAATCAGAATCGCAGGGGATGCCCATCATGCCGAGACCTAGGAAATGCTCATTCTGCGGTAACGATTTCCCAGCGGGCACGGGCATGATGTACGTCAAGAACGACGGGTCAGTCTTGTGGTTCTGCTCAAGCAAATGCAGAAAGAGCTCCTTGATGTTTGGAAGAGACGCGCGAAAGCTCAAATGGACAGCATACTTCGGGAAGGAAGAAAAAGGAAAAGCCTAGAATTCCATTCGTAAAGAAGACGCACTAACCTTTCAGCTTCAACTGTCTTTTTCGGACGAGAATCCTGAACTGGCTTGTTTGGTAGCGGGGGGTTGATTTGAACAACCGCTAGAGGCAGCTTGATCTAGCTGCTATCTCTGGGTCCCTCAGAGCATTCGAGCTCTTATGAGCCCAGCGGGTTAATCCTGGCTACCCCACCCCGCTGCTTCTTTTATGCTGACGGGTTGCTCTCTTAAATCTTTTACCAAAAAGATTTGGCCTACAAGCAGAGTTTTCCGCCCTCCTTGAAGTCGCCTGGAAGACGGAAACGTTTTAGACTCGCAATGCTCACCTATTGAGTTTGGTGCATCGAGGCTTGAACAAACCCTATCTCAGACAGACATCAAGTCCAACCCTTAAGAATCCGATTTTTGTGCAAGGTCTTCCCGGGTTCGGGAACGTTGGCAAGATTGCAGCTTACCTGTTGATGAAGTTTTCTGGAGCGAAGCTTTTTGCCGAGCTGTATTCACCCTCCTTCCCAGACTATGTTTCAATCAATTCCAAGGGGATCTGTCATCTGCCGCGGTACGAGTTCTACGCCGCACCTACAGAAAAAAATGATTTCATCATAATGACAGGTGACACGCAGCCCTCTTTCGACGATGTGGTCGCGCATTACGCGCTCTGCAGTGAAACGCTGGATTTCATCGAAAAGAGAGGTTGCAGCTTCCTTGTAACGCTGGGCGGAGCACCCGTTAAAGATGAGAAGGCACAGGTGTACGTGGCGGCAACTTCACCAAGAATTGCGTTGGAATTTATGGAGAAAGGCGCCGTGATTTACAGCAAGGGCAGGGTCGTCGGGGCTACAGGTCTCACGTTGGGGCTGGCAAAGGAGCGCGGCTTAGAAGGTGTGTGCTTGCTGGGGACAACGACGGGCTTCAGAGCAGACCGAGGCGCAGGTTTTGCCGTGTTCAAGTTTCTGATGAAGGCTCTGGGCAACGAGGTAAAGGAAGGGTTATAAGAGAAAACATTGATTTTAAGTTTTCATCGAGGCGAGCGAAGGTTGACGGAACAAAAGCAGAAGGCAAAAGCTGGCTTCTTTAAGTCCAAGTACTGGAGAATGCTTCTCGTGCTTGTGATGGGTATCTTGCTGTTTGGAGCACCATACGCAACGTACATTTTGCACACTCACTACACCATTTCAACGATCGCCGGGTTCGGAGCCGTCTTCCTAGGTTTGTTGCTGATGTGGTACCTGATTAGAACCAAAGTCATTTCCTGAGTACAAGCTGTTTCTGCCTCAGATACCCTAGAGTACATCACCTTTTCAGACATTATGATTCGTCATCGGCAGGTCTAAACGTGCGTGAGCCCTGTTAAAAATTGTTCGGTTGAAAGAGGTTAGCAAAACATATAGTCTAGCCAACGGCAATTACCTGTGTTGGACATTATTCTTTGAGCAAAGAGTGTGCAAAGATGAGCCAAGATGAGAAGAGCGCTTTGAAAACTGGGTTAACGCAGCCCGCAAAATTGGCTGATCTGGTCGCCTACCAGGAAGGTTCTGTCGTGAGTAGAACAATTGTCGAAAAGAAGTCGGGAACCGTTACGTTTTTCGCTTTTGATAAGGGAGAGGGACTGAGTGAGCATAAGGCACCATTTGATGCTTTGGTTTACGTTGTCGATGGAGAAGCAGAGGTCACGATTGCCGGCAAATCTTTTGTGCTGAAAGAGGGAGAGATGATCGTGATGCCGGCCAACAACACGCACGCCTTGAGGGCGACTCGAAGGTTTAAGATGCTCTTGGTGATGATCCGGACCTGAGTATGCTTCAATATGCTCCTGCAGAGACACAAATTATATAAAATATGCTGAGAGATATACCAGTTATGGAGAACGACAAAGAGAAAAAACTTGAAGAAATGGTTAAGAAAGGCAGAAGTTCAGCCAAGAGAACAACAATAATCCTTGAGAAAGATGAAAGAGAGTTCATCGACTCCTTGATCCGTGAGGGAAAGGAACCTGGTATCAAACCTCTCATCTCCAAGATGCTAGATGTCTACAGAAGCATGATGGTTTACGATTGGCGTTTTCCCGGCGAGTACTACTGCGGCATCAGCCGCATAGCCTTCGTGAATGTCGAACTGCTCAACATCCTGATCCAAAACACTCCGCGGGAGAAATGGCGCGAAATCGGCAGAACAATGGGTGAAGCTACAAGGGTGTCGATTGAAACCACTCTGGGAATACGAACACAGGACCGCGAGAAATGGTCAGATGTTTTCAAGCGGTTGCGAGTGCAGGGCTTTGGTGATTTCTATCTGAAGGACAAGTACCTTCTTATAAAAACGCCTTTCATTGGCGAATCTGAGATCTGGGCTGGCCTACTGGAGGGCTTGTTTGATATAGATTTGGACGTGAAAACCACTTCTTCTCCGTTGGTTTTCGAAATGATAGAAAAAGACACAAAATGAACGAATAGATCTTATACTTCATAAGCCAAGATTTGAAGGAAGGCTTGAGAGGAGAGTTAAATGTCACTTCACGAAGCGATGCTTTACCAGAAGTTGGAGGACAAGAAAGTCAACTGCTACCTCTGTGCGAGAAGATGCCATATAAACGACGGAGGGACAGGCTTCTGTCTGGTAAGAAAGAACAATGGTGGCACTCTTTTTTCGCTCAACTATGCTAAAGCAATATCTGCTGGCGTGGATCCTGTGGAGAAGAAGCCGTTGGCACACTTCAACCCAGGAGCCTTGGTCATGTCCATCGCTACAGTGGGCTGCAACTTCCGCTGTCAGTTCTGCGACAACTGGATGATCAGCCAAGAGAAGGAGATAGCAGGCAACCCCCTTCCCCCTGAAGAGGTCGTCAAGGCTGCCAGAGACAACGACTGTCAGGGAATAAGTTACACTTACACAGAGCCCACGATATTCTTCGAGTATGCTTACGACACGTCCAGGCTAGCACATGAAGTCGGGTTCTTCAACACGTTTGTGACAAACGGTTACATGACACCAGAGGCTGTAAAGACTATAGCACCATATTTAGATGCTGCAACCGTAGACTTCAAGGGCGGCGGAGACCCAGAATTCTACAAGACTTTTTCAGCTGTTCCTTCGGTTGCCCCCATTTTCGAGGCTCTGAAAGAGATGAGAAGGAACAACGTCCACGTTGAAATCACGAACCTAATCGTGCCGAAATCAGGAGATTCTCTAGAGAGAATAAAAGAGCTCGCAATTTGGATTAGAGACGGCATCGGCAAGGACACACCGTTCCACCTACTGCGTTTTCATCCTGACTATCAGTTAACCTCAATCCCCGCAACACCGATCGAAACATTGGAGAAGGCCTACATGACCGCGAAAGAAGCTGGACTAAACTACGTTTACATTGGAAACGTGCCAGGGCATCCAAGCGAGAACACCTATTGTCCAAACTGCAACGAAATGCTGATCAAGCGGTACAGCTTCGCGGTCACGCGGTGGAATCTGACCAAGGACATGCGCTGTCCCGTCTGCGGACAAAGTGTCCCGATCAAGGGCACACTGCACCCAAGCGGGCACTCGCTTCCCTACGCCCTCTTCTGACAAGTCCAAAGCGTTGAGTAAGACTGATTAGAAATGTGGAGACTCCATCGCCCAGATGCCCTTGCCGTTCTCCGAGATGAATCAGCAAAGAAAAGTCTGGCCAGATACTTCGCCGTCATGCAGGATGAGAAGCCCGCAAAATTCATTATCGCCAAGAAGCTTTCGGCCGAATTCAGTGAAAAAGATTCAGCTAATACGCTCTGGCAAAAACACGCAAGCCTTACTCAGAAGTTTTGCGAAATCGAAAGAGAAATTGACCATGGCCACAAAAACGTGGCGAAGATGCCGACTCCAAGCAAATCTTACCTTGACCTGAAAATTGAAATCGCAAACAGAATTCTGCTTTCCTGCCACTTTTGCACACGCAAGTGTCAGGTCAACAGGCTGAATGGGCAACTAGGCTATTGCCGATGCGGTTCAAAGATTACGGTTTCAAGCATTTTTGAGCACACGGGCGAAGAGCCTGAACTTGTGCCTTCGGGAACCGTTTTTACGATGGGCTGCACGATGCGCTGCAAGCACTGCCAAAACTGGACGATCTCTCAATGGGAGGAAACAGGCGAAGTCTACGAGCTGAACGCATTAGCCGAAGAGGTGAAGCAACTGCGCCTAAACGGTTGCAGGAACATCAATCTCGTAGGCGGAGAACCGACGCCTTGGCTTCAACAATGGCTCAGCACGTTCAAGCGTGTTGACATCAACGTCCCGGTTGTCTGGAACTCAAACACGTACTACAGCCCAGAGACAGCCAATTTATTAGCAGGCTTTGCCGACGTTTACCTGTTAGATTTCAAATACGGACCGGGAGATTGTGCAGAAAAGATCTCTGCCGCTCAGAGCTACTGGGAAGTTTGCACTTGCAATCACTTGGAGGGTAACAGATTCGGAGAACTCATAGCGCGCATCCTTGTCCTACCAAATCATCTGGAGTGCTGTGCAAAGCCGATCATCAATTGGATAGCCGAGAATCTGGGCGCTGACACGAGGGTCAACGTCATGTTCCAGTACAGACCGGAGTGGCGTGCGTGCGAGGTTCCAGACTTGCGTAGGAGGCTAACAAGCGCTGAGATGGACAGGGCTATTCAACTGGCCAGAGAGGCAAATCTGACAAACTTCATAACGTGAAGTCCCTTCTTCGAGAGCGAAACGTATTTCTCAAGCTGCCCTCACTTCTAGACGCAGAAACGAGTGAACAAGAATGCCATATTGTCCCGAATGTGGCGGCGAAATGCAGTACATGATAGCCACCAAGCACTACGTGTGCAAGAGCTGCGGGCTCTCTGTGACGCAGCAGGAACTGATGGAACTGAGAGAAAAACTCAGACCCAACATGGAGTCTGAGGAAGAAGAGCGTCAGAAGCAGAAGAAAGAATACCTGAAATGGTACTTGAGCAAGAAGAAATAGGACTAGCCCTCAGCTTTTCAAGACGAAAGCCAGCAAACAGCATAAAAGAATGAACGGCTTTTCAATGATCGCTCAAGCAGCGGAGAAGTCTTAAATGAGCGTTAAGATGGAAATAATCTGCGTTGGCAACGAATTGTTGATCGGCAAAACCCTGAACACGAACGCTCAATGGCTAGCAAAGCGTGCCACCACTCTGGGAGTATTTGTGCACAGAATAACGGTCGTAGGCGACGACGTTAATGAAATTGCCAGCGCAATGCGCGAGTCTCTTAGACGCAAGCCACGTTTCATAATAACAACGGGTGGACTCGGCCCGACTTTTGACGACAAAACGCTCGGAGGAATTGCCAAGGGCTTAAGGCAGAAGCTTGAAGTCAACGATGAAGCCCTGCAGATGGTCAGAGGGAAATATGAAGCCCTTCTGAGGGAAGGCAGAATAGAGAAGGTTGAGCTGACCCCTGCAAGAGTTAAAATGGCAACGTTTCCAGAGAGTACAAAACCGCTGCACAATTCTGTTGGCACCGCCCCAGGGATGATAGCGAGTGCTGATGGGACGTTCTTGATAGCCTTGCCCGGCGTTCCCCCGGAAATGGAGGCTATTTTTGAGGAGTCGGTAGTGCCCATGCTCAAGAGAGACGCGGGGAAATCTGCCTTTTTTGAGGCAAGCATCTATGTCAATGGCGTAATGGAGTCGAGCTTGGCGCCGCTGATCGATAAGGTTATGCATGAAAATCCTGATGTTTACATAAAATCGCATGTTTACACAAAGTCGCATCCACAGGTTGAAGGAAGAAGATCCCATATAGAGCTTCACTTCTCCACAACGGCAGAGGACTCCAAGATCGCTAGGATCCGGTTGGGAAAGGCGATGACTCAGTTGTCAGAACTGATGCTGGAGAACGGCGGAAGAGTCAGCAAGGCGGCATAGAGAGCGGGTGAACACAACGGTCGCAGATTATCACGTTCACACGAAGGCTTCGCCAGACGCTGAGGGAAGCATGAAAGAATACTTGAAAAAGGCTGAACAGAAGAAGATTGAAGAAGTAGGATTCTCAGATCACATTTTTCTGCAGCATCTTGACGGTTATTCAGATTTTCTCGTCAATGCAATGCCTGCTTACGTTCAAGACTTCTTGGCTTTCAAAAAGAAAGCAGAAATACCGGTCAAACTAGGCGTCGAAGTGGATTTCTTTCCCGACATAATTGAGAAAATGGGAGCCTTCATTCGCAAGTACCCTTTTGACTACGTGATAGGGTCTGTTCATGTGATTGGTGAATGGATAATTGACGAGCCTTCAACAAAAGATGAGTACTCAAGGAGAGACCCTTTCCAAACCTACGAGGAGTATTTCAGACTTGTCAGAGAAATGTGCGCATGCAGGCTGTTCGACGTTCTGGGCCATCCTGACCTGATCAAGATCTTTGGCACTAGGCCAGAGGAAGACCTGACCCAGATCTACGAGGACACTGCAGAGACGATTGCAGGGTCCGAGATGTGTGCGGAGATTAATGCAAAGGGGTTGAATAGACCTTGTCGTGAGATCTATCCGGGTGAACAATTCTTGAAAATACTCCACGATCACGATGTTCCCATAGTCTTTGGTTCAGACGCCCATGAGCTGAACGACTTGGGGAAGAATCTTGAAGAGGCCGTGAGACTTGCCAAGAAGGTCGGCTATGCCGACGCGTGCAGATTCAGATGCAGAGAGAAAGAACTCGTGAAGATCTGATCAGCAAGAGGATAGCGAAACAGGAAGTCTTTGCCAAGAGATGTGGTCTTTGAACGGAAAAAGCCTATACTTGAAGATACCGGTTTGGCAGCTTAAGCACGTCATCAAAATGTGGATGGAGACCAGCGAAACATGTCTATGGTTTTCATAGTAGGAACTGCGGGGTCTGGAAAGTCTAGACTCACAGCCGCATTTGGCGATTGGCTGAAGCTGTCTAAACAGGACGTTGCAATCGTGAACTTGGATCCGGGAGTGTCTGTACTTCCATATTCGCCAGAAATCGATGTTCGCGACTACGTTGATGTTGGAAAATTGATGGAGGAGTATCAACTGGGTCCAAACGGCGCTCTGGTAATGGCCGCTGACCTGGTTGCAGACCAGGTTGAAGAGATTTCGAAGGAGATTGAAGAGTTGCAGTCCGACATTGTTCTGGTCGACACCTCGGGACAGATGGAGTTGTTCGCTTTCCGGGCGAGTGGACCCTACATCGTTAACGAACTTACAAAGGGGCCGAGAGTAATAGTCTACTTGTTCGACGCAGTTTTTTCGGTCAACCCGCTTAACTATGTTTCGAACCTTTTTCTCTCGTCAGCAGTCTACAACAGGTTTATGTTACCTCAATTGTATCTGCTTTCGAAATGCGACCTGCTTCCGAAAGAGGAGGTTAACAAGATCGTCGATTGGTCGACCAGCCAGGATGCTCTAGCCAACATCATCGAACAGAAACTTGAAGGGACAAGACGTTTACTGAGTAGAGGCGTGATGCAAGCGATTTACAAGCTCGGACTAAGGTTTCCTTTGATTCCTGTTTCAGCCAGCACGAACGAGGGAATAATAAACTTCAACACAGCCCTAGAACGCATCCTCGCCCAGGGTGACAAGTACACCTTTTAACCTTGTGCAAGATGGAGAAATGATTTCAGTCTTCGCTACGGAGCGCGCGCGGAAGAGCTTACACGTTTTGCATATACGTTTTGCATATACGTTTTGCATATACAGTTGGCGAGGATTGTTGAAAAGCGCGTGCTAAAATGGAGGAAGGCAAATGTGGACCTTTATCGGTTGACTTTGGGGACATAATATTCTCTTACGATGCCCGCTGTCAGAGCAATTAGGCCTACTGCCAACAAATAGACCATTGGATAAATGAATATTGAGAGCATGGTTTGGTACGTTGCTCCTGACGGCAACTGTGGAGAGAAGAACACTGCAAGCCACATTATGACGAAAGTGACGATGCATCCAATTCCTAATCCCACAGAGAGTCCGTTGACAAAAATGTTCTTATCGCCTCTGTTGTTTTGCTCATCGTTGAGCTTGCCGGTTTCGCAAGGTGGTTCTTTTTCCTCTTTCACCGTTGCGATGGTCTCATCTTCAGGCTTCGGTTCCGTTTGTTCTTCTTCCCACTCTTGATCAGTGTCTTCTACCCATGGCTCCTCATGATTCTTCAATTCTTGTTGGGGAGCTTGATCTTTAGCCTCCATACTGTTCGCCTTGGTTCTTGTTCTGGTCCATGCACTAATAAGACTATTCGATTCGAGATTTTGACGTAGAATAAGAATTCAGAATACGCAGGAGTGAAAGGGTTATTTTGAGATGAGTTTGGGCGTGAGCTGTTCTATAGCGGTTTTCAGTTTGTTCCATTCGTCCAGGTTTCTCACGTTGAACTTGTGTTTTCTTTTCCATGCGTCCTCTTTTTTTTGCCACAGGTACAGGCCGATTGACCGTTTTCCATACGATTCGAAGATGACAGCTGCCTCCCACCATTTCTGGCTCTTGAAAAGAGTGACGTAGTCAACGACTTTATAGAAGTCGGATATGGGTAGTTTTTCCTCTGTGCCTTCGGTCATGATATTTCAACCCGTCCTTGATAAGGTCTTGTTTTTGGCATTTAAACGTTTCAACGGCAGGCATCAGGTTTTTCAGCGCGTGGTGTGGCCTCATAATCCGATGGGTTTGTTGCCTGTTGACGGCGATGAGTACAGGTACGTCATAGCGCAGGTTAGAAAGTAGGAAGGCTGAGTTGTCATGTGTGGTTAGCGTTGATGTTCTTTTTTGCCATCACATAGAGGGGGATTAGCAGAAGTGTGATGGCTCCCAAGAGTATGAAATAGCTCACGTAGCTGGCTTGTGGGATTAGAAAGTACGTGGGGGCTAGGTTCATGACTCTTCCAACCATGAGGCCGGTTTCCATCATAACCAGGATGCTCGCGTAATATTCTTTGCCAAAGGAGTCTCCGTAGTGGGCGAACCATGAGATTCGGAAGGCGTTTGCAAAGCCTGAGAGCACTGATAGGATTATGATGTGCTCTGTTGATGACGCGAATCCTATTCCGAAGTACCATGTTGCGCTGAGTGTTGTGCCGATTACGGCGAATTCGATGCGAGTTCTCTTTACGTCTGAGGCCCAGTTGACGGAGAATGTGATTGCTGAGATCATGACGCCTGTGACTGTTAATACTAGTCCCATGTTCAACACTGTTCCAGAGATGTTGTAAACGAAGAATGGGTAGGCCAGCCAATAGGATTCGGTCGCGGCAGAAATTACAAACGTTGCGAGGAAAATGGCGAACGTCTTGTCTCTGGGCAGTGAGAATTTGTTTTCTTCAGGTTTGTAGTGAATTCGAGTTGAAAGGAGAAATGCGATGAAGTATAGAGCGACGCAGGTTGCAAAGAGCGACGTGAAACTGAATCTTTCGATGACTAAGCCGCCTGTTGCGGGGCCTACGATGCTTGCAAGGGATGGAATTATCGTGGAGAAGAGGCCTATCGTTCGGGCTCGGGTTTTTGTTTCGCTCATTCTGAACAGGAGGAGGTTGAAGCTTGGCCAGAACGTTGCAAGGCTCGTGCCGTAAGCGAATCCGAGGATCACTGGGTTTCTGGTGTAGATCAGAGCGATGAAGAAAAGCATGCTCGTGAATATTCCAAGGCTCATCACGCGTTCAAAATTCTTCGCGGTTTTCAGGAGTGCAATTGGGAGTAGGCCCAGTATCAGGAACGTGAACAGTAGCAATGCACATATCTCTGGCACGCCAAGTCCCTGGTCTTTGTAGTATATTGGCAAAAAGCTGCCTGTGAGGTTGCTTGTGAGAAAGAATAGAATCACAACTGCAGCCAGCGTCTTCGTGGAGTTGTTTTGCACTATTCACGCCCTCAAGGACTCATTCTTCGGCAATAACGGAACATGGGTTAAATAACAATTGTTTCAGGTAGCCAGCGTTTCATCATTCTCAATGAAGAAATCAAAGGTTTTTGATGTAAGTATGAAAGGCACGATCGCAGATTGATGGCTGCTAAGCATTCCTTCCAAGATGTTGTTTGAGAAATTCAGTTTCAAGCTTGCGTCTGAGCTGGTGACATTATGGTGTTAGCAAGGCGGTATTTTTCCTTCGGCCAATTCCATGCAGAATTTCTGTATGTTTTCAAGTTCATCGTCTAGAACTTCGTTTATTTTGTGTCTGACCCTGTCTATGTTGTTGTTCCCCTTCATTATGACTTGTGCAGCTGCGATAGCTGGGTGGTCTATGGGGCCTCCTATCTTGCTTAGCAGCCAAATGTAGACTTCCTCCAGTTCTTCAACCTCTTTGTACACGTGCTCAGCTGTTCTGAAAGTTAGGAAGTTGTAGATTTTTCCCACGTGGCTCACCGGGTTTTTTCCTGCTGCGGCCTCTGAGCAGAACGGTCTGTTGAGCGATACCAGGCCGTTGACACGGTTTCCTCTGCCCACCTGTCCTGAGTCGCCGCTGTCTGCGCTTGTGCCTAACACCGTGAGGTACAACCCTCCTAGGCCTCTTCCTTTCACGTCCAGAGTGTTCAGCTGCGCGTCCACTGAGTCGAAGTCCGTGTTAACTGCCACGTACTTGTTGATTTCCTCAGCGACCCTTTCCTTCTTTTCGAAGTAGTCTTCTTCGCTGCTTATGTAGCGGTCGACGAACGCCATTGCAACCGTGAGGTTGAGGTCGTTGCGGTTTCTGAAGGCCATGACTTTCACGTCTTCGCCCGACTCGGGAAAGCGCTTCTTGAACGGCTCTGAGTTCACGTATCTTTCAGTTTCTAGAACTATCTTCTCTGTTCTTGTCATAGGCGCGTAGCCCACCGCGGCTGACGTGTCGTTGGCGCCCAGCACTTTGCCTTTTCGTTTGAAAATGTCAGTCAGTCCGACTGAGCCGGGCTTCAGTTCTACCTGGTATTTCACGTGCTCTTCGGGGTCGACGAAGCGCATGTTCTCCTTGAACCAGTTCTGGGCAGCTTTTACAGCTATTTCGCCGACGTCGATCGTTTGGCCGTCGATTCTGGACGTTGCTCTGTCACCCAGCACGAAGAGTATCGGCTGCTTGATGATGCCGCCGTTGAACCTTGGCTCGGTTTCTCCGGCGACGAGCAGTGACTTGTCAACATTATGGTGAAGTATAGCCCCTGCTTTTTCCATGTACACTTTGCTGAGGCTGATCGATATCCGGTCGGCCACTGCGTCGCAGATGTAGTCGGGGTGTCCGACGCCTTTCCTTTCAACTATCTCTAGGCGTTGTTTCTCAAGGGGTGTCTGTTTCAAGTCTTCTACGATTATGTTTCGCATTGTGAGTCTCCTTTCTGCGAAGTTTACGCTGTATGGTTGCGATAAATATATATTTTACTGTATGATTCATAAGTTAAAATAACTGGTGGTTATTTCATGTTAGTAACGGGCAGCTCTATAAGAGAGTTAAGGATTAAAGCAGGTCTCACTCAGAAAACGCTTGCGGCACTAGTCGGCGTTTCTCAAGCGCACATAGCGAAGATAGAAAGGGGTAAGGTTGATCCTCGGCTCTCAACCGTCAACCGGATCTTGGGCGTTCTCAAGCCTGGGCAGGAAAGAAAATGTAGAGACGTCATGACCAAGGGCGTGATCTTCGCCAAATATAACGAAGTCATTCTGAAGGCTAGTGAAATCATGGTTAGAAACGCTGTTTCACAACTTCCCGTGCTTGATGGAAGCAGAGTTGTAGGAACCGTAACAGAGCAGGGCATAGTGCGAAACTTGAGGTCGAGCTTGGCAAGCGAGAAAGTCAGCAAGGTTATGGACCCGCCTATGCCTGAGGTACGAGAAGACACGAGCATAGAAGCTGTTCGTGCGATGCTGGACAAAAGTCCAGGCGTGCTGGTTAGAAAGGGTGGAGAAGCAGTGGGCATAATAACGCGGTCAGACCTGTTGAAGACGATTTGTTGACAAGTTGAGTCAGGCTTAGAATCCCGCTTTCACCACGTCGCGTGGCTTCATAAGCTCTCTCAGAACTATCGTTGCATAAGAACCACGGTATAGTGTGAAATCCACTTTTATCGCGCGGCTTTGAGGGTCGCCCGCGTCGTCAGATACGTCGTTCAACGTGAAATCTAGCAGTGGAGCCGTGATAGCTCGCAGTTGTCCTCTCGAACCCATCTCCTGCATGGCTGGAACCTTGAAGTCATGGGGAGAAACGCCTTCTTCTTCGAGTATTCTGCTCTCGATTTCTCCCTGAACCCCCTGCGACGTGTGTTGTCTGAAGCCGATGAGTGGAATGGCCAGTCGCACTTTCCCGTTTCGAACTGTACCGTTTATTTCTGCAAGATTCTCAGAGCTTGCTGTTCTATACATTGTCGGCAATGGCACTCCAGACTTTTCAACGTTTACGACGTAGTCCCCAACTTCGGCCGCGTTCAGCGGAAGGCCATCCTTGATTCTGCTGCTCAGGAACCTGTTGAAGAGATAAGACTGGTACGCCTGAATGAAGAGTTCCAGAAGTTTGGTGGGCAGTCTCTTAAACGCCGCGGCAAAATCGCGGGGTTTTTCAGCTAGGCTTCTCAGCATCATGCGTTCGTACCGTAGCTGTTTTGGGTAACTTTTGAATGCTTGTTTGAAGTCTTGCGTTGCTTGCAACTCTTGACGTGCTTGTCTTGACTCGGGATGTTCATAGGGGCTCGATTTCGCCAAGAACAACATTGCTGCCCTCTTGAGGTTTCCCTTGACAAAGCCTTTTCCGACTAGATGAGTTATGGAGCGGGTTGTTCCGAAGCGCTGATGCCCAAAGAAGTTTGGAATTCCTCCGAGCCCGCGAAGCTCTTCCATGGTCTTCGCAGTTCTTATCTCGATAACGGTTTTGGGATGCTTTACATTTTTGATCCTTACTTGGAAACTGTTTCCGAGAAGATAGTAAGAGGAAAGTCCAGTTCGCAAATAGCCTATGGGGCGTACTTCTATGTCCTTGAGGCGGAGCTTCTGAACGTCTTCAATTGCGACATCTTCGATCGTAACATGTTGGGCAGTTACGGCTTTTGCATCTTTTATGCCGGCGATTTGAATCTGCGTTGTGTGTATGCCTAATTGTTGGGTCACGTTTCGGAGGGCTATGAACGTGTCCCAGTTTCGCTTGAACAAGACGCATAATAGATAACGATTTTTGACTGAAGAGGATCCAAGTACTGTTTGCTCAGTGTTTCCCTCAGACCTGTTTACTTCTGCCTTGGATCCATCAACTAGGAGTTCCTCAACCACAAAGTCCTCGGCACTCTGTCTGATTGTTCCGCCGATTCCTGGAGAGCGTGTTGCATAAACTTCTATTCCAATCGATCTCTCCAAACCTGGAACAAGCAATGTCTGCGCCTGCTCAAAGAAGCCGGAGTGCGCCCGTTATTCTATCTATCTTTTCTACAGGTGCAGGACCAATTCCCAGACATGTAACGGTTCCAGGCGGAATTTCTGTGAGGCCCCTATCAACTATCAACGCGCATGGCAAACCAGACTCTTTGGCCTGCATTTCCAGTTCAGCCATTGCTTTCTCATTCTTTACCTTGACCGCGATCTTGCATTGTCCTTCTTCAAGCCAGTCTTCAAACCATTTGCTGCGATGTTTACGCGCCTGTTCCGCTGCCGAAACCGCGGCGTGTCCAGCCTGAGCCGCCGTCTTGCCCCTGCTCAACTTCAGGTCGGACCGGAAGACAATGACCTGTTTGTAGCGAAATTCAGACATGCTTCCCTTTACCATTCCTATCAGTCTACGCTTCAAAGATTTTAAAGGTTCGCAAAAAAGCCCGTCAAGAAGAAATAGCTAAGAGCGGCCAGTGCGCGAGGGCTCCGCAGGAGATGCAAAAGCGTTCTTCCCTGAAAGTCTATGTCCTCCACTTTCTGAAGAGTTTTGTTCAAAGCGAGTCTTGTGCACAATCCGATTAGCCCGTCAAGTCTTCTGTCAGACATAGCGTCGAGCGTTTTCCTCATTCTGACCATCATCTTCGCGTCGAACCCTAAGGTTTCATCGCATCGGCTTCCGTAAGCGCTTAGGGACTTTGAGGAAAAGTCGTCTTGGCGAATAGCCTCGTGCGCAACTTCAGCACCGACTGCTGCGCATGTCATCCCGAAGATGACGCCTCCCCCCGTAGTGGATTTCACCTGTGAGGCTGCGTCTCCGACTGCTAGGAATCCGTTTGAATAGGCTTTTGGTATTGGACCTCCCAATGTTATCGGGTGAGCCGTGATTTTGTCGATTTTTGCCTTGAGCAGTTTCTTTGAGGCCACGGGATGCTTGGCCACCAGCTTTTGCAGAAGCTCCTTTGGGTTTCTGGCCTTTGCTGCAAGTCCAACCTTTGCCTTCCCATCCTTCTTCGGTATCAGCCACGCGTAGAAGCCGGGAGCATAATCTGCTCCCAGGAAAACCTCAACCGTGTCGAGCTGTGTGTCCCTGACGTCTTCAGCTTCCGCCTCGACGCCGTTGACTAGCATACGCTGGCTGGGCCCTCGCAGACCTGTTTGCCTGAGTATTCTTGAGGATATTCCTTCAGCGTCTATGACCATCTTGGCCTGCCTGTGCTCGGTTTTGCCTTGCCGTTTTATCGTTGCCCCCTTCACGATGCCATCCTTGACCATCAGACTTTCAACTCTTGAGTCTAAGCAGTACTCTGCTCCTGCGTCCTGTGCTCTTTCTGCAAGGTACTTCTCAAAGAGGGCACGGTCGACCACGCAGGTCACGGGCGAAGCAAAGTGGACCAAGAATTTTTTGCCAGTCGGCGAATAGAAAGCAGCGCCTCGAAAAGTGTTCTCAACGATTTCTACGGGAAGAGGGTGAATCCTCAGACGTTTAAGACCTCGTATGCTGAGGTGGCCGGCGCAGTGGGAGGGAAGGCCTATTTCGCTGTGCTCTTCATACACGCTGACGTTGATGCCTAGTCTTGCAAGTTTCAAGGCTGCGAAGGAGCCAGACGGGCCGCCTCCAACCACTATTACGTCTGCAACTTCCTTCATCAAGATTTCAGCCAGATGTTTCCGCGCGGACTCGCAGCTTACGCTATCAGTTCAACCCGTCTCTTCCCGCGAGCCATAGAAGTCATACGGACTTTTCCGCTGATTTCTAGCCGCATCAATATTTCGTTGAAGTCTTTGAAGCCTAAGTCTTTAAACTCTTCAATCAGCGCGTCAAAGAGTTCTGCGTCGGTCAGGCTTCCCTTCTTCTCCAAAAGGTCGAGTAGGACGAAGTATGCGGGATGAGTTTTCCACGTCTTAGTCGGCATCGGCATGTGCACACTCGCCTACGCAACTGGTGTCGCAGGTTTCTGCACTTGTCTGGCTTGCTGCATGAAGCCCTTGTACCATTTCTCCATGTCCGGTGTTGTTGAAGGTCCGATGCGTTTCCTTGCTTCTTCGAAGTCTCTGACGGTGACTTCCTTAGTATTTATGTCTCTTCTTAAAGCAATCATCGCCGCCTCACGGCAGAGGGCTTCTATGTCAGCGCCTGAATAGTTCCTTGAGTTGGATGCTAAAGCCTTCGCGTCCACATCTTTTGCCAACGGCATGTTCTTCGTGTAGATCTTGAAAATCTGGATCTTGCTCTCTTCATCGGGTTCAGGAACGTATATCAGCCTGTCGAATCTTCCGGGACGGAGCACCGCTGGGTCTACCATGTCAGGCCTGTTCGTTGCAGCGATGACAACTATATCTTCCAGAGTGACCATACCGTCCATTTCGGTTAGAAGTTGGCTTATGACCCTTTCGCTAACACCGCTGTCGCCGAAACCCAGACCTCGGCGCGGCAGGAGAGAGTCAACTTCGTCGAAGAAGATCACTGCTGGAGCAGCCATCCTGGCTTTTCTGAAGACTTCTCTTATCGCCTTCTCTGATTCTCCAACCCATTTGGAAAAGATTTCGGGGCCTTTGATCGTTATGAAGTTGGCTGCGCTCTCAGTCGCCACAGCCTTCCCTAAAAGTGTTTTGCCGCAGCCTGGCGGTCCAAGGAGCAGGATACCCTTAGGCGGTTTTATGCCGAGCCTACTGAAGATTTCAGGGTTTTTCAGCGGCCATTCGACCGCTTCTTTGAGGTCCTCTTTGACTTCTCCGAGTCCTCCTATGTCATCCCAGTGAACTGTGGGGATTTCTATGTACACTTCGCGCATGGCTGTCGGTGTTATCTCTTTGTACGCGTTGATGAAGTCGTCCATGGTCACTTCCATTTTCTCCAGCACGCTTGGCGGTATACGTTCTTCTTCAAGGTTTATCTGTGGCAAGTATCTGCGCAGTGACTTCATCGCTGTCTCTCTGCCCAGAGCTGAAAGGTCGGCGCCCGTGTATCCATGGGTGATTTCAGAAAGTTTCTTCAGATCAACGTCTTCGGCCAGCGGCATTCCTCTAGTGTGGATCTGGATGATCTCGTACCTTCCCGGCTTGTCGGGAACACCTATCTCGATCTCTCTGTCAAACCTGCCGGGTCTGCGAAGTGCTGGGTCGAGGGCGCCAGGCCTGTTTGTTGCGCCTATCACTATCACGTTTCCTCTTCCAGACAGACCGTCCATGAGCGCTAGAAGCTGGGCGACCACGCGTCTTTCAACTTCCCCTGTGACTTCCTCTCGTTTAGGTGCAATGGCGTCCAGTTCATCGATGAAGATTATGCTTGGGGCGTTCTGCTGCGCCTGCTGAAAGATCTCCCTCAGCCTGGCTTCTGACTCTCCGTAGAACTTGCTCATGATTTCGGGTCCGTTTATGGAGAAAAAGTTGGCTTCTGACTCGTTTGCCACAGCTCTAGCCAAAAGAGTCTTGCCGCAGCCTGGAGGTCCGTGGAGCAGAACACCTTTCGGAGGTTCTATTCCGAGTCTCTGGAAAAGTTCAGGGTGCCTCAAAGGAAGTTCAACCATTTCCCGCACCCTTTGCATCTCCTCGTGTAGTCCTCCAACGTCTTCATAAGTTGTCCTAGGCAGTCCTTTTCCTTCAGGTGCAGGTTCGTTGAGTATTGTGAGTTTTGTCTCTGCCGTGACTTTCACTATCCCATGTGGACGGGTTTTCGTGGTTGTGAACGGTATAGCATGCCCAAGCATCATCACAAGGGTCGTGTCACCCTCTACAAGTGTCCTTTCCATCAAGCGGTTCTTCACAAAATTCGTGAAGTCCTCGTCAACGTTCAGTCTCATGTCGACTGGCGCAAGAGCGATGCTTAGGGCAGGCTTGACCTTGGCTGCCCGAACGATTACGTACTCGTTGATGGCCACTCCGGCGTTCTTGCGTGTGAACCCATCTATACGTAGCAGGTCTCGGTTTTGGTCTTCGCTGTAGGCTGGCCAGGCTATGGCTGAGGTTGTTCTCTTGCCGCAGATCTCTACCACATCGCCAGCTGATATGCCGAGCTTCTGCATCGTTTTTTGGTCAATACGGGCTATGCCCCTGCCTACGTCTCTCTGTCTTGCGTCTCCGACACGTAACTGTATCTCACTCAAGAAAAATCCTCCCCATAATGTGGTACGTTCGAAACACAATGGCTTTCGGATATAAATGTATTGAGCATAAATGTTTTAAGCAACCGTTGAGGGCTACCTGCTCGTTCTTCTGACCATGAGGGTCGTTACCTGGCTTATGCCGTCTATCGTCTCAACCTTCTTCTCAAATTCTTCGAGCAGGCCAGTCTTGTCTTCTGGGAATTTGACCTGCACTAGAAGGGCCTTTAAACCGTAAGCAACGAGTTCCTCGCCATACCCGTGTACAGATGCAGACTCAGGCAGGTTGCTCTCAATCTTCTTCTTCATAGGACTGAAGTCTGAAATTATGTCGCTTGGAAAAATCTTGTACGTGACGACGACAAAACCCATCTTAAAGTCTCCTCTTCCCCATTCTATGGGCCGATCAAACCGCACTTTGGACATTTGTACGGGCGTCCGAACTTTCTGCACTTGCCACACCGTTTTATCTGAATCTCCCCGCAGCTTGGGCAGAGGAATTTAGTGGCTTCAGCCCCAGGAGGTATCGGTTTGCCACAGCTCGAACATGAGACTAAGATCAGTGTTGACGTTTTTTCAGTCATGCCGAATGTCCTCGTGAATGGTTCTCTAATCGCGAGACTTCCTTATATCTTATATGTCTCGGTCTTAGCAACTTTATTATTTCAGTTATCGCCAATATTGACGAGGGGCCATTTTTTGGGCGTAGACCTTCGCGACCTTGTCCCGAAAACGACTGTCAGGCTTGAGGACCTGAGCGGAAAAGCCATTGCCATAGACGCGTACAACGCGTTATACCAGTTTTTAGCCATAATCCGTCAGCCAGACGGTACTCCTTTGAAGGACAGTTCCGGCAGAGTCACGAGTCATCTCAGCGGTCTGCTATACAGAACGAGCAACTTGGTGGAGTTGGGCACAAAGCCGATCTACGTTTTTGACGGAGCGCCGCCAGCGCTTAAGGAAGTTGAAATCAAGAGGCGAAGAAAGGTGAAAGAAGAGGCGATGGTGCGGTATGAGCGGGCCTTAAAGGAGGGTAAGACTGAAGAAGCGCGCATGTACGCCCAAGTGACGTCGCAGTTGAAGGACTACATGGCGGAGGACAGCAAGAACCTGCTGGGTTTGATGGGAATCCCATGGATTCAAGCGCCAAGTGAAGGTGAGGCCCAAGCGGCCCACTTGACCAAGAAGGGGGCAGCAGACTACTGCGCAAGCCAGGATTATGATAGCCTACTGTTCGGTGCTCCAAGGTTCGTCAGAAACGTGACCATTTCAGGGCGGAGAAAGCTTCCCAGCAAGAACGTATACGTCGAAGTTGTTCCTGAAGTAGTCGAGCTGGAGCAGGTTCTCAAGGAGTGTGGGATAACTTACGAGCAGCTAGTCGATGTTGGAATACTGATCGGAACGGACTTCAACCCGGACGGAATCAAGGGTTTAGGGCCGAAAACTGCTTTAAAACTGATAAAGGAACATGGAACCCTTGAAAATGCCATTCAAAACATCAAGAACGCGGAGTTTCCAGTTGAACCTCAAAGAATCAGGGAGATTTTTCTGCACCCAACAGTAACTGACGACTACAGGATCGAGTGGAAGGAACCTGACGTCGAGGCTGTGGTGAATTTCATTTGTAGGGGAAGAGATTTCTCAGAGGACCGTGTTCGGAAAGCTTTACAAAAGATGCAGAGAGGAATCACTCAGGAAAAGGGAAAGACAACTCTGGAGAAATGGTTCGGGTAATTCATCGGCCACAGCCGAGTGTACAGCGTCGGAAATCTTTAATTATGAACCCGTTATAGTATGCATCCTCTTCAGAAATGGTGATGTCTATGGAGAAGGATCAGATAGCTCTGCCAATAGACGAGTTTCCCACTAAATGGTACAACATTGCGCCAGACTTGCCTGAGCCGCTTCCTCCGCCGAAGGAGCCTGAAACTGGGCCTTCGAGGATGGATTTCTTGGGCAGAACCATGATTAAGGAGTGTCTCGGACAGGAAATGTCCAATCAAAGCTGGATCACTATACCTGAAGAAATCCGTGAGCTCTACATTCACATGGGAAGGCCCAGGCCGCTTTATAGGGCCAAACGTTTGGAGAAGCGTCTCGGCTTGAAGAAGGTCAAGCTCTATTATAAACGCGAGGACTTGTCTCCGACGGGTTCGCACAAGACTAACACTGCGATTGCTCAGGCTTACTATGCGCTTAAGGAGGGAAAAACAACCTTGAGCACTGAAACAGGTGCGGGACAGTGGGGTACAGCGCTTGCTTACGCTGCGCAGCTCTTAGAGCTCAAATGTGTGGTTTTCTGGGTTAAGTCCGTCTTCGACTGGAAGGCTGACCGCAGGGTTTTGATGAATCTCTTAGGCGCAAAGGTCTATTCCTCTCCAAGCAAACAAACCAAGTTTGGCAGCGATTTTCTTTCAAAAAACCCGAACAGCCCGGGCTCGCTTGGTATAGCAATATCGGAGGGACTGGAGTATGCAGAGACGCATGATGATACTGTTTACTGTCTGGGCTCGGTTTTGAATCACGTTATGACTCAGCAGTCAGTGATAGGGTTGGAGACGATCAAACAGTTTGACATGATCGATGAGAAACCAGACTTGATCGTCGGCTGTCTGGGCGGCGGCTCTAACTTCAGCGGAATCGCACTTCCATTCATCGGCGAAGTTTTGAAAGGAAAAAGAGAATGCGACTTCTTGGCAGCCCAGTCGATGGCGGCTCCTAACCTTGTGAAGGGAGAATACAGGTATGATTTTGGTGATGTCGCTGAATACACGCCGCTCCTGAAGATGTACACTTTGGGTCACAAAGCTGATATGACCCCGATTAAAGCAGACGGGTTGCGGTACCATGCGGCTGGTCCAATCGTGAGCCTGCTGAGAAAGCATAATATTGTCAAAGCCGTGGCCTATCCTGCTGACGAGAAGTCAATCTTTGAAGCGGCTAAACTTTTCCTTCAGGCTGAGGGTTGGTTAGCCGCTCCAGAATCCAGCTATGCAGTCCGCGCCAGTATTGATGAGGCTGTTAATGCTGAAAAGGCTGGCGAAGAGAAAACGATCTGCATGAACATAAGCGGACATGGGTGGCTGGATTTGGAGGCGTACAAGGAAAAGCTAGAAATTTCATAAACGGCGATTCTATCAGAATCTGTGGCCGTACTTTCCAGTCAATGGCACAAATGCTACGCCACCGAGATTTTCTTCCTTGATTTCTCCGTCGCTCGTCTTATTAATTTTGATCAGGTTTTGGAATAGAGACAGGCTGCCGACTGGAATCAGCATGATTCCTGTGGGTTTCAACTGTTCGATTAGCACTTTAGGAACGTCAGGTGCAGCTGCTGTCACAAGGATTCTGTCGTACGGAGCCTTTTCAGGGTAGCCTGCTGAACCGTCGGCGTGAATTATCGTCACTCGGTCGCCGTACCCGCAGTTCATGATGTTCTTTCGGGCGAATTCGGCCAGACCTTGCACAATTTCAACGGTGTACACGTGTCCCCACTCGCTTCGCGGCGCAGTTTTCGGCGCGATCAGCTCAGAAATTGTGGCGGCGTGCCAGCCTGAACCTGCTCCGACCTCTAAGACTTTGAGTCCGATCTCCAACTGCAGGGCTTCATTCATTATTGAAACCATGTCTCGCCTAGCCGGCAACGAGGCCTTGGCTATGTGGCGCAGAAGCCGTCTGCCCGAAGCCTATTGGAAGAGGCGTATCGACAGCACCGTAAGACCGGATGTTTTCGGGAAGGAACTTTTCACGCGGCACTTTACGCATCGTCTCAATAACCTTCGGAGAGCGGAGAACTGCTTCCTTAATCAGGTTCTGAATGAGCTTTTCCCATTCGTTTTCTTCCACTTGAAGCACCGACATAAACAGTGGCCGAGTTGGTTATTAACATATTTGAATTTGAGAATAAGATGTTAAATAACAAACCCAGCCTAAAGATTAGACGCTAGCAGGAAGCGTTTTGAGCCGAAAAGAAAAAGCTGATTCGAACGCTGAAGAGCTGAGCAAGAAACTAGACCAGATAATTCACAGACTCGACCTTCTAGAAGAGTTGATCCTTGAAAAGCCAGAGTATGAGGGCTTAGCGGCATCTTTGCGTTTGACAAAAATGGGCATAGGCATGTATGGTGAGCCATTGAAGATTGCTTCTCGTCTAAAAAACGCTGAGACATACCTACGTCTAAGAGCCATTGCCCAAGACGAGATTTCACGGTGCATCGTTCAGGCATTGGCTGTGAAAGGAGCCTTGAATGTTTCCGCTATAACACGGCAGGTGGCTTCAATGAGGGGAAAGGCAAGCAGACGCATAGTGCGTGACAGGCTGAAAAGGCTCGTAGAGCAGCGGGTTTTGTTAAAGACAGGCGGTCGGGTTCCCACTTACGAGTTGGTTGAAAAGGGTTGATCACCGACTGGTCACTTTTGCACAGAACACCTAACTATTGTGACCACTCCTTTGTCAGCTTAAGGTGAGCAAGAAATGAGAAATGGATACCTGCGCAATATGAGCAGAAGAAACAACATGTTAACTCCTTCAGGAGAACAGGGTGCGAGTTCATCTAGAACAGTCGGAGCAGTTCCTTCAAGGTCGACAAAACCAGTAAACAGAGATGAAATCACGCTGGAAGACGTTTGGGCACGTTCACGATTTCACTGTAATCTTGTGTAAACTATCTGGGAGGTGAAAGAAAATGGTTGATGATGAAAAGGAGCGTGAAAAGAGGCGTGAGCAGAGTCCGGAGAACATCAAAGAAATACTAGGCGTGGTCTCTGCAGAAGTCCCGTCGCTGATCAAGAACATACTTGGCTCGGTTTTCTCCGAAGAAGCAGGAAGGAGCATGGGCAAGGCGGCAGCTGCATATTACAAGGAACTGAAGAACGGCGGACTGCCTGAACCTGTGGCTGTCAAGTTGACTGAAGACTACATGCGAACTTTCACAAGTTTAGGCGATATGCTCAGAGGCGCTGGCAGAGGCAGATGGTCCGGAAAGGCTGGAGAAGACATAGGCGAAGAGATCGAAAGAAAAATCCGCGAAGGACTTGAGAAAAGAAGAAAAGAGGAAGAGGAGGAAGAAGAATAACTTTCCCTCTTCTCTTTGTCTAACATGGTGATGAAGCTTGAGCGTTTCGTCGGTTTTCACAGAATTGTTCAAGTCATCTCCGCACTTGGCTCGAATGTCACTGCAACTTTTCTACGCGTATCTCACCTTAGGGAGTCGAGTGCGAAAGACCAGAAGGGCCTTTGAGGAAGAGCTTGTTCTCTCAGGAATGTCGAAAGTCGATGCCGAACGCATAAGCGCATGCTATGAAGAGCTCAAAAACAACATAACAAGCATGTTGAAGAAGGGAGTTGCGCGCAGTCTTGAGCAACGATAAGAGCTCAGGTTCTGCGCGCTTAATTTTGCATTGCTTATTTTACGGTTACTGATTTTGCTAGGTTTCTCGGTTTGTCCGGGTTGTGGCCTCTTTCGAGGGCCATGTAATAAGCTAAGAGTTGAAGTGGAACTACGAAGGGTATGGGTGACAACACTTCGGGGATGCCGTTGGGGACTTCGATGTAGTCGTCGGCGAGCTTTTTGATTTCTTCGTCGTCTTCTTCCAGGATGGCGATTATCGAGGCGTCTCTAGCTTTCATCTCCATTATGTTGCCAATCAACGTTTTGTGCGTTTCATCCTTTGGACAAATGAAGACTACTGGGAAGCCGGGCTCAATTAGGCTGATTGGTCCATGCTTGCTTTCCCCTGCTGGGAAAGCTATGGCGGGCACGTAGGCTATTTCCATAAGTTTGAGTCTGCCCTCGTAAGCTGTGGCGGTGCTTATTCCGCGGCCGAGGAAAAAGAAAGTTTTTGAATCCTTGTACTTTTTCGCGATCTGTTTTATCTTTCCTTCCTGTTTCTGGATTATTTCCTCAACAGTGTCTGGGATTTTGTTCAGTTTTTCCTCTAGGAAGTCCATTTCGTCTTGTGAAACCTTGCCTCTCTTCTTTGCAAGTCGTAGTGCTAGTTGAGCCATGACTGAAAGTTGTGATGTGAACGTTTTCGTCGCTGCCACACCTATTTCTGGTCCTGACTGTTGTCCGATGTACACTCTTGATACCCTTGTTAAGGTTGAGCCGATTGTGTTGGTTAATCCGAGGATCGTTCCTGCTCTTTGGCGGGCAGCGTTGACGGAGGCCAGGGTGTCCGCTGTTTCGCCGGATTGGCTGACCGCGAGGATGGTGCTGTCTATGTTCACTGATTTGCCGCATTGTTCAACAAACTCTGAGGCTATGATCGGATAGCTTGGAAGGAAAGCGAGTTTGGAGAACATGTAGGATGATGCAAGACACGCGTGGTAGGATGTTCCGCAAGCTACGAGGTAAACGTCGCGGGCTCGGTCAAGAAAAGTTGACATCAGGTCAGCGTAGTGCTCCTGCACCCTGAGCGTGTTCCGCAGGCAGTCTGGCTGTTCATGAATCTCCTTTATCATAAAATGCGGATAACCCTGTTTAACCGCCATCTCAGGTGTCCACTCGATGATCTTGGGCTCGCGGACAACGACTCGTGAGTCTGCTATTTTCTTGATCGCAACGTTTCCCAGAGAGAGCGTAACGAGTTCTCCATCGTCAACTATGATTGCCTTGTTGGTCAGCGGCAGAAACGCCGGGATGTCTGAGGCGAAGTACACGGCTTTTTCATTGACTCCGACGACGAGCGGGCTTTCGTTTCGGGCGCACACTATCTTGTCAGGTTCCTTCGATGAGATGACCGCGATGGAGTATGATCCTTGAAGTTTCTTCACGGCTTCGAGAACGGCTTCAGCGAGGCTCAGAGAGGAATTGTTCTTGAGGATTTCTTCGATAAGATGAGGAATGATTTCTGTGTCGGTTTTAGACTTGAAAACGTGGCCGTGATTCTCAAGTTCAAGCCTCAGCTCAGCAAAATTCTCTATGATCCCGTTGTGGACGACAGCTATCTGTCCGCTGCAGTCAACGTGGGGGTGAGCGTTCACCTGTAACGGTGCGCCGTGGGTTGCCCATCTCGTGTGTCCAACGCCGAGGCTTCCCGGCAGATCATCCAGGTTGTGCACCATGTGGACTTCGTCTATTTTTCCCTGGTCTTTCTTTAAGTAGAGTCTTCCTTCATGTATAGTGGCTTCTCCAACCGAGTCGTAGCCCCGGTATTCGAGTCTTTTCAGCGCCGCGTGAATGACGGGTGCAGCGGCTTCGTCTTTGAGAATGCAGCCGAATATTCCGCACATCTTTGGTCCTCATCTGTTTGCAGTGAGGCTATTCGAACCGTTTTTGCGCTAATAAGCATTGTTAATAAGTAAATCTGAGCCCTAAAAGAAATTTCTGATACGTTTCTCATGTTACAACATGGTTGGTTCACTTAACCGCCATCGTTTTTCCTTCAGCATTAAAAAAAATGTTATAAGGGTGATCTTTTTCTTCACTACACCAAGGGACAACCTTGCAGAAGAAACTGTTGTTACAAGAAGATGGGAAGACACAGAAGGTCAAGGAGATCACAGTACTCGACGACCCACAAAAGTTGAAGATGATTCTGAACAAGCTGAGCTGGAAGATTCTGGAGATGCTTTCTGAAAAAGAGATGTACCCGCTGGAAATAGCTAAGGCCCTCAAAGTTCACGAGCAGAAGGTGTACTACCACATAAGAAAATTGGAGAAGGCGGGAGCGATAACGGTCGTCAGGCAAGAGGAAAAGAAAGGAGCCACCGCTAAATATTTCAGAACAGTCTCTCCTGCTTTCGGGATCGAGCTTCCTCAAGGTTATACGCCGATAAAGAAGCTCTCTCTCTTGGGCATGGAGGGGCAGATCCAGAAATTCTTCCGAGAATTCATTAGGAAGGATAGCTCTTTCGAAGGCAAGATAGTTGTGGGCAGCCCAACGCCCCATGGGCCATTCAAGACGAGCGCGCGAGACGGACATTACGCTTCTCATCTCGCCTTCTTTTTAGGCCAGTTTGTGAGGATGCCTGACGAATTTGCGATAAAACTTGACGTTGACGTCAAGGCTGAAAAGGAAGAAAAGAACAACCTGGTTCTTGTGGGCGGACCCGGCACAAACCTGCTTACCCAAGAGGTGAACGAGTACTTGCCGATAAGGTTCGACATGCGGCACTCGGAGGAGGGCTTCATGTTCGGGGGCTTGGTGTCCAAGAGAACATCTCTCGTTTACACCGCCGATAATGTTGGTTTGGTCGCGAAAATCGTGAATCCCTGGGACAAGGAAAAGCGGGTCATAGTCCTAGCCGGAAACAAAGCGGTTGGCACGAAAGCCTGTGTCCTAGCCTTGACGAATTTTTGGAAAAAAACCTTGGAAAACTACAAGGGTGACGAGACTTTTGCCAAGGTTATTCAGGGCTTTGACTTGGATGGCGACGGAAAAGTTGACTCGATAGAGGTTCTTGAGTAACTTGTATCCCGTCGAATTGAAAGAGGTTATCCTTGCACGTGGACACAAGAACATCTCGGCCACGCATGAGACAACGATTGAAATCACGAAAGAAGCGCACTTGTCAGAAAGTGGCGATTGTATCATCGCTGTGTCGGCGGACAAAGCATTAGGTGACTTGAGTTCCGAGTTCAAAAAGAACTTGCTGAAGGATCACGCTGGTATCACTATTTCAGTCGACGCAGGAGGAGTCACCGAAACCCTAAGCGCCCATGGGAGCTCTCGCCTGATTCTAACCCACCCGACTGACATTGTTGTGAGGAAGAGCAGTTACGTCTGCAGCCGAACATTAGCGATTCATGCAGACAAGTCAGCATGCGAACTTTCAAGAGATCTTGCTAAGAAATTGAAAAACAGCAAGCAGAATGTGAGAATAACACTGACCATGAAAATCTACCGCGCTTTTTGCGAACGTTGACGCTTTATCAGGACACAACAAGGTCTAACATATGTTTACGTCTAGGACAGCTTGCCATTCGTACGGTGCTGTCTCTCGAACCATCCTTGAGAACGGGACTTCTGTGACTTTTCTTCCAGTTTTTTCAACAGCTTCTGCAAGGCGGAGCTTTGTTGCTTCTAACGGGTTGGACACGCTGACAAAACTGTAAAAGTGTATCATGCCTCCCTCGGGCTTGAGGGCTCTGCAGGCTGCGTCGACAAATTCGATTGCTTTTTCGGGCAGGTTCATAATCACACGGTCTGCGACGCCCATGACCTTTTCGTCAACGACGTGTCTCGCGTCTCCCAAGAAAGGATGAACTTCGCCCACCGCCCTGTTGAGCCTGATGTTCTTTTTGAGATATTCAAAAGCGTGGGGATTCGCGTCTATCGCGTAGACTTTCACGTTTTGATGGGTTTTGGCTATGAGTATGGCGAAGGGGCCGACTCCCGCAAACATGTCTACTATCGTTTCGTTTTCCTTAACGAGAGAGGCTACTCTTTTGTGCTCATATGAGAGACGGGGCGAAAAATAGGCCTTGGCGACGTCGACTGAGTATTGGCAGCCGAACTCTCTGTGGACAGTCTCGGTTTTCTGTTGTCCACCTATGACGCTGAATTCTCTCAATCGGTAGGTTCCGCTGACAGCGCCAGCTTTTGCCAGCACGGTCCGTACGTTCTTGTTCGTTTTGAGAATTGCTTCACCTATGATCTTTTTGTACGCGTCTAACTCTTGAGGGACCTCGATTATCGCTATGTCCCCCACGAAATCCGCGGCGTGCGACAGACTGGTCAACAGGTGAGGAGGCAATTCGGTTGAAAGCACTTCTGTCAACGATGGTCTTTGTTTCTTTCTTTCTTGGAGTGTACATGTTAGAATTTGGAATGTCACTCCATTTTCTCTGAGAGTCTTCAAAGTATCCTCTTGAGGTTGGCTGATGAGTGGAATGTACAGGAAATCTTCGTCTCTCTGAACTTCAAATTTCTTATCGACGGCCCTCGCTTCATTTGCCAGAGCTAATGCTTTTTCGCCTTGTTTTTTCGGAACTCTTAAACATCTGACTTTTTTCGGCATTTCGTCACGCAGGCTCAATTTTCTCGTGTTGCCGTGATGATTGTATAGAACAGGGTTAATCCAGTGTCTGTGAGGACGTATTGCTCCTTTGCTTCTTTGCTGGCCGCGTGCACGTATCTGCGAAGTGCTTCGGGCTTGATGGCAAAGTATTTTCCTTTGTCCTCGATCAGCGCGTCGTAGGTCTTTTTGTATGCGATGGTTTTCATCCTGAACACGTGGAATCCGTGAGTTTCGAGCAGTCTCTTCGTTTCTGAAGCTTTGTAGTATCTTTTGTGCGCCCTAGATATCGTTCTCTCCAGCGTTTCGAAGAAATCTTCCTTGTCAGCTTCGTGTGGAGACAGATCGCCGTACACGAAGGTGCCTCCTTCTTTGAGCAATTGTCCATAGTCTTCTAGCGTCTTTTCCTGGTCTTCGAAGTAATGCATAGTGCTCATGCACAGTATTCCATCGAAAGCTTCGGCAACGAAGGGTAGGTGTTCAGCATCCCCCAAGATCAGTTCTGAATGCTGTCTGTAACCGAGGAGCTTGTTTGTCGCATTGTTCAGCATTTCTCTTGTTAAGTCAAGCCCCACGAAACTGGGTCTGATCTTTTCGAGCAGGGGCTTCGCGTTTCTTCCGCTTCCGACGCCCACTTCTAGCAGAAGCCTGTTCCCAAAACCTGTGAAAGCGTTGAGCACTTCGTCAAGTATTTCAGCTCCAAAACCGTTTTCAGATTTCCAAGTCCTGCTCTTCTGCTGGTCGTAATCTTTAGCCCTAATAGAATAATATCTCTGGACCGTCTTTTTGCGGGTGCTGTCGGCCATGTGGTCTCTTCACTCTTTTTTTTCTACCTTGTAAAGCCCGTTCACCTTTTCAACGTTGAACCTAGCGTTCAGGATTTGTTCGGTAACCCAGATGTTTGTTTCTAAGTGTTCTGAAACTGCCCGCGTGAAGTAGATCGAGTTTCCTTTGGCCAGGGCTACGTATGGGATGAGCAGATCGGCCAAGTGCACGTCAACCGTGGGCTTGGCAGAAATCTCCGCGTAGAGTTTCTGGGCAGCCTCCTCGCCGACTTTTTCGCTTGTCTTCTTCAGTTCACCAATCGCGTCAGCTCCCAACACCGTACCTGTGTCAGTTTCGGCCCACAACACCATTGAGCTGCCCTTCTGCAGGGGGTTTGACGTGTCGTTTACTGCTTGAATCTCTGTTGCGTAGCCTTTTTCTCTCAGGTAGTCTTTTGCAGCCTTTGCTTGTCTTTCAGCCACTTTCCTCTCGGCTAAGAATGTGCAGACTGATACTCCTTTGATGGCTTTTATCTTGCCGAATGTTTCCATGTGTAAAGGTCTGAGTGACTCTGCAGGCTTCACTGTTGCCGTTACTTCGCCGTTTCCTTTTGGATAGTAGCCGTACTTGTGGACCTTCAGAGTTGCTTCCAAACCCATGCGGCAGAGAGTTGGCAAGAGGATGAAGCGCATGTAATTTGTTGTCGGCGCGTTTGAAACGTCGGTTCCACCCTTGGAAACGTGCAGGACAACGGTGCATTTGGCATAAGCACAGATCGGCAACACGGTCATCAAGAGCATCGGTATGCTTCCAGCGGTGCCGATTTCTGCCTCGATCTTGCCGCCTTCAACTTCTCTAGGCTTAAACCAGAGTTCGCGGGAATCAATTCTTGCGCCTTCGAGTTCAGCGTTGCACAGTTTTGCGGCTGTCAAGACTGCTTCCAAGTGTTGGGGTTTCAAACCTGGCTGAGGCCTGTTGTGTCTGACGTTGTAGATGTGAAGCGGTTGCCCCGTTATGGCTGCCAAAGCGACGGACAGTCTGAGGATCGTGCCGCTTCCTCCTTTCTTGCTACCGTCAACTTCGATCAAGTATGCTCTGTGCGCCTCTCTTTCGGCTTGTGAGAAGAGTCGGAAACAATTAATAAATGGGTGAAGTATTAAGGATTTGGAGGATTGAAGGCTTATGAGTACGGATAAAGCGAAGGTGGACAACCTGACCAGGAGAGTTGACGAACTCGTCGTGATCTTGAGCGGTATCGCGGAGGACTTGAGGCAGGTGTCCGCTTCGTTGAAGTCGCTGTCCGTTCAACAGATCACACAGCCTGTGGCTGCGCCGCCGCCTCTATCACTGGGCCAATCTCCGACTGTCGCCGGGGCGCCTCGGGCAGCCGAGAAGTCGAAGGCCATGGAGGACCTGCGGACGATGTTCCCTGAAGACTTGGAAAACCTGTTGAACTTTGAGGAAAAAGACGATTACATCATCATCAAGCCGCGGCAGTTCTTGGGTTCTGACAACTTCTCAAAAATCGCCTCTGTCGTGCGTCAAGCTGGAGGAGAATACATCAGTGCCGGAAAAGCGTCGCACTTCAGAGTGCCTAGACAGAGGACTTGAACACACTCTTTCCTCAGCATGTGAAAGCGTCTGCTAATATCTTATTTCAAAATCGTTGAACTCGCCTGTGTAAGGCTCCCAAGCAACTTTTATCACCGCGACTCTTGCCGTCGGAGGACCTCGCTTGCAGAACTCTACGAGTTGCTTCACGTCTTGTTCTTCACCTTCAAAAACAGCTTCAACCCTGTCATCCGGTAGGTTACAGATCCAGCCGTTCACGTGATGTTTTCTCGCCTCGTACCTTGCTTCTGACCTGTAGAACACGCCTTGCACTCTGCCTCCCACGAACACGTGCGCCCTGATTCTCATCGCTTCTCCCTGCGGAAGCTTTTCACTTAAACTCATCTCTCTGCCTTGTAAACGTGTTGTTTCAGCACTTGTTTTAAAAGATGTCCGTTCGACCGTGATCTTGGTGAGCGTGCATGCTTGAGAACTGTAACGGGAAATTGTTTGTTTACGCCTCGAGTTTTGCGTCTCGCGAAAAACGCTTGAAGCCCGTAAAGGTTGCTACAGAGAAGATGGCTAAACATCTGAAGCTGAGTTTCGAAGTCAAGACCTTCACGAAGAAGTTTGAGCCGATTTACGTTTACTACAAGAACGGTGAAGAGGAGCCTATTCCTATCTATTGCGTAGGCGAGGAGCAGTCAAGCATCGAAGACATTTGCATGAGGTTGAGGAACATGATGTTTGTCTTGTCTTTCCATCCGAAGCATTCAGCTTTGAGGCAGAGAAGGAAAGAGATCATGCAGTTTTCGTGAACTTCAGGCTTTGATTTTCAAGGTTTATGTCGTATATCTGGTTAACGTCAAAGTCTATGCCTAAGGTCTCATACTCTTGTTCTGTTAGAAACAGGATTATTTTTGGAATTGCGAAATCCACTCTTCCGGGAAACATCGGCATCTGCTGCTGCAGGGCTTGAAGCACGTCTTGGACAACCTTGGCTTCTTCTGTTTGAGGTCTGACTGTGAAGTGGGGAACTTGTCGGTCTTCGATCAGCTCTATTCGTTTTCCAAGGTTACCGTCCGGGTCATGGATGGACTCAATCTTCTGCACTCTTACGCGAAACATGGTCTGTCACCACTGAAGAGGCTCAAGGAGCTTTATAGATTTCGGAAGTGTCTCCAACGTTCTGACTCAGTCTGTGGAATCGTGCGGAAACGACTCATCCAGTCTTGACTGAATTTTGACCTCTTTCGGTTCGGAAACATGTTCTACTACCTCCTGCAGTTTGCGAAGAAGTCTGAGCTGTTGCTGGATCTTTTCTTCGTCTCTAGTCGGTAATTCTAGGACTTTCGGAGTGTCCTCAAACCTCTTGTCTCTAACGATGGCATGAAAAACTTGCAATCCTAATTTTCCTTCTCCTATGGCCATGTGTCGGTCGATTCTGCATCCTAAGTCTCCTTTCGAATCGTTCACGTGCAGCATCTTGAGCTTGTCCTTTCCCACCTTCGCGTCAAATTCCTTCAAAACGTTCTCGTATCCTTGATAGCCTCGGATGTCGTATCCCGCGGCGAAAACATGGCACGTGTCAAGGCAGACGTCTAGTGAATGGCTCTTTTCCACGCGTTTTATGATTTCTGCCAGTTCCTCAAAGCGTGAACCAATGGTCGTGCCCTGACCAGCCATAGTCTCCAGAAGAATCATGGCGTGTGAAGCCTTGGCACCGTTGAAAACTTCGTTTAACGCGTCGACCGTTCGACCGATCCCAACCTTCTTGCCAAGTCTGCCGAAATATCCAGGGTGCATCACTAAAAGCTGAATTCCCAGCTGATCAGCAATTGACAATTCAGTGGCCAGCCTAGTTTTTGAGTTTTGCCAGATTGCATCGGTTGGCGCGGCTGGATTTACTATGAGGGGGACATGTGCGATGACCTGTTTGACGCTGCTTGATTGCCAGGCTGTCCTAAAACTAAGAGTTTCTTCGGGTGATAATTCCCGAGTTTTCCACGTGCGAGACAGGGTGATGTAGGTTTGTGCACATTCGCAACCCCACCTTTCTGCATATGCAAATAGTGTTGACAGGCCACCTTTACCGGGGTGAGCAGGAACGTTTGATCCAATCATCTTCTCACTAGGTGTTTACTCGTGTAGCAAGGCCGTGCAACTCTTATGATTTTTCTCACTTCTGCGGTCGTATTTGCAACGAGCCTCTTTGAGTCAAAGGTCCTGCAAAGCCCTGCCCCCCAAGCTGTTAACTGCTTTGCTGTTTTAAGCTTGTGCAGTGTGAGCCTTGGCAATTCCCAGCTAGCTCTCTCATGATTCTAGACTGGTGCGCGCGGGCAGAAAGACATAATAGTTCTTTGAAGCCACGGTATGATGAAAACAATGAAAACAAACATTGACGTCCTAATGGTCATTCTTCTTGTGATCTTCGTAGGGAGCCTAGTCGGGCTGATAATCTATGGCGAGGTGTGGCGCATCAACCTCTCGATGACTGACACACACATTGAAAACTTCGATCCAGAGCGCACGCGAAACGCTTTCATATTGTCAGTTGTCTGTATTGCGTCTGGGGGGTCCACGTTGTATATACTTGTTACGAGGTTCTCGCAGGAAGAAGAAAAGAAAAAGGTCTCTGCCTCCGGCGCCACCCATGAATGAAACACCGTGTTTCTGCTGTCTGCGGTCGCACAGGGAAACTTCGCAAACGACTGGAGGGCTAGCAAGTGTCAAAAACAGCGTTTGACTTTGTGAAATTTTATATTCGCTGCATGTTATATGCTTAACATGTCTGGGGGAAGTGGCGTGAAACTTGTAACCGTATTATTGCCCGAAGCTTATTTGGAAGGTTTAGATGAGCTTGTGAGAGCTAACATGTATCCGAGCAGAAGTTCAGCTATACGGTCTTCGGTGAGGGATCTGCTGAAGAAAGAGCTTTGGGAAAGACGCGGAAGATGAAGCTTTGCAGCGGAAGGAAACTTCAATACACAATTCCTCTGCCCGCAAGACTCATCAGTTTTCTCAGAGGTAAGTCGGTAAAAACTGTCTTGGAACTCGGCTGTGGTTATGGCAGAGCCTGCTTTTTCTTGCATGAGAACGGTCTTTGCGTCGCAGGCGTTGACTTAGACAAGGCACAAGTCGGATTGGCTTTACAGGAAGCAAAATCGCGGAGGATTCACGATGGACTAGACTTTGTGGTCAACGATGCTGGAAATCTGTGTTTCCCAGACTCCTCTTTTGACGCGGTCACGATGCTAGGAGTCCTCACTCTGGTTCCAAAAGCCGAAAGGCCGAGAATAATGAACGAAGTTGAAAGAGTCCTAAAACAAGTGGGCTACGTCTTCATCGAAGAGTTTGGCCGAACATGGGAGAATCCAGTTTACAGGAAGAGATACAAGGAGGACTTGAAGGTCACCGGTGAATTGGGCACAATCACACTTAGGGACGACACTGGCAGGGTTCTGCATTTTGCACATCACTTCACCCGCAGAGAGCTGCTCAGTCTTCTCAGAGGCTTCCAAATTGTCAGTTTCGAAAAAGAGGTTTTCACAAGCTATTATCACAGAAACTGGGTCAAAGGAAACATCATACTGGCCCAGAAACAGCGAAAATAGGTTTTCTGCATCAAAATGGCTTTGTGTAGGCTCCACTTATTATAACGTCAGTAGCTAGGTTTTCCTAGGTCTCTCACTTTCTTGGCTGTTTCCGCAGGGTTTTCTGCGAGTGTTATCTCTCTTCCCACGATCAGATAGCGCGCGCCAGCCTTGATGGCCGGTCGAACCGTTGCACCTTGAGCTCCTATTCCAGGTGAGTATATTGGAACCTTTTCTCCCAGTATTTCGTGTACTTCTTTTATCTTCTCAGGGTATGTTGCGCCCACAACTGCGCCGTCTGCGTCGTATTTCAGAGCTTTTTTTGCGAAGTATATGTACTGAAACGTTTTCGTGCCGCTTTCAGTTTCGATTATTGTTTGCCCGTAGCCTTCAGCTGCGGCTTTGTGACTCATGTAGACGAGGAGGATCACCCCGCGGCCCAGTCGGCGTGCAACATCGAAGATGGGTTTCAACCCTTCTTCCCACCCTATGAATGGGTTGGCTATTAGGGCATCGAAGCCCGCGGCATAGTAGTACTCAGCGATAACTTGGTTCGTGGCGCCGATGTCATTCGCCTTGCAGTCCATTATTGTCATCAATCCGACATCGTGAGCCTTTCTGACAAGTTTTTCAACACCGTTAAACGTGCCCAGAGGAAGGACTAGGTGATGGTTGAATTTAACAGCGCAAATATATGCTTGCACAGTGTCCAGAACGTGTTCTGCCTTCATGGAAAGGGCCCTTCGGTTTTTTGGGTTTTCAAACGGAAAGTCAAAAGCCAAAACGACGTTGGATTCCTTTTCTCTTGCTTTCTTTTCCATCTTGGCACGGAAAGACAAACTCAAACGCCTCTCTCTACTTGGTGATAAGACTAAAAACTCTTTTGCTTCCTACACTTGCCCAACTGTTGTTCTTAGCTCATGTCTAAATCCTTCAGCGAAAGCTCTTGTTCTAGAGCCGACAGGAAAGCCATGGTTCTCGCGTATCTTTCCTTCGCAATTCTCTTAGCCGTAACGGTGTTTAGCAGATTATAGATGGGCTTCAATTCTTCAAAGCAGTCTTTCACAACGGTTTCAAAAGGTCTCTTGCCTAACCAGTGGAATACTCTGGCAACGCCCGACGCTCCTAGCAGGTCGATTTTGTCAGCGTCCCAAACAATCTTCTCTTCCAGTGTTTCCAGCTTGTCTCTGAACGGAAGCGCGTGATGCAACACTATCCTCACGACTCTGTCACTCTTCTCATGAGGATAGTCTGTTCCGCTTAGAATCTCGCTTGCGAGTCTTGCTCCCGTTTCGTTGTGCGGTTCACCGACCGTTCGCCCTATATCGTGTAAGATGGCTCCTATCTGTACCAATTTGACATCTGCTTTTTCGCTCTTGGCTAAGAAAGTTGCAATTCTGAAGACTCGATCAACGTGGGAGTAGGAGTGAACGGTCCCTTCCAGTGGAGCCATCTTCTCTTTAACGGTGATTGTCAAAGAATCTATCAATGGTCGCATGTTATCACGGCGATTTGTGGTGTGTTTTCTACACTAAATTTAAAAGTTAAACCTTATAAAACATAAAGTAAAAAATCGCACACCGAGTGGCACGCATGAAACCTCAACCAGTGTTGAGCAGTGAGTTGCGCAAACTCGTTGAATCTCGCATGAAGAGCAATCTAGAGGGGATAGAGCAAACGCTACAACAGATATTCGGAGCTCAGAAGCTCGGCCTGGAAGAATTGAGGGAAACAATAAAAGGACTTGAGGAGAGCTTCGACCTTCTGTCTCAGAAATGGAACCTCCAGATCCTCTACATACTATTCCTCAGAGAGACCACGGGGTTCGGCGAGCTGAAGAAGATTCTGAGGGCGAACTCTCGCACCTTATCGGACAAACTTAAAATGCTCAACCAGAATAGATACATCAGGAGGTCAGTGAACGAAGGTCCGCCTCTGAGAGTAGGATACTCGCTTACAACAAAGGGCCGCAATACAGTTCTTCTCGCACTGCCTTTTCTTTACTATTCCAGCAGCAACCTGACATGAGAAATTAACAATTCTCCACATCGACTCCATTGCGTTTGGCGTCTGAGAAAAGGATATCAATGAAAAACCTGCGGATTATGTACCATGGTGAAATATGTCTATCTTTCTGAAAACAAACTTGGCGAAGAACAAAGACTTTGCATCGGTTTGTTAATGAAAGAATGTTTTGGTCATGTCGATCCTATAGAAGCTAGAGACTGTTTTTGTGCCGAGAGTTTTGCAAGGATTCTTGCCTGCAGTAATGGGAAGCTTATTGGACATTTGAGGCTGTTCAAAAGAAGAGTCGAGTTTGAAAAAAGAGAGGTCATTCTTGGAGGTATTGGGGGAGTCTGTGTGTCAGAGAGCATGAGAGAAAGGGGAATTGCAACAAGGTTAGTTAGAAAAGGTCTTCAAGTTCTTAAACATGAGAAGGTTGACATCGCCTGCCTCAACGCTGACCTGTCAAGGGCTGGCGACAAGTTTTACGAAAAGCTAGGATTCACCTTGATGAATAGAAAAATATCCTTCGAGGACATAGGTGGAAGGCTGAGATACGATGACGGAACAATGTTCATTCCAGTTTGCTCAAAAGAGATCTATCAACGCATAATGGATGGCAAGAAAACCTTTCATTACGGAAGAGGTTATTGGTAGAGTCTCTGTTGTTACTTTGGTTGCTGAATGGTCTTTTTATTCAGAATTGTTTTGAAATACTTCGGCAGCTTCGATTTTTCCTCCTGAGCACTGTTTGATTAGTGACAATGCTGCTGCTACAGCCTCTCTCAGCCCGTTCCGCAATATCCCTGGAGCACCATATCCGACTATGACTACATTTCGTGTTTCAATCATAATCTTTGTGTGGTCAGAATCGCGGTAAGGATAGATGCTAAGGACCTGTTTTCTATCTGTTAAAACAAGAATCTTTCCCGTCAAAGAGATCGGTGCTTTCAAGCCAATTCCAGTGAAGGCTTCACCGTTTCTGGCAAAACGAACTTGAAACGGTGGAGCTATGCAGTCACGGTCGAATCCGCTCATTGGAACCATAGTTTTCACAGATGCCAGATTGTAAGCGTCCACAACCGTGGATATGTTTGGAAGCTCGTCACCACGCAAGACTCTTCGAACTAAGGCTTCACCAGCGGGCCTTGTCTTCGTTGGGTCAATGCCAAGCTTCCAATAAAAGTCCCGATAGTCTCTCACAGTCGAGTCATCTTTCAGGTCCACAATGTTATATTTGCTTCTGACCTCTTCGTACAGGATTTTCTTGAGTTGCCGGAGCTGCTCGTTGTCTTTTCGTGCAGTAACACCGTTGATCAGTCCTATACAGATCGCAAGTTGGGATAACTTTTCAGAGACTTCAGGGCTCCAGTTAACGTCTATTTGCATTTTCGTGCACCATTCAGTTCTTATTTTGGCCTCTGCATACTTAATAGCTTCAAGCAGAATCTCAACCAAAGGCTAAGAAATGATCGGTGAGCTTGCGGCGTTGGGCGCTGCTATCAGTTGGACAGTGTCAGCATTATTCTATGGAAAAGCGCTGCAACAGGCTAGGCCGATCTCTGCAAACATCATTCGCCTGACGTTGACAGGCTCGATTTTGCTCTTGTTCCTCGTTTTTTTAGGCAAACTCACATTCTTGACTGATTTACCTATAGAAGTCGTTGCCATCTCAGCCGTCAGTGGCATAATTGGTCTGGGCTTAGGTGACACTTTATATCTGGTGAGTCTGAGCCGAATAGGCGTTGCACGAGCTGTTCCGATAACCTGCGTTTATCCATTGTTCAGCCTTGTATGGGCTGTTTTCCTCGTAGGTGAGCCGATCACTTGGGCCGTTGTCCTCGGGGCCGTCGTCATAGTTGGCGGGATATGGTTTCTTGGCCAGGGCATCCATGCAGGCGAAGTTGATACAAAGAAGAAACCGTTGGTCATTGGCATGATCTTCGCCCTTCTAACTGCCATAGTGTGGTCCGTTAGTATCGCAATGATGGATATCGCAGTGAGAGAAACGCCGGACCTGAACCACGCTTTGGCCATCAACACGATGAGAGTGATCGCAATTGCGGCCTTTTTATTCGCGGCTTCTCCTCTGCTCGATCGGAAACTGGGCTTTCTGAAGGTGCCGAAGAAAACCGTGATGGCCTTGGTTGCTGGCGGAATCGTCGCACTGGGTCTCGGATGGTTTTTCCTGGCGTACAGTTTCGTGGAGATTGCACAATCTCGGGCTGTTCCAATATCTTCAACGACCCCCCTCTTTTCGACGCTAGCCAGTGTTTTCCTGTTGCGTGAAAAAGCCACTGCCCGAACTGCTCTTGGATCGATAATGATCGTGGTTGGAATTTTCCTAGTCTTTCTAGCATAAAACCGTTCTTTTCTGAAACCGTGTATAGCTTTTTATAGTGCGTGCCGTTCTAAGGGGGAACTTGGCGGATTTGCAAGGTAGAGATTGAATGTCGGCGTCTCCGAGCGCTCGCGAGTCGGTTCTGGCCCGAAGAATCGCTGGCGAGATAATTCTCTCAAGCAAGCCTGGAGCTACTATGCGGAAGTGGCGTGAACTTTTCGCTATTTCACAGATGAGACTTTCAGACAAGATGGTGGTTTCATCATCAGTGATCAGCGACTACGAAAATGGCAGGCGGCCGAGTCCAGGAGCAAGGTTTGTGAGAAGATTTGTTTGGGCCTTGCTGAAAATCGATGAAGAACGTGGAAGTCGTTTCACACACGAGTTTGCCAAACTGACGAGTTCGCCGAGTAACGCCATAATAGACCTTCGCGAATTCCCACTGCCCGTGCGCGTAGAGCATCTGTGCAAAGCCATCGAGGGCAAAGTCGTGGCATGCATGGACAGATACGTTAGAGAGATTAACGGTTACACTGTTGTGGACAGCAAGAGGGCTGTTGAAACGCTTTCAGGGCTGGAGTTCTCTCAACTCTTCGGTGTCACAACCGAGCGGGCGTTGATATTCACAAACATAGAAGATGGCATTTCTCCCATGCTCATCGTGCGGGTCAGTAGTTTGAAGCCGCGCGTTGTGATCTTTCACGGTACCCAGCCGGACGAGTATTCGATACGGTTGGCGGAGTATGATGGCATCCCGCTCATATACTCCGGCCTTTCAAGTGTTGAGCGTCTGGTGAAATCTTTGAGAAAACTGTATCACATCGCCCTTCGCAGAAAGCTAGGCAGATCGGCACGTCCGCCGCCTCCACAAGTAAGCGCATAAGAACCGTTCAGATCTTGACAACATAAAATCTGCTAAGAAATTGAAGGGCTGACAAGTCCCCTTTTCAAAAACTCGTCTTTTATCCGCTGGAAGTCTTCCTCCAACTGTTTCTTGTATCGCGCGCTGTATAGAGCTGCCGCAGGGTGAAAGGTCGGGAAGACTGCAACCTTCAAGCGAAGAATAGATGTTTCATAAACCTTGCCCCGCGCCTGCGTTATGCTGCGGAAGGTTAACCTTGCTTTTGAGAGAATATATGCGGTTGAATGGTTGCCAAGAGTGACGATGAATCTTGGTTGGATAATGCCTATTTGCCTGTTCAAGTAAGGTGTGCAGGTTTCGATTTCACTGGGCCTAGGGTCACGATTTCTGGGGGGCCTGCACTTCACAACATTAGTGATGAAAACGTCTGCTCTTGAGAACCCGATTTCGGAGAGTAGAGTTTCTAAAAACTTTCCTGCTGCACCAACGAAAGGTTCGCCCTTCAAGTCTTCTGATCGACCCGGAGCCTCTCCGATGAACAGCACTGGGCTTTCAGGATTGCCAACTCCTGGGACAGTCTTTTTGCGGCCTTTCCAAAGGTCGCACTTGATGCAAACCACGACTTCTGCAGCCACAGCGTCTAGAAGATGTTTGTTAGACAAGATGAGGCCTTCTGGCATCCTCACTGTTCCACGAATCTGTCAGAGGCCATTGCTCAGCACAGGTGTTTTAGGGCGTCAGCTCCTTTCATGCCTACTTCGACGCCTAGGCTTTTGGCCTTAGAGGTCACTGCTTTGACCTGTCCGTTGAGCACGTCATCAAAAGTCTTCACTCCGCTCACGACTGCCGCGGCTACGCCTAGTTTTTCAGCTGATTCGACGTTCAGGAAGCCGCACATGACGAAGCCTTTTTCGGCGGTGATGAGAAGAAGTGGTGGGCTATCAGGGAGATCTGTGCGGAGGCCCAAGCAACTCTTGCCGTCAACCTTAACCGTCATGATGCTTATCATGGCGAACACCTTTTAACTGCACACATAACATATCCACGCTTAAATAAGAATCGCTGGAGAAACACCTGCCAATGCTGACGAGGCTGAAGCAGAAGATTCAATCCATGCTGGCGACTGAAGCAAGAATCGCACACAGAATCGGCCTCACGCCCAACAGGATAACCGTTCTCGGCGCTTTCCTAGCTTTCCTGTCAGCTTTTGTCTACGCAAAATGGCCAGCGAACCCCCTTCTTCTCTTGCTTGCAACCGTTCTGCTTTTGCTTTCAGGGTTCTGCGACGCCTTGGACGGCGTGGTTGCCCGGTTGTTTGAAGAAACGACAGTGTTCGGTGGTTTTCTGGATTCTCTGCTCGACAGATACGCTGACGCTGCTGTATATGTGGGCATAGGTTTCGGAGGGCTGTGCAATCTCTATTGGGGTTTGACGGCGGCGATAATAGGTTCGTTGCTGGTGAGCTACAGTCGGGCCAGAGCCGAGGCTGCGGGATTGAAAATGGAATCGATCGGTCTTGCGGAGAGAGCGGAACGTGTGTTAATACTTGCCGTTGCAAGTCTAGTGGCGATGTTCTGGCAACCTACCATGGTGATGAACGTGGCGATAATATTCCTTGCAGTGCTCACAAACCTGACGGTCTTGCAGAGAAGCCTCTACGTTTACGGCAAATCAAAGAAAAAAGTATTGAGTGAAAACTAGAATCTTCTCGGTCGCGTGCGAATCCGTCGTTCGTTCTCTGCCCTTACCTTCACGACACCACGATGCACTGCACACGACACGCAATAGTACTTGGTCGTGGATGGACTCTCAATGTACGTGCCTTTCTGGCGTAGCTCCTTCGCCAGTTGATAATCAACGATGGAGTGTCTCCTGGTCACTTTCTTAGCCTTGTCACGGGGCACCATCGACCCGCAACTTGCACATTGAACGACACCGCTGCTGCCCTTACCGCCCTTTGACCTTCCGCGGCTCTTTCGTTTGAACGGCAACTTTTTCTTACTCCTACACTTCCTTTAAGCAAACAATCTGGTTTGCTGCTTTATATATCTGTCCCAACTCCAATTTCAAGACGCCGAGAAATCTTTTTACGTGTACAACGCTAGAAAGTGTCTCCATGCGAAGAAATCGTGTTTTCCTGCTGTCCTCCTCAATCGTGCTTCTCGCTTTGGCCTTGACCTTTTCAAATGTGAAGACAGGCCGCTCTGCGGTTGCAGCATCTGATTCGAAGGTTACGGTGCACTTCATCGACGTTGGTCAGGGTGACTCAATTCTGATTGACGCATCAGGCGTGGAAGTACTGGTAGATGGTGGTCCAACAGCGGCAGGTAACACGGTGTTGAGCTATCTTGGGGGTTTGGACGTGACGCACATCAGTTTGATGGTGGCTACTCACATGCACGAGGACCACATAGGAGGGCTGATCACCGTTTTGAGTTCAGCTATTCAGGTGGACGAAGTAATCATCAACAATGAATCGGACACCACACCGACATACACGCAGTTCATGACGCTCGCCAAAAGCCACACCCTCGTCGCGGCTCAGCGGGGACAAGTCTACAGCCTAACGGCAACGGCGAGCCTGACCGTGTTCAACCCGGTTCAGCCGCTTCAATTCACCGATCAAAACGAAAACAGCGTCGTAATGAAACTCCAAGCAGGCCAAACAAGCTTCCTGCTGGAAGGAGACGCAAGCTCAGGCGCCGAGCAAAGCATGATCAGCTCCGGACTGAACCTGCGCAGCAACGTTTTGAAAGTCGGCCATCACGGAAGCGCATACGCTACATCAGACGCATTTCTCAACAGCGTCCAACCAACGTATGCCGTGATAAGCTGCGGGCTTAACAATCCTTACGGACACCCAGCCCCAGAAACAGTGCAAAGACTCCTCAACCACAACGTCACAGCATACGGTACCTACAGGTCAGGAACAATAATAGCAACAACAGATGGCACAACAATAACATTCCTTGACAGTCCAAATCCCATCGCAGAATTCCCAACGATCCTCATGCCATCAATGCTGATACTAGTGGTCCTGTCAGCAACAATTCTGTTCCGGAAGAAATATCCCATTCATTCTCAGAAGCCCGTGGAAAGAAGTTTTCAGTCTCGCAAAACGATGCGATATTGTGGAACACAGGATGCCAGGTCGCCGGGGTTTAGCTGAAGCGAATCAGATGTCCTTTCTTAACTTCAGAATCGACGCGATGTTCGCTTTCTTGTCGATTCTCGGGACGATTTTTCCGGTGGAAGATGTGAACAGTGTTGTGACCCCTGGGCCGTGACCGGCTATGACGCAGTTTGTGTGCACTGTGATGCCGACTGAGATCGCGCCTTGTTTGTATATCCTTCCGAAGGTGTGGTCTGCGTCAATTATGGCAACGAGGTCTCCTAGCCTCAGGTCGCCGAGGCCAAACTGTTTCCTCACTTTTTCATCGAAGAGCTGAATGTCATAGTCTCCGGAATAAGTCTGGTTGGCGCCGAGTCCTGAGCCCATGATAGCGGCTGGAACGATGTGAGTGACCGGAACCTCCAGCTTGTCACCTTTCAATCTGGGTTTCATCGCTGTCAGAAACTTAGGGTCCAAATTCATCACCGTGACGTGAGGAGCGTCTAACAGTTGGAGGCCAACTCCGAAAGCTTTGACGAGAAACTTGTCCCCGATCACAAGTTTGTCCATGACGTCGGGCTGAACATCGACTAGCACGTGTTCTATGCCGCCATGCTTGCCCGTGACAACTCCTTTTGAACCCTTGGCGTCGCCACTTATTATCGCGGCCTCGTTCCCAACGCATGAGAGCACGTTGAAGGCGGCGTTTGCGCCTTGTCCAAAGCGCGGGTCGTTCTCTCTGTTTTCAACGCTTACTCCCGGTTCAACATGATCGGCTTGCCATCCTGAGGCCGGGTCGCCTACCCTGATGTTGTAGGTGATTCCTCCGACGCCTGGCAAAACTACCGGGTTGCCTTGGGCAGTGATCCTGTAGACGTCTCTTCCGAACACGGGGCTCACTACTTCGCCGACGACCGAGATCTTCACTAACTTGTCCTCGTTGGTTCTCAGCATTCAGCATCCCCCATTAGAGTAGGTCCTTTGAAGGGCGGAAACTAATAAAACTTGGCCTCAACGGTTCTGTGAAGTCTTAGGTTGACAAGGGCCCTTCGAAAAATCGGATGATGACCGTTTTCATCTTTCCTGTGTTGTTTTTCCCCAACCTATTCCGTTCCAAATTCTTTCGTGGAAATAGTAGGCTATCGTTGTATAGATATTGCTAATAACCGCAAATCCCAACGCTGCATCAAGTCTGCCAGTAAGAATGTAGATCACTGTTACGTCTAACACAACAATCGTGAGCCTGTAGGTGAGCGACTTCACTATTGATCTTGAATGTTTTTCCTGCAATCTGAATCCCCTACTAGTTAGACAGCTTCAGATAACGACGTTATATCTCTTTCAGAAATAGGGGGTTCTGTTAACTTTGGTCAGGTGACTCTGCCAAAAGGGCCCTATGTGGAGTGCGATTCTTCTTTTGATGATTCAGATTTGCCTTATCAAAGGAGACACACAAAGTATCAACGTAGACAAGCTCGACGATCCTCTCAGTCCATTCAAGGCCCTGGCAGTGACCAGGACCGCCTCGGCCCAAATTGTGACGTGCGAATGGAATACGGTAAGTTTTAAATTTGGGGCTTTCTTTTGAGTTCAGTGAAGCCAAACCTTAATAGTGGCATGCATTATTTACGTGGCGAGAACCATGGCTGAGATTGGACTAAGGTCTAAAATGCTGGTCAAAGACGTCATGAGTAGCCCAGCGGTTACTGTGGAGGAAAATGCTCCTGCTAACAAAGTTGCGGAACTCATGGTTAAACACGAGTATGGATGCATAATAGTGACAACCAAGCAGGCAAAGCCGATGGGAATAATAACTGAGCGAGATCTTGTTGTAAGAGTCTTGGCTAAGAACGCCAAGCCAGACACCGTCAGGGCCAAGGGCATCATGACTTCTCCGCTGATGACGATAGAACCAGACGCAACGATAAGCGAGGCAGCCAAGAGAATGAGCAAATTGAACATCAGACGTCTGGGAGTCATGTACAAGGGACAGCTTGAAGGGATAATATCGAGCAAAGACGTCTTGGCCGTCATGCCTGAACTCTTAGAGACAATACAAGAGAAAGCCATGCTAGAAGGTGAAAACATGGCTGAAGAAGCACAGAAGGAATCGGCACCCCTCGCCGGATACTGCGACCACTGCGGAGTCTGGTCTGACAGCTTGACAGAAGTCAACGGCGAATTCCTCTGCGAGGACTGCAAGGTTGAACTGGAAAGTGAGGAGTGAGAGGAGATCTTTTGCGTGTCAAGGAGATCATGGATCAGAAGCACCCATCGATCTATGAAGATGAGCTCGCCACGAAAGCACGCGCGATAATGAGAGATTTTGACCTGAGGATTCTTCCAGTAACCGATAAGAACAAGATGCTTTTGGGAAAAGTTTCGCGTCGCGACGTGATGACCATTTCGTCATCTGTGTCGCCGATCACCGTGAAAGGTATTATGACGCCTGCAAAGCACATCGCAACGGTTGAGGATGAGGTAACTTCAACGTTTAGAGCTATGCTTCGAGTGGATGTTTGGCATTCACCCGTTGTCGCTTCAGCCGAGGACAAAACCTACAGGGGAGTCGTAGGGTTAGACAGCTTCATTGAATCACTGATGAAAACGAGTCCTGACCGATTTGTGAAGGACGTTTCCGAAATCATGACCACAAAGGTTGTGACATGCTCTCCAGAAGACGAGATTGATGATATCTGGCGCCTCATGACAGAAACGCGGCTCGCAGGATTGCCGGTTGTTAGGAATGGCAAGCTCGTAGGCATCGTCACGCAGAAAGACCTTCTTGAATCTGGAGCCATGCTGCCGACCTTCGAGTCTAAAAAAGGACGCTTTAGAGACTCGCCAAAAATATCTTCCGTAATGAATACAAACGTGGTTTCTGTTGAGCCTTCGACAAAGGTGATCAGAGTTGCTAGAGTCATGGTTTCCAAAGATGTTGGAAGGATCCCCGTGACTGACAAGAACCGGAAACTGCTCGGCATTGTGGATCGAGAAGACGTTGCAAGACTGATTGTCAGGTGAGCGTGAGCGCAATTGAGTAGAGAAGGCTACAGAAGAAGGCTGCGGGGAACAGGCCCCTTGGACTTGAAGACTCATCCCTCGAAGAAACGTGAAGGGGAAATACTTACAGTTGCAAAAAGCCCCGTTGTAATGGTTGCTCCAACTACGCCCATATATGACGCGGCTCAAAAAATGGCGAAAGAAGGATTCCGCCGGCTACCCATAGCTAACCCTGGAACCAAATACCTGGAGGGAATCGTGACAGCCACGGACATAGTCGACTACCTCGGCGGTGGGCAAAAATTTGAGATAATCCAGCATAGGTACGGTGGAAACTTCTTCAAGGCCATAAACGAGCAGATCCGGCTCATAATGACTCAGAAAGTCATTTCAATCACGACTGAAGCAAAGATAGGTGAAGCAATCGAGAAGATGAAGGAATCAAACCTCGGCGGCTTGCCCGTAGTGGATGAAAAAAATAGCGTAAAAGCCATAGTGACCGAGCGTGACATCGCGGTTCTCTTCGCCGACCGAACGAGCGGCGTAACGGTTGCTCAACTCATGTCGGAGAACGTGGTCACGGCTTTGCCCAAGACTACGATATTTGAGGCTGAAAAAACCATGGTGACGCAGGGGTTCAGAAGGTTGCCAATAATCTCTGACAGCAAGCTCATCGGCATAGTGACGGCCATGGACATCATCCGCTTCTTCGGTTGCGGAGAAGTCTTCAGCCACTTACGATCTGGGGCAATAATCCAAGTTTTAAACACGCCTGCGCTTGAGATAGCGACAAAGAACGTTTCAACCGTAGACCCCGAAACCGATGTGGGTCAAGCTGCAAAGATCATGAGGGAGAAGGACATAGGAGCCGTGCCCGTTGTCAAGAACGGAGCGCTCGTCGGCATATTCACAGAAAGAGACTTCTTCAAAATAATCGAATAGCGCGTTGCTGTTTGCAATTTCCATTTAGATGTTCACGGGTCTACCCCATCGAGCCTAATCATGCTGTTTAGCGGCGTGCGGTTCCATTATTCTTCAGAAAAACAAAAAGTGGTTGTTGCGGCATTGTTACTCAGAATTGTTACGGGTGACTGACAGAACCGTAGATTTCAATTTAGCGCGCTTTTCAACAACTTTCATCAAGAGGTATGTTAAACCTGCTCCGGCAATAGAGATTCCGGGCAATGCAACGGTTGCGACGTTCAACGCTTCTGTAACGGCCGTTTCATTTGTCGAGATTTCCGTGCGGACATCATAAATGGACGTGAATGTGCTAGTCATGCCAGGTGGAATAATGCCGCTGATAGTGTCTTGGGAACTGAAACGAACCGAGAATAGATAGTTTCCCGGGGCAAGCTTTGTTGACTTGTCTACAAACGTTCCATCGACAAACCCTGGGGGAATCGTTCGCAAAGGGTAAACCCAGGAGGAATCGTTAGCAAAGAGTCTGGAGCTGTTTAAGTCGATTACACATGATCCCTCAGACCAGAACCCCATCCCTGGACCGATTGTAAATGGCAGTTGCCCAGTATTGTCTGCGAAAAATATCGTCTTGTTTTCAAATGACAACGTCAGGTTTATCCTGTAGTCCTGGGTCACCCACCCAAAGAGCGTCCCCTCACCAAAGTACACCCCTACACGAAGGCTTTCAGCTCGATCGCTAACATTGAATGCATAAGTCTTCGTCGCCCTAGATGAACCGTTATAAGTAAGGTCACTTGTCTCTTCAGTTGAAAAAGGTTCACCATAAAATGCCTTGCTACCGATAACACGGACAGTTCCGTTGTAGTCGAGCACCCTGAAAAAACCCTCCATTCTCGCAGTGTTGCCAGCGCTGTTTGTCATCACCAATGCACCAGGGAATACGTACAGGCCGACAATAAAAACGATCAGACCAACGACGCAAGCAGCAACAAATGCGCTTCTTTCACGCAAAAGACATTTCACCCAATGACAGTGCACTCAGAGATGGAAGCATTCATTAAACCACAATATATAGTCTTGGTAATTCAGGGTGTTCGGAGCGCCGACGTATCCGTTGTCGTTACAATTCATTGTGAAATGTACAACATTTGACAGGTCTAAAATTCTCACCTCAGTTGAGTAAGACTGCCGGGCCAGCGTCTCCTCTTTCCATGCACATGCGCATTAGAATAATGCCCCGAAAGATGCCGACGAATTCTTCTCAGAAGGACATGCAGACCTTCATGGGTCCTGAGATAACAACGCGTACTGTTGAGTCCATATTTTCACCCGGCATTCAAAAGTAGTAGACCATCTGAAAAGTCTAAAAAGAATATCACAATTTCTCATGGAAACGACAAATGCCTAAATAAGATCCAGTAATGCAAGCTAAGTAATCAGGAGAAACAGGTAACATGGTCAAACCAGGCACTTATTTCTGGTCAGGAAACGAAGCCTGCGTTGAAGCAGCAATAATCGCTGGTTGCAGATTCTTCGCTGGATACCCAATATCACCCTCAAACGAGATACTTGAACGCCTCTCAGAACGCCTACCGCAGGTTGACGGCATATTCCTGCAGATGGAAGACGAGCTGGCTTCGATAGGCGCGGTTATGGGCGCCAGCTGGGCAGGGAAGAAGGCTATGACGGCCACTTCTGGACCGGGCTTCAGCCTGATGCAGGAGACTATAGGCTGGGGCTTCATGACTGAAACCCCGTGTGTGATAGTTGATGTTCAAAGAGTTGGACCTGGCACTGGACAGGCAACCAAGTGCGGTCAAGGAGACGTAATGCAAGCACGTTGGGGAACTCACGGTGACTACGCGGCAATCGCGCTTTCGCCTAACTCGGTGCAAGAGATGTTCGAACTTACGGTGAGAGCTTTCAACTTGGCTGAAAAGTATCGCACGCCCGTGATCCTGTTGGCAGACGAGACCATAGCTCATTTGAGGGAGCAGGCAACTGTGCCGCGACTTAAGCAAATAAAAATATTTGACCGAAAAAAACCAGGACCCAAGGACAGAGCTTTCTTCGGCTCAGAAGAAGTTGCGCCGATGCCATCGGTAGGCGAAGGCTTCAACGTCGCTGTTACAGCTTCGACCCACGACGAGTATGGTGTTCGATTTACACAGGACCCGCTTGTTCACAGAAGAATGTTAAGCAAACTTAATGCCAAGATAAACGATCACGCAGACGACATCGTTGAAGTGGAAGACTACAACGTTGACGATTGCAAGGTTGGCATAGTCTCCTACGGCTGCACGTCCCGCGCTGTCTACGAGGCTACTGAACGGGCAGAAGCTGAAGGAACGAGCACAGGCTACGTCAGACTGAAGACAATCTGGCCTTTTCCAGACAAGGCTGTCAAACGACTCGCTGAAAGTGCTGAAAGAATAATCGTTCCAGAGATGAACCTTGGGCAAATCAGCCGCGAAGTTCAAAGAGTTGCGTGCAACGCAGAGGTCATTCCGCTGAACAAGATCGGCGGAGGAGAACTTATCACGCCTGAAGAGTTACTGACCAAGATTCTGGAAGGAGGAAAGCAAAGTGGCTGAAGCATTCTCACCTCGAAAGTACATGAGAGACTTAAGATTGCCCTTCTGCGCAGGCTGCGGACTTTTTTCACTCAGTGACGCTTTTCTCAGAGCCGTGCACGAGCTGGGCCACGAAGACCTGACCGGCTTCTGTTTCACAAGCGGCATAGGCTGCTCCTCATGGATTCCTTCGCCCTATTTTGAAGCCGATTCGGTCCACACACTTCATGGAAGAAGCATACCGCCCGCCACCAGCATAAAACTCATACGCCCAGACCTGAACGTCGTGGTCTTCGGCGGCGACGGAGACATAGTCGGCATAGGCCTAAGCCACTTCCTACACGCAGCGAGGAGAAACACCGATATCCTCGTCATAATGGGCAACAACATGGTTTACGGAATGACAGGCGGCCAAGTAGCCCCCACAACACCCTTCAAAACGCGGACGACAACCACGCCGTACGGAAGCTTTGAGTATCCAATAGATGCGGCGAAGCTCGCAGTTGCGGCTGGAGCGGCATACTCCGCGCGATGGACAACCGCACATTTGCACGAATTAGTAGAGTCAATCAAAAAAGCATTGCAGATGCAAGGTTTCAGGTTCATCGAAGTTGTGACCCACTGCCCAACAGCCTACGGGAGGAGAGCAGGATTCAAAAACATCGCAGAAATGCTCAAGCACTTCAAAGAAAACGCCGTCACAGTTCAGCAAGCTGAAAAGATGAGTCCTGAAGAGCTTGAAGCGAAAATAGTCGTCGGAGAATTCGTTACAAGAAGACGCCCAACACTGGTTGAAACAGTATATGCCGTGATTAAGGAGGCAAAGGAAAACGGCGATCAAAAAAGAGATTAGAATAGGCGGAAGCGGCGGGCAAGGCATAGTCTTGGCCGCCCAAATATTGGGCAAGGCCGCAGTCCTAGATGGGAAAAATGCGTTACAAACGCAGACATACGGCGCCGAAGCAAGAGGAAGCCTTGCCACGAGCGAAGTCATAATCTCAGACAACAAAATAGGGTTCCCAGCAGTCAGAAGACCCGACGTACTAGTGGCTATGAGTCAGGAAGCGCTTGACAGGCTACTCAAGGATTTGAAGGAGAACGGAACGCTGATAATTGACAGTTCCAACGTGACCAAGATACCCGAATCAAAGGCAAGGGTCTACAGGTTTCCGATAACAGAAACGGCGAAGAAAACTTTCGGAGAAGCCATGTACGCTAACATGGTTATGCTTGGAGCTTTAATAAGGATGACCAGACTGGTCACGGTTCAATCAATGGAAAAAACGATAAGAGAAAATGTCTCAGCAAAGACTGTGGAAACCAACATCAACGCCTTTAGAAGAGGATTACAACTCTAATTTTGGCGCGCGCAAAACAGACACGTTCTTGGCATGTGCGAAGAGTATATGTTTGTTGGCTGCCATATTGTGAATGTTCTTGCCGGGGTTGATTGATGTCTGAACAACCACTTGATTTTGATCCGCGGGATTGGCACAATGTCCAAGCAGCGGACGAGATGGATGTATCCAGATATTTCGAGTATGATGATGACGCGATCTTCCAATTGAGGAAATGGCTCAGGCTGGATCAGGCTGCTCCCAAGACCATAGTGGAAATAGGATGTGGAGGCGGATACTTCACTGGAAAGCTTGTTGCGATGGCTTCTGCATTGAAGGAGATTTGGGCAGTCGAGCCTGACGATGTTCTAAGAGAGTATGCGTCGCGGAAATTCTCTTCTCTGGTCAAATTCCTGAAGGGTACTGCGGAGAAGATACCGTTGTCTGAGGAATTCGCCGACCTGACAGTCTGCCACATCGTGCTCAGCAACCTACCTGATGTACCTCGAGCTGTGGCTGAAATGGCCCGGGTGACAAAAAAAGACGGAATAGTTGCTGCGATAGAGCCCGGCGAAAGCCGAATGCACTATTCGCCTGATCCTAAATTGAATGAGATGGAAGAGAAAGTGTTGCAGGCATACGGAAAAGGCATCTGGGACCTGCGGACCAGACTATTTGACTTTTCAAAGGATTTGAAAAAGAAAAACGCTCGGTACCCAGAGGTGTTCAATAATTGTGGTCTGCGCAACGTAGAGGTACATGGTTTGCTTTCTGTCTTCTTACTCAGCGATCCTCGTAGAGATGCTACGGAAATTCTTGGCTGGCTCAAGAAGCGGGTATTTCTTTTCGAAAGAGACTGGGATCGTACAAAAGTCATCCTTCAGCGCGGAGGGCTCGGAGGGCATGATATCCAAGCATATTTTGAGGCTGAGAAAGCGTATCTAGGCAATTTGATCGAGCATCCCGAGCAGATCTCCAAGACCCATGAGTTACAAACGTATTCGCGTACAGTAACCATTGGATTCAAATGAGGAAAATGAAGGGATCTGAGCCAAGCGCGCGCACCAAGGAAATGGGTGTAATCTAAGCTCCAGGAACTCATTCCTAAAGGTTTGAAACTTCATTCGCTGCGTCTACTGTTCCATTCTTCGCTAGGCAGGTTCAGGTTCTGGATTCTGTTGGTACTTGTTTAGATTCATCAAGGTTCATCCAATGGGTTTCGTTTCCTCACTTTTCAACACGACTAAATCGCAAGAGAAAAGCTCTTTGCCTTGATAACCGTCACGTACCGTAATGACTCCGGCGAATTGTGACCATCGTATGAGAGTGCGAATCAGGCAAGTGAAGGATGAAGAGGTTCCGGCAATCCTTAGATGGCTAGAGGACCCTCCCTTCCGTTCCGAGTTTCTGGCATTCGGCAGAGATTCGGATTCAGTGGTAATTGAGAAGTTAGGAGACGTGGTTCACGGTAAGGAGGAGGCAAGTTATCTAGCGATCGAACGAATAATGGATTCAAAGCTTATCGGCTTAGTTTTCTCCCACAAAGTTCCCAATTTTCATTACTTCGAAGTGGGGTTCTACGTTGTTCCTCAGGAGAGAAGCAAGGGCTACGGTACGAAAGCGATGAGATTACTCTTGGAGCACATCTTTGAAAAGCGATCAGTTAAGACGATTGTGGCTGGAACGTCTTCTCTTAACGTAGCATCGCAGAAGGCCTTGCTGAAAGCTGGGTTCAAAAAAGTTGGGACGCTCAAGAAGACACTTTTCAGGAATGGTTTGTGGGAGGATTCGATAATCTACCAAGTCACGAGCGATGAGTGAGGTTTAGAAGGTTCGCTGAAGAAGGAAAAAGGTTCTCAAATCCTCTAACAGGGCGCGCGCTGAGCAAGATTGATGTCGAATACGGTCTTGATGATATGTTGAAGTTCAGAGACAACGTTTTCGTTCTTTTCTATGCTTCACAGTGTCCTTTTTCACAGAGGTTCTTGCCAATTTTTGAAAAGTTCGCTCAAGGCAAAGCGCAGAGTTGTCTACGCGTTAAAACTGACGATAAGGCAAGTCTCTGCGAGAAAGCGCGCGCGTTAAGGCTGACGTTGTCGATCGCTACGCTGACTGCCAAGAATCCTGGTGCAATCACAGTTGGAATAACCGTGATTGTTGGCAGTGCTTTCTTTAGGTTCATTCAGTCACTTCCTATGTTGTTTTGAAAAGAAAGAAGACCTAGCTCTGTTTCGAGGGAATTGGCGCGCCCTTGGGAACACTTTTATTTAGGAACCCCTCAGCCTTGGATGGGTTTCCCGGTTCAATCCAACAAATGCAACTGGTGCCTGTCAGTTTGCTACAGGGTTGAATCGTTGGGAACCCTCTCCTTCCTTTTGAGGAAAGGTGCAGGAGTAAAGTTTGCCTAGCTTGGGGACATTTAAGAAAGTTGCCACCTAGAAAGAGTCCTTGGTAACAGGATATGCTCTGCAAGTTGCCTGTACCTAAGTCACTTCTCTGAGCGCGCGCTATTTATCATATCGAGCCAAAGTAGTCATGATTTAGGGAACTGTTCTTTCAGATATGGACAGTTCTTGTCTTCAACACGATCATAATATCCTATCTCCCAATCTTTTGGACTCAATAGGCCGTATTCTGTGCAACCAAGCATCCACGACATAACGTGCGCTATTTCGACTCTTTCATTTGACTTGAAGTAGCGCTTCTTGACCATTTGGAGGACTAGTTTGCTCATTTTGGCTAGGAAGTCACAGAATTCGGCGAACTTTCTTGGTCCAAACTCATCAATTCTTTTCTTAGGAGACTAGGCAACATATTTTTCAAAGGGATGGTTAACGCCTGGATCGACAACAAACTTGTCTTCAAATAGCAAACTTCCGAGCTTGTAAGCAATCTTACTCCTAATCACTTCTTTGACTCTGGGCTCTACTTAAACACGGTAACTGAAGACAGCTTCATCATCCATGCGGTTTCTAATCAAGAAGTGCTGATTCTTTACACCTTCACCATCCTTCATGAAAGCATAGAAATCGACGAGGACGCTCCTTATGTTGTCTTGCTTACATTTGAAAACAGTTACACACCAATCATTACTTTCCATAGCAGACATCACTCTATCTTCGAATTTCTTACTATAAAACGCTAGCACTCACGCTTGAACCTAAGAAGACCAAGAGGGTCTTTGCAAAAATCTGGCATAGAACGCTTTTCATACAGTTCACCCATACACTAACACCCTAAAAAACAAAAAGCTACTTGAGTGTTTATTGGGCCACTTACCTTGCAGGGGGGAGGTAGCCTTGACCTTATGGTTAAATATGTGGCCAGTCAAGATAACATTCTGATTAGGGGAGGAAGTGAATGCAGGAAAGGGCTAGGCGAAAGTGTAAAGCTTGTGGAAACCTGTTCATGCCAGACAATGATTTTCAAGGCTTCTGCTCAGACAGGTGCTACCACGTTTTCAGAGGAGAAATAAAACCAAGTGCCTAGCATAATCTAGCCTTT
>Ga0187886_1000175_pt1 | contig 90396 bp, 95 predicted proteins | sample June2016WEW_20_1_FD_133001 | JGI IMG/M metagenome (GOLD analysis project Ga0187886, IMG submission 133001) | Peatland microbial communities from SPRUCE experiment site at the Marcell Experimental Forest, Minnesota, USA - June2016WEW_20_150 | ecosystem: Environmental > Terrestrial > Soil >... | reverse complement strand
GTTATATTTTGTCACATACAATTTCTTACTTCCTCTAAAATAAAATCATGCTCCTCTCGGTGTGGTTCTGTCCTTTGATTATCGAATCGAGACGCAAGAAGAGTCGACAGATACCTTCGCTTGTCGCCGTGTGGCTCCACCCCAAGATGGGTGGATCCACCCTCCTCCGTGCGAAGGGTTTTGGCGAAGCTACAGGAATTTGGCCTCGAGAGTCAAAGTACTGAACCACACCGAGAGGTGCAAGATTGTATTTTAGAGTAAGTCACAAATTGTAGGTGACAAACTATGACTGGCTCGCTAGAAGCGCTCTTTCGAAGGATGCTCAGGTGCTGATAGATGATCGGCTTAGGCTATACGTTTCAGTTTTCTTGGCGTCGCTAGGTCTAGGACTGTACATCTATTTCGTCCCAATTTTCGCCCAACAGTTCGGAGCCACGTTCCTAGACTTGGGATATATCGGAACCGCAACAGCATTAACGTACGCGGTCGCGCCGATTTTTGTGGGCCAACTTGCAGACAGAGTTAACCGCTCCCGACTTTATGCGGCGGCCATTTTAATCAACTTCGTCGCAACATTTGCGCTTACGTTCTCAAGGTCTGTAACAGACATAGTCATAGTGCGTTCGCTAGGAGGGTTAGGGTTAGCGTTCTTCTGGCCTGTGACAGAAATCCTTGTTCTGCAGCTTACGCCGCGAAAGCGAAGAGTTAGAGAAATGGGCTTGTATAGCGTCTCGTGGGGTTCCGCTTTCTTGATTGGCCCGTTGCTTGGAGGATTGGTCATTCAGAGCCTCGGCTTCCTCGACCTCTTCGTCATTTCATCTGCCCTGATGTTGGCCGCGTTGCTAGCGGGAGGAATAATGACGTTCCCCCATCACGATAAGGAAGAGGAGAGGCGCTCTCACTTTGCTGCGCAGTCCAAAGTGATGAGAAGATTGTTCCCTTGGTACGTTTTGGTAGCTTGCTACGGAGTTGAATTCAGCATCGTAACTTCAATCTTTCCGGGATATGCTAACTCAGTCGGAATCAGCGCCGTATTGGTGGGCGTTTTATTCACGGCTTTTGGAATCGCAAGAGTTGTTGGCTATGCTACGTCTGAGCATTACTTCCACTACGGCGAGAAGAAGGCACTCATGTTGGCCTCACTTTTGATTGGTGTGGGCAGCACCATCATCGTACTACTGCCAGGCTTCAACGCGTTCCTAGTTGTGTTGGCTATGTTGGGAGGGTGCTTCGCAATAATCTATCCTTTGAGCATAGGCCTAATCTCACGACATTTTCCAGATGCGCAGGCAGGGGTCGCGGTTGGATCTTACGAAAGCGTTTACGGCATCGGTTCAGCAATCGGTCCGCTCATGGCTGGGGGTCTGGCAGCGTTCTCGGATGCCAGGCTAAGTTTCATAAGCGTCTCACTCTTTGCAATTCTAATGACGGTCACTTCTGCTACTGCGAAGACCTACTCAAAGGGCTGAACAAACTCATGCCAGGCACAGCAGCGAACCGGGCTTTCGCGAAGTCATCTGCAAAGTGTCAGCTGAAGGACTTGTAGATTACAGGATATTCCTGAATCAGTACTAGGTTGAGTCTGAGGACGTTTACGTAAGGCTCTCCTGTAATCCACAGCGTTCTCTCAATGTTTTCATCGACAATTTGCTTGAGTGGGTCGGATGGAATGCCTGTCGCGTTGCTAATTCGCGGGATTTGAGCGTAAGCGTCTTGTAGAGTTATGTCGGGATCCACGCCCGAGGCCGAACTGTTGGCCCAATCGGCGTGGAAGAACATTGAGGAATTGAAAGTCTGAGCGATAAATATTGACCCTACTGGGTGACCATGCAGCATCACTATGCTACCGTTTGCCTGAGATGGGAGCAGAACTTGCGCAACCCCAGTCACGAGGAGTGGAAAGAACAACCCGCATAGCACGAGTGAGATAACCGCCAGTCGAACCGTTGGGCCATAATCACGTTTACTCAATTTCATTGTCTCCTAAGGATGCATCGCCAAGAGTGCAATATCGATCAACTTGATTCCGACGAACGGAACTATCACTCCGCCCACACCGTAGATCAACGTATTCTTGATGAACAATGTCATTGTGTCAGATGGTTTGAACGAAACACCTTTCATTGCCAGCGGAATCAAGAGCGGTATAATGATAGCGTTGAATATCAAAGCGGAGAGAACAGCGGTCCGTAACCCGAGCTGTAGAACATTCAGGGCTTGAAGCGCGGGTATGACCGCAAAAAGGACCGGGGTTATGGCGAAATATTTCGCAACATCGTTTGCGATGCTGAAGGTTGTGACTGCCCCACGTGTCATGAGGAGCTGTTTTCCGAGCATGACAACTTCGATGATCTTCGCAGGGTTAGATTCGAGGTCGACCATGTTAGCCGCTTCTTTTGCGGCTTGCGTTCCAGAGTTCATGGCAAGTCCTACGTCAGCAAGAGCTAATGCGGGGGCATCATTCGTCCCATCGCCTATCATAGCAACAATTCTGGTATTGGCTTGTTCCCGTTGGACTATGCCGTGCTTATCTTCGGGCTTCGCCTGCGGAACGAATTCGTCGATTCCAACTTCCGATGCAATGCTTCTTGCAGTGAGGGGATGGTCTCCAGTTATCATCACGGGCCGAATGCTCATTGCTTTGAGGGCCTGAATCTTCTCCTTGATCCCAGGCTTCAAAATGTCTCGTAGTCGAATAAGGCCCATTATTCCTCGGTTTTTCATGATTGCAACCGGGCTGTCGCCCGCATCAGAAATCTTGGCGATGACATCATCAAAGTCCGAAGGGATCGATTCGGCGATGTTCTTTATCGCATCTGGGGCCCCTTTGATTATCTCAACTTCGCCGCGGCCCAAGGAGCTGACTATGGAATCTGTGAACTTCCGCCTAAATCGCGCCCTTCCCTGACCACCTTTCGGCAACATGAAGCCTGTCCCACCAGTGAACTTCACACCGCTCGTTCTCGTCGTCGCCGAAAACTCATAAGCTTCAGATAGGGCCAAGTCGTTCAGTTCTTTCGGTATCAAGCCGCCACTGTAAGCTAACCTGATTATGCTTCGCCCTTCGGGAGTGTCATCGTGCCAAGAGGCGAGAAATGCTGCTTCGCCCACGTCTCTTTCAGAATAGCCATTGAATGGGATGAAGCCTATTGCTTGTCTGCTTCCAACGGTTATCGTCCCAGTCTTGTCGAGAAGGATCGTGTCCGTGTCACCCGCGGTCTCAATTGCCCTACCTGACTTCGCAACAATTTTGTTCGCATATAGCCTAGACATGCCAGAAAGGCCGATTGCTGGGAGAAGGGCTCCTATCGTGGTGGGAAGAAGGCAAACGTATAACGCGATGAGAACCGAAAGATCGGCTCCGAGGCTGAGGGCTACAGACAATCCGAGTAGCGCTAGGATGATTATTGTAAAGATGGCTGTGAGGCCGATGAGAACTACGGTCACAGCCTGTTCGTTTGGCGTCTTGGGTCTCTTTGACGATTCTACTAGACGAATCATCTGGTTGATGTAGCTATCCTCAGGGTTTACGGTGACTCTGGCGGTCAGCGTATCGCTAATGAGCTTTGACCCGCCGATCAGGGGATCGCTAGGTGCCTTTCTGACCGGTGCAGATTCGCCGGTGAGAAGAGACTCATCTACCATTGCGATTCCCTCGGTGACCTCTGCGTCTATCGGAATTAGATCACCCTTTTCAAGCAGAATCATTTCCCCTTTACGCAATTGAGTGGAGCGAGTAAGGACCACCGTTTGCTCCACTGCGCCACCTTTGCTCTCGGTAACAATTTTCTTGGTCATGGCTTCCGTTTCGAGTTTCCTGAGACTGTTCGCAGTGTTCTTTGCCTGCGTCTCTGCAAGCGAATCTGAGAGGGTGCTGAACCAGACTGTAATGAGTAAGATTGCCGCAACCTCAACGTAGAAAATCCGCTCATTTGGACTCGCCACCGGAATGAACCATTGTGGGTACACTGCCATCGCTGTTACGACGAAGAAGGTGACTTCTACTATGAACATAACCGGGTTTCGTATGAGAGAGACTGGGTTCAATCGAACGATAGAGTCGATCAGGGTCTTGCCGGAGACAGCACCTGACCATCGACTGGATCGCTGACCCTTATCCGACGTCTTGTTCGCCCCCATTATTGACCGAACCCGTTCACATTACCATGTAAGTAGGAGAGGATTGGCCCCATCGCGAGGAATGGAAAGAAGGTCAAGACTACAAGAATCAACGTGGCACCAATGAGAACGATTGAAAACGTTACACTATCGGTTCTCAGTCCCACCTCTGCGTGTCTCTTCCTGTCGATCATGGAACCTGCGAGCGCTAACAGCAAAACAATCGGAGCGAACCGACCTGCAAACATCACCAGACCTGTTGAGATGTTGAAAAATGGAGTATTCGCTGACGCGCCAAGAAAGTCCGAACCGTTGTTTGCTGCCGCACTCGTGTACTCGTATAGGATTTGGATGAAACCCGTGGCGTTCCCTCCGACTCCGATCGCGCTGGCGGCTCCAGTTGCGTAGGCGAGCACCGTAGGTATCAGGATGATAATCGGGTGAACTAGAAAGGCCGCCATCACCAGTAGTACGTCTCGCCCGTTGATTTTCATACCCAGATATTCCGGCGTCCTACCTGACATGAGCCCAACTATGAAGACCGTAATCACAGTATACATGACCATATACATCATTCCAACTCCCTTGCCACCGGGCGTCGCCTGAACCAACATACCCATGAATGCCGCAAGTATCACGAGCGGGTGAATTCCGTAAAGCGAAGCATTGACTGAACCGGTTGTCACGGCCGTTGTGACTACAGTCCAGAAAGCTGAGAAGAAGCCTCCAAACCGCACCTCCATGCCTGGACCAAGTACAGGGGTTGAAACAAAAGCAATTATCAGGTCTATAACGAAAAGTCCGTAGGAAGCCCAGAGTATTGGTCTACTTTCTTTCCTCTTTCCCAGAACCTCCCCGTATACGAAACACAAAACCGTAGGCAGCAACAACATCAGGATTATTTGAAGGACGTCCGATGCAGGGTTCGGATTCTGTAAGGGATAGGCGGAGTTAGCTCCGTAGTATCCTCCACCGTTTGTACCTATTTGCATAATCGAGACAAGAGATGCGACTGGCCCTACGAGAATGAGTTGCGTCGTTCCCTCCACCGTCTTCACGGCAGTGTAACCGTTAAGCGTCTGAGGCACACCTAGCCAGACGAAAATCAGAGCCGCAACAAAGCATAGAGGAAAGAGTATTCGTGTCAAAGACCTCACGAAGTCAACATAGAAGTTGCCTAGGTCTTTGGAACCTGTCGTGAAGCCTCTCACCATTGCAATTGCGGCGCATAGTCCTGATGCTGCTGATGTGAACTGCAGGAACTGAACAGCCGACATTTGGCTCAAATATGATAATGTGCTCTCGCCATTGTAATGCTGAAGGTTCGTATTAGTTGCGAATGAGATAACTTGCATGAAGGCAAGGTCCCAGGTTAGACCCGGGAACCCTTGTGGATTAAGAGGGAGCTTGTCTTGGAAAACAAATACCAGAAAGGCGAATGCCATCTGGAAAACGTTCAGCAGCATCAATGACAGAAAATACTGCTTCCAACCCATTCGAAGGTTTTCATTGACGCCTCCGAGTCGATAGATCGCTTTCTCGATCGGTATTAGGGCTCGGTCAAGACGGCTTGGCGCCCTCGCAAAAACCCTTGCAACGTAGGGCGCTAGGAGTCGTCCTAAACCGATGACGAGAGCGAATATCAGTGCTATGACAGATGCTTGGATAAAATCGATCAAATTGAGTCAGCACCATCTTGTTACTCCGGAACATTCATTCATTCATAGTATGGGTTAGCGGGATCAAAACCTCTAGGAAGAAAGAAAGCGTTACTGGGTGGGGGATTTTGCGGCTTGAGAGCCGTTCCTAGGGCCTTTGGGGGCGTTTAGCACAATCGAGGTGACTGTGCTCTTTACGCCCTTTATTTTCAGAATCTTGTTCTTCAGGAGTTCCCGAAATTCCTCTATGTCCGCTGCTGAGACAAGGGTGACAATATCGAATTCCCCCGTCACTTCGTAGAGTTCTTCCACGTTAGACAGGTGAGAGAGGGCTTGTACGACATCGGCCAGGGTCGGCGAGTCGACAAAGATGTTTACGAAAGCCAGAAGACGCGCCAAAGTCAACCATCGATCCTGTGCTCCGACAATGCAACTTGAAACAGCCCCGAACAGGATGCCGCATATTAAGCGTTGCCGTTCAACTAGTTGCGATAATAAATAGAATCTCCCCAAATGGAGCTGCATCGGAAAAGAAAGTTGGTCGGTTTGATTTTGGTTACTCTTGGAACCAGAAATAGGGTTCCGCAGAAGTTTCCTCTTCTGACATCCGTCTTGGCTTTTCCTTCTTCATGCCTCCATCACCTTCAAAACGCTTTGTCCGGATTGGAGGTCTATTTGTGTGGCCGCTACGATTCATGTGAACTATAGGATTCCATTACATCCATAGCATCATTGCTTCTTTGCACTCTGTTGTGTTGCTTCTTCCACTGTCAGATTCAGCACAACCTCAGCAACATCGCTGGCGTACTCGCCAATTCTCCTAAGGCTATCCGAGATCAGGGTCGTTGCGGACAGATCAGCAGCAGGCAGTCTCTCCTTAACAAGGCGTTCCAGAAGCTTAGATTCGAGTACTGCCATCCTGTCCTTCTCAAGGAGCGTCTTCTCTGCAAGCTCATAGTCATGCGAGAAAAGGGCGTGCAATGCGCTTTCCATCACTTTATACGAGAATTGTGCAAGGGCATTAGTCTCCTTCGTAACCGCAGGCTCAAGTGGATGGTTTAGGGCCAGTGAATTCTTCGCCACTCGGCAAGCGTGGTCTGCTGAGCGCTCGACGCTTTTGGTGATTATCCTGTACCCCAGGCACTCGACTGGAGAGTTAAGGCCTATTCGTTCGAGTAAAGGCAGATGCTGGACCGCCCATTTCAACTGCCTGATAATGTAGAGGCTGAACCTGTCTATTTCATCGTCAATCTTAATGACCTGTGCCGCCAAGTCCTTGTCTCCCGCAATAAGGGCCTGCATCGCGTCCTGTTGCATGGAGCTCATTATCGAACCCATTCGGCGTAGCGCATCGGGAACGAGTAGCTGTGGATAATTGAGAAGCACCTGCAGAGTAGCGCTTCTAGCCGATTCCATCACCATCTCGGTACCGACTAACTTCTGTCGAGCGACATCTCGTATCGCGTCACGAATCGGGGCCCCGAGATTACCCGCCTTTGAGCTAATGTCGATCGTTGAATATCCGACTACATACAGTGAAATGATTTTTCTCGTTACGGCATCAGGGTCTGCGTCAGGCGCAACCGACAACTCGCAGCTTGCGCGCTCCTGATCTCCCCGCACGGACTCAAACGGAATCAGCAGAAGGCCGCTGTTCTGCTGCTTGCTGAACTCAACACGTCCCCCCTTCTTCAGCCCCGCCGATTCGACCCAATGCTTCGGGATAGACACAATGTAGGACCCCCGACCCGTCACTTGGACTCGGCGTACGTACCTGTCCTCCAAGCCCTTGTCCGCAGTTATTACTGGTTTCATGGTACGCATATAGAGACGCCAAGAGTTCTATGTAAGGCTTCCAGATTACTATATCTTGCTGGCCGTAACTATGTATATCACCGAATCACCGATATAGCAGGCATGGTCCGCGATTCGTTCGAGGTATCTCATGACTAGCGTTGAAGCAAGCGCACATTTCACGGATATCGTCTTGTCCCTGGTGATTCGTTTCATATAATCAAGGTACATCTTGTCAACCTGGTCGTCCTCGTGGCGTAGGGACCTTGCAAGTTTGGTGTCCTTCGTTCTGAAAGATTGAACACTGGTTTGAATCATCAGAGTGACTCTTCCTGAGAGTTCTTCGACAGCTGTCCTATCGCATCGTGAAACATCTCCGAAAATCTCTAGGACCTGCGCGATATCGTATGCGTACCTGCCGAATCTAGAGAACCCGTACGCGATTTCAAGACATGACTTTATGTAACGTAGGTCTGAGGCGACGGGTTGATATCGGGCAAGTAATTCAACTGCCAGCTCTTCAACTTCAGTGGCCAGCGTCGATAGCTCATGGGCGCGGTCAAGCGCCTGTTTAGTTATCTGTTCTCCTTTCCCGTAGGCTTGAATCGCTCTCATGACAGAGTCTTGAGCTAGGTTCCCCATGTCGCTGATGGCGTTTGACAGTCTTTCAAGACCCATATCCATTAGGCGTGGCAATCTGATTCAACCGAATTTTCCGCTAATGTATCGCTCGGTTAGTTCATTCTTTGGATTCGAGAATATTTGCTCAGTCATTCCGAATTCGATCAGCTTTCCGAGGTAGAGGAACCCAGTAAAGTCAGAGATACGGGCGGCCTGCTGCATGTTGTGCGTTACGACGATAACCGTGTAAGTTTCCTTTAGCTTCACTATCAATTCCTCGATCTTAGCCGTCGCAACTGGATCAAGGGCCGAACAGGGTTCATCCATGAGAACGATTTCTGGCTCAACAGCCAATGCACGTGCAATGCAGAGTCTCTGTTGTTGACCACCCGAAAGGCTCGCGCCAGACTCATTCAAGCGGTCACCGATCTCCTCCAACAAGAAGGCTTCCCTTAGATTCTGCTCCACTTTCTCAGCTAGCAACTTACGGTCCCTTGCTCCGTTCAACCGAAGGCCGGCCGCTACGTTGTCAAAAACGGACATAGTAGGAAAGGGGTTTGGCCTTTGAAATACCATGCCGACTCTCCGCCGAACACTTACTGGGTCGACATCCTCAGAAAGTACGTCAGCATCGTCGAGAAGGATTTTGCCAGAAACCCACGCGCCCGGAGTAACTTCATGCATCCGGTTAAGGCAACGAATGAATGTTGATTTCCCACATCCAGATGGCCCAATCAGAGCAGTCACAGCTTTTTCTTTAAACTCGATACTGATTCTTTCCAAGACCTGCTTCTTTCCGAAACCTGCGCTGAGTTCGACGATCTGAAGCTTAGTTCCCAAGTCTAGTAAATTTCCCCTGTTGCCCTCACTTACTGACTTTCCTACCAATTCGACTAGTGCATTTGAATTAATCATTACGCGTCTATAGACCCACGACCCGCACCGTAGTTGAAGGTAAGGTATACGACTCGTATAGATGCATGTGTCCGCGCGTAATCATCATGGTATTCCACTAAATACGATGATGGAGGCACATGCAGCCACGATGATGAATATGTCAAACCAAACAAGCAAACGAAATGTTCGATATGTGATTATTGCTATAATCATAATAGTGATAATTGCAGGCGGACTCTACTACCAAACAACACTCACGGGCAATACAGCCAGCATGACGAGTGAAACCAGTAGCATGATGAGCGAAAGCAGTATGGCTCCTGCCTCACTGCTCGGCGCTGGGGCTACCTTTCCGGCTCCACTCATCCAGAAGTGGACTGTGCAATATGGCCAACTAAATCCAGGCATCACGATAAGTTACAACCCGATCGGTAGCGGTGGCGGCATTCAGCAAATCACTCAGAAGACGGTCGACTTCGGCGCGTCGGATGCACCACTGAACGACAAACAACTCGCGGCAGCTCCTGGCTTGGTGCTCTTCCCAGAAACTCTGGGTGGGGTTGCAGTAACCTACAACCTTGTTAAGTTCGGAGTTCCAAACTCTACTGTTCTCCATTTCACAGGCCCTGTCTTAGCATCGATCTTTGCCGGTAACATCACCACATGGAACGACCCTCAAATCCAAGCGCTCAACCCAGGTGTCGCACTTCCGACCACCCAAATAACTGTCGTCCACAGGTCAGACGGAAGCGGCACGACCTATGCCTTCACGAACTATCTATCAGTCGTCGATAGCGCATGGGCAACTGAGGTTGGATACAGCACGTCGGTAACATGGCCGGTTGATAAGCAAGCAACCGGTGTCGGTGGCAAAGGTAACGCTGGGGTTGCAGGCGCTGTGGTAAATACGCCCGGGTCAATCGGATACGTTGACGTCATCTACGCAGTCCAAAACAACCTGGGAGTAGGCGCAGTGCAGAACGTCGCGGGAAACTTCGTGACTCCTACCATACAGTCGATTCTTGCTGCTGCTGCAAGTGCAACCGGGACGCCAAACCCTAATGATTTACGACTCCACATAGTCAACGCGGCTGGCGACCAGTCATATCCTATCGCAACCTACACGTACATCCTCATCTACAAGGACATGTCAGCACAACCAAGTATGACTCTAGACAAGGCCAAGGCTCTAGCCAACTTCCTTTGGTGGGCCATACACGATGGACAACAATACTCGTCAGCCCTAATCTACGTGCCACTTCCACAAAACGTTGTGGCCGCAGATGAACAACTGCTAAAGAGTCTGAATTACCAGGGTCAACCACTGCTTAGCCAGTAACCTGAAATGAAAAACCCAAAACCAAGAAGCCGTGCCCCACAGCGAGCGCGGTCTTCAAATTTCTTTTTTCTTTTACTTGTGGTAGCTGCAGTAATAATACCTGCAATAACAGCACTAACGCTGTACGAAATTGGCAACGGCAGTTTGGACTCTATTAGAGCCTTTGGAATCGGTTTTCTTTTCAGCTCAGATTGGATCCCAAACCCTCCTAACGGAGGCCCGCCCATACTCGGCGCACTACCGTCGATCTATGGCTCCATGGTCACAACCGCGCTTGCTTTGGTTCTTGCAGTTCCTGTTAGTCTGGGCGTCGCTCTTTTCCAGAGTGATTTAGCACCTGTCAAGTTCAGAATCCCCTCACTATTCATGATAGAGATTCTTGCATCAGTCCCGAGCGTTGTGTACGGTCTCTGGGGCTTACTAGTGTTAGTTCCCTTCATGCGTGATTACGTTAATCCACAGTTGAGGTCAAGCCTGGGATTCCTGCCGCTTTTCACGGGGCCTACGACTGGTCTGGGCATGTTGACTGCGGGCGTAATATTGGCAATAATGATAATTCCGTACGGGTCATCTGTCATGCGAGAAGTAATCGTCGCCGTGCCCCGAAGTCAACGGGAGGCAAGCATTGCTCTTGGGGCGACGAATTGGGAAATGATCCGTACTGCAGTTCTGCCTTTCGCGCGAACTGGAATAATCGCAGCGGTCGTGCTCGCCATGGGACGTGCCATCGGTGAGACCATGGCTGTGGCAATGGTGATTGGAAACGTTGCCAGAATTTCACCTTCCCTCTTCTTGCCTGCGGAGACCATACCCAGCGTAATTGCCAACGAATTCACAGAGGTCGCTGGAAACGGCGTGTACCTTTCCGCCCTCTTCGAATTGGCATTGATATTATTCGCAGTTGCATTGATCATGAACCTTGTAGGAAGAGTAGTTATCAACAGACTGAGCTTCAAAGTTCGAGGTGACGTCCCTGCTTAGTTTCAGTAGAAGAAGGAAGGTCAGCAACGCAATATACATCGTTCTCGCGACAGCCTGCTTCTTCGCGGCCTTAGTACCGCTGATTTCAATTCTCTACGAAACGATCGCACTCGGAGGCGCAGCCGTAAGTCTAGCATTCTTCACCCAAGTTAGTCCCCCGATAGGGGGTAGCGGAGGAGGGATATTGAATGCGATTGAAGGCAGCCTGGTAATGGTGGGCCTAGCTTCTCTTATCGGGGTTCCAGTCGGCGTTTTTGCTGGAGCATACCTAGCTGAATATCCAGGGAAGTTTGGGTACTACGTGAGGCTCCTGGCAGAAGTTCTAACCGGAGTCCCATCAATTGTAACTGGAATCTTCATCTACGAGTTGATAGTTGCCACCGAGCATAGGTTTTCGGCGTTCAGCGGCGGCGTCGCACTCGGTGTGATGATGATTCCGATCGTTGCAATATCGACACATGAGTCGCTTAAGCTCGTCTCATCCTCCATAAGGGAAGGTGGATTGGCCCTAGGAATCTCCCGGGCCAAGACGTTAGTGTATATTCTCCTTAGTTCCGCGAGGAGCGGCGTTATTACCGGCATCGCACTAGCCGTTGCTCGTGTTATGGGCGAAACTGCACCACTACTATTCACCGCGCTAGGAAATCAGTTCATGATGACGAGCATAAACGATCCCGCAACTTCACTAACATTGCTCATTTTCGACTTCGGAACATCCCCATACGAGAACGCCCATGCCCTCGCATGGGGAGCTGCCTTGATACTGCTCGTAATCGTGCTAAGTCTCAGTATAGTGGTTAGACTCGCATCACGCTTGAAGGTCACAGGAACAGAATGACCTCACGCAACCTGATGCTCGTGGGGCACGAATCTCAACTTAGCTCAATTGTATCTTTTCTAACAACGGGTAGCGTGAGTGCGAGGCCGATATTGAAGAAAGGTGGATTTTGCAAACTTCAAGTCGAGAAGTTAGAGGCGAGGAAGTACGCGACCCTGGTTTGAGATTCTATAGGATTCGCGTAGAGCCATAGTACTCTCGCGAATTCTATACGCGTGTTTCTTCTACTTGGTTATGCCCAACTGAGCATAATCCAACGAAAATGAACATGTTGGTTGAAATGGATAAAACCACAGGAAATTCATGCCCGAGATGCGGTTTAGGAACACTCAACATATACTACGATGATGGTGCTGATCTTCAGCTTGGAGCTCTATGCGATTCTTGCGGACTCAAAGGCTTCTTCGCTAGCGGCAAGCTAGTTCCGTTAGCGCTAGCCTAACCCCTTGGAGTGAGTGGGAAGTGGTAAGTCGACTTCTTCACAAAGGGAGAATCATTTTCCTATGCGAGTATTGCGGTTTCGGCTACTATGATCTGGGGACATCTGAGAAATGCGAAGAATTCTGCGGAATTCATAACAGTTGCTCGATCAAGATAGTTCGGATGGCTGTCTACACCCCTCCAGTGCGCATTGTGCCTGTAATATCTGCTTGAGTAGTTGGAATTCTAAGCCATCTCTGCCTCGTCTAACTTCATAGTTCCCCGGAATCCGAAGCTAACAGAGATTATTGCCCACTTCGAAACGTTTTGTGGCCATCGATTGCTGTTCACCCTTTCCGCGCAAGACTCTTCGCCACAAGTGTCAGGATTACGATGCCGACCGCGAATGCCACGGCCCCGGCGAACTCCCAGAACTGCGAACCGCTCATTACACTTCCAGGCAAGATACCAATTCCCTGCAGAAACCAAACGAGTCCCAACAGAAGCATGACTACGGCAAGGATTGTAGAACCAATTAACCTTCGATTCACGTCATAGCCTCAAGCTATGGGTAATCGTCATCTGCTATTTGGCCTTGCTTCCTTACCTGGAATCCCGAGAGCCCCGGATAGAGTTGCACGAAATGCTAACTACGCATCAGATCGTTTTCGGCGAAGGATTAGGACGGCGGCGATTACCCCTACAAACCCGAGGAGCATCAGGATAATTCCAGCAACCGGGGCTAATTCCGTACTCAGGTTTGTTACCTGTGGGATGAGGATCATGTCGTTGACGTTGATATGCAGGCTCGTAGAATAGCCCACATTCAGCGTGCCGTTATAGCGTCGTCCCACCGATACACTTCCGGTGTTAGTTGCCTTGCTCACGAATAATTGGAACGCTGTGTTTCCTCCCGCCGTCAATACGAGAACGTATTCGCCGGTTGGGTTCACGATTAGCAAGTCTTCCGAAGAGTTGTGAGTAATTGATGCATTCGGGATTTCTTCGACGCGTTTGCCTGATTGAGGGTCAACTCCGAGGGCCCTTTCCTGGGCGTCATAAATTGTAAGGTATGCAAACGTAGACCGGAACTCAGCGTACAGGAAGGTTTCGGTGCTGGGGGTGGGCTTCGGTGGCGGGTCGACTGTTGCGGCTGATACTGTTGATACGTAGGCTCCTTGATCAGATCCGACTGCAGACCAGTAAAATTCCCCGCTTGTACTATTCCACACGAGGTTCATCGAAGTTTCCGCGGTAGCCAACATCCCTGGGCAACCACCTGAATTGAGGCAGTGAATGGCCTCCACCGAAGCTTTATGCCAGGATCCGTCAGCGGATTCGACGAGGATGGGCCCGAAGGTTCCGATCGTATCATTTCTGAAAAATGCCATTGCGGAACTGTCCAATCCAACCGCGACCAATTCAAATGGAGTCTGGCCCCATGGTGGCGATTTGTCGAGGACTGTCCCGATATAGCATGGGCACTTGACCGAGCTCGGAATTGCCCATGTAATCGCTCCCAGATTGTTGGACATCTGAAGCACGTACTTTGCGCCTTCGCTTGAGATGTGTGAGTAGAAGATGAATGATTGAGGGAATGGAACGGGGTCGGTGTAGAAGGGGGCACGGCATGAAGTAGTGCGGCTCGATTCAGGTTCACATAAGACAGGTTGGGGTACCGTAGAGCTGTTCCAAACTTGGAATGTGTAGGTTCCGTAGTAGATCGGACTCGCAAGCTTAGCTAATTCAACCGTATTCTGAGCCCATAACACGAAGTTCCCCAGCGAATCGGTGATCCAAAAGTTCTGTTGGATGGAAAAGCAGTCAACACGCTTGGGCCTCAAGCAGTCTTCGATTGGACGCTCAGCAACTGTGGAATAAGCGTCCGCCATTCCAATCGTTATCTTACTCCAGACGGATACGGCTTCATGAGCAACGGTTGTGAAGGGGGTTCTTTCGGAGGAAAGCGCCGGTTGAAGCGAAGAGAGCGTGACCAAGAGTAAGACGACAGCTGCCCTGGCAAAACTGCTCAAAGCCCTTCTTTTCATCCGATGTCACTAAATCGTGTTCAGGAAGTCTTATACAATGTTGACGTTCTGGCCTAGTTCCCCAAGCAGTGTGTGGAAGGAACGCCGTTCCAGGATGGAATCCGAATTTGAAAGGCATATTTCACAAGATCGCCCATTCACACTTGATGCCTAGACCAAGCGCAATGCACGAGGGTATCAAAAGGTGACCGCGAAACAACCTGACGCCGAAGTGTACATGCTTCGCCTTGAAAAACTAAGAAAATTGGTCACGTATAGTGGCCTTGAAGGAATAGTTCTCGTCCCCGGCCCAAACTTACGATATTATACGGACGTCAATTCATTTCTCTTTGAAAGGCCGTTCCTGTTCTTTGTGTGTAAAGAAGGCCCCCCGCACCTCGTCGCGCCGACACTTGAATCGGGCCCGTACTTGAGAAGCCCAATCAACATAGTCGTGCATTCCTGGGACGATGAAGGGGGGCCTGGTAAGGCAATTGAAGAAGCCGTTCAGCAACTCGGAATTCGTGGCAAATGGGGGCTGGAAGGCAGGGTACCATACCAGTACATCGACGCACTGCTCAAATACTCACAACCTCAGCTCGAAAACGCCGAGCCCGTACTTCAAGGGATTAGAGCACTAAAGGAGGCTGGCGAAATTGAGCTGTTACAACGTGCGGCGTCGATTCTCTCCAAATCATTCATGAAGATTCCAGACCTCCTGAAGACTGGCATGAGTGAGCTTGAGCTAGCCCGGAGAATCACGGAGCGCATTTCGCTCAACGGTGCTGAATCCGCGCAGGATGTGCTCGTCCAATCCGGAGCGATGGCGGCGGACGGGCATCATCAGGCAGGCGCCAGGAAAATAAAGCGAAATGAGGCCGTCGTGGTCGATGCTTCATGCACATTTTCAGGTTATTTTGCTGACATAACCCGCACATTCATCATCGGCAAGGACCCGACATTCGAAAACCTCTATCAAAACGTACTCGACGCGCAGGTCGCAGCAATCAATGCCTCACAGCCAAATGCAACCGTAGGCTCCATCGACTACGCAGCCAGAAGTCACCTCCAGGCGAATGGGCTCGACAAGTATTTTGTTCACCGGATAGGGCACGGGTTAGGGCTCGAGGTCCACGAAGCACCGTACGTTGTCCCTGGCGGCAACGAGATGGTTGACAATGCGATGGTCTTCACGATTGAGCCCGGGGTCTACATGCAAGGTAAGACGGGACTACGAATCGAAGACGATATCCTCGTTACGAAACAAGGAAGGAGGGTGCTGACGAAGTTGCTTCCGAAGGAATTTGGGTGGTGGCGGTAATCTGATATTCTCCGCCTATTTGTGTCAGGTTACTTGGATACTAACGAACAGCTCAAGCAAGCTGGATTGTCGCAGAGCAACGCCTTTGGTTGTTTTTCTATCAGCGAGTCAGCGCGCTCAATCAACTTCTTCATTTGGTAAACCTGGGAGTTTGCTGCTCCAATCATTATCTCCGTAGAATCCTTGCCTCCTATGTGGGCTTTGAGCTTCTCAAAGCCATTGCTGCATCCCAGCGCGGTGATATCAACCCAAGTCCGACCTTTCGAAGTGAAGGTGAGGGCACGTTCCCTCACGAACTTAACATACAGCCTAAGTTGCTCGGCCACATGAATCGCGGTTACCGAATCGAAACCCACACCAACAAGTAGTATCTTTGGATCTTGCTTCAGGAATCTCTTGATGGGTAGCAGGGGGTCGTCTAACGAGTAATCCCGGATCAACTCGTCCCCGTGCTTACCTACAGCGACGAACGAGTAAGCTGGGTGGTTGCTTCGCCTAGAGGAAGGCCAACTGCATAGCCTCTGGGCGATTGCCCCGATGTTCCTATCCGGTTGCAGCTCAGGAATAAAGGGCAAGTGCCGATCTTCATGCCCTTCGCACCAACAACCGGGCCTCGTGAAGTTCTCACTTGTGCTGGCATGCCTCGTGACAGAGGTAAACGTAGGCATCAACAACGTACCACCCTTACCGAGAACCCCCAGCAACCGGTGTAACACCATCGCAGCACCACCATCCACTGCGCCAATCTTGTCGAGAGGCGAATGCATGATTACCGAGTCACCCTCACCTAGACCAAGCTGCTCAAAACTTTCGGTTAATTCATCAGGGGTCACTTTTCTTGGCTCCGCGCCACTTGAGGCGTTCGCCGATGTCATCGAGCTTTACCCACTTTCCCTAGCCTGGGCAATATCATCATGATTTCGGAAGGGTCCCCGATCGCGAGGTAGCTTCCTGCGGCGTACTCTTTGGCAACGAGGGCACAGTTGATCGAATCGAGTTCATCACCTGTCAACTGCCTTGTGGTGATGTCTCCCTGGCACCCGAGCCTTACTAGGTTTTCTTGAAGCTCTGGTAGGCCACGCTGTTTCCGTGGAATGCCGAGCAAATCTTGCGCAGCGCCAGGATAAGTTTCAAACACTTCGAGTCCGAGGCGCTCCAGTTTTTCCTTGAGGCAGATGCCTCGAGCCGTGAGGGTTCTCATCGGCCCTATTGTTATCGGGAAGAATTTGATTCCCATCCACGTTAGGACCCTGTCACAGGCTCGAAAGTGTGCGCGGCCTCGACAATGTTCCCCTAGACAATGGCGGCCCTTTGGCAACGCGAGCGGAGCATCGACTGCCACGTACTTGGTTCTGCTTCTTCGTACGAAATCAAAAATTTCCTCATCTGTATGGAGGACGGCGCATTTCACATTCATTGCTCCATCGATTACGCAGCCCCCGGTGGGGCGTTTAGGTGACCCAGCCAGATCGAGTCCGACGTATCGCAGTTGTTCCTACCCTCTGCTCACCTAACTGCGATCAAAAACCCGAGTGTTATGAGAATGCTTGCAGGGACCAGTTTTTGAAAACGCATGAAACCTGAACGTTTTTTCAAAGACTCGCTAACATGACCAGCGAGCGTAGCTACCATCACATTTACACTCGTCCCAGATGTATCAAACAACAAGCCGAGAAAGATCATCTGCAGGGCGAACGCGCCTTGTGACCGGTCAACAAATTGTGGTAGGAAAGCTAAGAAGAAAAGCGCGACCTTCGGGTTGAGGACGTTGGTCGTGACTCCCTGCCGAAAAACACTTCGAAGAGTTAGGCCGTTTGTTCGGCCAGGCGTGTGCGCTGATGCTTTGACGTTGGCCTTAGCCACCAACATTCGGATTCCCAAGTAGACTAGGTAGGCTGCCCCACCGAATTTGACCAGTTCAAACGCTATCGGCACAGCGACGAGTAGTGCAGACAGCCCAATCGCTGTAACGAATGTATACACTAACGTCCCAACTCCGATTCCGAGCGCGGAAACAACGCCCGCCCTCCTTCCCAGCTCTAGGCTGCGAGAAATCACGTACAACATGTCTGGGCCCGGAGAGATATTCAAGGCTAGCGCGGCGACCATGAAAACTGCGAGAGAGGCGGCGCCAGGGATCAACGCAAATTCATTCTTTTTGGTGCAACTTCCTATTTTTCGACGACTATGTTCAATTCCAAGCAGCTGGCCTGCGATTTATGCGGGCACCCGTGTCGAACATTTAATGCCTCAGAATCAAACCACCCTTATTTGCGTGTTTAGACCGTGGACACCAATGGGCTAGCAACCCTAATCATGACCCAGATCGGGTTCGGGGGAACTCTGGGGTTCCTTCTAGGTTACGGTCTGAAGAAAGTCGCCACGATAATTCTCAAAATCCTGGCATTAATTTCAGGCCTTTTCATGCTTGGCCTAACCTGGTTAGCATCCATCGGCGTCATATCAGTCAACTTCAACGCGTTTTCCACCGACGTCGGAAGTGGCTTCGCCGGGGCTATAGCTGGCCTTGTCAGCTCCCTCGCCTTTGTAGGCCAAATCTTACCGATTGGTGGAAGCTTCAGCCTAGGCTTCTACTTAGGGGCTAAGAAAGGCTAGGTTGGTCACCCAGTGGGGCATGGATTTCCCCACAAACCTGGTATAGCCCTCGTATGAAAGCGTTCATTAGGAGAACACATTTCACCGACAATTATCCAGATGAAACGCGGCGTCCAATAATTGAAGAGAAAGGGTATCGTCGTTCTGGCTATCTTGGTGATCGCAGCCGTATCCATCGGTTACTTTGTATTCCAGCCGCGAAACACAGTTCGCATAATGATCGACGGGGCCGTACTCAGTGTGGATCTGGCGACAACTCCAGCTGAGCAGCAGAAGGGCTTGTCGGGGCGTAGTTCAATGGCTCCAGACCTTGGGATGCTTTTCGTCTTTCAAAGCGAAGATTACTGGAGCTTCTGGATGTATGAGATGAACTTCCCGTTAGATACGATATGGTTCAACTCAAGTAGGCAGGCAGTGTTCATCGAACAAGACCTTCCGCCTTGCAGCCCTACTGTTTGCCCAGTCTTCACACCAACAACTAAGGCAACGTACGTGCTGGAGGTAAACGCTGGTTTCATAGCAGCGCACCAGGTATCTCTGGGCGACACGTTCACGTTCGTTACGTCCGTATTCCCCATGGGCGAAGGCTTGGGTATATAGGGCGGTTCAATAAACAAATCCGTATGCCCATAACTCGACTGACGTACGAGGATTATCTTCGCCAATCCAAGATGTCAGAGAAAGAGCCCTTAGCTTCGCTGGCGCAAGACGAGAAGACCGTCTACGTTTACGCCTTAACACGCGACCGATGTGCAGGATGTGAAATCCAAAAACCGCTCTTTGAGAAACTAGCAAACCAAATCCAAGAGAAATACGGCGACCGAGTACAATTCGGTTCGGTTCACGTTTCGGAGAATAACCAGTTTAGGGACAAATTACAAGATTTCCGGCGACTCCTCAGATTCGCAGCCTACCCAACCTACATGGTTCTACTCCGGACTGAAGTGGGTATTGTGGAGACATACCGAGGCATTGAACCTCCGATGGAAGAGATAGCTCGAAACATTGACCTCGCGATGGAACTAGCACAACGATAACAACGAAAGAAAACTTCTCAGATATAGCGCCCGGTCGGTTTCAAAGTCATGTAAACGCCGGCTAAGATCAGTACTGCGCCTACGCCAACATTCGGATCGGGAACTTCCTGCAGCACTATCCAACCCAATAGCAATGCCACTATGGGGTTCAGAAAAGTGATCATGGAAGCATTAGTGGCGGTAGTTTTCTTCAGAAGCCAGTATAGTCCGATGAATCCAAGTGCGGAGCCGACTACGCCCAAGTAAAGGACGACCACGACTGCTACGGGCGTGAAATTGAGCGAAGTCGTTGATTCACTGACTAGGCCGAGAGACAGCAGAGCAATGGCTCCAACTGCATGCTGAACCAGAACATTGGCAGCGGGGTCAATTTTCTCCGCGTGTCGCTTAGCAACCACATTGGCCAGCCCACCCGAAGCTGCGCTTCCGACTACGGCCATGCTTCCCAGAACAGAATAGTGGCCGGCGAGGTTTTGAAATGCTGCAATATCTCTCCAGAAAATTGCTACTAGGCCGAAGAAGGATAGAATAATTCCTGCGGTTTTGATTCGTGTCAATTTCTCCGAGGTGAGGATATGGGCGAAGATAGCAACGAAGAAAGGTAGGGTGGCAAACAGAACAGCGGATAGACCTGACGAGATGAACTCCTCGCCCCAGAATACCAACGCGTATGGTACGCTGATCTGAAATGCCCCTAGAAACAGCATCACATTCCAAGAGGAATGGTCTCTGGGCATGCGAGCGTGAAGTATCTTCGCCAGGACGAGTAATGCAACGGTCGCTGTTGCGAAGCGAAGGCCCGCAAAGAGGAATGATGGCAGGAATTCTAAACCAATCTTTATTCCAAGCCACGTGCTGCCCCAGATTATGCAGAGTGCACTGAAGACTAGGCCTGGGGCTTTCGACTGCAAATGCTTCGGGTACACCTGCGTGGACTGATTGGGGAGACTCTATTCTGGATTACGATGGGTTTTCAGTCGAACCAGGCTTTCATGCGGTCCTCCAAGAAATTTTGCTTCTGCCGGAATCCATCCTCACTCGGGGGCTCGAGTTCCCATTCCGGATTAGGCTGCGCATAGAAATTCGCGCGAAGCGGTGCGGCTATTCCATCTCCGGCTTCCATGAAGCAAACTCCTTGACCGTCAAAGGCGGCTGATTTCTCGGCGCCTTGGATTTCGTTAGTTATATTCTGCGCTACAACCTTTCCTTGCTCTTCTGCTAAAACGCCTGCCCTAGGAAGCATGGCCCCTTTAGGCGTCTTGGGGTCCGCGCAGTCGCCGACCGCATAAACGTTCGGAATCTCCGTCGCTAGCGTCGCTGAATCTACCGGAATCCATCCGGACTCATCCAATAGTCTAGAATTCTTCAGCACTGAGGGGGCTACATGTATGGGAATCGCGAAAATCGCATCGTGCGGGATCTCTTTCCCTTCTTCAGTTAGGATACTCGTTTGTCGAATTTCTTTCACTTTTTGCGAGGGATAGTAGGCGATTTCTCGACTTGCGAGGAGCGTGGTTACCCTCTTTCCGGCTTCAGAACCAAGTATACCGAGTGGGTGAGCCTCAGGGGTTACAATTTGCATTCTCACTTTGTCCCTGACCCCATTTTTCCTTAGGACATCGTCTATGATCATTGATGCCTCGTAAGGTGCTGGGGGACACTTGAACGGCAACCCGCAAACAAGGACAGTCAACGTCCCTCCTCTAAGCGAAGGAAGCAGATCCCTAATCTCCGCGCAACCGCTCTCCGTATACATGTTCTTAGCATACCTAGCGAAGCCCTTTGGCGAGCCGAGCGAATAGTCGGCCCCCAAGGCGATAATCAGGTAGTCATAGGTGAAGCGCTCGGTTCCGATTCGAACTTCACGGTTTGCAAGGTCAATTTCGCTTACTTCACCTTCGACGAAATTGATCCCACGCTTCGTCAACAGAGTTCTATTACCGGGATTCTGGCCCACTTGCCTTCTGCCGTTAATTACCCAGAGTTTTGTAAGACCCATGAAAAAGAGCGGTTGCTTGTCAACCAAGGTTACTGTATGCTCGGAACTGAGGCCTTTCCGGAGTTTGTTAGCCGCCGCTAGACCACCAAAGCCTCCGCCTAGAATTAGGATATTCTTGCCCACGCCAATTTCACGACGAATATGGGTTCTATCTAATATCGATAACTACGACTGAAACCCGTTTCCCGCATCCCCGTTTCCCGATTTTCTGGCAGAAGATGAAGTTCTCTAGGACTTGCCCTACGCTTGTTATGACCGACGTGTCGAAGGCGTCATACTTGCTGTCGAACTTCGCTTTGCATTCCAAACACCTTAGTTTTACGTGCGTTGTCTGTTGACTCATTATCTATACTTCACAATTGAAAATGGGGATTCGGTCTTCTCCAATTGAAACCTTTCGGTCGATTCTCCCCCTGAATTGGCCTACGGGGCTTGGCAACCTAGGAGGATAGCTTGGGGAGGCTGTCCAGTGTCGAAAGCACGTCTCCGACGCGTCCCAAGCCTGAAATCAAACGTTCCCGCTCACAGCCGTAGCCTATTCGCAAATAATGGTCCATTCCGAACTGGTCACCAGGCACTACCAAAGTGCTCTTCTCCTGCAAGAGTCGCTCAGCGAGCCGGGTCGAGTTGATTTTAAGGAAATACTTCAAGTACGCGATAGCTCCGGCCTTGGGCGGAATGAATGACAAGTAATCGTGATGTTTGTCAACCCAACTCGTTAGAATTGGTAGATTCGAACGGAGTATCTCTCGCGTTCGCCCTAGGATCTTTGCTCGCATTTCGGGTTGCAAGGCCTTCCTTGCGATGTAATCGCTCAAAGCGCTCGGACCGATGGTTGTATAGTCATGGTAAGACCAGAGTTTAGTTGCTAACTCTTTGCTCGTCAATGCCCAGCCAACCCTGAGTCCTGGTAGGCCGTAGGCCTTCGACAACCCGTTAGTTACTATGATCTTATCGTACTTACCCCAGAATGTTGGAGTCTCCGACCCAGATAGTTCAGCGCCATGATACACCTCGTCGGAGAGGATCCACGCACCAGCCTGTCTCGCGACTTCGCAAATACCTTCAACCGCCTCCTCATCGAGAACCGCGCCAGTCGGATTGTTTGGGTTGCATATGGCGATGAGCTTTGTTCTCTTACTCACAATTTTTCTCAAAGCCCTCAGATCGAACGACCATTGACCGCCTTCTTCCCTCAGCCAAAACGGTTTGACCTTGGCTTGCATCGTTTTGGCCAAGCCCCAGATTTGCATGTAGTTTGGAAGCATGACGACGACCTCGGTGCCTCTTTGGAGGAAATGCCAGAGTGCCACAAAGATTGCTTCAGAGCTTCCGTTTGTTACCAACAAATCATTGGCCGTCGCCTTGGGATAAGTTGCCGCAATTGTCTTCCTCAATTCCTCGGTTCCATTCGTTTGACTGTATCCTAGGGATTGAGTGAGCATAACGGACGCGTCGCCGTCAAGCAACTCGCGGAGCTTGAGCGGTTCCACGCCGCTGTCTGACAGATTGTATTCGACTTGGTGCTCCCATGTAGATTGCCAACGCTCCAATTCAAAAGGCTGAAGCTTCATAACTTCCAACGAGCCTATGGCCCACGAGGCCCGATAACAACCTTTCCAGAGATGTAGAATCGACAATGATGGAAGGCTCCCCGATAGCGGCGTCGCTCGAACATGCCGTTTACTATCCTACCCAGAAAGCCGAGCGATATGCAGCTGTTGTCGCATTGCATGGTCGTGGAACCGACGAGTACGATTTGATACCACTCGTGAGTTCGCTTGGTTTGACTGACGTTCTTGTTATTTCTCCACGTGCACCGCGACCATTCCAGTTTGGTGGAGGATTCGCTTGGTACGACGTAAGCCAGGAGGGAGTGCCACATGCTCAGACGTTCGTTTCGAGCCTCGACATTTTACGTCGGTTCATAGACGAGATCAGGGCGGGTTACCCTGTGAACCCTGAACGGGTCATGCTCCTAGGTTTCAGTCAGGGAACTATGTTGACCTATGCCGTATCGTTAATGGACCCAGCTTCGTTTCTCGGAATCGCCGCCTTGAGCGGTTACATCCCGCAACGCTCCGGCTTGTCACTCACCCTAGAAAATCTCGGCAGCTTTTCCGCCTTCGTCTCCCACGGAACATACGACCAAATCATACCCGTACGCCTAGCCCGTGAATCCGCGGAGCTGCTGAAGAAGGCCGGAGCCCGCGTAGACTATCGAGAGTATCCAATGGGGCACGAGGTTAGCGAAGAAACGGTTCGAGACCTGTCCGCTTGGGCCAAGAACCTATTGCAATAAGGCCCCATGGCTTGACTCATGAAGGGCGAAGTTTAATTCAACTTGATGTGGGGATAGCAGTGCGGGTAGGAGTATTGGGCACTAAGCCGCTGCAACCTCGAGAGGTAGCGCTCACAGCCGTGATGACGGCTGCAACGGCGGCCGTTACTATGGTCATCAGCATACCTTTCCCGCCCACTCGTGGTTACTTCAACCTAGGTGATGCGATGGTCATGCTCGCAGGCTTGCTATTCGGTGCAAGGCTCGGTGGTATTGCGGGTGGCGTTGGCTCGGCAATCTCTGACATTCTCTTGGGCTATGCGTACTTCTCGCCGTTAACACTCTTCATCAAAGGGACTGAGGGTTTCCTAACTGGCCTAATCGGAAACAATAGGAGACTTCCTCTCAAGGTGGCTGGTGTGGTGGCGGGCGCAATTGCGATGTTGCTTGGCTACTTTTCTGTGGAAACCCCGTTGTACGGAGTTGGGGCCGCTTTTGCGGAACTCGTAACCATAAACTCTCTTCAGGTCCTGTCGGGAGCAGTGGTATCACTGCTGTTGTGCCAAGCTATACTGAAAGCCTACCCGGACATCAAATTCCTCCAACCGAGGCATGAAGGCCTCAGGGTGGGTGTCATAATGGTGATCGTGGCTACGCTGGTCCTAGCTGGGATCGTCGGAGTCTACTTATTGACGGGTATTTCGCCTTGAGGCGCTATTGAGACTCTCAAGACAGCCTAATCCATCTCGACTTCTTCCCTTCGTCCGTCCTCACCGCCTTAGGGCGCTTTCCCAAATAGAAACCGACTAGGAGAGCGGCGGGAATGTCGACAAGTGAAGGATGCACAAAATTGCGGCTAGCAACCCTCCAAGCCAAGTCCACCAGTATTCCTAGAACCGCCAGAATCTGAGTAATACGAATCTTAGGAAAGACTGAGGAGAAAGCTTCCACGAACTCGTAAGCCAAACTAATTCATCCATCCCGATTGAATTGCTAAGAAATCATGGCTGCCTTTCTAAGCTTACTGGACCCCTCCCGAAGTAATTGTACAACCAGAGGGGCAAGACAGTCAGATCCAGCACGAGCATCAAGACCACCATAACCACGCCGGCTTCAGCCTGCTCGGACGCAGCGTATACAGAGTAAATGTTCGTGGGCGTAAGGAGCAGAATGACACCATACAAACCCAATGCTTTCCCAACGATTATCGGCGCAATTCGCCGCGCCCCTTTCGTCAACCCCCTCGACCCTCCGTACACTAGAGCGCCTGCGACGAGTAAGGTGATATGCATCTCATAATGAGCCAAACCATTCAGCACAGCTGCATCGAAATTGACTGGTAGGTACCAGTAGGCAGTTAGTAGACAAACTATGATGAAGGTGAACACGCCCCATCTATTGAATACGGAATTGGCGTTCAAGAGTCGCCGGTAGATTTCTTTAATTTTCTTATGAAATGGGGACGCCACAAATAGAAGCGAATGTAGTCCGTACGCTAAGAGAAAACCCGCAGCGACATAGATGAATGGTTCCGCAACCATGTGCAAAATCAAAGTCGACTCAAGGTAGGTGCTTAGCGTGGTAAGCATGGAAAGAATCATCGTGGAGGCAACGCTAATTGCAATGACGCCTCTTAGTAGCCATGGCATTAGCACGGCGCGAAGATACCAGCCCCTAGCTTCATTTTGGGTCAGGCCTAACGGAACAATGCGATTCAATTCTTCTGTACCTCTTTCTTCAGTCGCAGCCGTAGGCTTTTGCCCCTGAAAGCAGAACAAACAAATGAAGAAATGTTAACACTGCCTTTTTTCATTGCCGAAACGAGGAACATCCAAACCTAAATATCAGAGCAAACGATTTGCAGCACTCAAAATCGCTGTGGTAATCCTTAGTGCAAGTACACCCTCTGCATTTCATACGCAAACTGCTCGCATTGGTTGTTTTTTTTGTTTTCTTCCTCTCAATACCCTTCGCTTTCGCGCAATCCTTTCAAGTCGAAGCCGAATGGGCCCTGTTCAACCAGATTCTGATCATTGGAATAATTGTGGGGTTAGTAGTCTTCGGTCTTCTGTTCTACGCCATAATTAGATTTAGAGAGAAACCGCAAAAGGCTGGTGCGAAGTAATGGTTTCGAAGACTAATGCCATTGAGATTCTATCCATACTGATTACCTCCGTCGTTCTAGCCTACATAGGAGTCGTGGCCGGCGTTCAGTTAATTGCCGTAGATACACCACCCCAACAACCGGGAGCGCTCCACGTGAAAGTCATCGCCCGTCAATTCTACTGGACGTTCGAATATGCGCCAGGAAGTTCGATAACGTTCCCCAACGGAACAACCAAAGAATACCCTAACGGAACTTCCATACAGAACACCCTCTACGTTAAGGCTGGGCAGGAAGTAGATTTAGAGATCGTTAGCATGGATGTGGCACATAGTTTCTTCATTTATGAGCTGGGAATTCACATCGATGCCATTCCTGGCCACGATAACCATTACTGGCTGAGGGCAGACAGCCCTGGACAATACCGGATTGAATGCACACAGTTCTGTGGTACAGGTCATTATACGATGATAGGCCAACTCGTCGCAGTCGCGTGACGGAGCTAAGATGAGCGTTGCAGGTCACGGTTGAGGAAAAACCGAAAGAAACGCCAGCGTTCTATTCAAGCTTGAGAGGGATACTCACAACCACGCATCATACCGACATTGGCATTCTCTACATCTGCACTTCGTTCTTCTTCTTCATTCTTGGCGGCGTCGCGGCGCTGTTAATCAGAACCCAACTGGCTGAGCCTGGGAATGCAGTTGTAACGCCTGAGATTTACGACAGCCTCTTCACAACCCATGGCACCACGATGATTTTCCTGTGGGTAATACCCTGCCTCGTCGGATTCGGGAACTACTTAGTGCCGAAATTAATCGGGGCCAAAGACATGTACTTCCCCCGGCTAAACGCGCTAAGCTTCTGGCTGCTTCCGGTCGGGGGTGCTCTGATCTGGGCAGGGTTACCTGACGCGGGTTGGAGCGGCTACGCACCCCTTTCAGTTTATTCCCCCGGCTATGGGATTGACCTCTGGCTTCTGGGCCTGATCGTTCTCGGTGTCTCTTCGATACTGGGCGCTGTGAACTTCGTCGTCACAATCTACAGGCTCCGCGGCCCCGGCGTCATGTTCAGAAACATGTCGCTCTTCGTCTGGATGATCTTAGTTAACTCATTCTTGATCATTGGCGCAACCCCTGTCCTCTCAGCCGCACTGGTAATGCTTCTTCTCGACCGAAACCTTGGAACAGGATTCTTTCTGCCCAAACTGGGTGGCGACCCGCTTATGTGGCAGCACATGTTCTGGTTCTTCGGCCACCCCGAAGTATACATAATGATCATTCCAGCATTTGGGCTAATATCCGAAATAATCCCAATCATGTCTCACAAGAAGATTTTCGGCTATGGAATGGTCGCCGGGTCCGGAATCATGATAGGTGTCTTCGGGTTCGGCGTGTGGGCGCACCACATGTTCACATCGGGGCTATCGATAACCGCCCGATTTCCCTTCATGGCTATGACCCTCGCCATCGCCGTCCCGTCTGGAATCAAAGTGTTCAACTGGATTGGGACAATGCTAGGGGGTCGTATCAGCCTTAAGGTGCCGATGAAATATGCCATAGCATTCATCTCCACGTTCTTCTTCGCCGGCGCCACAGGCGTCTTTCAAGCGGCGATTCCCGTAGACTACTTGTTTCACGACACATACTGGGTTGTCGGCCACCTGCACCTTATGCTCTTGGGCTCCTCAACTCAAGCAATTTTCGCTGCCCTATACTTCTACTTCCCCTACATGTCGGGAAGAATGTATAACGAAAAATGGGGAAACATTCAATTCGTAATTACGGAAGTCGGCCTTTACCTCCTCTTCACGATGATGCTACTTCTCGGGATGGAAGGCATGCCACGGCGCTGGTACACATACCCACTCCAATACGCAACGCCGAACCTTCTGGCTAGCATCTCAGGTTTCCTCATAGGAATAGGCGTGATCATTTTGGTGGTCAACCTGGTTTTCAGTTGGCTCCGCGGGCCACGGGTAACCGGAGACCCATGGCCTTGAAACTCACAGCCTTCCGCTACTTGTCGCTGGCCACAGCAATCGCCGTCTACATCCTGATAGTAATCGGCGGAGTAGTGTCCTCCACGGGTTCCGGACTAGCCTGCCCAGATTGGCCCCTGTGCCGAGGACAGGTGGTTCCGGCGCTGACGCTCAGTGTTTTGATCGAGTTCACACATAGGGTTTGGACAATCGTCGTTACGATGCTGGTTGTAGCTACGATGCTTTTTGCTTGGAGCAAATACCATTGGCGTAGCAGGCTAACGAAACTTTCGACCCTAACTTTCGTCTTGCTGCTGTGCCAAATCATTCTTGGTATGGTAACCGTAAGCACGAGGACGCTACCGATCGTGGTCACCTCTCACCTTGCAGTAGCGACGTTGGTGTTCGCTAGCGCATTGACAACAACCCTGACCGCTATGTTCTCCGATTCTAGGGGGATGCACGCTAGATGAGTAAAGAGCAGGTGGTTGTGATCGCATTCGGCATAACGACTGTCGCCGTGATATCGGTTATCCTACGTGCCCTCTTAACGAAGTAGCTCAGACTAACTCGAAACAGGAGTGGCGCTTTCAGGTGGGCGCTCAAGCAAAGCCAGCAAACCTTGCATCGAATCAACCGAGAGCTTCAAAGACCCGATTTTCAACTCTTCGCCGCCCTTCACGCCTTCTTCCAACATCTTCCTGCTTAACTCATATGGCCCAGCCAAGTAGACAGAACGAATTCTTTGCCTATCTTCTCTCCAAACTGTGACGCCCTCTTTTTCTATTCGGAACATGTCGTAAACTTGGCCCGACAGATGCCGTTCGTATTCGCCGCTCGGTGACCTCGTAAAGTCTCCGATTTGTATTTCCAAGGACTCCGGTAGTGATGGGCTGGGCGTCGTAGGTGCTGTTGGTGGCGGCGCTACATTGTCGGGGTAGAGTTTAGGCCGAGCAGGTGGCCCCGCCAATTTGGCTTCTTCTTGGGATCCAAGGCGACCGATGGAGCCGAAGATTGTGTAGGAAAGTACCCCGAAGGTTACAAGCAGGACTTCAACCCACCACCGGCCTTCGTTGTATGTGGAGCGAAGGAAGACTTGGAGAACTAGGTCCGCAGCGGAAAAGAGGCCTAGAACTGTAAAGAAATATCCCACGTACTCGATATTTCTGTAGAAACCTGATTTCGGGGGGGTCTCTTCTTCTACAATTGTTTCCACACCCACATCGGGCCGGGGCGCGGTTGGCGGTGTTTCCGCTGGCGTTGCTACTGAAACAGGTTTGAGCAGATAGTAAAGTGACACGAAAACTGCAACGGACCCGCCGACGAGTAAGTTGGCGCCGAGAAACTGCGAAGTTAACTCCCGTGCTCCCGGGAATCCGGCGGCAACGAAGCTGAAACCGTAGTCAATCAAAACGAAACCGCACGCGACACCGAGAATCTCGTACAGCCGCCGTGAAACCAAGGTTATTCGAGCCTTGCGAAAAGTAAACCTTAGCTAATAAGAATATGATTTCCGTCAGATGAATCGATTCAGAAACCCTTTACCGAAAATTTATATTTCATGCAGCTGGGCTGGGCGAAGGGCTCCTGAAAATGGGTACTGCCGGAGAGGCTTCACAAGTGCCGGAGGAACATGTTCCAGAATATTTGGAACATAGCATCTGGCCTGTGCTCATCGCCCTTGCTACTGGGGTGGCAGTAACAGGCCTCTTCTTCCTTTTCAAAGGGGTAATCTGGTTGGCGGGCTTGTTGATGATGCTATCATTTGGCGCTGTTCTGGTGGGGTTCCTCTACAGCGAGACGAGGAACTGGTCCTCTGTCATGACCAAATCTCTTCCTCGACTACCGCGAGACACAGTGCTCGGGCCATTCCCTGTCGACATTAGCCTCACCATCCAAATCATCATTCTCACGGAGCTGCTTCTCTTCGGAGGAGCCTTCGGAATGTATTTTGCAATCAGAGCCCAGTTCCCATTTTGGCCACCTGCTGGGGCACCAATCCTGGACGACTCAATCGCCCGCATCCAGACACTCGTACTGATCTCAAGCAGCGTTCTTGTAGAATGGGCTGTTTGGCAACTGAAACTGGGCAGGCAGAGAGCCTTCAAAGCGGGTATCGTTGGAACTACGATTCTAGGGAGCCTGTTTCCTATTCTTCAATTCGGTTTCGAATGGCCCCACCTGATTCCCAACAACATACTGACTCCGGCAAGCGGATTCTTCGGGGCAACCTTCTTTCTCTTAACGGGAATTCACGGAGCGCACGTAGTTGTCGGAGTAATCGCTTACGTCTATACGGACATCCGGGCATTCATGGGGCAATATTCCCCTAAGAACCATGGCTTTGTTGAGGCTACCTCAACGTACTGGCACTTCGTGCACATAATCTGGTTGGTACTCTTCGCTCTGATGTGGCAGGGGAGTCGACTCTTAGGTTGAAGCTACAAGACTTTGGGACGTTCGTCATCTTCACCGCCATCTACGCCGCAGGCACTTTAGGGCTCCCGAAACTCCCACTGCTCGCATACCAAGTCAAGATAGGTGAAATGCCAAGCGCCTTCGTCGCCATTTTCGGGATGCCAGCCGTATTTGGGTTGACGCTTGGCCAATTCATAGCAAACCTTGGCGTGGAAGCATCACCGATAGCCACTCTATCCCCGTTATTTTCGTTCATCGGTCTCCTGGTAGTCTACTATGCACGGAGGTTTAGTACCCTTGCAGGTTGCCTAGCCTACGTAGCCGTAACGTCGCTTTGGCTGACCTACCTTTTGCCAATCGTTTCAGGGATTTCAACAACCGAAGCCGGCTACTCAGCATTCATCTGCCAATTTATCGCGGTCATGATAGGATATTGTGTTTATGTCTTAGTGAGCAAGACCATTCTTACCAAGCCCCCGACCGGAAATAATTGAAGGCCCAGTGCCCTTCGCGGGCATCCTTACATGGCCATCCGAGGTTGCTTGCAACAAGGAAAGAGAATCGACTTGCCTAAACCCTTGGAAGGAATCCGCGTTCTCGATGCGTCCCGAATTCTTACCGGCCCTTTCTGCTCCATGCTTCTCGGCGACCTTGGGGCTGAGGTTATCAAAATCGAGATTCCGGGCGCAGGAGATGATACGAGGCATTGGGGGCCCCCGTTCATCGGCGGTGAAAGTGCATACTTCCTTTCGGTCAACCGCAATAAGAAGAGTTTGACTCTGAATCTCACCAGCGACGCTGGAAAGAATATTTTCTACGAACTTGCTGCAAAATGCGACGTTCTACTCGAGAACTTCAGGCCGGGCGTTACGGAGAAGCTTAGGATCGATTATTCGACAATCGCCAAAATCAATCCTAACCTAGTGTACTGCTCAATTACCAGTTTCGGGCAGACCGGGCAATACCGGGAAAGACTGGCGTATGATATTGTCGTCCAAAGTATGGGCGGCCTTATGGGAATCACCGGCGAACCGAATCGCCCGCCGGTCCGTATCGGTGTCGCCTTGTCCGATATTGGGGCTGGGATGTATGCAGCCATAGCGATCCTAGGGGCGATTATTGCTCGCCAGCGGCTTGGCGGCGGCCAATGGTTAGACGTTTCACTGCTAGATAGCACCGTATCTTGGATGACGTATATGGCGGCGGACTACTTCGCGACGGGGCACAACCCGGAAAGAATGGGGTCGGCACATCCAAGTATTGTACCTTACCAATGTTTCAAGACCAAAGACAAACAGTTTATCACAGTCGCAATCGGCAACGACAAACTATTCCGGAAATTCTCCAGGGCAATTGGAATGGAGAAACTCGCCGACGAACCAATGTTCGCAACTAACCCGGACCGCGTGCGACACAGAGACCAATTGATTCCAATCCTTGAAAAGATCTTCGCGAAGAAGACTAGAGAAGAATGGCTGAAGGCACTGCTCGACGCCAAGCTGCCAGTTGGCCCCGTTTATTCAATGCAGGAAATTTTCGCCGACCCGCACATCAAGAACAGGGAGATGCTCGCAAAAATCCAACATCCCAAAGCTGGAATGATTAGTCAGGTGGGTATACCGATGAGGTTCTCCCGGACGGCACTTGACATCAAATCTCCACCGCCGTTTCTAGGCGAACATACAGATGAAATCCTGCACACATTACTGGGTTACGATGCCCATCGCATTTCAGAACTGCACGCGAAAGGTGTAGTCTAAAGCCTTCAAGACAGTCTTTATGAACCAACGGCTCTCGTTTAACACGACGATTGATGCATCTCGAAGGCACCTACATTCTGAAAAGGCAGCGCGCTGAGGTTTGGCAGTTCATTTCGAGGCCGGAGGAAATTGCCAAGTGCCTTCCAGATCTGCAAAGCCTAGAAGTCAAGGATTCGAAAACCTTCTCGGTGACCGTGAAAGTTGGAATCGCTTTCGTTCGTGGGAGTTTCAAATTTGATTTCACCTTGCTCGAGCAGCGACCTCCCTCTCATTCAAGATTCCAAGCCTTTGGTAAGGGCGCGGGCGTTTCCGTTCGATTGGATGCAACCATGGACCTAAATGAAGTAGACTCTGGGTCAACGGAATTGGCTTGGAAGACTGACGCAGAACTTGGTGGATTGTTAGGTGAGATTTCCCCTAGCCTTATTCAGAGCAGCACGAACAGATTCACGCAGCAGTTCTTCGAATGTGTAAAGTCAAAGCTTGAATCCGCAGGATGACTATCTGTACGCCTCGTACTCTTTGCCCAAGACGGCGGACGCGATTTTCAGCTTCATAATCTCGTCCGTTCCTTCATACAGCCTACAGACCCTAACATCCATCAAATGCCTGCCAGGCCTGAATAGGTAGGAGAAGCCTCGCCCTCCGAAAACCTGCACCGCCCTATCTGCAGCGTCCCAGGCCGCGTTGGAAGCATAGAACTTGCCTTCAGCAATCAACCGGTCAGCATGGGCGCGGACCTTAGCGTTCGTGGGATCTGCGTCATACGCGTTCTTGGCCTGGGCGGACTTGTAGACTAGGCACATTGCGGCGTCCAGTTCAGTTCTCACCATTGCAATATGTTCCTGTACGAGTTGATGTTTTGCGATCGGCTTTCCGTGTTGGCTCCTTTCCTTAGAGTAGCGCACCATCTCATTTAGGCAGTCGGCAATCACACCGACGCATCCTGCGGCTACGCTCAAACGGCCGCTCATCAGTGTGGACATGGCGATCTTGAAACCGTCTCCCTCCTTGCCAAGCATGCCCTCCTTTGGGACGGGGTAGTCATGCAATTCGAAGAGTGCAGTATTGGCTGTTGGCATCCCCAGTTTCGTCGTCAAATCTTGTTTCAGAATTCCTTCCTTGTCAGTGTCAACTATGAACGCGCTTACGCGGCCTCCGGCCTTGGGGTATGCGAAGGTCACGATGGCATGGGCGATCCCTGCATTAGAGATTAGGTACTTGACTCCGTTCAGAACATAGTTACCTGCCTCTTCATGGTATGTCATTTTCATTTCAAGCGGGTTGCTGCCAGCCTCGGGTTCCGTCAATCCGAACGCGAGAATTTTCTCTCCCTTTGTGGATGGCGGAAGGTAACGCTTACGTTGCTCTTCGTTTCCCCAACTCTGGATTGGAACCTGCCCGATGGAAGTGTGGCCCGAGAAAAACGTTCGAATACCAGTTCCTTCCATTCCGATACGAGCTAAAGCTCTCGCATACGTTAGCGAATCCGCTCCGCGGCCTCCATACTCTTTTCTGACTGGGATACCGAGAAGGTTGTACTTTCTGCATAACGGAATCAGCTGCTCATTGAAAGTGTGCTCGACGTAGCAGACCTCTTCAATAGGCCTCAGTTCCTTGCAGAACTCATCTACGTCGTGTAAGAGCGATGTCTGTTCTCCCTTGTCCAATCCTCTGCTCACCAGTATGACAATTGGACTATTGGATTCACCCGACCGCCAATATAGTTTCTCTATAACCTACGCCCCAGTCGTTTTCACCTCCACGCCGCGAACTAGCTCTTTACATATGACTTCAGCAGCTTCACGAGCCACCCTCAGAGTTTGGGCGCATGCATAATGGCAAAGATTCGCGTTGCAATCGTCGGCGTGGGCAACTGCGCATCCTCCCTCGTTCAAGGGGTAGAATTCTACAAGGATGCCAAGGACAATCAGTTCGTTCCGGGATTGATGCACGTTAGGTTGGGCGGCTATCACGTTCGTGACGTGACCTTCACCGCCGCCTTTGACATCGACAAGAACAAGGTTGGGAAGGATCTAGCGGACGCAATTTACACGAAACCCAACAACACGATAAAGTTCAGCAGCGTCCCGAGGCTCGGCGTGGAGGTACAACGAGGCATGACCCACGATGGGTTAGGAAAATACCTGAGCAAGGTCATAGAGAAGCATCCGTCCCACACGGTAGACGTAAGCCACGTCTTGAAGGAAACTAAAACGGATATTGTCCTCAATTACCTTCCCGTTGGCAGCGAGTTCGCCACCAAATGGTACGTGGAACAGGCGCTAGATGCAGGGTGCGCAGTCGTAAACTGCATCCCCGTCTTCATAGCGAGAGAAAAGCGATGGCAACAAGTGTTTGAGAAACGCGGCCTTCCAATAATCGGAGACGATATCAAATCACAAGTCGGCGCAACAATCGTTCATAGGGTTCTCACTCAACTCTTCAAAGACCGAGGTGTCAAACTTGAACGCACCATGCAGCTCAATGTGGGCGGAAACACAGATTTTCTCAACATGCTGGAACGGGAGAGGCTGGAAAGTAAGAAGATCTCAAAGACCGGCGCAGTGACCTCAGTACTCGACTATAAGATGAACCCTGACAACGTGCACATTGGCCCGAGCGATTACGTGCCGTGGCTGTTGGATCGCAAATGGGCCTACATTCGCCTAGAGGGGACTACGTTCGGAAACGTCCCACTGAATATTGAAACCAAGCTTGAAGTCTGGGATTCGCCGAACAGCGCAGGCGTTGTGATCGATGCCATCAGATGCGCCAAGCTGGCATTGGATAGAGGCATCGCCGGCGCATTGAAGGCACCTTCGGCATACTTTATGAAATCCCCGCCAGAACAATACCCCGACGATGTAGCCAGACGCATGCTCGAAGAATTCATCCGAGGCAAATGAAGCGGGACAAGAACTCTCGGCGTTTCTGCTGCGAAATAATCATGCCATCAACGTCAGAGCGGCAGCCATAGCTCCGTGTTCAGCTGTCGCCCTATCGGGAGCGCTGCTTAAGACCACTACGTCACCCTCCTCTGGGCTGAACAGTTTTCTCAAGTCCTGGAAGAGCGGATCATCTCGGCTCAATCTCCAATCCTCAGTCTCACTCATCGGCATCGAGAATTCTCGGCCCTGAAATACGAGTGTGCAAGCTCCTGTCGCTCCGGCCCGTATGGCGGCATCTCTCTGCTCGATACCCTTCTTCACGATACGCCCTACTCGCCTGACTGAGACAGCCGCACTGACTCTGTCGAGGGCAAACTGCTTCGCCTCTACTGGGGAGACCTTCGAAACTTTTGACCTCAGTGATTTGTAAAGTGGTGCTCCGCGCTTCGTCAACACGCACCCGCTTTTCGCGACTTCAATCAAGTTTGCTTGCATCAGATGCTTTATGAGCGTACGTACCGCACCCTCGCCAACCCCTAATCTCCTTGAAAGCTCAATTCTCCCGATCTGGCCTTCATCTCCAATTGTAAGAATTGCCTGAGCGACATCAACATGTGTGAAGGCAGGAGCTGGTCCCGGGCTTGGTTGTCGCGAGAGCGTTTGCAGGATTTGAAGAATTCTCCCGGAGGCCATTCGCGGCGGCGCCACTGATTATGCCCTTGTTTTTGCTGGCAGCCTCTGTTTCGGCTTTTCACTGAGCTTCTTAATGCGCCGCTTGACTTCTTGCAAGGTCGTATCTTTCTTACAGTACGCTAAGCGAACCTTTCGTCTGCCTAGGTCTTTGTCGTGGTAGAGAGCGCTCGCGGGCAACACGGCCAACCCAACAGTCTTCAGGAGGTAATCGGTGAATTGTTCCCCGTCCTTGAATTGGTCGGGGGCGTTCACCAGAATGTAGTAAGCACCCTCTGGCCTGTGGTATTGGAGCCCGGCTTCGTCGAGGATTTTCATCATCGTCCTGCGTTTTCTGTCATATGCTCCTGAGAGTCTATCGTAATACGAGGGTGAAAAGTTCAGAGCGGTGACGAGAGCTTCTTGCAACGGAGTTGGAGCACAGATGGTTAAGTAATCGTGAACCTTTCGCAGGGCATTCGTGAGTTTTGCTTCCGCTATGGCCCAACCAATCCTCCATCCTGTGACACTGTAAGTTTTTGATGCGCCACTAACCGTTACTGTTCGCTCATGCATATTGCCCAAAGATGCTAGGCTTACATGTTTCTTGCCATCGTAAATGATGTGCTCGTATATCTCGTCCGTAACAGCGATTGTCTTTTCTTCTTCGCATAAGTCCGCAATCAGTTTCAATTGCTCTCTGTTCATCACCTTTCCTGTTGGGTTGTTGGGAGTGTTTAGGACGAGCAGTTTGGGACGGGTTGCCATGGCGTTCTTTAGAGCCTCTTCGTCGAGCAGCAGATCACGTCCGACGAAGGGGACGTAGGTTGGTTCGCAGTTCGCCATGATTGCGTCTGGAACATAGTTCTCATAGAAGGGGTCCGGGACCACGATTCGATCGCCGGGATTTGTTAAACCGAAAACTGCTGCTGCAATGGCTTCAGTTGAACCGCATGTGATTGTAACGTTCTTTTCGGGATCGGCGTCAATGCCGTTGTAACCCTTGACTTTGTTGGCAACTGCCTCCCTAAGGCCCTTGTACCCCCATGTGTTCGCATACTGGTTCGAGCCGTGTCTTATCGCTTCAACTGCTGCTTCGATCAGGTTTGGGGGTGGGGCGAAATCTGGCATGCCTTCGGCGAGGTTTATTGCCCCATATTCATCACTCAAACTAGTCATTTCACGGATAACAGATTCAGTGAAGAAGCCAAGCTTCGCCGAAGCCGCCAAGAAAGACACTCAACCGACATGATTGGGATTGGAGTTTTAAATTAATCCCACTAAAGCGCATTAGATTTGGTGCTAGAGCGCCCTCTTGGCCTGCAACATAGGCAATACGCCACGGGCGGAATCTCCGATGCCTAAGCAAAGCTTGCGATGGAAACAGGCCGATCAGTAGTGCAGACCGCAATATCCGCAGTAGAATCGGTTATAGTACGGAATCTCGGTCAACTCACGACCGCACTCCTCACATACATAGACGTAATCGCCACTCTCTGCCACTGGTACTTCTTCAATCAACTCATACTCACCAACCTCTTGCAATGGAGAACACGTAACCGCATGTTTTGAGCCAATTGCTCAAAAGCCTTTCGTGCGACACGGCTGGGCCCATACTCGCTAGGTTAACCCTCCCAGGCGATACCCCATATACCGTGTCAAGGTTGTCAACGTTTGTCGAACGAGACTTTCACTCCGAGGCCTATTGAATCTGCAATCTAGAAATCTTCTTTACTTAAGCTGTGCGCAATAGCGGCTTGCTATGCTAGGCGAAGCTTTCTCCGGGGGCGTAGTCTAGCATGGTTATGATACGCGGCTTGGGCCCGCGTGAGTTGCCTAAACCGCAACCGCGAAGTCCTGGGTTCAAATCCCAGCGCCCCCACCACAAGCATACCATTTGAATTAGCTAACTACACCCCATACTCATCTCATAGCGCAGATGGATGATTCATCCTCAACCGCTTTAGCTAGGCGCAGACGCGGTTGGATCGGAAGCTTGGAGGTGAGAGATAGAGATGCCACAAATGCCAGTGGGTTTCGGCCTGTTTGGGCTCATTCGAGGCGTAATCGGAGTTGCAATAGCCGTTGCGTTTATTTGGCTAATTTACAAGCTCGGAAAGCTGATCGATGCATATACAACGAAGCTAAAAGGGAAAAACTGAGCCCTACAACTTTGCCAGCGTAACATGTAAATCTGAATAATGAACTATGGCTTGTAGTTGATGCCCATGGCTGCACGATCCGCCCCTGCGGTACAAACAATAGATATCACGAAGGTATACCGCGTGGGCCATGTTGATTACCCGGCATTGCGAGGCATTAACATCAAGGTAGACAGAGGGGAGTTTGTGGCAATCATGGGGCCCTCAGGCAGCGGCAAATCGACCCTCCTGAACCTAATAGGAGCCCTCGATCGCCCGACCTCAGGCCGAGTAATCATAGACGGAGTTGACCTCAAGAAGCTGGATGAGGATAGACTCTCCCTGCTCCGAAATCGGAAACTGGGTTTTGTGTACCAATCCTTCAACTTAATCCAGCGGCTTACGTCAGCTGAGAACGTCGAGATGCCACTGATTTCTCGAGGAATACCTGAAAAGGTTCGAAGAAGCAAATCAATAAAGATGCTAAACGCTGTCGGGTTGACTGGGAAGGCCAACAAACGGCCAGCCGAGTTGAGCGGCGGAGAGCAACAACGCGTGGCCATTGCTAGAGCCCTAATAGCGGAACCAGCCCTGATAATTGCCGATGAACCTACTGGCAATTTGGACTCGAAGACTACTCGTGAGGTCGTAAATCAGTTTATCCAAGTGAACAAAGAATTCGGAACGACCATTCTGGTTGTTACTCACAACTCAGAAATTTCCAGCATGACACAGCGCGTAATCAGCCTGAAGGATGGCCTAGTCGATAAAGAAGAATATATCCAAAGAATAGACGATTACACATTGAGGTAAGAGCAATGCGACTTGGTGACACGTTCAAGCTTGCGTACAAGGCGCTGCTCGATAGAAAGATCCGCAGTGTCCTAACGATACTGGGAATCACGGTTGGTTCAGCCATCATTCTGTCTCTGATCGCTAGCTCGAGCGGACTCAACGCCGGCATAGCCAGCAATATTGAGAAAACCGGGGCGAACGTTCTCACTGTACGAAATGCGGGAGGATTTTTCTCCAGCGGTTCAACAAACACTTACCAGCTGAGTCAACAGGATATAGACTACATCAAATCGCTACCCGGCGTAGCTGAGGCCTACCCTTTCTATAGTTATGGGGCAAACATCAACAACGGCGGATCCTCACTCCAGGCGAGCGTAGTTGGAATAGATCTAACTGCCCTCCCACTATTGTACAAGGGACTGACGGTTGCCGAAGGAACAATTCCGCTTCTAGGCGATACGACCTCTGCAGCTATTGGATGGGGGATCGCAAACCCGACATCCGGAACGCCGATCGGCCTTCACCAAATGGTTGCTATGTCGATTACGGGAATCAAAGGTACCAAGGGCGCTCTTTCTTATGCTGTTCTCGCGAGCGGAATTCTCGCGCAATACGGGTCAGCACTCTTCGCAAACATAGATGATACGGTCTACATATCGTTCCAGGCAGCCCAAATCCTCGCAAGAAGCCCCTACTTCACAGGAATATACGTCATAGTTGACAACACAGATGATGTTGCCGCCGTTCAGAATACTATCGAAACGTACTACTCCAACAATGTTCGAGTCATAAGCCCCGGCCAAATCCTGTCAAGCATCCAAGGAATCACTGGACAGCTGACAGTCTTCTTGGGCAGCATAGGCGCGGTATCGTTGTTTGTAGCAACTGTTGGAATAGTCAACACTATGTACGTGTCGGTAATGGAGCGCACAAGAGAAATTGGGATACTGAAAGCTATCGGTTATAGGCCCAAGCAAATAATGGGCATGTTCCTAGCGGAGGCTGCACTCACGGGAGTAATTGGGGCCTTCTGCGGACTCGCCCTAGGCTATGTGCTATCCTTCCTGATGGGAGGCATGCTCGGAGGATTAGGCGGCGGACGCGTCGCATTCGGAGGAGGCGGAGGGGGTGGAATGACCATCGTTCCAGTCTTCTCAACGGGACTCATTGTTTTCTCATTAGTCTTCCCGGTAATACTAGCAACCATAGCAGGGCTTTACCCGGCCTGGCGGGCTTCACGAATGAACGCGGTCGTAGCCTTGAAGTACGAATAGACCCACTGCGAATCAACTTCCGAGTGCACAGAGCTTAGGCGCAGCTAACGAAAATCATCGAGAACGGCACTAGTTCACCGTTACTGCAAAGCCTTCAGCTACGACGATCGAATACACAGACTAATAGCCGATTCGCATATTGCCATTGAAAGCATGAGTGGGTGCCCAAAGCTGAAGTTGCTTGTGGAGCCGAAGAATATTCCTTCAAGATACCTGAGAATCTCTAATAGGATTCCGAGTACGCCGGTAGGCCCTCCACGCCCTTGATTCGGAATCGAAGTCTGTCTTCTTAGTTGAATAGGCGCGGTTCCCTGGGCCAAGTATGGAACTCCGGGTCGACCGTTGTCTATTGCAGATGCCGTAATTTGAATTGAGTAGTTTCCCGGAGCGACGTTGCCCTTGAAAACTACCACTAAGCTGAATGGTCTGGGTATGTTTGGGTCGATTTCGCCCAAGAACGCGCTGGATATGGCGCTCGGCACTACGACATCAGAGGTTGCAGTGACGTTTGCATCGTAAACGGCAAGGTTGCCAGCGTTCAAGAGGTTGCCTGAGATTGTAGCGTTCCCGCCCGGCGTTGAGGTTGAAGGCGTGACCTGTACCCCATACAGGATGAGATTGATGTAGGCATAAACAGAGAAACTGACCGAGTGGACCTCTTGAGTGTAAGATACGTCCCCTAACGCCTTGTAGGTTACTGTTACAGAACCCTGATAGGTGGTCCCAATGGCCGCTGTTGGCGCGTACACTTGAAAGTTGATTGCAACCGACTGGCCTAGCTGCATTGTGTCATAGCGCCAGTGACTGCCGCCATACATAGCCAGACCAGCCGGGATAGTAACGGCAACATCAACATCGTATATGGCCGGGTAGTTGTAGTAGTTATTGAGTACTGTAACGGTCACATTATTGTCGAATCCCGCCGTCAGAGCCTGTCGCGTCACTGTGACTGTCAAGTGTGGAACAGTCTGAGCTTGAACAGAACCCATCGGCGCAGACAATAGACATACCGATAGGAGGACAAGAATCAAAGGCTGGATCGTATGAGACGCATTCACTTTTGTTTCATTTCCCAAAGTGCGCTTATTCGAGCCTCTAAGGCTGGATGCTTGTCGAATATTCGAACTACTCCTCTTCGGCCCGTTAGATTGCACACGCATGAGGATCCTGGCACCGCCAACTCGAAGTCGCTCGACTCTTTCAGCTTGGCTAACGCCGAAATTAAAGCGTCTGGACCCCCAACTAACTTAACCGCTGTTAAGTCTGCCAAGAATTCTCGGGCCCTGTAGACCGCAGGCTCAAGGAGGTAGCTCAGCGGTCGGGCGAATAGAGCAACCTTTGCGAGGGTCGCAGCGAACCTTACAGTGAAATCATGATTCTTCAAGTGAGCAATCTCGTGAGCTAGACACGCTTCCACTTCACAATCTTCCAAAGACTCCAAGAGGCCAACCGAGACCGTAACTGTGTATTTTCGATTAGCTCGCACTGTAAACGCCGAAGGCGCACCGGAATCAATCAAACGAACATCCGGGGCTGAAATTCCAGCCCCAGTCGCAAGCCGCTTAACCATCTCCTCCAGACGGATTGGCGGATTGAGAAATGTGATTTGCGGAAATGCTTTCGAAAGGCTCATGCGGGATTTTCCGAGTTCGATGAAGATTGCTGCGCATCCGGCAGCCATTGCCCCAAGCAGAATCGTCCCCACGTCCAAGTCGTGAAATAGATCAAAGAAACTTCTAGAACTTTCCACAAGATGCGTAGGTTCGCCTCTCCCCAGGAAGTGAATGGTTACTCCAACGACAAAAACGCTCTCAACTAGCATCAACCCAAAGATTCCTAGCAAAGCAAGGGTCCGCTCGCGATACGACCGCCGCAGAACGAATACCAGAGCGACCCCACCAGCGAGTAGGCCTATGGTCGGAAATGCAAGTATGGGCGGACCAGCAATCAGCCAGCTAATCAAGAAAAAGTATCGCGGAAAAATAAGGATCATTTCTTTTCCTTCTTGCGCAGACGACTCAAGTATTTCGAAACAAAATGGAAATCGCTTCCGTCAGAGGCACCCATTTTTTCAGCCAAGTAAGCAACAGTCACTTCATTAAAACCTTGGAGGAGCCCATCCATTACGTTCCTAACGACTGCCTGCTTGAACTCTTCCTCGGTAACCTTGGGCTTATACAGATAGTGGGGGCCACCGTCTCTCGCCAGCTGCCTCGAAACCAACCCCTTTCTATACAAACGGTCCAAGATTGTTGCCACAGTCGTGACGGCAACTGGCCGAGTTCTTGCAGTCCTAGACTGGGACTCTCTCACGGAGAGGGGTTTGCGAGATTCCCAAAGCTGCCTGAGAACGACGGCCTCGAGATCGCCCAAAGCAAATCTGAGATTGGGATGATTGGGGCGGACCGCGTGAAGCTTCAACGTGCTGATTCCTAACTATGCGATGTAGTTAGCCTTATATAAACACGGTCACCTTTGCCCCGCCGCCATTGGAGTTCAGGCCAAATGCCACAGCTGCCGATCATCATTCCCATCGTAGTCATCGGAATCCTAATTGGTTCGATACAGAAATCGAAGAAAATTTCCACGAGAAAAATTGCGTTGTGGGCCTTGGTTGCTGGCGCGCTCAACGCTGCCAACGCCTACGCCGTTTACATTCTAACCCCAGTGCCGACATTTAGAGGAATCACCGTTGCACGTACGACTTCAGAGTTTGGGTTTACCATAGCCTCATTCCTAGCTGGGTTCCTGATTGTGGCGGCTGTTTTCGTCATCGCGGCAGCGTACGGTCGAGTTCGCAAGGGCGATTCGGAACTAGGAGAGGAATCCGAACAAGAAGATACCGAAGAAATATCCAAACTCAAACCGGGCTAACTTGATGTCGGGCACATGGACTCGGTGCTACCGCGTTCTCATTATCTGCTTGGCTATGTCGAGTCTATTACTAGCCTCAATGCCCGGAGTGAAGGTCTTCAGTAATGCGGTTGATGTCTCGCCCGGCAAATACGACCTCAAGCTGGGTGCAGGATTCCCGGGTTTCGGCCCAGTTAAACTGAGTTATCCGAATAGCAGCATCTTGACGGACAGCGTAGGAGACCTACTCTTCACGGTGACGCTCAACGCAACCTCGTCTAATCGCATAATCCATGGCGTGCCTGACGCAGCGCTGTATAGCAGTGTGGACATCTACATCCCACCCGACTTCTCAGGCCTAAGCATAGGCGATTTATGGACCAGCTTCACGAACAGTTACGACCCTCACAGCATCTCGCTATCGAGACTCTCATCCGGGGACCAGATTGGGCCAAATTGGTGGAAAATCACAGTGTACAACCTGATAGTGACATCCGACCTAAATTACCCGAAGGACAACATCAACATGACAGCTAACCGAATATTTCTCGAAAACCAGACGCAGTATATCAGGCTCTTTCAGGTGACATCTCCATCCGCTGCTGGAAGATATTTCTTCAAGGCGTTCCTGAACGGAACGTCCATCGGTCCAAGAAATTTCCCAACCATAGTCGTCAAAGCAAGTCGGGATCCCGCCTACATCTCCGGAACACTGAGAGAGCTAGGTGACCGCAACAAGACGAGAGCAGGACAACCGATAGCGCTACTCAATGGAACAGGAGCACAGGTTATCGCGACTGGGTTAGATTATCTCGGAGAAACAGTTTCAGCCCAAGCGTTCATCAACTCTACTGCCCAAGGGCAGTATACGCTGTTCGGGGTAGCCCCTGGCACATACAACATAACCGCTTATGCAGCTGGGTACATCCCAACAACCAGACCGACCACTGTCAATGTCGGTCCAGCCCAATCACTTGAAGGCGTTGACATCTATATGACCGAGAGTGTCAACGTGACGGGAACAGTTCTGTCCACATCTGCTGGAGGACTCCCTATCCCTTGGGGAACACTCTTTGGTATCGACATCTCTGGACATAGCCATCCAACAAACCGATCGATATCGGTGAGACTCGTCAACCTAGACGGGTCTGTTGTAGCTTCGATTCCTCCGCCTTCCAGTTTCGCTTTGACGACGCAATATAAGGCAACATCATTTCCTTTCGCGATTCAATATCAGATCGGTTTTGATGGCCGAATCCCACAGAACTATGCAAATTTCACCTCCGGCCTGACCTCCGGTGACTATCTGCTGTACGCCTATGTCACGTCGTACATCCAGCTTGAAGAGGTCTATGTGCACGTGGGTAATGAAACGACCAAAACGGTTTCTGCCATTCCGCTTATTCGATCAGGTGCGTTTAACGTGACAGTGCATTTCAGAAATCTGAACTCAACCATAGGACCCGATCAACTTCAGGTCGCCTCGACACTTACTGTCTCGGCGTACGATCAACAAGGCGTACTTAGAGCACAGAACACGACCTTCGTCGCCGCAGGAGCCACCAGTGCTACGGTGGAGCTGCAAGGGTTCAGTAACTCTCGCAGTTTCGGCATCTCCTCGCTTTTCTCTCAGAACAGCGGGCTTCTGCCCGGAACATATCAAATCATCGCCCGGGTAAGTTCATCGCCAAGTTTCGCTGGGTTTGCCAACCTTGGCATCCGTGATTTCTATTACCAGAGGACCAACGTTCAAGCAACTATAGGACTGGGAGATGTCGTCGTGAGCCTCAGCCTTCTCGTGTACAAGGCAGGTGGACTACTGCTTTCAATCGATTCCGTCGATGATCAAACGCCATCAGTCGGTACGTTTTGGAATCATCCTGGGAAAACAATCAACGTCATGATCATTGGTTCCAACGGCGCCGTTTACCAAGCAAACTCCACGCAACCCTTTGATTCGACAAACGCAACTTTCGTTTATGTCGGACTTCTGACCGACACATACGACGTTGTAATCCAAACGCTTGGGTATACTCAAAGAGAGATAATCCATCTGAATGTAGTGTTGGGCGGGAACACCGATGCCGCGGTCTGGATGATTGAGAACCCCGTAATTGACTTGACTGTAACCTTCAGGGATGAAGGGCTTCTGTCGCTCATCAACTCAACGCAGCCTTATGCTCAACCAATCAATCATTTGGACGGCACACCAGCACGTATCGAAGTATTCGATGACCATGGGAATTTTGTGGCAGCCAACGCAAGCTACATACCTAATTTCTCCGAAAATAACTCCCTGACCCCGACTAGAACTGCGCACTTCACCTTAGCTGGGTTCGACCGATACTACGGCGACCCAAGGTTTGTCTGGTCAGGCTTCTATGACACGACCGACGGTGCGGGTCAGAGCCCGGGAGGATTAATTCTGTATCCATGGAGTGATTCGCCTCGCTGGTATGTTGTCAGGATATGGGTAGACGGTTATTATCAGACAAACCCGCTGCAAGTGCTTGTGCCCGCGAGAGGCAACGTTTCAGCGGTGGAGTCTGTAGATCGCGCCACAAGAATCTCTGGAACGATCACGGGCCCAGATTTCTATAATATCGCACGCCCCTTGTCTTGGGCCGCTATAACTTTGGAACCAAACAATTACACGTTGACAGCCATCATTGATGTTAGGCCCGGCAATTACACAACATTCAGTTTGGATGGTTCGTTCCAGGTCTGGGTGCCGGGTGGAAGCTACGGCATTGGGGTGGCACTCGCCGGATATTCCATGTACTCGGCTCTGCTGAATGTCCCCCAAGGTTCCGATATCAGCATGCAAATCTGGCTGAGCGATTACCAGGCCTCCCTTACAGCAAGCGGGCTATCATCTTCCTGGATGTTGTCGACGAACTTGCTTGCGGATTTACGGGCAAGTATGGCTGCAACGCGAATTTCAAAGGTTAACGGGCCATGATCTGAATGCCGTATCAACTGCGGCTGCTGTGTTCTGTCTTTGTTTCCGGCGCCGTCGTAATGGCGCTTGAACTTCTAGGGAGTAGGCTACTTGCCCCTGTGTTCGGAAATTCAATCTTTGTATGGGGCAGCCTCATCGGTGTCGTTCTCGCGGCCCTAAGCCTAGGCTACTACTTGGGGGGAAAAGTTGCCGACCGCAAGCCAGATTTTCACTTTCTATCTCTCCTCATTTTCGTCGCAGGCCTTTTTGTCACAGTTTTGCCGACCCTCGCTCCACCTGTTTTTGATTTCGTTGTTAGGCTCGGTATCGGTGATCGGTACTCGCCGCTCTTGGCCACGACGGCGCTCCTTGGTCCTCCCAGCATACTGTTAGGAATGGTGTCGCCCTATGCGATACGCCTCGCGGCGAAAAGCTTCGAGAAATTAGGTAAGTTGTCTGGAAATCTATATGCCTTGTCAACGCTTGGGAGTATAGTGGGTACGTTCGTCACCGTTTTCGTCCTCATCCCTGCATTTGGCGTGAACAAAATCGTCCTCGGCCTTGGAGCGACGTTACTGGTTGTCGCATTTTTTGGTCTTGGTTTTCGAATGAAAGTCTTTGTTCTACTAGTACTGTTGGTGCTGCCGTTTGCGGCCCCTTACATGGTTAGCCGAAGATTAACTGTCGCCGCCTACACCTTGGCGCTCGGCGACACAATATACGAGGCGGATACCCCGTACCATCATTTGCTAGTGGCGGATGCTTATGACCCCGCGCATCAATCAACAGACCGCTATTTGATCTTGGATGACAACCTGCACAGCGCGATGGACCTCAACAATCCGGACCGCACGGTCTTTGAGTACACAGACTATTTCCACCTAGGCTTCCTCCTCAATCCGAACATCACCCGCGTACTGTTCATTGGAGGCGGCGGCTTCACAGGCCCCAAAGCGTTCCTGAAGGATTACCCTAAAGTTACGGTTGACGTCGCTGAAATTGACCCTGAAGTCATCCGAGTCGCCGAAACGTACTTCGCCGTAAACTCCAGCAACCCTAGGCTGCACATCTACAACGAAGACGGCCGCATATTTCTCCAAACAAACTCCCAAAACTACGACCTAGTCGTCTTGGACGCGTACTCAAAGAGTTACGTCCCATTTCACCTAATGACTGCGGAATTCTTCACGCTACTGTTATCTCACTTGACCGGAGAAGGAAGCGTAATCTCCAACCTTATTGCTGCAACCTCCGGCGACCAAGCCCAGCTGCTTATGGCAGAGGTGAAGACGATGAGCACGGCTTTCCCGGAGGTCTACGTTTTCCCAGTTAGCGGGGCCGACTACCAAGAACCGCAGAACGTCATAATACTCGCGACACGACTCTCCAATCCCCTGACAAAGACCGCCTTCGTAAATCTCGCGGCGAGCACGACGGCCGTCAAAATTCCAGCACTAAATGGCTATGTGGCAAACTTTTTCGTATTAGACACGGGTAATGCACCCGTCCTAACGGATAACTACGCACCCGTTGAGACTCTACTTAATCCACTAACGGGGCAAAGCCTCACGAGTGGCCAGGAATCAACAGTCAACTGGCGCGAGGTGGAAACCCTTGTCGCAGTCGTTCTAGGTATCGCAGTAGTCTTCTTGGTCCTCGCCAAGAAGAAATGGCTATGACCATCAGAACCTCGCACAACACTATTCGCAATTCAGGTCTGCAGGATGCCCTTGACGAGTCTATCATATGCCCGCAGTCTTTCAAGTCCGGCCTTGATTCCCATTTCTGCCTCGGGCATTTTGTGCTTGTCGAAGAAATTCTCGACCTCTTGGATTCTACCGACTCCTAAGATCGGGATCAGACTTCCGAACATTCCGGAAAGTACTCCCGTATTATGGTACAGGTCCCGAATCCTTTCAATATTCAATTGCAGCCAAGACCATATGGTGTCGCCAGCATGCGGCTTCTCAGCAGCGGCGCCAATTACGGCGACGACGTCTTGTCTCTTGACTTCGCCACTCAGAGCAAGACTCAAGGTCTTTAGCAGCAATGCCTCATCTGCGAAGCCGGTCATCGCGTTGAGGAACCTGATTTTGTCCTCGTCCGACCCGCTTTCCCTGTAAGCCTTCGCGAGACCGTCGAAATCGTTTGTTGATCGTGCATAGGCTAGAGCTACGGCTTGTTTCATATCGGGTGGGACCTTTTGGTAATCTTTGAAATCTTTGCCTAATTTGGAGGCGTAACCCTCATCGACCAGCGCCAACCTGCAGGCCACTTTGCCCCGTAAGATCGAACTGTTCCCGTCGGTCTTGTGCTCCAGCAATTCGAGCTGCGTTCGATGAAATTCCTTTGCATTTTCGGCGACTTTTGAAGGAACAAGCGTGTACAGTAATCCTAGTTGGTCTGAAATCTCTCCCGCCGGAAGAGTACTAGCTTCTCTACTGAACTTGTTCAGAACCTCCAGATACTCCTTGTAAGTGATTCTTCCGGAAAGGAGGAAAAGGAACGCGTCGAAAACTATTCCCCATTTGTCAAACGGTGAAAGCTCACTTTCCCACAGAAGGTCATCGAGGCCGACGTACTTCACCAAGAAGAAGCCCGTGCAGTCAGGGTTTACTATTAACGACTTCAAACCCTTGGTTTCAACTATCTCGTCCACCTTCTCCATGAGAATCCGCCTTCTTTCGCCATTCACTTCAATCACAATTGGAATTGGCCAAGTGACATTCTCCGTATCACCCGAGAGAAGGAATCTCTCCTGTCGAAGAGCCAGTTTTCCGTCACGCAACGAAACAGTTACAATTGGATATCCTGGCTGCTGGACCCACTGAGACATTATCCGCTTTACAGGCTTCCCGGACGCAGCTTCAAGCATGGACCACAGGTCATTCCCAGTGGCGTTCGAGTATGCGTACTTTGAGAGATAGCGGCTTACACCCTCCCGAAATGCTTCCTCACCAATGTAGGCCTCAATCATTCTGAGTACGTGGGCACCCTTGCCGTAGCTAATGGCGTCGAAGATTTGTTCGATTTCGTCAGGCGATTTTACTTTGACTTCGATTGAGTGGGTGTTCTTCAGGCAATCTCTTCCTAAGGCTCCGGCGAGTGTTTCAACCCTTGGTTCCCCGTTGTAGAAATTGTCGAAGATCTTCCAATCTGGGTGGATAGAGTCCACCGCCTTGTACGACATGAACGTTGCAAAGCTTTCGTTCAGCCAAATGTCGTCCCACCATTTCATGGTAACTAGGTCCCCAAACCACTGGTGGGCCAACTCGTGAGCTACGCCCATCGAAGAACGCATCTTTATCCTAGTGCTCGTGTTAGCGTTAACAAACAGCATGATTTCGCGAAAAGTAATAGCTCCCCAATTCTCCATTGCCCCCATCGCGAATTCAGGGACACCGATCAAGTGGACCTTGGGAAGCGAGTATGGTAGGCCATAGTAGGAATTGAAGAATTTGATCGCTTGCCGGGCTTCATCCTGTGCGAATTTGCCCAGCTTCGTCTTGCCTGGGGTCGTTGCAACAATTATTTCGGTCTTGCCGAGTTTCTCTGTCTGCGTTTCGAACTTACCGACTCCAAGGTAAAGGAGGTAGGTGGACATTCGCGGTGTCTTTTCAAAAGTGACTGTTTTCTTCTCCCCATCCTGGCTAACAGATTGTACGGGCATGTTCGAAATTGCTTCAAGGCCCTTGTCGATTTTCACTGCGAGCTTAAACTCGGCTTTAACGTCGGGCCGATCAACGCATGGGAACATTCGCCTCGCTTGAGCTGCCTCGAAATGCGTGGTTACGATATGCGTATGGTCGTATGGAGCGCTGTAGATTCCTGCTAAGGAATTCGGAATGGCAGCTGCATAATTGATTTGTAAGGTGCCGTCGAATGGTCCTGTCTCGACAGTTAGGTCCTCATCTTTCTGACTGAAGCGGAAAATGCTTTCGCCCGAAGTGACACGTTCTATGTTTAGGCCGACAGAGTTCAGGAGGATGTCTTCTTCCGTTTTCAACTTGATAAGCAGCTTTCCTTTGAATTTCAAATTAGTAAAATCCAGGTCGATGAACAAATCGTACTCGGCGACTTGCACGGTGCCACTACCACCTAGCGGCAAGAGCACACTCGGCCTAAGTAATCTTTTCCGGACCCCTTGCGACTAGGCGGTCTCTGCTAGAAAGCCATCTCGTGTCTAAACCAATCAAGGAATTTTCCGTAGAGGCCACCGAGAAGGCGAAGGTAACGAAGGCGTCTGGTAACTATGTAGTTAGTTAGAGACGATATACTACAATGTTCAATGGTCCAAGGCCCCAACCAAAACTCCTCAGAATCCGACTCACAGCACGGACTAGCGGGGGCGTGGCTTAGTTTTCCTTCTTGTAACGAACTGGCTAGGCGGGTGCGTCTTTGGAGCCTTCGCGTTCATCGAGCACTTTGAAGACGAACCGGGCGGGCCACTCAGCAAGGGCTCCTCCCATTGCCAGGGCCACGGCAGTCGCCTCGAGAATCTCCTTACGTGACGCGCCTTCTTCCATCGCTGCGGTAACATGGTACTCGACACAAGGATAGCATTTTTCACATATGCTGATCCCGAGGCCGATCAGTTCCTTGTACTTCGCTGGGAGCGCTCCCTCCCGTAGGGCTTTTGCTTCTAGGTTCTCGAGTTCCTCGAATGTTCCAACCCCGCTCCTGAACATTTTCAGGTTGTACTGCTTCCTGCTTCTTCTAATCTCACCAATATCATCGAACACGCTAATCGCCTCGCGTGTCGCTGAGTGCTTCCGGTGGATAAAAGAATTAGATGATGTGTTAAACGCTTTCTTGTCCGCTGTCGTCTATTGGAGCCTCGGGCGGGGTTCGAACCCGCGACCTGCCGCTCTCCTGATTCAGGTTACAAGGCGGCTGCTCCCCAGTGCCCAATGTAGGGCATCTACCAGGCTGAGCCACCGAGGCGTCGGCGGAGTATTAACGGACCAGCTTAAAATTCTCGCTAAGGCGACTCGCTATCTGCTTTTGTGGCGCCTAGCCGCATCCACAAGTGCCTCGATCGCTGGAAGCTCCTCACCGGCTAGCAAAGAGAGCATGGCGCCTCCCGCTGTGCTGACGTGGGACAATCTGTCCGAGATGCCGAGTATGCCAGCGTAACCTGAAAGGTGCCCACCGCCGATTACGGTGAATGCGTCCGAATCTGCCATAGACTCTAGGACGGTCTTAGTCCCAGTTTCGAAACCATCCTCCTCAAAGACGCCCATGGGCCCAGCGGCCACAACTGTCTTCGATTCGCTAATGATTTCTGAGAACTTTTTGGCTGTTTTCGAGCCTATGTCGAGCGCACGGCCGGCGTGGGATAATTTCTCGACTGGCGTGTCAGCACGTTTGCCGTCGAGGATTGTTCCAAAGTCTGTGGGGAGCACTATTCGTTTTCGGTATTTTGAGAGGATTCGGTTGGCTTTCAAGACTTCATCCGTAACACTTGCCAACTCACTCTCATCGGCTTGGCTGAACTTGCGGTCGGCGGCCTTCAGGAATACCTTCGCGACGTTCCCCCCGACGAGAACATGCTCCGCCTTCCCTGTTGAGAGAAGGTTATCGATGACTGGTACTTTGTCTTCAACCTTAGCACCGCCCAGAATGTAAGTACTCGGCCGATCGGGCTTTACAAGTAATCGTTTGAGTACAGCAAGTTCTTTCTCCATTAGTCTGCCGGCGGCTGACGGGAGGATATGTGGGAAACCTACGAGCGAGGCCTGTGACCTATGGGCAGCGGCGAAGGCATCGTTGACGTACAGGTCAAATAGCGGCGCCAGGCGCGAGACAAGGTTTGTTCTAGCAAGCTTCTCACCCGTTTCTTCCAGGTTCTCCTCGGCGCAAAAGCGTACGTTATCCAACACCAAAACCTCGCCGCTCTTGAGCTCCTTTATTGCTCCTCGTGCAGCTGGTCCCATGACATCATCAATGAAACTAACGGGTCGTGCGCAGCTGTTCTGTAGGATGATTGCGTGTTGTTGGAGAGGGGTGAAATCGTCCCTTCCCGGACGGCTTTGGTGTGAGAGAATCACGACTTTGGCACTAGCGAGCGCGTCCAACGTTGGCGTTGCGGCGACGATCCTACCTTCGTCAAGGATCTTCTTGGTGTAGGGGTCCATTGGAACGTTGATGTCTAATCTCAGCAGTACGCGTTTGTCGCGGAGCTCGAAGTCGTCGAGGGTTAGGTAGTTGAACTCCATTCCTAGCGCGTCCAACCAATAACCGGAACCATAGCCTCGTGTTCATTAAACGCTTTTCACTCCGCGCCACGACCGCCTCATCTGGGAATTTGATGCGAACGTTTTTACATCAAGCGCCAGCTTTCTGGGCGGGGCCGGGGTGGCTCAGCTGGTAGAGCGCCAGCCAGGCTTAAGGGACGAAACTCATAATCTGGAGAGCCGTGGGCCCAGAAGCCGCGGGTTCGAACCCCGCCCCCGGCACCACTGATATTTGTTATTACCAGGGTTATCCTGCGCCGTCATGCTATATTTCGACTAAGTCGGTTTTTGCTGAGTTTGGACTGCGGCGGTTGCGCGTGATCCGGAGGATCCTGAATGGTTTTGGTTGAACCGTTTAGATGGGGATACGGTGCCGGTTGCGAGGGCGAATTTTCGGCGAAGCCATGAGCATTATAGGTCAAAGCTTGAGCGTCCTCTAACAGAATAGCAATCCCACAATCATGTTTGCGGGCATCCACCGCTTAGGCCAAAACAAGTATAGCGTACTAACATTCGAGACTTGGATTAAGTGGGAAAATGGGCGTTAGCGCTGGCCAAGTTGTATGCGATAACCTCACCAAGGTGTACGGCAAGAGTAAAACGAAGGCCCTCGACTCCGTAACCTTTTCTTTGCCTTCTCGTGGCATCTTCGTGCTGATTGGGAGAAACGGTTCTGGAAAGACCACGCTCGTACGGATCTTAGCCACGCAACTCGAACCAACGTCCGGAAAAGCGACGATAAACGGGATCGATGTCGTAAAGGAGGCTCGAAGGCTCAGGGAAAAGATCGCTATCGTCCCTCAAGAAGCTAGACCGATACCTTGGATGACACCAATGCAGACGGTGCTCTCGTACCTTCTCTGGAGGGGGTTCGACTACGGTGAAGCTAAGCGGCGGGCGTACCGGGCGCTTCAAAGGCTCGGACTCGCTCAATCATCCAATGTTATGAATCGCTCGCTATCTGGCGGAATGAGAAGGAAAGTCATGGTGGCCACAGTCCTCTCATCGGAGGCAGAGGTAATTTTCCTAGACGAACCAACGACGGGACTCGACCCGATTTCACGAAGAGAGTTTTGGGGAACGCTACGAGAAATCGGAAACCAACGCCTCACATTTCTTACAACGCATTATCTGGAAGAGGCGGAACAGCTGGCCGACCAGATCGGCATACTCGACCGAGGCCATCTAATCCGCATAGGCACATTGGAAGAATTACGCCAAAGCGTGAACTACAATTACAGCCTGCAGCTCCTCGAAACACCTCCGCCCCCTCTTCCAGCCGTGGAAAAGGGAGAGGTAATAACAGGACCGGACGGCAGTATCAGAATCCTCACAGTCGAAGATGAAGCCTTCAGGATCTCAAGCGAGCTTGTCAAACATGGCCTCAAGTTCACGATCAACCCGGTTTCACTTGATGACATATTCTTCTACCTCGCGAGCCGGAGAGCGGGTGACTAGAATGTCCGATAGTATTGTATTGATGAAGAGGAGTAGGTTTAGCCAGTTTCTCGCTGCAGTACTCGTCAATTCCGTATACGAAATGAGAAATTACCCGATTGTTCTAATCAACACGGTTCTTTCCCCTCTGTCGTTTCTCCTTCTCATTGTTTTCGTGAGCCACGGAAGCTTGATAGGAGAAGCCGTGGAGGGCGGATTCATCATGAGCATGTTCTCAGCTGGCGTTTCTCTGCAAGGGGACCTCTCGCACCTGAAAAATGATTTCAAGCTGCAAGATATGGTGGTGGGTTCCCCAACCTCATGGCAGACTTACATGTTTGGCATGGCGATTTCAGAAATTGTTTACTCTGTCCCAGCCCTGCTCGTGCTCTGCGTACTTGCATATTACTTCACGAATTTGAGCCCAATAGGAACCCTAGCGTTTATCGGAGTACTTCTCTTGATGTTTCTCACTTCGGTTGCGATTGGTTTCACCCTTTCAACCTTCTCGTCCGACATCGTCCAAAGCTTTGCCTTCTCGAGATTAATCTCAACTCTTTTCGCAACGATACCGCCGGTATACTATCCAATTACTTACATTCCGATTCCATACAGGTACCTCGCCTACCTGTCTCCAACCACCTACGCTGCTGAACTGGCCCAGAGCTTTGCTGGATATCTGACCCTGTCACCCGCAACTACCGCGCTTAACTGGACGATTTTGATTGGTGTGACTTCAAGCCTATTTCTTGTAGCGAAAACCAAAGCGAGATGGAGAGAAATCTAAGACCGTCGCAGATACTCTGCGAAGTCTGGAATTACTTTTCTATTTCTCGCGCGATAATGCTTCTGGGTTGAGGTGCAAGAAAACCCGTGTTTCCGTTATACCTTGCTTACGTCATTTGGCTGATCGTTCCCATAGTAATTTGGAGCGCTTTCTGGAAGGCCCTTGGACTATGGTTTTCGGCTAGAAAGAATGAAAAAGCCTGGTTCATCGTATTTGCCTTCATTAACCTGCTAGGAATTCTTGAAATCTACTACTTGCGTTCTAGAAGATGCTGGCCCTTCAGACGAAAGTAGCCCTGCGAGATTTCCACTTCGTACTTCGCAATGTTCCTTCCTACACTCAATTAGTCGTCGCTTTGCGCCGAAGCGGCCCCGTCCTTCTATACTTGTATCTCTCGTAAATCATTTCGACTCCGTGCCTGTTGAACCTGAACTCGACCATCATCCTGGCTGTCCCAGCCAGAGAATAGAAGCTAGCCCTATCCGCATCCTCGCTTTCAGGGACCAGAACTATGTTTTCGCCTATGTCCTCGCCGGATAGCATTAGGAAAGAGCCGTTTCGTTTCACTTCCGCCAACACAGTGCCTTTGTACGCCGAATACTCGCCCTCAAGTCGCCTGAGAAGCTTGTCTAGCTTAATGACCGGCAGCTCCTCGGGATCCCTATCCATCAGAAGGGCCATTCCATATAGCGCAATTCTATCAATCGAGTAGCCAGTCCCGTTCGCAAGGCATACGATACCGTACCCAGCACTACGAGAGTAAGCGAAACAGGCTGTGAACACTTCCACGGACCCACCATGAAAGACAACCTTGCGGCCGTAGAAACTGGGTATGATCTCTAAGCCGTAGCCATAGCCTTGGCCTGGGAACGTTTCCCTCGGCCATCTAACGTATGGAGTTTCCATCTTCTCCAATGTGTCCGCGCCGACTATTCTCTTCCCCTCGAACGCTCCACCATTGATTAACATCGTAACGTAGTTTGAAAGATCGACTACATTTGACACGAGCCCACCGGCGGGGCTGGAACCATAGGGAATTTTCGAAGGGTTAGCCTTACCGTCCTTGACTACATATGGCGTTGCTCTGTCTGCATCCTGTTCAATTTGGTCTTTTGCAAAGAACGACCTCGTCATACGCAGCGGGCTAAGAATTTCCTCCTTCACGAATTCGGTATACGGACGGCCGCTCACTTTTGTGATGACCTCTCCAAGGAGGTCGTAACCTTCGTTTAGGTAGAACAACTTCTCACCTGGTTTCGACTCAACCCAGTCATCCACCTCATCCAAGAATTGGACAACATCGTCAAGATTTGAGATGGGCAACGGCCGCTTGTAAGTCCCAAGCGTATTGTAGATCTGAACTTCTGAAAACCCGAGGCCAGGAATCCCACTTGTGTGGGTTAGAAGGTGGTGGATCTCAACTTCTCGAAATGCCTTCTGCTTCAGAGGCAAGAAATCAGCTATTTTATCGTGGAAACGTAGTTTGCCTTTCTCAACTAGCTTCGCGACGGAGAGCGCGGTAAAGGACTTTGTGATTGAACCAACGCCATAGAGAGTGCTGATAGATGCTGGTGTCGATGAAGCGATATCTTTGAACCCGTACGCAATCGAATGAACGGCCTTCCCGGTTTCAATTAGTCCCGCAGTGACGCTCGGAAGATTAGTTTCGCTGGCGTTGGTGGTGATGAACTCATCAAATTTGCTGAAATTTGTGGATCTCGGCATGATGGCTGAGAAACGCCGCTGGTTATTTATTCGTTCGTAACACGGGCATTGCTGCGGCGGAAACGGAGAGCCGGCGTTTACTGAAGTACGTCTACTTCGCCGGTTCGGCGCCCAACGTAGACTACATCAGCTAAATTCAGAAATAACCCGGTCTCTATTAATCCTGGCACAGCTTTCAAACGTCGTTGCAGAAGTGTTGCGTTTTCTATTTTACCGAAATCAGCGTCTAGAACGAAGTTTCCGTTGTCCGTCACGACCGGGCCAATTTTTCCTTGGCCCTCTCGGAGCTTCGCTCTACCACCCATCCTCGTGACCTGAATCTGCACATGCTTATGCGCGAAAGGCAGTACTTCTAATGGGATTTGTTGCGCGCCACCAAGGTGTTTCGATAGTTTGTTTTCGTCTACAACTATTGCGACTCTCCGCGCTGCCGAGTCGACTATCTTCTCCCTAAGCAGGGCGCCGCCGCCGCCTTTGATTAGGTTGAGCGAAGGCAACTCAACCTGGTCAGCTCCATCAATTGCATAATCGATTGTGAATGCTTCATTCATACTGAGGATTCTGAGCCCATGGGATATGGCTAGATTTTCGATCTGGTGCGACGTGGGGACAACGGAAACCTCTAGTTTTCTACCTTTGATCAACCTTGCGAGTTCGGCTACGGCGTAGGCCATTGTGGAACCGCTGCCGAGGCCAATTATCCACCCATTCTTTATGGGCTGCAGGGCTCTGAGGACGGCTTTGTGTTTTGCACCCTCAACCCAAGACAAGTTCATTCTTCCGTTTCAATCTGTTCAAGTCGGTCCATGGCTTGAAGAATTTCCTCGCGTATCTTTTCGATACGTTTCTCAGCGTCAGTAACCTGCTCCTCTTCCTTCTGCTTCCCCAGCGGGTTCTGGCTTGATTGCTCTCCTTCGGTCACCTTTCTCTCCGTCGCCCGTTCGCGTTGTTCCCGTGTCAGTTGAATAGGGTTCTGGGGCCTTGATGCCCCCGACCTAAGCTCCTTGATTCTAGTTTCAATCTCTGCCAGTTTGGCTTTGTAATTCTTTGTGACCTCTTCCCTCTCAACTTCTAGGTCAAAGAGGTCTACTACTCGCTGGTTTTCCTCGATCGCGCTCTCAAGCCGCTTCAGATCCACTTTGTACTTCTCAAGGAGCCGATCCCTTTCCACCTCGTTAATCACCCCCTTCGTTTGTGACTCGTAAATAGTGGTTACCGCTGAGCCCAGTATCTGCCGTTCCAGCTTCAGGACTTTGAGGGCCTCCCTAGCCCGGTTCACTGCCTCAAGTGAAGTGGAATGGGGAGCGCCGAGCGTTGATGCAGACAAGTTTGGGAGTGGAATGACCCTCTCCGGTTCAGGGGCAGTGCGGGATTCTTTTCTCTTCCAAAATGCGATGACCGTGACCAAGCTGACCAAGATCGGCCCCTGAATTACGTATGGTTATCTTTCATTGAGTGTATTAATGCTTCGCGCCATTAAGGAGTCATTCTGAATGCATCAAGACTCGACACGATTATTTCAAAACCTGCAAGCGTTGAATAGTTTCGGATTCATTGGTTGAAAAGTTGCATCATGCTTTCGCGTTTCCTTGGCGCGAACATGAAGTCTTTTACCATCCTCTGCATCCAAGACTAATGACAACGGAGGTTGATAATTCATGCATTTAGAAGGGTCATTTGAAACCCCAGCCCCCCGAAAGACTGTGTACGATTTCCTCCTCAGCCCGAAGGATATCGCACCATGCTTTCCTGATCTGCAATCGATGGAGATACTCTCTCCGGATAGCTTTAGGGCCAAAGTCAAGGTGGGCATATCGCTTGTGAAGGGGATGATGGAATTTGAATTCCGAACAGCCGACAAAGTTCCGCCAAGCTCCGCGAAACTCATCGGAACCGGGCGAGGCGTGGGAAGCACAATTGATATGCAAACCGGGTTCACCCTTGAAGAGGCAGGCGCTGGGACGAAGGTCGGATGGGTTGCCGATGTGAACGTGGGAGGGATTATGGCTGGGCTTGGGACGAAGCTTCTTGATTCCACGTCAAGCAAGATGGTTGGACAGGTTATAGAGAACCTCAAGAACAGGTTGAAGGAACGCGCCGGCGCTTAGCCCTATCGATAAGGCCATTGCCCGAGACTGGTGGGCAGGCGGGGTACAGTAGGGAGTCTTGGTAATCGCTCTCGTTTTTCACTATTCTCACAGCTAGGGTGGTTGAATTAGCAGTCAGCTGTACGCTTCGAAACCTTTCCCCAGAATCAACGAAGCTATCTTGAGCTCCATGATCTCGTCCGTCCCTTCATAGATTCTCGCCACCCGAGCATCGCACAAATGCCTAGCAACGGGGGAGAGCAGGGAATAGCCGAAACCGCCGAAGACCTGAACCGCTAAGTCGGCGCTTTCGTACGCCAATCGAGAAGCGACACGCTTCGCTATTGCCGAATGAAGGTCGACCTTGTTTCTAAGCTCCAGGTCGGCAGGGTTCGAGTCAAGCCTCGTCTTCTCGACAGCAGCATAATACGTTGGCCATCTTGCCATCTCGAGGTTCATCGCTATGTTTGCGATGTGGCGTTGAATCAATTGGTGTTTGCCGATGGGCTTCCCGTGTTGCACGCGCGACTTTGCACGTTCCGTTACCGAGTTAAGACAATCTCCAATGATGCCAACGCATCCAGACCCTATCCCAATCCTTCCGTTCAAAAGCGCCGAGTAGGCAACATGCAACCCCTTCCCAGGCTGTCCCAGCAAGTTATCCTTGGGGACACGTACGTCGGACATTTCAAGCATAGCCGTGTCCGAAGTGAAGAGACCAATCTTCTCTTCGAGGTGCATGGCAACGGAGAAGCCTTCAGACTTCGAGTCGACGACGAAGGCTGACATGCCTTCCTTCTTGCCTTTCGGGTAAGCGAAAATTATGAGCGCGTCGGCGACGGACCCGTTCGAGATGAGGTATTTGGTGCCGTTGAGAACATAGCCGCCATCACGCTCCTCATAGCTGGTCTTGAGTGAGGTTGGTTCGCTTCCTGCTTCGGGCTCTGTCAAACCATATGCTAGAACCTTCTGCCCCTTAGCTGCCGGAACGAGGTATTCCTTCTTCAGATGTTCGTTGCCCCATTGTTGAATTGCCAGTGAGGCTAGGAGGCAGTGGACGTCAACGAACGTAACCACACTCAGCCCAATCTGCCCGAAACGTTCAAGCGCCAGTGCCCACGTGAGCGAGTCGGCTCCGACTCCTCCGTACTGCTGGGAAACTGTGAGGCCCATGAGATTGTATTTCTTCAGCGTCTCTGGCGTGTCGGGATTATACTTGTGTGCTATGTAGTGCTCGAACTCGGAAAGGTAAAGCTCCTTGCACGCTTCATCCACTCGTTCAAGAATTTTCAGCTGCTCATCGCTCAGGTCGCGCAGTCGACTGGCCAGCTGAACTGATTCCGCGAAAGAACCTTCCAAGCCAAAGCTTCCCTCAGCCCCTCAACTTTCATTTGCGCCTTTTCAAACCTCCGGCGCGTCATTTACCGTCCCACGCTGGCAAGCTTCTTACATAACCAAGTAGGTGAATTAATGGTCGGTAGCTATGCGCTTCGTTTACTTTGGCATCCGAGTGAGCAACCTGAACCGGTCGCTTCGGTTCTACACGAAAATCTTGGGCATGAAGGTAATTCACAGGGGAACAATGCGCCACGGAGGAGTGTTCGTCCACCTCAAGAAGCCAGGATCAGCGCAGAGGCTGGAACTCAACTACTATCTGTCCCGGAACAGGTTTTACGAACGGTACCGGCCAGGAACGGAGATGGACCATATTGGGTTCTGGGCTGATGATGTTGACCGAACTTATGCCATGCTCATTGCGAAGGGGGCTAAGAGAGCAGTTGCACCCTTCTCTAATGGTCGCGAGAGATTAGCCTACGTAAAGGACCCGGACGGAATCTGGATTGAGCTCTTCGGCACCGACAAGCGAAAGAAGCCCCGTTAGCAAATCAAGTTAGGCCTAGCACGGTCCGTTGATCTACCTTTTCTTGGGTTGAAGCATTCAAGCCATTTAATATATCCAAGCGCTTGTAATTCTTGACTGGTGAGTTGATTGTCTCTAGGAACATATATTTGCCCTGCTTGCAAAATGTTCTTCAAAACAAAAGAAGAACTTGAAGCACACGCAAAGTCAGCGCACTAGGCACAGACGAAAGCCTTCAAGTCTTCGCCAACTCTTTTCTTTGAGTTCGTATTGCAAATAACCACTCATTCTTCTTATCCTGCTACGATAGCATGGAACGATTCAGTTACCATCGAGTCAAATAATGCCCTAACAAGAACAAACCTACATTTTGCCGGACTTCATCGGGATTGGCGTCTCGTTGCGTAGGTCCCGCAATTACAAGAAGGCACCACGTCAGCATTTCGAAAGGGCACGTGAAATATCCTATACAAACATAAGGTGTCATACACCCAACCTTCGGGTGTCATAGACCCAGAAATCTTCCTGTGAGACTGGCCGCTGCAGCTACGTGACCAGACCGGTGAGTGTGAGTTTAGCTGGAGCCCCGGGCGGGATTTGAACCCGCGACCTTCGCCTCTTTGTCTGTTCGTTACCAAGGCGGCGCTTTTGGCGTTGTTTCTACCAGGCTGAGCCACCGGGGCCTTCGAGCGGGCTGCCCTATACACAACTTCGCTAAATATGTGCTGAGAAGACACCCGGCATTTCTGAAGAGAAGTCGTGCAGACAAACGACAAGGTTGATGGAACCTTAGTCAGTTCTTGAGAACTTTGTCTCCGAAGCATAACTCGCGCGGGCGACTAGGCGATCGGAGATTCTTCTGAGTGGCAATCGTTCTAAACGGAACTACATGGCGTCATTAGTGAAAAACTCCTATTACAGGTATACCAGTCACAAGAGAACGAGGTGTCTAGACCCAGTAACAACGTTTTGCGTTAAAAAATGGTATTATTGCGCTTTTATCATTCACCTATTTGCCAATAGTTAAGCAAACGCTTAAGTGCGTTGACGACGGCAGCGTGTTTCCGAGTTAAATTAACTAAAGGAGGCTAATTAGGAAAATGGTCAGAAAATGCCCAGCATGCGGCTACAACAACCGCGACGACGCAGCATTCTGCTCAAGCTGTGGCTCATCACTCGCAGGCGCAGCAGGACCCACACTCAAACCAGTCCCTTCAGTCCGCGTTGTAACACCTGTCAGCCCTGGTAACCCGATCAGGGTTCCAGCACCTGGCCAATGTTACTATCACCCTAACCTACCCGCCGTCTATGTTTGCAACCGTTGTGGAAGAGCGATCTGCCGCGACGACTCAAAGGCCTACATGGACCTTGTACTCTGTCCGCAATGTTACCAAGGCGTTGTACCAATGGTAGCAGCTCCACAACAGCAAATGCCATCGATGCAAATGCCACCTATGCAACCGATGCCAGCCTACGGTCCACCCCCAATGGCAGCGCCGGCTCCCTTCATGGGACCATTGCCCCCGCTTTACCAACCTGCTCCCCCGAGAGCCCTCTGGGGCTTCATACTAGCAATGATCGCAGGCATACTTGTGATACTTAACGCAGCAGCTTTGCTTTCACCGAGTTTCTACACGCTATGGACAGGCGTCTTCTTCTGGTTGCCAGCTGTTGGCCCGGCGAGTCTAACGTTCGCTATAGGAGCGATAATCGGGCTCATACTGGTAATCGGATCAATACTGATGCTACTAGGATACGGAACCATAGGCAGCATAGTCGTCTTTCCACTTGCGGTCTTGAGCTTGTTGATCGGCGGTGGCTTCGTGGCCGGATTCGTTCTGGGCGTGCTGGGTGGAATACTCGGCATGCTAGGACGCTAGCGGCGCAATAATCATTCCCAATTTTTTGTCTCCTTCCGGTTTCTTGGTGTAGGCTTTGTCCTACGTGAGCATAGCGAAGCCCGTTAACGATAAAATAGTCCGGGCTGCGCGCACGACTAAGAATGAAATAATCGGCGTACTGATAGGGCGGTTCCAGGACAATACCATAATAATCGAAGACTCAGTCACTGGTGAATCCGCCACCGAGCCGCACCGGGCAATCCTCTCATCGAAAGCGTTGGCTGAAATTGCGGACGGAATTGTGACCGGCCGGATAAAGGGCAATATTGTCGGCTGGTACCACTCACACACCCACGGCGGGCTCTTCTTCTCGCAAACAGACATCGCGACCCAATCAATACTCCAACAGTTTTCAACACTCATTTCTGGAATGGTCGTAGACGCCTCGACCGGCGATGTGGGCTTCTTTCGCGTGGAGCCTTCGAGTGGGCAAGCCGTCCGCATACCTGATGAAAGAATCACAGTCTACACGGTGCGGTCGGCGGCGGTTCGGCCCGAGGCAAAAGCGGAGCCCCCTGCTGCGATACCAACAGTCGAAGTGAAGCAGTCTAGTTCCCGGATACGCATACTTGGAATCTTCGGAGCCGTTGGTCCTATTGTCTATATCGCCGCCGTCTTGATTGGCGGTTTCTTATGGCCTGGGTACTCACACTATGGCCAGACAGTGAGCACTCTCATCTCATCGCGTGCTCCTAACCAAGTCATATTGGTGCCTCTTTTCGCCTTTTACAATGTTTGCTTGATCCTTCTGGCGGTTGGTCTATTCTATGGAATCCAGAAAGAAGTCAGACACATTTGGGGTTCGGCGTTCCTAGTCGCCGCAGGCGCTGGGGGCCTGGTTCTCTTTCTTTTCCCGCAAGACTATACGGCCGGTCCTCCGTTCGCTGTGTTGGGCATGCTGCACTTAGTCATCACAGGAATTATTGCATTCTTCTCGCTTGCAGCGATTGCTCTCTTTTGGCTACAATTCCGTCTCGACCCACGTTGGAAAAGCTACGACCGTCTCAGTATCGTAATGCTACCAATCGCGCTTACCCTAGGTGTCCTCGGCCTCATCTCGATTTCCGCCCCATACGCAGGTCTTGCCGATAGACTGTCCATCGGATCAATACTGTTATGGATTGAGGTCGCTTCAATCGGACTCATCATTCGCGGTTCAAAGGGTTCCGCACCATAGCGGGATGAATAAAATGAATAAGAAGGCCACGACGCTAGACGAAGACTCCGGAACAGAAGGTGACCAAATCGGCCTCCCAGGCTCACAATACACACCATCTACCCAGCAAGAGCCGCCCGGGCCGGGGGCCTTACCTTCACGCACCATCCGATTCATAGCAAGACAGTTTAAGCTCATCTGCGAAAATGAAGGCCCAGCATGAGTGGAGGTGAAACGCGACAAATGAAACTGTTCGTCCAAGCGCCCATCGGCCCCCAGACTGGCCTAGCGGAGATCGATGTAATTCCAGACCATACTGTTGCGGAAATAAAGCAACAGGTCTGCCAATCGTTCAACGTTGACCCGAGCACCGTGGCTCTCATGTATGGAGGCGCGATACTAGACGAGAGTACCACCGTTGCAAGATTAGGCATTCCTGAAAATGCTCAGCTTGCACTCATGCCATACAACATCATCGGCGGGTAGGCTAGCTGGATTTGGATGTCTCGTTGCTGCTTAAGGAAAAGAGCCTGCTCAACCATCAGTTCCCTACAGTCACTGCAATCAACGACCCACCCACTCAATTCGAAGGCCTCATTCGCTGCGAGAAAGGGGAAGTCATGAAGCTGTCCGAGAAGGGAGTCTGGCCCTTCACTGATTACACGAACTGGCACCGCTTCAGACTTGATATTCCCCCAGAATACCCGTTGAAGCCACCCGTGGCTACTTGGCTCACGGAAATCTCCCATCCAAACATAGTCCCGAAAATACCGAACGCCGTATGCGTTTCAATACTCGGAGAAAAATGGGACCCTAGGCTGAAACTCGTATCTGTCGTCAACGCGTTACATTACCTTCTGACGGATCCAAACCCTCAGAGTGTTTTTGATAACCCCCGGGCGCTCAAAGCAGCAGACGTTTGTCGCTCCTACGGATTTCCCAAGATGACGAAAGCTAGGCCGAAGAATAAGGAAGCCGACGATATTGTCCGCTTCAACGTAGTCCCTGTCCCCGAGTTAGCCAAATCTTTAGGCGCAGATGACATAGTTAGGTTCGATATCCCTGGACGGGTACGCCGAGCGTCTTCTTGATGCGCATAAGAGCCTCGCTCCCTTCCTACAAAGAGCTCGAAGTGGAGCTGAACCCAAACAAGACGGTGAAGGACCTCAAGCAAATAATTTGCAAGAAACTAGGCATTGAACCAGAACTCACCAATCTGCTGGCAGGCGGCAAACCCCTCCCGGAACGGAGCCGACTGTCGAAAATCAAGGGTAAAGTGACCGTTGACTACCTTTGGGCGCGACACTTGCTCGTTTGGGGGCCAGAAGGACAGCGGAGGATAAGGGATTCATCGGTGCTACTTGCTGGGGCCGGCGCCATCGGGAACGAGGTGGCAAAAAACCTAGCCATGTTAGGAGTCGGCAGAGTCTTCATTGTGGACCGGGATATAGTCGAAATGTCTAATGTTAGCCGCATGGTGCTCTTTCAACAAAACGACCTAGGACGGAATAAGGCCGAGGTTCTGGCAGGAAACCTCCACAGAAAATACCCTTTCGTTCAGACGATTGCCTTCAGGGGCGACCTCGAGAAGATGCCTCTGAAGTTCTATTTGGACTCGGACGTAGTTGTTTGCGGGCTCGACAATGTCGTCTCGCGAATTTTCCTAACCCAGATTTGCAGAAAATACTCCATCCCGTTAGTTGATGGGGGAATCACGGGGCTGAACGGTAGAGTGCATGTCTATCTACCGCCCGACGATGCGTGCCCTGTATGCATGTTTCCGCCCAACCAGTACTCTAAGATCGTTGGCTTACGAAACCCATGTGATGCACCGTTGGAACAAGAGGCCGTTCCATCCTTTGCAACGACGATTTCACTGGTCTCCTCAATACTTGCCCAGGAAACGATCAAGCTGATCCTAGGGATGAAGGAATACCGGGCGAACGCAAAATGGCCTGGAACCAGCGGTCAACCCCTCAGATCTGTCTTGTTCATGGACTTGAAGAATAATCGGTACACCCCGATGGACTTGAAGCGTGGTGAGAAATGCTTCGTGTGCGGAAAGGAAGGGACGACTAGAGAACCTGCCCAGCGGGCTGATTTGCCGTTCGAGGTTGCCCATAGTTCGAAGGAGAGTTTGGAAGAAACTATCCGCCATCACACCAAAATCAAGGCAGGGACATTGAACGTCCTAGCGGAGACTTCTGAGGGTTCAAGACTACTTGACGGGCATTCAAGGCTAGGCAAGAGTATCGCCCGAGGGGACTATCTCAGAGTTCTCGGCGAAGACAAGAACGGAGAGTTTCACGAATCAATTCTAAGGCTGGCATAGTGTGAATTTTGTAATAACCGTGTCACACTTTTGCACGCGGGTCATTCCAACTCCCATGGATTGCCACATTTCACGACGAATTGGGATGGACGAACCCCTTCCGCCCTAAGCAACCGTTAAGAAATGCTTGATGACAATGGATGTTGGGATTTCAGCATGTCAATGTGTCCGGCTTGCGGTTCACCCAACTCTGGGGATGCAAAGTATTGTTTCAAATGCGGTGCGATGGTTTCCCGTGGACCACCTGTGAAGGTTGAAGTGCGGTCACCCTTGACCCCCTCCATGAAACCAACTCCGGTTGCCCCGATCGCTCCGTCTACGTACGTTTCGAGACAGGGCCAAAGACAGGGAAGCTGCTACTATCACTCTGAGCTCCCATCATCGTTCATATGTTCAAGATGCGGCAGGTCGATTTGCGCAGCCTGTAACAGGCAATACGGGGTTCTAAGCCTGTGCACAGAATGTTACTGGGGATTAGCTCCCAAACTAGGCGCTCCGCTCGGACAATATGTGGTTGCGAGTGAGCAGCCGCGTTCCCCCTTCTCGCTCTTTTAGGTTAGGCGCCCCTGACTCTTCAGCCGCTCCGTTATTTCCTTGAGTTCGCCCACAGGAATTCCGAGATCGGATGACGCCTTGCTTAATGATATGACACCTTCATGTTTCACGATGTAATCGTATACTTTTTCGTCCGTTGATGAAGCCGCTGGCATTTCCAACGGCGCGCCGCACTTTTCACAAAATGCTCCTTTCGGCACAAGATTCCTACACGTACTGCAAACCTGCGTTGCGGCGACGAGCGTGGGTGAGCCTACTGGTGGGTGAAATTTCTGCGCTTCGCGATTGAAAATACCCCGCCTATACGCGAGAACAAGTCCAATGCTAAGAACGGCTGCTAGTCCTCCACCGCCAAGTATTGCGATCAGTGGGAAGTAGTCAAAGCTCCACTGGGCTTCAACAATATATGGCCTGTCGACGGTCAGGTTCCATGAATCACCAGTTTTCTGGAGTACCCCCGTTGGTGGGTCGAGCCGCAAACCGGTGAGAGCGTATGTTATCGGCCAACTTTGTTCGCCTGCTAGAACAGTAATCTTCGCGGACGCCCCCCGGTCGTACCATCCCGAACCGGAAACTGAACCATGCGAAGAACGGACGTCCACGTAGTACTGTGTATTGTACGATAGGGTGACTGTACGCGGTTGATCCATCACCACTGTGTACGATGGGGTCGGGAAAGATGATCCATTGTCAACCCAACCAACGAAACGAAGGCGTTCGACGGAACTCAAATCGAGGGTCAAGGGAGCCGGCCCAAGTTGAACGTTTGCGTTAGCAGTATACCAGCCCGCATCCGATTCATTGTATTTGGTTGAAATGGTAGCAGGATCATACTGAACGACAAGCAGGTATTGGGCAAGGAAATTGGCCTTAACTGTATGCGGCCTGTCCATCACTATGTGGCCAGTCAGCGACTGACCCGTGTAATCGCCGCTCCAGTGATCAAACTCCAGTCGCGTATTGTCAGTGGCCGTGACAATCGCATTTACTGAGAAAGTAGCCTGACTCCCTAGATCATACCACACAGAACCGGCAAGACTCGAGACGTTGGGTGGGTCCGATTCAACCGTCAAGAAAAACTGTGTCTTCCAGTTCGCTGTGGCAATTTTTGCTCCGGTCATCAGGATGCTATTCGAACTCGTATCGGTGCCAGATGCATCTCCCGACCATCCAGCAAATACTTGCCGCGTCCCCTGGCCTTCGTCGATCTGACGATCTTGAACAGTTGCCTGTGCTGAGGCACCGGAGTTGTACCATCCCTGGCCGGTCGGAGTACTGTAGGACGACTGTACAGTAAGATAGTACTGCGCCGTGTAGGTGAAAACGTGGTTTCCTGACGCGCTGAAACCCCATGATGCTTCTTGCTCATAGTATCGGGTGCCGTTTGCACCGATGCTGCTTGGGATGTAGGAGTCTACCGTAATCACATGGCCTATGTTTGAAGTTGCGAATCTGAATGAGCTTGTCTGGCCACCGACCATCGTCGTATTGAATGACCCGTCGACGTAGACATTCGTGCTAATTGTGGCGGGGAGACCCGCGATTGTTATTGAAACCGCGTAAGTTGCCTGCGCACGAGCAGTTGGGATGAAAAGGCCAGCGATGACTATGCAGATGAACAGCGTCAAAAGTGGCCGCGCTGAGATGGGCAACCCCGGTCTTCTCGTTTCGTGCAATCGAACCTCGATGCCTTAAGTATTTTACATATCTGCGTTAATTGTAAACTCGTTGGGCCGATGCGAATAGCACACATTCATGGTGGAGAATTGAGCATCCAGAGGGATTGGAAGAAAGATGGTATCTACCCCATACACTAGAGGCAGGAGCCGCGAATACCAGGTCCTACGCTTGTTGAGGGAGGAAGGCTGGTTTTGCAGCAGGAGCGCAGCCTCTCATGGTCCAGTTGATATTTTCGCTGGCCGCGGAGGGCACATGTTGATGGTTCAAGTGAAAAGCGGAGAAGGCAGAGCTACAGACGAAGACCGTAAGACGCTGAAGCTATGGGGAGAGGCTTTCCACGGAACAGTCGAAATATGGAGGTTTAGGAAGGGCAAACCACTTGACCGTGAAACTGTGTATGAGTGCGATGGTCAGAACGCCTAGTGTGTTGCATGCGTCTCCATCTCCTGAAGAGTCTCTTCGATTGCCTTCTCCGACAGGCCACGTCCGAGTAAACCATCCCTTCTGAAGATTGGTTGGCCGTCTTTGAAGACAATTACCGTCGGGACGACGTCTATGTCGAAAGTTTCCCAGAGCGGATCCTCATCGTCACTGATGTCAACCTCCGCCCAACGCACGCCCTTACCGTTCATCGCGGCCTCGAACTCTGGAAGGAAACTTCTGCAGAAAGGGCACCATTGTGCATAGAATAGTACAGGGAAGGTTCCCGTACTCTTCAACCGTTTGCCATCGAAATCTGACGAATGCAATTTCGTTTGATATTCCATGAAGCTGGCCGGGAACCATTCTCGGCTTTGAACCTATCGTTGAACAATTCGGACCCTATTTGCCGGGTCTCGATTCTCTGAGACTAATACTAACGCATTTTAGTTACGGTTACAAACTCCTTTCGCGGCGAACTGGCTCGATGGCGAACAACTTCAAGCTCCGAGGCATTGTAACAGCCCTTGTGACGCCTTTTACACAGAACGGTGAGGTTGACGAAGAAGCGTTACGCGAGATCGTTCAATTCCAGTTGAGAAGCAGAGTCAACGGCTTCTACCCCCTTGGAACTACTGGGATGGGCCCGGCAATGGAGACGAGTGAGAGAAAACGAGTTGCGGAGCTTGTTGTGAAAGAAACGAATGGCCGCGTCCCGGTTATCGTGCAGGTAGGCGCATCTAACCCGAACGCTAGCCTAGAACTGGCACGCCACGCTGAGAAGATTGGGGCCGACGCCGTGGCCAGCCTGACCCCGTTCTACTATCATCCGGGGGAGGATGCAATTATCGAGTACTATGAGAAAATATCCCGCGCCACGAGCCTCCCATTGTTTGTCTACAATATCCCCCCAAATACAGGGTTCAATGTCAACGCCAAGTTACTCGAGAGGTTGAGTAGGATTCCGAAAGTTGTTGGAATCAAGGATAGCAGCGGCGATTTCACGCAGCTTTTGGATTACCTGCGCATAGTTCCCGATGAGTTCAATGTCATCACTGGAACGGACTCGTACTTGTTTTCAGCCTTCTGCGCCGGCCTTCACGGAGGCGTGTCGGCGATCGCGAACGCTTTTCCCGAACATTTTGTTGAATTGTACGAAGCGTACAAAGCGAAGGATTTGGAGAAAGGAAAGACTGTGCAAATGAAAATGCGCGCAATTCGCAATGCGTTGTCTACACCTCCTATTGCACCCATCCTGGAAATTCTGAAGATGAGGGGGCTGAGGAGCGGCTACGTGAGGCTCCCGCTACGACAGATGCACCCTCAGGAGATAGAAGCCCTGCGCGCCACAGTGAACCACATTCTACCAGAATTGAAGCTAAGAAGCTAAGGCCGACTCACAGCATAGGCATCCAAGGTATCCTTCGCTGCCCGTTTCCCAGCTTTCTCCTATAAGCCGGATAACCTGACACCGAGAAGTCGTACCTTCTTTGGATGTTTTTTGAACTCTTCTGTGAGAAATCGTATTGATTCGACGATTGCGTCCTTGTTAGCAGTTGTGAATCGCAGTGTTTTTGCTCGGGTATAAGTCTCGAAGCCCACGAACCTAATCTTCAGCGTTACGGTACGAAAGGACATGCTTTCGTCAGTCAATCTCTTGTAGACAAGGTCGATTAGGTCGAGGAGTTGACGATTTATTGCAGCCCAGTCATCCGTGTCGATGTCAAACGTGTGCTCGGCCCCAATGGATTTCATAACATAATTTTCTTGAACTTCCACCTGCTCTTCGCCGTTGGCTATGGCCCAGAGCCAGACTGCGGATTTGCCGAACTCTTTGAGGAGGTTTTTCGGTGGGTATTTCGCAAGGTCACCTATGGTGTTGATTCCAAGTTGGTTGAGCCTTAGCTCTGTCTTCTTTCCAACCCCGCTTATATTGGAAACTGGTAGTGGAGCGAGGAACTCTTTGACATGAGCGGGTTCCACGTACGTTAGGCCATCGGGCTTTTTGAAATCTGAAGCTATCTTCGCAGTAGATTTGTTCGGAGCTATTCCGATAGAGCAGGTGAGCCCTTCATCATGCTTGAGCTCAGTTTTAATCAGCTTAGCCAGTTCAATAGGGCTACCATAACGTTTGCTGCCTTCAGTCACATCCAAGTAGGCTTCGTCTATGCTCACCTGCTCAAATCTATCAGCATACTTCTTGATTCGCTCCATAACATCTGCGGAAACTTGGCCGTATAATGCGAGGTTGGTTGGAACATACACTCCTTGCGGGCATAGTCTGTAAGCTCTAGAAATGGGCTGGCCCGAGTGAAGCCCAAACTTTCTCGCTTCATAGGAACAGGCAACAACAACGCCCCTGCCCTTTCCTGCTTTAGGATCGGCGCCAATAATGAGTGGGACGCCACGTAGGGATGGGTTTTCCCTTTGCTCCACCGAAGCATAGAAAGCATCCAGATCAACGTGAAATATGACGCGCGCCAACGTGACTCCAACATTAGACTAGCGTGATTTGGAGAAGTCGAAGAGAGTTTTCTGCGGGCCCTGAGCTTCTTTCAAGCCTGACCAATCAAGCTGCACCAGACCCATTAGCCTCCTGAATTCGTTCACGGAGGCAGGGCCAAAACCGGCGAAGTGGTTATTGAAGAAAATGAACCGGTCCTTAACCTCATCACCAACTTCTTGCAGTGTCTGACTCCAGGTCTTTGTGACCTTAGATTGATCCTTCTGTACCTTCCCGAATTCGGTGAGTTCTCGGTCCCCCACGAAGCGCACGTAGACGAAGTCTGAGGTCACGGTAGGCGGCGTTGTCAAGTATTGGTTAACTGACCAGACTTGGCAGATGTTCCTGCTTCGGAGCAGCTTTTCCACGGTCGGATTGAACCAGGATTTGTGACGGAATTCTATAGCGTACTTATACTGTGGGTCAAGGGTTCCGATAAAGTCGGCTAAGGCCTTCTCATGCTTAGGGAGTTTGAAGGATGGTGGGAGCTGTACGACGAACGGCCCAAGCTTCTCCCCCAACTGACCTAAGGTTCTCACAAAGTGCTCAAGATAAGATGAAACATCCTTCAGGTGCTGGTTGTGCGTAATCCGTTTCGGTAGCTTCGGCGCGAACAAGAAACCCGATGGGGTAGCACTATTCCATTGCTGCACCATCCCTGGGGACGGCGCGCGGTAAAACGTGGAATCAATCTCTACACAATCAAAGACACCTGAATACAGTTTCAAGTAATCGTGAGGCGTAGTATCCTTTGGGTAGAATGGCCCGACCCAATCGGCGTATGACCAGCCACTGCACCCTATCCTAATACCCAAGGCCATCGGACCAGATTAATCGCCTGCCTTAGAAGGATTTTCCACCTCTGGGAAGGCGCAACTTGCGGTAGCCAGGACTCGCTGACCAGCAAGCTTTACTTCAACAGCTGGCCCTTCCAAGGAAAAGGATAACGGGAAAATTGACCGTTTTGGAGACCGCAAGCCATCGTAGGAAAGAATCTGAGGATGAGTCAGGCGGGGCCTTCCGGAAGACCCTCCAAATATCGACCGTGGGCGAGGATTCAGAAGGAGTCTTAGCCGGGGTAAGAAACGCACCCGCGAATAAGCTTGCGTTAATTTGTTATGACCGCGACAAGGAGGGAGTTAAGCGCTTGGCAACGCGCATAACAGAGACACTCAAGGCCGAAGTCGAGGTTTACGACACGATTAGGCCTGAACACTCCTACAAGGACATCATGCAGGTCTTCTCAGAAATTGTCGAAAAGAACAAGGATCGGTTTGATGATTTTCTGTTGAACGTTAGCAGTGGTGATAAGATGATTTGCATCGCCGCTGCCGTCACCTCGTTCATTCTGGGTTTCAAAGCGTTCTTCTGCAAAGGGGATGAGTGCGTCATGCTTCCCCCAATGAAGCTCAGTTACACTGAATTGGTTTCGGACGTGAAGTTGAACATACTCAGAGCATTAGACAAAGCCGGGGGAGAAGTTGAAAGCCTAGACGAGTTGAGCAAGCTTACAAACTACGGTAAACCCCTACTCAGTTACCATATTCACGGTTCGGAGGATGCACGCGGCCTAATTGACCTCGGCCTCGCCCAAGCCACTAGGCATTCTAGGGGAAAGACTAAGGTCAAGTTGACTACACTTGGAAAGATGTTGCTGGTTGAGAAAATCAAGACATAAAACATAAGGAGGCTTCTTTCAAGTGCTCACTTTCTATCAGGAACCATTCAGCCACTGGTGCATTAAAGCCGAGAAAATCATGGTCTACAAGAAAATCAAATACGAGACGAAAAATGTCGGTTACCATGATAAGAGGGAGCTCATCAACGCAACTGGCCAAGACTATGTTCCGGCCATAGTGAACGATGGCCAAACCGTAACCTACCCCGACATTCCAGACTTCTTGGAAAAATTCCAACCCAACCCTACGATTTACCCCGACGGAACCAAAGCTTTGACGAAGGCGATCGAAAACTGGGCACACTACCGCCTTGAGGAAATCGTATGGCGCTACGCTGTCGTCGATTTCCCCAAAACATTCAAAGACGAATTAGAACGCTGGGTCTTCGTCGAAATCCAAGAATTGAAGCGCGGTCCGCTCCAACTCATGGAGGTCAGACGACCCGAATTCAAGGCCGACATGGAAGCTCATTTCCAAATCATTGAGGATATGCTGAAGGAACACCGCTTCCTCATATCCGATAAGCCAAGCCTGGCTGACTTCGCGGTCTTCGGAGCCGTTAACCCACTCGTCTACTCAGGAAACCGGTTCCCTGAACGGTTCACCAAGCTAAGCGCATGGTACAAGTCCATAGACCACATTTGATTTCGCCTTCGGCGGGTGTTGAGGTTAGGCCTCAGGTCTGAAGACGATAGATATTTCACCGATAGGCTCAACAATCGCCCAAACTGTTTCGAGCAACTTTCTGCGCAAATTCTCAGTCTCCGTAACAGTCTTCGAACCGTCAACCAACACGGCGATTATCCCAGTGAGGTAGGGCCCGGAAGGCCGTAGTCTTATGCTCGCTACACCTCGTACCCCTTCCACTGTCTTGAGCGCGGCCGACAACGCAGATGTCAGTTCGGGGCTCTCACAGGCGTCCAACAAGACCAGGGAGGATTCTCTGAATGCGATGTAGGCGACGCCGAAAATGTATATCGCGATTATCATGCCGCCAACTGCGTCAAGTTCGCGGATGCCAAGTGATGCACCTAGAACGCTAACGAAGACAACGAATGACGCTGTTCCATCCTTGATCGAATTATTGGCATCTGTCCGTAGCGATAGCAGCCCATACTTATTCGCGATCCCCCTCATCTGAAATGCACGGTACATTGAGATTGTTCCACACGCGAGAACGGTTGCGAGAGCGATCGTCGGAAATACGATGGGCCTTGGGTTCAGGAACGTCAAATATGACTGAAGCATGACGTAGGCCGCGAGTCCAACCATTCCGATTGATACAACAAGGGCCGATAGACTCTCCACCTTTTGGTAGCCGAAATGAAAACGCGCGTCCGGCCGCCTTCGGGAATAATGCAATCCAAGCCAAACGATGAGGGAGATAACAGAGTCGGAGACGGAGTCAAGCCCGTCTGCTTTGAGCCCTAGGCTGCCGGTCCAGTATCCGACCGTTAGTTCTACTATCCCTATGCCGAGTAGGGTGATTACAGAGAGCCTAGCGATTCGTTCGCCAGCTTGAAATGCTTCCGCCGAAGCCGAGGACACAAGCTGCTTGACATAGTGCTTTTACTTATTAAATCGGACTAAACGAATCGAGACTTAGTGAATATGCCTTGCAGGTCCATCACAATTCGAGAATCAGGGATTCGCCGTCAGTTTGGATGTCTGCGATCCTTGTCATCCTATATTTCGGGATGGGAATCGCTGGAGGTAACATTCTGTCTCTGAATTACAATATGTTCTATCCTCTAGCCCAAGTGAACGCGGACGTTTGGCGGGGGGCAGTTTGGATGTTGTTTACAGCCATGTTTCTGCATGCGAACCCAGCCCATGTAGGGGGAAACGTACTCTTCTTGTTGATATTCGGAACTTCCTTGGAAGAACAAGTCTCTACGAAAAAGTGGCTGACAACGTATTTCGCGAGTGGGCTTGCAGGAAACATCGCCTTCCTTTTCCTAGGAGGGGACGCTATCGGCGTTGGTGCTTCGGGCGCGATATGGGGTCTGCTCGGTGCAGCCGGAGGGGTAAAAGGACTCGTGGGAATGGTCTTTTTCATTGGCCTCGACATTTTCGCAGGGGGCGGTTTCTTGGCCCACGCAGGCGGATTAGTTGTCGGCTTAGCCCTTCACTACTCTTGGCTCAAGAAAGCGCCGTTAGGAACTGGCAGCTAATGCGTTCTCATATATACAATGGAACCGGAACGGTTTACTCATGAGCTCCGAGCCTAGGATGCGCGGCACAAGATTCCGCAGGCCATCCACTAAGAAACACTCAAAGGAAAGGAGAGAAGAACGCCAAACTTCGGTATTCTATCAAGAAGCAACACCAATCGACCCATCCCAAGTTTCATCAAAAATCCTGAACGCGCTCGGACACCTTGGAACTCAACGCTTCGCACTTCCACCTTTCTCTGAACATTTTGAACGCTGGATTAAGGATGTGGAAGCAGTCTTGACGGAGCTCGAGACGGAGCTGCCGAACATGGCAGACCAGCCGTACAGAGTAAACGTACAGAACGTTCTGTCATCTCTTCGAGAGGCCTTGCGAAAGCAGATTCAAGCGGAGAAAGACAGTTCCGGAGACGCATCAAAGCTACTGCAAGAGTTGAACACATGCCAACTTGAACTCTCAAAGCTCGAACATGAGTATGGGACTCAAACGTACAACGCTAGAAAAAGAAACGAACGTACGGTAGGGAAGCTCAAGGGCGAAATTGACGTGCTCGATAATCGACGGCTGAAATTGCTCCGGAAACGGCCTTCGATCATTGAAAGAATCCTACACAGGCCTGGGCCGAAACTTGAAGAAAGCACGAGCGCGCTGCAATCGAAAAGAACTGAATTTGATATGAGGGGAACACTTCTTCAGCACGAACTGGACGAACTAAGGGCAAACTTCGATGTTAAGAGTAAGCATCTGAGAGAACGCCAAGAAGGACTGAAGGCCAAGCTTGCTGAATTCAACAGAAACACTTCTAACGACGCGTTGGAAGTGAGAAATGCAGCCTGTCAAGAACTTCGCCTAGAGGTTACTCAGGCACTTGACCGATCATCGAAAGCGCAGATTACTGCAAACCCGAAAAATACTCAATAGAACCTTATTCTGCATATCACGTCCATAAGCATCGAGCAGGTTGATTACGCTGAGCGTTAGCGAAGCCCCCATCGAGAAAATCGTGGAGTTCTGCGATTCACTAACACGGGACATAATGAAGGAGCATGAAAAACGGTTTGCAGAAAGAATGAGGACGGTAAGAGAAGCTTCGAGCACACTCTCAGCCACTGCAGGCCGATTTGGGTCAAGCGTGAAAAACGCCTGGGGAACCTTGGACAAAGCTGTTTCTGAATATGGCATGCGCTTAGCGCACACAATACAAGAAACCGCGGAAGAGGTATACCAAGCACAAACTTCGTCGAAATTTCTAGACGCTGAAAAATTCCATCAAGATTCGGTCAGAGCCCTCAACAAAATCATAGTGACCATCCGAAAGTACCTTCCCAAAGTTCACAGGGGCCTCAAGACCGAAATGGCTGCTCTCAACACCGCCCTCGCGAGGCTTGAGGCCTCTGTGAGGTCACTTGGTACAGCATTGGATGAGTCGCCTGGAGCCAAGATCGAATCCCTCCGAAGAGAGGTAGAAATCCTGGCACGAAGGCGGGACGACCTTTTCACGTTGAAGAAAGAGGAAACCGAATGCGACGGTTTACTAGAGTCAATTTCAGAGCGAGAAAAGGATCTGTTAACAAGCCAGATGGAATTGGCCTCTCAAGGAGAATTTCTTGAATTGAGACGTTACGAGGAATCATTGCGATCGAAAGAGGACGAAATAAGGCAGTTCCTCCAACCAGTCGCAAAGCCCCTTGTCAAGCTTGAGAGGGTTGTATCGATTAAGCAGGCTCCTGCTCTCGACATCAAAACTTTGCGTGGCTTGGTAGACTCGCCTGTTGAAACTCTAGCGACGGGCCAATCCTTTGCCATCATCAAAATTCTGGGGCAATTGGGCGAGGAATTATCGCGCGGTCAGTTGGACATTGAGGAAAGGAAAAGACGAAAGGCGGAGGACACGATCCAAAGCGTCAAGAATGGAGCTATCGATGAGATGCGTCAGGAATACCTGACCATTCAGGCAAACATTCAGGAAACGTTGCGGCAGCTCCGCGCAAGTGGGCTTCTCGGAAAAAGGGATAAGGTCGAAGATTCAGTTTCCAGAGTCCGTAACGATAAGGAAGCACTGCTGGCGCGTCACAAGGAAGTGCAGAGGAGAATCGATGAGGTCAGCAACGATATGCTAAAGCAGAAAACTGCCTTGGAATCCCAGCTCTCCAAGTTGGCTCATCGAACGATAACGATACATTCCGATCAGCCGGCTATTTCCTAGTCATACCGTAGCCACTGTAGAGCATCGCTGCTCCCATTAGAAGCATAACAGCGCCCGAAAGCATCGAGCCCTGCATCATCGAGAACACTTGCCCTAGCATAGCCACCCCCAAAATCAACATGATTACGCCGTAGAGCAGCATTAGTGCTCCAATGATTGAGCGGTTCTTCATCATACGCGACGTGAGCAGGTATAGGCCAGTCAATAGTACGATAACCCCCAAGCCCAAAAGGAAATAGCCGCCCCATGTGGCAGGGGAAGGAACCATCATGGGTTCTTCCGCCATCCCGGCAGGCTGAAGAAGCGCCAAGCCTGCGACCAAGTCAACAATGCCGCCGGTGATTCCTATTACGGCTGAATAGGTTTGCTTCATGTCCCAACCGAACCCGAACTCCTCAGGTAACGAGCGCCCGTACAAAAACGTCTTGCCCACAAACAATGAACATGTCTAATCCTTATCACCTCAGGGCGGATTACCATTAAAGCGCACAGGGTGCAGATGTTGTCTTCGACAAAGGAACATGGTTACATTGACGTCCACGTCCATCCACCTACCAAGGAATTCCTGATAGACTCGGGCGGACGCCACGTTGAAGCAGCCGCAAAGAAATTCGGACGCGCCATAGAACTCAAAACTTTCGAGCAGATGCTTGAGGAATACTCGAAATGTGGCGTTGAGAAATTGGTTCTCTTCGCTTGGGACGCCGAAACCTCCAGCCACATGCCAAAGGTCGCCAACGAATTTGTTGCAAAGGTCGCTGACCGATATCCTGAGCGCGTCGTGGGGTTCGCGTCAGTTGACCCTCATAAGAAATCCGCCGTCAAGGACCTCGAATACGCAATTCGAGACCTGAATCTTAGGGGGTTGAAACTGCACCCGCAAGTGCAAGCCTTCGAACCGAACGACCGAGCCTACTATCCGCTTTACTCGAAGTGTGTTGAACTTGGCGTACCGGTCACATTCCATACTGGTTCAACGTACTGGGGCGCGGGGTTGGAGGGCGGTGGCGGCGTAAAGTTGCGTTTCTCAGATCCCATGCTGTTGGATGATGTGGCTGCAGACTTTCCCGAGCTGAAACTAATCATGGCTCATCCTGGATGGCCGTGGCAGGACGAGCAGCTCGCAGTCGCCACTCACAAGAACAACGTGTACGTGGACCTTTCAGGCTGGTCCCCCAAGTACTTCCAGCCACTTCTAATCACGTACATGACGAAAATGATCCCGCAGAAATTTCTGTTCGGGACAGACTACCCCATGTTGAGTCCACAACGGTGGCTCCAAGACTTCGAAACACTACACACGAGCCCAGAAATCAAAGACATGATTCTACGAGATAATGCGAAGAACCTCTTGAAACTGAAATGAGCTCCCCGTTGCTTGTCAACTGCCCAGTCGTAAGATCGAACGGTAGGCATCTATGTCCAAGAAGCCATGTCCACTAATGTTCATGAGGATGGATTTCTCTTCGTTTCTTGACTCGGCCAGCTTCGCTTCATCAATTGCGGCCCGTACCGCATGAGCCGATTCGCCTGCGATCAGCCAGCCCTCACTCTCGAGGAAAAGTCTGGCAGCGGAGAAGACGGCCACTTCGTCAATCGGATAGGCCACAGCCCTAATCAAACCCTCGTGCTTCAGGGCGCTAATGATTGGGGCAGCGGCATGGTAGCGCAACCCGTCTGAGCGAATGGGCTTCATCACCGTTTCATGGCCGAGGGTGTACATCATCAATAGTGGAGTGTGGCCCGCGGTGTCTCCGAAATCGTACTTGTACTCGCCTTTGATTAGGTTAGGTGCCGCCTCCGATTGAGCCGCGAGAAATTGGCATTCTCTCTTCCCAGCTAGAACTTCGCCAAGGAATGGAAGCGCAATTCCTCCGAAGTTTGAGCCGCCGCCGAGGCAAGCGATGACCAAGTCCGGCGAATCGTCGACTAGTTCGAACTGCTTGATCGTTTCAAGGCCAATTATGGATTGGTGAATTAGCACGTGGTTTAGGACCGAGCCCAAGCAGTAAACCCTGTCCGGCGAACCATCAGTAAATTCGAGCCCTTCCGAAACTGCTATCCCAAGAGAACCAGGGTGGTTCGCGTCTTCGCTGAGCAGTTTCCTGCCAAACGCTGTTTGGTCGCTCGGGGACGCGTGGACTCTTGCCCCATACATTTCCATTAGAACTCTTCGTTCGAGTTTCCAATCGTAGACGGCTCGGACCCAGAAGACTACGGTCGAGAGTCCCATCAAACTTGCAGCGTATGCCAAGGCAGTGCCCCACTGCCCTGCACCGGTTTCGGTGACCAGGATATTCTTGCCTTCTCTTGCGGCATAGTAGGCTTGTGGAAGGGCGGTGTTCACTTTGTGGGAACCGGTTGGGCTCAGGTCCTCTCTCTTGTAGTAGATTCGAACCTTCTTTAGGCCCAGTTTTTTCTCGAGTCGGTAGGCTCTGTAGAGTGGCCGTGGTCGTCCAGCTTGGATGTAGAGCTCTTGCACTCCTTCAGGAATATCGATCCACCGCGAGTCTGATGATTCTTGTTTGAGGCATTCACCTATCATCCGCCTTCCTAATGCTTCCATCCTCGACTCCCCTTCTCCAGGTTCTTTTGGTGAAGGGAGTTTAACGGGCAGGTCAGGAACTATGTTATACCATTTCCTTGGGAGGTCGTCGAGAGGGAGCGCGATCTGCGCTTGCTTCAATTGGCTATGCCTGCGGTTTGCGGATTGCGTGCGAAAGAATCCAAAGGCCTACAATTACTGCGACTACGGCCCACCAAGATATTGGTATTTTTATTCCCAGAACTTCAGTTGCCAGAGTTGTGATTCCCCAGATGAGGACCAACGCACCAATTAGAAGTGGCCAGAAGTGGATTCTCATTCGAATCATGGTGAGGCCGCTTAAATAGAGCTTTAAGGGTTGCCAGTGAAATTCTGTTGCGATAACCCACGCTGTCGTGTCATTTTGGATGAATGAGAGCTTTGCCACGGAACAGAGGACAGACGATTCCCAGACCGCGCATTGAAACACTTTCCGACCTCGTGTTCGGACTGGCCTTATCGATAGGCGCGTTAACTCTCGTCGGCAAACCCCCAAGTACACCGGCGGACATTAGAAGTGACGTTCTCGGCTTCGGATTTAGTTTCATAATTCTGATTTCGGTGTGGCTACGCTATGCTCAGATAATGTCCACGCTCCCGCTAGAAACCGGGACGACGGTTCTCTTGAACATAGCACTACTGTTTCTGGTATCCGTTGAACCATACTTGCTGAGTCTTCTGAACTCAGCGGAAGCACTTTCGATGTTCGATTACGCCTCCGTTGTCTATGCGCTCGACCTGGCCGGCCTTATGGCAATTTTGGGGCTGTTCACTCATATGTTGACTATCGAGGAGAGGAGATTGATCCCCGCTCGCATGCTAGGTCAGCAAAGGAGAATGAGGAATGCTTTTTTCATCTCGGCGTTTCTTTTCTTGGTGAGCACCCTTCCTCAGTTCTTGGTATGGAGGTTTGAGGGAACTCCTGTGAGAGTGATGTTCTGGTATGTTCCATTGATCGTATTGTGGGTCCTTCAAGTGCCAAGGATTTGGAAGGGAAACAGATGATGCAGCTTGGTTCGGTAGATATTTCAACGGACCTTGGGGTATCCGAGGTTCTTCTTGAACAGTAGCAGCATGGCAGCGTTAATCGCGTAGTATGTTGTCAGGTAAGGGTAGCCGTATTTCTTGATTCTCCTGAGCGACGTGTAGGCCATCATGTCAGGGTTGAAGATTATACGCCCCTGATGACGAATTCTTAGGCTGAGCATCACGTCCTCGGAGAGCTCCTTGCTCTCGTCGAATCCTCCTGCGTCCCAGAAACCTTCCTTCTTGTATGCGCAGTTGAATCCGGCAACGTGGGGTAGGCCGAGTTTCAACGAAAACCGTTGCGCCCATCCCGTCGCTACGTGGTAAGCAAGTTGGTCTAAGTTGGTTCCCCCGTAAGGCAGTGTTGGGCCTGTTACCCCAACCGCCCCTGGATCGTCATGGAACGAGCGGGAAATTTCTTCGAGCCAGTCAACAGAGGCAATGGTGTCTGCATCTATGAAGGCGAGAATTTCACCCTTGGCTGCTACCGCACCGATGTTTCGAGATGCCCCCACAGTTTGCCCCGGCTTCACCAGGACCCTATCGGAGTATTTTCGAGCCACCTGAGCGGTCTGATCGGTGCTTCCCCCGTCTACGACGATAATTTCACGGAATTCTTTCCTTGATTGGTTAATGAGCGAACTGAGGCAGTTGGGCAGGTACTTTTCCTCATTCAATGTCGGAATGATAACTGAAATGTCCGTCGCCGCAACCACGAACAGGTATTTCAGTTTCATACTGAAGGGTAGAGATCGAGGTCTGAAGTCGAATGAGCCCCATTCTCCTTTAGCCATCATCTGGCCCGAGAGATTCTGCAACATTTCCGCCTGGCCTCGGATAAACGCCGCATCGAAGTGAGCATAGAGCTCAGAAAATTGCGGAAGCCTAGTGAAGAGGGAAAAGAAGACCGCTGATAGCTCTGGCGACTTCAAAACGACCGCTAGCGCAATCATAGCCGCAACAATTGTGAGTATGATGGACTGATGAGCCAGGCCATCTCTCGAAGAATTGTTGTCGAGTGTAGTCACTGGTATGTCCACAGCGCCTAGCGTTAGTGATTCCCCTGGCATTCTCAATTACTGGCTAAAAGACTTACTTGAAACGTAGCATAAGAATCGTCATGAAATTTTGGTGGACCGGGCGGGATTTGAACCCGCGGCCTTCCGGTTTTTCTTTCAAAGGAATGCGAACCGGACGTTCTTTGGCCCCAGCCGAAAGTTGAGTATACCAGGCTGAACTACCGGCCCCGAGCCCTAGAAAACCAGCTCTCCTTTAAACGGTTTATTCGAGGCAGTATGCTGATTAGAGAAAAAACGACGGCGGGTTTGTCGACCCCTTCACCCGCCTAAGGTCATACTCGGTGGGCAGTGAAGGCACACCTCATATGACCCAGCTCCGCATATCGTACATTGTGAGCAGTTGTTACCGTAGCAATCCCGGCACTCGGCGCATCTCCCTATTGTCCCCAAACATTCTCACCTCCATACGGCTGACTTCGGGTTGATAACGTCACCAAGTGGGATATTTTCCCTGGCAGAGTTCTTGGAGCGCGGCCCACCGCTGCTCCACCTGGGCCTTCAGAGCGTTCAGCTCGTCAGTGTACTGAGGTAGGAATAGGTGGCTGAATCGTCCCTGCATGCGGAGGAAGGTTTCGAGTGGTTCAACATGAGGGTTGAAGCTGAGCTTGTACTTTCCTCTCTCGACTTCATACAGGGGGAAGTAGCGAGTTTGAACCGCGAGCCTTCCCATCTGGATTGTTTGTTCCGTCTTGAAACGCCAGCCCAGCGGGCAGGGGGCGATTGCGTGAATTAAGGCCGGGCCATCGACCGCTGCTGCCTTCTGAACTTTAGTTATGAAGTCACTCCAATAGGCGGTTGAGGCTGTGGCCGCGTAATCTACGTGGTGTGCTAGTGCGATCGCGACAAGATCTTTCTTCGGCCCTGTCTTCCCCGGCGATGCTACGCCGATTGGCGTGGTTGTGGTCCAAGCTCCTTCGGGTGTTGCACTGGAACGCTGAATTCCCGTATTCATGTACGCTTCGTTGTCATAACATATGTAGACGAAGTCGTGCCTTCTTTCGAAAGCTCCTGAAAGCGCTTGTAGACCGATGTCGAAAGTTCCGCCGTCGCCGCCGAATATTACTATGTCCGCATCCAGCTTCCCGCCGTTCATTGATTTCAGGTAGGTCTCGACTCCACTCGCTATGGCTGGTGCGTTTTCGAAGAGCCCGTGAACCCAAGGGACCCGCCAAGCGGTGTAGGGGTAGATCGTCGTTGCTACTTCAAGACAACCGGTTGCGTTAACGACATACGTCGGCCGTTTCAATGCTTTCAATGTCATTCGGGCTGTGATCGATGCGCCGCAACCAGCGCAGAGTCGGTGTCCTGGGCCGTATAGTTCTTCGACTTGCAGCTCTCTGAGGGTTGGCATCTACTCTCGCACCCCCGCAAACTCCATCTCTAGGCCCGTGGGCCCGGAAGTGGCTCCAAGCCCGGTCCGGAAGATCTGTTCAATGCTGTCGGGCGAGAGGTCGCGACCTCCCAGCCCAGCTACCACATCTAAGACTCTTGGTTGTCCTGAACGGTTGTAGAGTGAGCAGACTACGTCGCTGGCTAGTGGCCCACAATGGGCGCCTATGCTAAGGGCTCGTTCTAGGACTATTACGACATCGAGGTGTTCAAGTAGTTTCCCGACCTGTTCATGTGGGAATGGCCTGAAGAGTGCGATTTTCATCGCGCCTACTGGTAGGCCTTGTTTTCGTAGATTGCGGGCGACCCATCTCACAGTCCCTGATGCGCTCCCTAGGGAAACGATCGCGACCTTCGCGTCTTCCAAAGCGTAAGGGGTAATCTCCTCGTAGCGGCGGCTCGTTAGTTCAGCGAATTCTTTTGTCACTTCGCTGAAAACTTCCGGGACGGCTCGCATCGCCTCGTCCTGTTGTTTCTTGAACTCCGTGTAGTAGTCAGGTAGGGTTAGCGTCCCAAACGTAATTGGTTTCTTGGCGTCGAGCTTCAGGCTAGATTGTCTCGCGGGTAGAAACTTGTTTGCTTCGGTCTGATCGACTAGTTCTAGTGGTTCAACTGAGTGCGTTATCACGTAGCCATCCATGTTTACCGTGAACGGTAATGAGACACGCTCATCTTCCGCAATTCGGTAGGCCTGCATTACCCAATCGTATCCTTCCTGCGCGTTCTCAACGTAGAGTTGAATCCACCCGGAATCTCTTGAGCCCATCATGTCGGAGTGATCGCCATGAATGTTGATGGGAGCCGAGAGTGCTCGGTTCGCGACCGCCATCACAATTGGGCATCTAAGACCCGACGTAAGGTATAGGACTTCATGCATCAGAGCCAACCCTTGACTGGAAGTTGCAGTGAAAACACGACCACCAGCCAGGCACGCTCCAACACACGCTGAAAGGGCAGAGTGCTCGGATTCTACGTTCACAAACTTCGCTTTAGTCTCGCCGCCCGCCACAAGGTCGGCGAGGCGTTCGACAATTATTGTCTGCGGTGTAATTGGATACGCTGAGATGAAATCCACGTTCGACTGGATTACTGCCTTTGCGATTGCTTCTGATCCACTCATCGGGACCAGTTGGGTCTTCTTCGTATTTTGCATCCTTCATTCTTCCTCCATCGTGATTGCTTTGACTGGACATTCAACTGCGCATATGCCGCAACCCTTGCAATAGTTGTAGTCGAAGGAAATGACCTTCGGCCCGCGCAAGATTGCTGGTTCGGGGCACCAAATCCAACAGAAGAGGCAGTTGGTACACTTCGCCTCATTCAAGATAGGTTTCTTAGTCTTCCAATCCCCAGTCTTGAATTCTCTAGCAGAACCTGGTTCGACAATTACGGCGCCGCGAACCATCTCTCGCCAGCCAGCTTTTGCGGCAGCCTTCAAATTTGCTTAACCTCCTTGAACCCCATCCTAACCATCTTCGCGTTAACTTCACCCGACTCGCCGTGGAACCTCTGTTTCACGGCAGATTCTAAGGCCTCGATGCTAAGGCAAGCAGACGCGTTCGCCAGTGCCCCAAGCATTATCGTGCTTACAGTTGGGGTCCCGATTAGTTCCCTTGCGATCCGAGAGGCGTCGACGACAAACGCGGATGCCTTGGACTCATCACTCATTTTCTTGACAACGGACGCTTCTAACTCTGTGGAGTTTACCACAAAACGCCCCTCTGGTACGAGCCCTCGAGTTACAGGCACTGTCGCCAGTAGGCTTTTTTCGAAGACTGCGACAGCTGTCGGGGTGTATATTTGGCTCCTAATTTCGATTGGTTGGTCATCGATGCGGGCAAATGCCGCTACCGGCGATCCCAATCGTTCTGGGCCAAAGTCGGGGAACGCTTGTGCATATTTCCCGTCCAGAATTGCGGCCTGGGCAAACAGGCGGCTGGCGGTCAGTATGCCTTGACCGGCTCGGCCGTGAAACCTAACCTCATGCACCTTCTTCAAACTCCAATGAATGGACCCTCACTCGAAGTATATGCTAATCATAGTGCCGTATGGATTCTATAGATGGAACATACTCCCTAAGCAAAGATGTGTTCCCCTCAACTCAAGCTGGGAACACTCGGTCCCGACACATCTGCACGACTCAAGCCTCCGAATTATGAGACCTGTCCACCGTCTGACCAAACCTGAATCAGATCTACGACCCAACCATTGACTAAGCGAATCTGGGGTCTCCGAGCACTGCTCAAACAGCAGTCATGGCATGTCGGATTGGGACTGGCCAAGCCTTGAAAGATACTCAGCTTTCCGTATTCTCTGAAAAGCAGATAACCAACACACTAAACCTGAACGGAAGTGCGAACAAATCCTTAAAACAAAAGGATTAGCACACCCCCACGGCAGGGCCTGTAGCTCAGCTTGGCTGGAGCACACGACTGATAGGGCGCTTCTCAGAAATCGTGGGGTCGCCGGTTCGAATCCGGCCAGGCCCACCAGCTTCCACGAGTGGCCAACTTGAATGAGAACGCGACGACGCAACCGGGTCCGCTGGACATTATCAACAATCTGACTGCAGCCATTAATCGAGCAGATCTAGCAGCAATGTTGGCGTCGTTTGAGCCTGACGCGGTTCTTGTAGTTCAGGCTCTGGCTGGTCAACCTGCGCAAATTGCCCGTGGCCACGTTGCTATCCGCGAAGCATACGCGGGATTTGTTTCATTGAAGCCCACGCTTCGTCGGCAAGGGCAACAAATAATCGAAGCTGGCAGTATTGCGCTTCATTGTTCTAGGTGGACATTGACAGCTACTTCCCCCGACGGTAAGAAAGTAGAGACGACAGGAGCCTCTTCAGATGTGCTGCGGAAACAGCCCGATGGACAGTGGCTTATTCTAATTTACAATCCTTACGGAACAAGCATAGTGGGCCAGTAGATTAACGATCACGCCATTCCTCTTATCGAGATTTCGTGTAGAGTTCATCAATAGAGCACTAATGGGCTATGCTGCGTTTTCTGCTCCAAACACTAGCCAGTGTGAGTGCCGCCGTTGCGACTACGTCGTAGCTGGCTTTGCTTTCTTTGATCTGAATCGTATAGTTACAACCAAGACAACGGCGATCGTCGCTATGACCGCTGCTAAGGCGAACGTCGAATCACTTGCTTTCGCAACAGTTGTTTGGGTCGCGGTTTCAGAGAGCACGTTCGGTGGGACGGTTACTGAAAGTGATTTGATTGTCGACAGGCCATCGTTTTGAGTAGCGTTGATCTGAATGACGTAGGTCCCTACGTTGTCGTACGTGTGGGTTGCAGGAAATTGTTGTTCTGAGGTTTGGCCGTCTCCCCAGCTCCAGTTCACAGTTGTGATTTTGGCGTTTTGGGTTCCTGGGATAGCGATTCCGCTAATTCTTACCGTGAGGTTTTCGGGGAATACTTCTCTTGTAAACAAGATGATTTCAGGTGAGTTGAACAGCGTGCTCGCTTTCTTGATGTAGTAATTCTCGGAACCATTCAAGGTGACGGATAATTTGGCCGTATTCTGAGAGAGCAAGCCGTAAACCTGCACCTGATCTCCTAACGTGATGTTTGGATCGACGTAGCCCGGACGAAGGCTGGGCAACACGTTAACCGCTTCATTATATGTGACTACTCCAACGCTCACGGTTATGTTGTTAGATTCTGGCCCTTGGTAAACGCGTGTGATCGATATGTTCCAACCATAAACGCCTCCCCTCGGGTATAGGTAAACCTGCACGACTCTCCCGTCGAATCTGGTTTCTTCAATGATACTTGTGTTGAATGAGACTGTTCGGGTGGAAGTATAGAGCGCCTTGTCAACGACCTCAAACGGAGCAGTTTCCGTGACGGTGCTTGAGCCCTGTTGGGCTACGACCACTATTCTCCACAGCCCGATTGGATACTGCGCTTCAAAATAGTCCACGAAAGTTCCAGCGCTTACCGGTGCCACCTCGTGAATCCAAATTGAGCCATCCGGTATTATGAATTCAAGCTTTATCGAACAATTTTGGCTGAGTGAGACGTAGAATTTGATTTGGTCTCCGACGGTGTAGGTTCCGATTGACACGTTTGCTCCTCGACCGGCATTATCGGTGTACACGTCAACAATAAGCCCCTGCGAAGTTGAATTGTTTGAAAGCTGGGGCGCGGTGACCGGAGCTAGATAATTGGCACTGAGGCCGACCTCGATAGCTACGGCCATTGAGCTTAGAATGAATAATGAAATCCAAAAGAACGCCCTCAGCGACAATCCCTTGAGATGCTTTGCCTTGAAGGAATCACCATATTCCATTGAGGCCAATCAAATCACGGAGGCTGTCCCTTAGTGGTTGCTTAATTATTGCAATTACGGTTCATAACTACAAATCACCGACGCGTAGATGAAAAGACCGGCGCCAACATCGACGGAAAAGGGCACTGGCTTGGGGCGCAAGCTTACCCCAGTGAGAGATTATTTCTTTTGCAGGCCTGCAGTGATCTCTCTTCGCTTCCGTTCCAGCCATTTCTCGAATGCTATTATCGCCTCTCGGTCTTTCTCCATTGAAACCGCCAATACTTGCTTCCCCAGCCGAGCAAAAACGCATACAACGAGTCCGAACCAGACGACGATACAATCGACGCCGTGTACATACTCGGCATACCTCTCGCAAATGCCTAAGATAGTCAATGGTCCGAGGGTGACGAATTCACGGTCGAACTCGGTAGAAGAGTAGGTTTGTACGTCTGCCCGCATCTGGTTCAGCAACACATCCCCTTCATCCGAGGCTAGTGCTACCCAGCGAATCTTCTTGTTGACGGCGAAAACTTCGTCGGCGGTAACGACCAGCTTTTCAGAGCTCATTCCGTTCAACTTCTGGGGACGAGTCGGGTGGACAGAACGTTATTCGATTCGTTGAAGTAAACGTCGTTCGTTTCGTAGTTCTTACCGAAGAGGTGTGAGAATATTCCGCTCCAGTAGCCGAAGAGAAGCGACTTTGCGGCGCCGGTGGCTTCCTTGACGCATGGATTTGCTATCTCAATTGAGACCGAGTGATCAGGATTCAGAGTATACTTGGTGACACCAACGCCGGAAAGCAGGTCGGTCTCCTTGACCATTTCAATGATATCCTCGATGGTAGCCTTCGGGTTATCTCTACGATGTTTCTCCGCATCCTCTTTTCCTAGATGAAATTCATGATTTCGAATTATGACCTCGGCAACCGACGACCCAACGAGGCCGTCAAGGTGTCTGCACAATGCCTCGGCATCAAGCGCCACATGCCTCTTTCCCACAATACGCAGCTCACCTTTCGCTCTATCCCAAACAATATCCTCCACTACTCACAACCGTCCGTTCATATGAGTCTGCACGCCACCTGAGGAAGGAGTGTGTGAATAACCTTTCTTGTCCCGCGCGCATGACTAAGATTTCGCAATACCGTATGCCATTACGGCATCAATATGATGTTGGCCGCAAGTGAACGGTTGGTCGGCTCCGGGATTACGTTTCTCTTATGGGAAGATGAGGCCTGACAGTATTAGTATGACTAGTCCAATAGAACCCACCAGTAGCCAAGTTCTGTTGGGGAGCCTCTTCCATCTCTGCGTCCGATATATGTGAGAGATCATGGCAAAGGATAGCAGATCAACGGCTAGGAAGACCGCGAATTTGCCTTCGCTTACGGTGCTCAACGCGTCGAGAGTCCAAAGGAAAACGGTCGCGACCGCCTGTAGCAAGAAGAGTAAACTAACTATCTGTTCACTTTGGTCCATTCGCCCTCAATCCTAGGTCGAACAAGTAGATTCTCCTCTTGAGCGAACCTTCTTCGAACCCAAGCCAATACAATAGGTACATCGCGGCAAGCACTGCGACCCCAATCAAAGAAAGCGAAAAGCCAAAGCTCACCTCCCTCGCAAGACTAACCCCACTCAAAGCCATCTCCACGATGTCATTCAGGGATCTGCCGATTCCAAGAGAACCAAGCGCTATCACACCGACGAAACAAATCGCGACGGGCAGTCTCCGCAACCCCATTGGCGGTTTCGCGGCCCCGGCTTGGCCTGATCGCTTGCTCTGTGTCAGTCTGTACAGAAGGAATGATACTAGAGCAATGACGAGGGCCGTACCTCCTAGGACTGCCGCAGCTTGATCGGACGGAATGATCTGGCCCGGCGTCAGAAGTCCCCAATACGCAAGCACAATCAGTTCACCGATGAAGATTAAGCCAAGAGTAACAAGCATAGGCCTTTCACGAATCATCCTGCTCTCAGCACGGTCGATGAAAGGAAGAAGAATGAGCACGATGAAGACTATTGTTACCATCGCGAGTGCTATCGGAAGACCGGGCCCTTCGAATATTGAGATCTTGAGAATTTGGTAGATCCAGAGGAAGTACCAGTCTGGTTGTGGGACGAATTGGGCGGCGAGTTCTGGAGTGTACTGCGGAGGAAGACTTAGCGGGAAGATGACGGAGATAAGCAACATCATGCTCCCGAAGATGGCTGCCAGTTCGAGGAGGTACATGAGAACATCCGGAAAAATCGGGATTAGCTTGGTTTCTTTCCCGCGAAGGAGTTGGCCTGTTGCTGGTTTTGAGATGCCGTGAGTTTCCAGCATGTACATCTTTGCTGTGAGGAGAACTAGTAAGACCGCTGGGAGGACTACAACATGCAAATCGTAGAACCGAAGCAGCTCCGTAGCATCTCCGCCTGCGCCAACGACCACGAAGCTGACAAATGAGGCCAGCGAGGGCGGTAAGGCATCAATTATCCCGATTCCAACATCAGTGGCAGATTTTGAAACCACGGTCCACGGAAGTAAGTATCCTGTGAAGCCAAAACCCAGCGTAACGAAGCCCATCACCATCCCAACAACCCACATCATTTCTCTCGGCTTCTTGTAGACCGACACGAAGTAACCTCGCATCATATGCATGAACGCTAGCACTATCATCGCGTAAGCTGTGTAGAGATGAACGGTCTGCAGAAACCTACCATAGTAGACGTTCTGGAAGAGGTATTGGGTTGACGGAAATGCCGCGGCTGGGCTGGGGACGTAGTAGAGCATCATTATGACGCCCGTGACACCTTGAATCAGAAAGGCTACGACGGTGAGCGCTCCCAACCAGTAGAATGGGTTGATCGAATAGGCGGGGGCAGGCCTCAGGAGTGGGTAAGAGAGCCCTAGCCTACTATCGAACCATTTAACCAGACGGGCAAGCGTGTTATCGTATTCGTTTCGTTTCACAGAGATTAACTCACTGGGTTTCCGCCTTCAAGATCTGAGGAAACGTCGTTGGATCCGGTGTTATGTCCGAAGATCGTAGGCGGAGTCATTCCCGTCGCGTAGACATTTCCTGATTCGTCAACTTCCAAGAGAACTTGAGGTTGAGGCCTCGGAGAAGGGCCTGAAAGCACTTTTGCTCCATGCAGAAAGTCGAAGACGCTCCCATGACAACAGCAATACCCTTCCGGCCCTGCCGCGCTGTAGGAAGCGTTACATGTCGGAGATGTTCCGGGTGCCTGAAAGGCGTAGATGCATCCCAGGTGCTGGCAGACGCCGCTAAATGCGACTAGGTCACCTTCCGGGCCAACTCCACCGTCGGCCTTCTGCCCCAGCTTAACCAGAATGTTCGGCTCATTGTCCAATGGATACGCAAAGACCACTGGTTGATTGACGCTCAAATCAGCCAGTTGGGCGACCTTTACTCTTGGAAATGATTTTGTTCCGACAGGGTTCTTCGTGCCTTGAGCTGAATTTGTAATGGACTTGCCGATGGCCGCAACGCCGCCGATAACTAGCAGGCCCGAGAAG